>Ga0081606_1000262_pt1 | contig 25456 bp, 23 predicted proteins | sample EareggfetidaYelm_FD_71127 | JGI IMG/M metagenome (GOLD analysis project Ga0081606, IMG submission 71127) | Earthworm egg capsule microbial community from the University of Washington, USA - E. fetida Yelm (SPADES assembly) (version 2) | ecosystem: Host-associated > Annelida > Reproductive system... | reverse complement strand
GCCCCGACTGGCGTTTGAACCGGGCCGCTGGATCATCGGGCCGGCCGGTGTGACGCTCTACACCGTTGGCACGGTGAAGCCGGTCCCGATTCCCGGCGGAACCCGCCACTACGTGTCCATTGATGGTGGCATGAGTGACAATGTGCGCCCCGCGCTGTACGGTGCTTGCTACTGTGTGCGTCTTGCCTCGCGCGTCTCCACCGCCGTGCCCACACTCGTGCGGGTTGTTGGTTCGCACTGCGAGGCCGGCGACATTGTCGTCGATGCTGACTACCTGCCGGGCGATATCACACCCGGTGACCTCGTCGCGGTCCCCGCGACCGGGGCTTACTGCTGGTCACTCGGATCGAACTACAACTACTTTCTGCGTCCGGCTGTTGTTGCCGTGAGCGCGGGCACGGCGCGACTCATGGTCCGGCGCGAAACATACGGTGATCTCTACACCCGTGACGCAGACCTGTCCGCTCAACCCTGGGAGGACTCGCATGATTGAATACCGTTCGCTACGAGTGGGATTACTCGGCTGTGGATCGGTTGGATCACAGGTTGCTCGACTCCTGCTCGAACACGGCGAGGAACTCGCCCAGCGTATCGGTGCCCGGATCGAACTGGTCGGCATTGCGGTGCGCGATGTCACCGCCTCCCGCGATGCGGAACTGCCGACCGAACTTTTCACAACGGACGCCCGTGACCTCATCCTCCGCTCTGACATCGTCATCGAGCTCATGGGTGGAATCGAGCCGGCTCGCTCGCTCGTGCTCGCCGCAATTGCGTCGGGTGCGGATGTGGTAACCGGAAACAAGGCGCTGCTCGCCCAGCACGGTCCAGAGCTGTTTGCGGCCGCGGAACAGGTTGGGGCACAGCTCTCATACGAGGCGGCGGTGGGGGGGGCCATCCCGATCATTCGACCGCTGCGGGAAAGCCTTGCGGGAGACCGGGTGGAACGTATCCTGGGTGTTGTCAACGGCACGACCAATTACATTCTGGATCGAATGGACACCACCGGCGCGAGCCTCGGGGATGCCCTCGCGGCGGCGACAGCACTGGGGTATGCGGAGGCCGACCCCACCGCCGACATTGGTGGGTACGACGCCGCGCAGAAGGCTGCGATTCTCGCGAGCATTGCCTTCCACACGAGTGTTCCGGTTGACGCGGTCTATCGTGAAGGCATTACCGAGGTGACCTCGGCACAGATCGAGTCGGCAAAGCGGGCGGGCTATGTGGTGAAACTTTTAGCCATTTGTGAGCGGCTCACCGATCCGGTAACCGGACAAGAGGGTGTGTCAGCGCGGGTATACCCGGCGCTCGTGGCTCGCGGCCATCCGCTCGCCGCCGTGCACGGCGCGAACAACGCCGTCTTTGTCGAGGCTGCGGCGGCGGGGCCACTCATGTTCTACGGAGCCGGCGCGGGTGGGGTGCAAACGGCGTCCGCTGTGCTCGGTGACCTTGTTGCCATCGCCCGCCGCCACGTCATCGGCGGGCCCGGTACCGCCGAGTCTATTCGGGCCGAGTTACCAATGTTCCCGATCGGTCGCATCCGCACGCGATATTCCATTTCCTTCGATGTCGCCGATGAGCCGGGTGTGCTGGCGACGGTCGCGCAGTTCTTTGCCCAACACCGGGTTTCTGTGGAACAACTGCAGCAGACGGTGAGTGAAGAGACCGGGCGGGCTACGCTGGTGATCGGAACACACGAGGCGGAGGAATCTGCGCTCGCAGACACGACCGCCGCCCTGGCAGCATCGAGTGTTGTGACCTCTTCCGTGTCCGTCCTCCGAATTGAAGGGGCAGTGTCATGAGTCCAAACGGCGCAGTGCCACAGACCGGGTCGCGCCAGTGGCGCGGCGTTATCCGAGAATACGCCGACCGGTTGGATGTCACGGACGCAACGCCCGTCGTGACCCTCTGTGAGGGGGGCACGCCCCTGCTGCCCGCACCCGCGCTCTCGGCCCGCACCGGTGCCGATGTCTGGGTGAAATACGAGGGCATGAACCCGACCGGGTCGTTCAAAGACCGCGGAATGACGATGGCGGTGACAAAGGCCGTTGAGCACGGCGCGAAGGTGGTCATCTGCGCCTCAACCGGCAACACATCGGCCTCGGCCGCCGCCTACGCCGCCTATGCCGGAATCAAGGCCGCCGTGCTCGTGCCGGAGGGCAAGATCGCCATGGGTAAGCTCAGCCAGGCCATTGCGCACAGTGCTGAGCTTCTGCAGGTGCAGGGCAATTTTGACGACTGTCTCGATATTGCCCGCGACCTTGCCGCAAACTATCCCGTGCACCTGGTCAACTCGGTCAATAACGACCGGATCGAGGGGCAAAAGACGGCCGCGTTCGAGATTGTTGACACGCTGGGGGATGCCCCGGACTTCCATTTCATTCCGGTTGGCAATGCCGGTAACTACACCGCCTACACCCGCGGATACCGAGAGGATGTCGCCGCGGGACACGCGACCCGGTTGCCGCGAATGTTCGGTTTCCAGGCCACTGGCGCAGCACCGATTGTGCGTGGAGAAGTTGTTCGCCAGCCGGAAACGATCGCGAGTGCCATCCGGATCGGAAACCCGGCCTCGTGGGACCTCGCACTGCAGGCACGAGACGAGTCAAACGGGTACTTCGGTGCGATCAGCGACGACGCCATTCTTGCAGCGCAGCGCATTCTGTCGGCCGAGGTGGGAATTTTTGTGGAACCGGCCTCGGCAATCTCGGTGGCCGGACTGCTGGAGCGCGCTGACGCGGGCCACCTGCCGCGCGGTGCCCGGGTTGTGCTCACCGTGACAGGTCACGGCCTGAAAGACCCGCAGTGGGCACTGCGTCGGACCGATGGATCAGAGGTGCAGCCGACGGTGGTGCCCGTTGACACCGCGCAGATCGCGGCGGTGCTCGGACTCGCATCGTGACGGGGACCGTGCCTCACGCTGACGGTTCGATGGTTTCGTCGGTAGTTTCCACCGAGCCCGGCACAGTGCCGTGTGGTCGCCGTGTGCACGTGCAGGTTCCCGCGACCTCAGCGAACCTGGGCCCGGGATTCGACACTCTCGGCCTCGCCCTGGCCCGCTACGACGTGCTCGACATTGAGGTGGTGCCCACCGGGCTAGAGATTGAGGTGCACGGCGTTGGCGAAGGGGTCGTGCCACTGGATGCCTCGCACCTCGTCGTGCGCTCGATGGCCCACGCGTTCGCGCGGTGTGGGCTTCCGCTCCCGCCACTGCGCTTTGTTGCCCACAACACGATTCCGCACGGTCGCGGACTGGGCTCCAGTGGTGCAGCGATTGTCGCGGGCGTTGTTGCCGCGCAGGGGTTGTTGACGGGAATTACCACGTTCACCTCCGATGACCTGCTGGATATCGCGACCGAATTGGAGGGGCATCCTGACAATGTTGCCCCCGCGTTGTTCGGCGGGCTGACGATCGCGTGGACGACCGCGGACGGTCCGCGCCACAAGAAACTCAACGTGCACCGGGGGGTATCGCCTCTTGTGCTCGTGCCCGAGCACGAGATGTCAACCGCGCTCGCTCGCTCGCTGCAGCCGGAACACGTGCCGCACGAGGACGCGGTGTTCAACGTGTCCCGTTCGGCGCTGCTGGTTGCAGCGCTCATTCAGAGCCCCGAACTGCTGCTGCAGGCGACCGAAGATCGGTTGCATCAGGGGTACCGGGCACAGGCGATGCCCGAGACGGATCGGCTTATTCGCGAACTGCGGGAGGAGGGGCATCCCGCCGTCGTTTCGGGTGCGGGCCCCTCGATTCTTGTGCTCTGCAACGACCCCGCCGAGCGGGTGCGCGCAATTGCGCTGGTTGCGCAGCGGTCAGAGACCGAGTGGCAGGCACTACCGTTGGCGGTGGATTTTCTCGGCGCGACGGTAACGGTGGGGTAGTCGGTGGGATGGCCCGGAGAGCCCCGAGATCGGTTGCCCGGGTTGCTGGGGTGGGACTGTGGGTGAGGGCGGGAACTGTGCTGACTCGGTTGCACCCGGGGTGCTGCCGTATGCGATGGCGCGGGGCAAGCCCGTATGGGCGGCTGGGATGAAGAAGGGGTGCTGCCGTATGCGATGGGCGCGGGTGTCCCGGAAATATTGAAGCATATGGCCCAATGGGGTGCTGCCGTATGCAATGGGCGCGGGTCCCCGCTGAGAGGCGTATCCCTCGGGGAACTCTGGAACCGCTATCGACCCCGAGGGTTTGGAAACCTGTATCTCGGGCCGTGAGCCAACAGACGATTCACCAGGAGGTTTGAGAAATGGGTCAACGAAAACCGTCCCGGTTGAACGGGCCGGATCGGGCAGCTATTTGAGACTCCCCGCCGTGATCCCCTCGGTGATCTGACGGTTGAATACAACGTAGATAGCGATCATCGGCAGGGTAATGATCGATAGCGCGGCGAACAGCAGACTGTAGTCGGTGACGTAGCGGGTTGAAAAGGCGAGTAGTCCCGTGGGGATCGTTCTCAGTGCATCGTCCTGAATATAGAGCAGGGCCAACAGAAACTCGTTCCAGCAGGACAACGCGGAGAACACTGCGACCGTGGCAAGACCGGGCTTGAGGAGCGGAAGGGCCAGCATCGCGTAGATACGCAGGTCACCAGCGCCGTCGATGCGTGCCGCTTCAAACAACTCCTCGGGCAGAGCATCAAGATACACCTTCAGCAGGTAGGTTGCCAGCGGCACACCCATGGCGGTGTAGGGGATGATCAGGGCCCAGTATGTGTCCGTGAGTTCAAGATCCGTGAACATCGTGCTCTGGGCGATGAAGTACGACTGGAGTGGCAGAATGAGGCCGAGCGATAGTAGCCCGAGCATCAGCCCGGACCCGCGGAACCGGTATCGGCTGAACGCGAATGCTGCGGCACTGGACACTCCCAGAATGGCAAGCACCGAGACGGTCGTGATGAGAATACTGTTGAGTGCATACCTGCCAAGGTTGCCGATATCCCACGCGGTCGCCCACCGGGTGAGGTCGATGTGAGTGGGCAGCGCGAAGGGGGTGCTGAAGATCGCGGTGTTCGTCTTAAAGCTCGACAGCACCATCCAGATCAGCGGAACGATGTACGCCAGTGCAAGCAGCGCGAGCGCTGTCAAGACAAGCGGGCGGATGATTCGAACGCGCACAGCTACACTCACCACACCGCCTCCTTTGCGTTGGCCAGCGGTCTGCGCCGGGTTCGACCCTCTCGTCCGGTAGTGCGACGCAGCGCGGCCAGCAGCAGCCCCATTGTCACGACCACGGCGGTAAGTATGACCGCCATCGCCGAGCCATAGCCCACCTCACCGGTTCGAAACACCGACTGGACGAGGTAGGTTGTCGGGATCTCGGTGGCATGAAACGGCCCACCGTTTGTCATCACGTAGAAGAGATCAAACGACTGAAAACCACCGGTGACGCAGAGCAAGACGGCGACTTCGATGGCATTGCGGATGAGTGGAACGCGGATCCGCCAGAGGATGTCCCACTCTCCCCCACCATCCAACCGCGCGGCTTCGATAACCTCCGAGGGCACTTGGCGGAGGGCGGCGTAGAAGATCGTCATGTAGAACCCGGCATAGATCCAACCGGAGACGAGGCAGATCGCAAGCAGGGCGGTGTGCTCGTCTCCGAGCCACACCCGCGTCCAGCTCTCGAGGCCAAGTTCGGTCAGCGCTGCGTTGAGCAGACCGTAGTCGGGGTTGTAGACAAAGGACCAGAGAACCGCAACGACCACCATCGGTAGCATGACGGGAGTGAAGATCGCGACCCGGAACCAGATGGATCCCCGCCGCACGGTGAGCACCAGGCCGGCGAGCAGGAGCCCGACCAACACCTCGACCACAAGCGTCAGCAAGATATAGACGATGACATTGATAAAGGATGTCTGGAACACCGTGTCGTGGACAGCGTCAATGTAGTTGCGCAGGCCGACGAAGATCATGTCGCCGTAGCCGTTCCACTCCGTCAGGCTGTAGTAACCGGTCATCACGAACGGTGTCAGTATGGCGAAGGCGAAAACCACAAGGGCGGGCGCGACAAAGAGGTACGGTGACAGGAACCGATGAGGCTTCATCCGGAATCTTCTTTCTACGCTGGGAAAAAGAGCGAGGGGTAAGACATGGGAGCGCCTGTGCTCAGGCTCCTTGGGTGGAGCAGATATCTTGCCGCGGTGTCAGCGGACCTGCTTGGCTAGCTGCGTCGCGGCATCCTCGGCAGATGTCCGCCCACCGAGGATTTCGGCGAGGGCGCGGTAGAACGCGCTGGCAACTTTGGGGTCAAAACCGGTGTCTGCAGGGCTTATCACAACCGGAGCTTCGGCGAGCAGGCTTCGTAGCCGGATAGTGCGCTCGTTAATGCCCGCAGACGGGGTTGCATTGAGCGGTACCGCGTCGGCGGCGATGAAGGCCGCGGTGTTCTCCGGGGTATAGAGCAGGGCAAGGAACTCTGCCGCCTTTGCACCCTTGTGGGGTGAGCTTTTTGCGTTGATAACGTAACCGGTAATGACGCCTTCGACGCTGCCCGTGTCTACCTCGGCGGGCATCGCCGGAAGGTTTACGTAATCAAAGTTCAGATCCGGTGCCTCCGTGATCGCCCAGCTTACGAGCCACGAACCGGTCGCGTGCATGGCGGCTTTTTGCTGGAAGAACAACTGCGCACCCGCGTTATCATCGATCGCGTTCGCCGACTCGTTTACACAACCGTGCTGCCGTAGCGCTGTGATGTAGCCGAACGCCTTCTTCCACTCCGGTGTGTCGAAGCTCGACTTAGCGTCAAGAGCCCGGTTGTAAACCTCAGCACCAACAACCCGCGAGACGAGGTGGCCGAGCCAGTTACCCGCCGCCCAGAGGTCTTTATTTCCGGACGCGATGGGCACAATGCCGGCCGCGTTGAGGGTGTCGCAGGCTAGCAGCAGATCCTCCCAGGTTTTCGGAGGTGTGACACCGTGGGCAGCCAGCAGGTCGGTGTTGTACCAGATGACGTTCGAGACGTCCGCGATGCGCGGCACCATGCGTATCTTGCCGTCCACTGTCGCGGCTTTGTAGTGCACAGGATCCAGCACTCCCGCGAGCGGACTGCGTGTGACCTGCTCGGTCAGGTCAGCCGCAAAGCCGTCGGCGGTGCGCTGCTGCAGTCGTTTTCCGACCCACTCGAAGTAAATATCGGGCGCTTTGCGACCGTTGAGCAGATTCGGTAGGCCGATGGTCTCATACAGGTCATCGTTCTGGAAGTTAAGCTCGACCGACCATTCCGGGTTTGCCTTCTTGAACTGGTCGGCGACAGAGTTCCACACGGCAATCTGTGCTTCACCGGGCGACCCCATGGCGATGCGAAGAATCTTGTCTCCACCGGATCCGCCGGTGGAGCAGCCGGTGAGTATGAGTGTCATCGCGCCAGCGAGCGTCAGTGTCGTAGCCGCGATCCTATTTCTATTCATGCTGCTCTCCTGTTTTGAACGAGGGTCGGTGTTTGCTTGAGTGGTGGATAAGGGAGGGGGGGTCGAACTGCTTACGTCACCAGTCCGGATGGCCGCAGAGTTCATCGAGCGTCATGTCTACGACATCGCCGAACACTCTGCGATGCCGGGCGCGAAGCTCGGCGAGCACGGGTGCCAGCACCGACGAGCCATCATCGGCGAGCCGGTCAGTGTGCGTCAGGCTGCCGATTGCTTCGAGGGCGCGCACTCCCAGCTCGAACGACTCGAGCCAGGGGCGAGCTTCGGCAATGAGTGCGGTGTTCCTACAGCACCCGCTTAGCAAGTGATCAGCAGACGCCCGCAGTCTCGCAGCGAGGGGAATAACGGCCGCAGCGGCACGCATCGGGTTGCCGATGAGCATCTCGAACTGGTGATCCTCCAGGGCTGCAGTCACCAGTGGCGCATCGGCAGCGCTGAGGCACGACGAACGCACAGTGTCGGCAAAGTCGCGGTAGGCCCCGACATCCGCTGGCCCGACGACATCGCACAGCGCAACATCCCAGCTTGCTTCTGGGTCGTAGTCCTGCGGTGACCAGAGGTAGTCGGCGATCGTCGCAAACGCAATTTTGGATGACTCGAAAAGTTCCATGCCGTTCGCGATCACACCGCGCGACACGGTGTCCAGAAGCGGCGACCGGCCACGATAGGGGCCAATATGTAGCTCATGGCTCATCGCGAGGTCATTGACCGGGTAGTTGTCCCAATAGAGTGGTGGTCTACCGGCGGTTCGTGCAAAGGTTTGTGAATCTGCAACATCGAGAGTGGCGGAGCAGATTGCACGACCGGTCCAGAACAGGTCGATCTCGGGGTGGAGAACTTCACCGAGGGCTGCGAGGTATGGCTCATCGCCATAGCCCCAGTATTCGGTCGGGCACACGACCAGATTCGCGATGGAGTCGCTGCCGACACTGAGGGCTGTAAATACCGTGTTTGCCAGTTTTCCCTGCGCCTCGGCGATGCTGCCGAATTGGCGAAGGTCTGCGTCGTGCTGGAGTCGCGCGGGGATATCATCCAGCAAAAGTCCAAAGCGGTGAACACCGAGAACCGAGACAGAAAGCAGCTTCGCGATGAGAGCGTCAATGTCCTCCGGGCTCGAGTAGCGAATACTCAGCCCCGGTGAGATGCAGTAGACCAGTTCCATTCCGTGCTGAGTGCACGCGCCTGCGAGGGCCGCTATCCGTGACAGGTCGTCGGTGCCGTAGGGTCGCGCCCAGTCGCGGCGCATGAGTGGATCGTCTTTGGGGGCATAGACAAAACGGTTCATCCCGCGCTCGCCAGTGAATCGGATCATATCGAGCCGCTGCTTGTGTGACCAGGGTCGACCGTAGAACCCCTCGACGATGCCGCGTTCGGCAAAGGCGGGTGTGCCCGTCTTGCCGATCCCATACCCTCGCCCGGTCATGTGCGCGACTCCAACAGTGCGTTGCGTGCATCGCCCACATCAATGTTGTTGCTCACGAAAACGCGCGGTGTCACCCCGGCATCAACAACCAGCGCAACCGCCTCTGCGACGATCGCGTTGACAATCGCCGCCCCCACCGCCGTCGATGTCGGTGCCACCGCTTGATCGAAGCCCGGTATATGAATCGCGGCGTCTCCCGGTTCCCCGCCGTTGTCGATGACGACATCGGCCACCTCGAAGAGCCGGTGGGTACCTCCGCGCGCTGCGGTTGACTCGGAGTGACGCCTGCTGGTGATCGCGATCACGCTGACCCCGTGCCGTTTTGCTGTCTCGGCGGCTTCCACTGTGATCGGGTTGCGACCTGAATTGGAGAAGACCAGGAGCACATCGCCGGAGCGGAGACCGTGTCTTTCCAGGAGAATCTCGGCGAGTCCGGGTAGCCGCTCGAGACACGTGCTCATCGGGGCATCCGCGTGCAGCATGAGTCCCTCAAAGAGGATCGGGCGCACATCGACCAACCCGCCCGCTCGGTAGAACATCTCCTCGGCGAGCATGTGCGAATGACCAGAACCGAGGGCGTGGATGTCGCGACCGGCCAGTAGTGCATCGGCGATCAGTCGCGCAGCAGCGGCGATCGCCTCCCACTCCTCGGTCGCCACCCGGTCGATCAGGTGCGAGACGTGCGCCAGATATTGGCGACCGAAGCGGATCTCATCGTGGGTCATGTCAGCCTTTCGTCCAGACGTATACAGCGGTGGCGTAGCCAGTGGCATCCCTGGCGAGGTGAAGTGCGCCGTCTAAGGCATCACCCGCCGGTCGCTGCTGAGTGATGATGTCACCGAGTCCGATGAGCGCATTATCGAGTTCTGGGCGCAGTTCTTCAGCGAGTCGGCCGCCGACTGCCAGCGGCGTCGCGAGAGCGCCACCCGCTGCACTCCAGGCTGCGCGCGCAGACGCGGTCAGTTCTGCAAGCGCCGTATTGAGGATGCCCCGCGCGAGCGCATCTCCCGCGCGCGCCGTCGCTATGACCACCGGTGCGAACTGCGCGATGTGGTCGACTGCGCGTGGGTGGGCGTGGATGCGGATGTGGGCGGAGTTGAGTTCGCCAAAGGCATTGCTTACCTCCCGGCTAAGCTCGGTGGTGGCGCTACGGCCGTCGGCTGCTCGCAGAGCCGCAGCGATGCCGGCTCGACCGATCCAGAACGCGCCTCCTTCGTCGCCGATGAGATAGCCGTGGCCGCCAACGAAGGTTGTGACGCCGCTTCTTGCGCGGGCCACACACGCCACACCCGTGCCGATTGCCATCATTACACCCCACGAGCCCTCGAGCGCTCCGGCATGGGCGGTCACGCCGTCATCACAGATGAGGACGCGGGAACTGCCGGTGGCCTCGGCGATACGTGTCGCGAGTTGTGCGCACGCGGTCGAGTCCTCGGGCACGGTCGTGAGGCCCAACACTGCGACATCCGTTGGTGGTGCACCAGCGGCCCACCACGCGGTTATGATCGCATCACTCGTTGCTGCGACGGTGTCGGGTCTGCCCCAGCTCACTCCGGTTGCTTCGCCGGTCGCGCCGGTCGAGTGGCGTACGCGCACCGTCGACTGACCTCCGTCAACGGCGAGCACATTCTGAGACACATCGGTCATGATGGAACCTGTGCCCGGTTGAGCGTCGCGTGGTTGTCCGTGACCTCGGCGCGTAGCTGGTACCTATCGCCGCGGTAGAGACAGGTAGCCACCATCACCACCCGTCCGGTGCGGTCAGCATCGACCATTCTCAGTCGCAGACAGGCTTGCCTACCATCAATATTGAGGATCGCGCACGATCGCTCGTCAGCCAGCGTCGGCTCGATCAAAACACTGGCCGCGCTCGCGACAATCTTGTAGCGAGCGGCAAGAACCTCGTACAGCGAGCCTTCGAGGTCGGTCGCCCTCAAGCGGGGTGCGTATGCGACCGGGATCCGCACGTTCTCGATCGCCATGGGCTCACCACCGCCCAATCGGAGGCGCGTGATCGCGAAGACGGGGGAACCGGCCGGAATTTGCAGTTGCTCGGTAAGCGTATGGTTCGCTTCGAAGGTGCGAAATTCGAGCACACGGCTCGACGGGACAAGCCCGCGCGACCGCATATCCTGCGAGAACGACGTCAGTCCAAGCATTCGAAGAACAGGACTAAACGCGACGTAGGTTCCGGATCCGTGTCGGCGCTCAAGTAACCCCTCGGAGACCAGGACGTCTATAGCTGCGCGCAGCGTCATGCGCGCCACTGCCCATTCCGTGGCCAGGTCACGTTCACTCGGCAGGCGCGTGCCCGCCCGCAACTCGCTCACCATCTCACGGAGCCGACCGCGCAGTAGCTCGTTCGTCGGTGCCTTCGAGCGAGGGAGCATGTGTCCAAGTAGAACTCACGCTGAGCCAGTGTGTCTACCCGCCAATAGACCACTCAATCACGAAATGATCATGCGGAAATCGTCGGTATCGCACGCTTTTGCTGGGTTTACAGCGTGAGATACGCACATATCACGTCCCTAGACCAGGCCGGTCATCACATAATCGCGTACCATTGATTAGACCACTTTTGCCCACTTCGCCCGGCACTCTGCCGCCACTGCACGGGCTGTATCATCTGTACATGTTCGTGCGACCCGCCCGTCTCGACGATCTTCCGGCCATCTACCGCATCTGTGACGAGACGGGAACGTTTGTGAGCGAGGATGATCGAACACCCGAGTTGCTCGGCCACGTCTATGCTGGCCCCTACGTCGTGGCGGGAGAAGATACGCGCTCGGTCGTCGTCGTTGACGGGCACGGAGTTGCGGGATACCTTCTGTGCGCGCTCGACACTAACGCGTTCGAACGGTGGCGCGAAACGACGTGGTGGCCAGGATTGCGTGCTGATTACCCACGAGTGCTCGTCGGTCGCTCCGCTGCAGATCAAGAGGTGGTGGATCTCATCCACGCGCCTCCTGTTGCCTCGGCGAGCATTGTGACGCAATACCCGGCTCATCTACACATCGACCTCCTGCCGCGTATTCAGGGCTGTGGCATCGGGGGGAAACTCATTCGTGAGTTAATCGAGGATGTGGCCAAGCGCGGCGTCGTCGGCCTGCACCTGGATGTCGGAAGTGAGAACGTGAGGGCAATTGCACTGTACCGCCGCCTGGGGTTCACTGAGCTTGAGCGAACCTCCGACTCACTCTTCATGGGCAGGCTGACCACTTTGTAACGGTGTGGCGCAGAAGTAGTTTCTCAACGCTCACCATCAAATCGACCGCCAGGGGGTGTTGCACTTCAGATCTTGAACACGGCGGCACGCATCCTCATGCTGTTGAACGGCATCGCCCTGCTCACACTATTTATTTGGTTCCGATTTATCGATCATCGTGCCCAGCCGACGAATAGTCTCTGTGAGTTCACTGGGGTTGCGGATCACGATCAGATATCGGCGGTTGCCGACCGTTTCAAAAAAGACGCCATCACCGCCCTGGTTCATGATGGCAAGGGTGGAATTGCCAATGAGGCGAAGGCCGAGCCCATTGCGCCATGGGTTGGCCCGTTTCACGGCACAAGAGATGATGCTGTCGGCCGGAATGGTCTTTCGAAACGCGGGGAACCAGATTAGCCGAACAGCATCGTCCTTGAACTCGAGGCGGTGGTGACTCAGGCAAGCTCCTCCAAGGATCACAGCGGTGAAAGCCAACACGACGATGGCATAGCCCGGAGTTGACGGGGCAGTATCTGCAGCAAGCAGCGCGAAGATCATGACCGGAATACCAACCGTCAGGACCGCGAACATGACCAGAATCACCGGGGGGAGGTAGACGTTCGAGGTGCGATAGACCCGGGTTGTTGTCATTTTCATGTGGCCGCCTTGATTTGGTCGTAACTTTTCCTGGTTTGGCGAGCAGACTGACGAATCTGGTTAAGGTCGGTCGGGGCAAGGAGAAGCATGAGCATCGCGCACATAATCAGTGCAAACCGTCAAAACCCATAGCTCAACATTCTACCGCAACCTCGTGTTCAGGGCAGAAGCCCCGTATTCAAGGTTAGGAGCGCAACACGTGGTGGTGTTCGTGTTCACTGAGTCAAGGGTTGTGTTTCTATGGGTATACATGACGGTCATGTGTTGTTAGGTTGGGCGGGTTCAGATCGAGAAGGGTGCGGGGTGCTGGGTGGCCTGTTCTGGGATGTTCGGTTGCATATCTGGTCCGGTGATCACAATGCAGTACCGGGCAGAGCGGGCAGAGCGTCGGTGTCGGAAGCGAGCATCCAACTCCCATCGGCCACGTGTGTGTGCAGGATCGGATAGTGGTCTGGGTGATAGACAGGCTCCGGGCAGGGTGGACACCTCCGGATGATTCGTAGGCAGGTCTCGGATCGAGTTCCGAGAGGATCTGCGAATGTGGGTGAGTTGCGACACGATCTACCGGTGGATCTACCACCCACACCAACACCACCGCCAGTTGTGGCAGTACCTACCCCGCACACACGCGATACCGTCGCAAACTCCTGGGGTAGACGGGTGTGTTCAGACCGTATCTGGTTCCGGATATCTATCCATGAACGCCCGACACACATCAACGACCGGTCCGTGTGTGGACACCTGGGAGTCAGACTCTACCGTGGGAGCAAGGTCGGTGGGTGAGGGGATTCATACCGAGGTGGAACCAGTAAGCCGGTTCATTATCACCCCGGAAAACACACGCTCTGACCGCTGAGTAACGAACACCACAACGCTCGGAACCGACGCTACACACACCGACTTCTGAACCACAACCGACAAAGAGATCCAGGAGATCATCACCGAGATCAACAACCAACCCCAGAAACACCTCAACCAGGCAACACCAACAGAAACCTACCAACACCACACACAACCACACCACCACAGTGCTGCACTTCAGACTTGAACACGGGGGTTGTCGGGAAGCAGGGCCGTAAGTGATAGGGTGTAGTTGCACCCCAGGTGTGACGCGATCGGAGCGTCGCGTCCAGTTCGTGCATTCCCAGCAATCAATGCTTTCGCTCGCGCATGTCGGTGCGCCTTGTGCACAAACCCGATCCCCGCCAGCGAAGAGCGCTCCTCGGCTGGTCGTCGTACCGCCAGGGGGAAGGAAACCACACTCATGACTACATCAAATCCCCTCAACAGTGCCGACTTGTCGGCTCTCAGACTTCCCCAACTTCAGGCCATTGCGGCTGAACTTGGCATTTCGGGAGCGGTGAAATTACGCAAGGGAGACCTCATCGCCGCAATCCTCGCGCACGGCAACCCATCCGCGGGATCGGACGCCGACGCCACCGCGTCAGACCGTCCCGCCGACGCCACCGCGTCAGACCGTCCCGCCACCGCCACCGCGTCAGACCGTCCCGCCACCGCCACCGCGTCAGACCGTCCCGCCACCGCCACCGCGTCAGACCGTCCCGCCACCGCCACAGCTACCGCTCCTGTGGTTGCTGACACTGCGAGTGACCGGATTCTTCAGCTCCCAACGGGGAGGGATATATCTGCACTACGCACCGCGGGAGCGAGTGCTGACGGAGCAAATACGGTGGGGGTGAGTGCTGACGGAGCAAGCACCGCGGGCGCGGGCGAAGCAAGCAGCGACGGTGCGAACGCGGCTTCCTCCCGCCGCGGTTCCCGTCGCGCAACGAGCGCCTCCACTGCGGCATCCCGGCATGTTGCGGGCGGTGAATCGGGAATTTCACTCATTCCCTCCACCACTGATGTTCTCAACAACGCCACTGTTGCGGCAGTCAACGTTCCATCTGATCGCACATTCGATGAGGCCTCCCGCGAGGCGGCTCGTGCCGCCGTGCGGGAAGAGATCGCCGCCGCGACCGGTGGCGTTCTCGTGAGCGGAACCACTACCACCGACGGTGATGCTGCCGCTGAGGGCACCGGTGAACGCTCCTCACGCTCTCACAACCGTCATCGCCGCGTCAGTGACCGTGCCGCCGGTGCCGAGGGCGGCGAGGGTCAAGCTCAGAGCGCCGGGCAGAACCAGGAACAGCAAAACCAGGGACAGCAGGGCACCGGAGCATCCGGTCAGCAGGCCGATGGTCGTGCCGACCGCCGCCGTCAGGGTAACCAGAACGAGGGCGGAGCATCCGAGGGCCGCCACGCTCAACAGGGTCAGGGTAACCAAAATCGTCAGGGAAACCAAAACCAGACCAATAACAACAACAATCAAAACCCAACCAATAACCAGAACCAGAACAATCAGGGCAATCAGAATCAAAACAACCAGGGCAATCAGAATCAAAACAACCAGGGCAATCAGAATCAGAACGATCAGGGCCCAGACACTGACGGTCGCCGTGGGCGCTACCGTGACCGGAAGCGTCGCGGCCAGGGATGGAACGACGACGCCGAGCCGGAGATCCTCGACGATGATGTCCTCATCCCGATTGCAGGCATCCTTGATGTGCTCGACAACTACGCTTTTGTACGCACGACCGGCTACCTGCCCGGCACGAGCGACGTGTACGTGTCACTCGGGCAGGTGAAAAAGTACAACCTCCGCAAGGGGGACGCCGTTGTCGGTGCCATCAAGCAGCCGCGCGAGGGGGAGTCCACTCGTCAGAAGTACAACGCGCTCGTCAAGGTCGACTCGATCAACGGACAGAGGGTGGAAGATGCCGCCACTCGCGTTGAGTTTCAGAACCTTACCCCGCTGTATCCGCAAGAGCGGTTGCGGCTTGAGACCGAGGCATCCAAGCTCACGCAGCGGATCGTCGACCTCGTCGCCCCGATTGGCAAGGGCCAGCGTGGCCTCATCGTCGCTCCTCCGAAGGCGGGGAAGACGATCGTGCTGCAGCAGATCGCCAATGCAATCTCGGCCAACAACCCCGAGGTTCATCTCATGGTCGTGCTTGTTGACGAGCGACCGGAAGAGGTCACCGACATGCAGCGCACGGTGAAGGGTGAGGTCATCGCCTCCACCTTTGACCGCCCCGCGGAAGATCACACCACTGTTGCTGAACTTGCGATTGAGCGTGCGAAGCGACTGGTCGAACTCGGCCACGATGTCGTTGTGCTGCTCGACTCCATCACTCGGCTCGGTCGCGCATACAACCTCGCGACACCGGCATCGGGTCGTATTCTCTCCGGTGGTGTGGATGCCTCAGCGCTCTACCCGCCCAAAAAATTCTTCGGTGCCGCCCGCAACATTGAAAACGGTGGCTCGCTCACCATCCTTGCCACCGCGCTCGTGGAGACCGGTTCGAAGATGGATGAGGTTATCTTCGAAGAGTTCAAGGGCACCGGTAATTCCGAACTGCGCCTCTCACGGCAACTCGCCGACAAGCGTATTTTCCCGGCCGTGGATGTCAACGCGTCCTCCACTCGGCGCGAAGAAATGCTGCTCTCACCCGAGGAAGTGACAATCACGTGGAAGCTGCGCCGTGCGCTCGCCGGTCTTGACCAGCAGCACGCGCTTGAAGTCGTGCTCGGTCGGCTGAGAGAGACGCAGTCCAATGCGGAGTTTCTGCTCCTCATGCAGAAGTCCATTCCGGTTGTCGGCCACACCGACGCCGGAAACGGCTCCGGGCAAAACTTCGAGAACGATCACCGCTAGCGCCGATACGGTGGGATGCCTCGCGCGGAGCGCGCAGACATCCCCCCGCTGCTGTCACCCGACCCGACCGACTCTGCGAGGCATCCCGTGTTTGAATCTGTGCAGGTGCTGCTGGCCGAGCAGGCCGAACTGCAGAACGTGCTCGCCGACCCGACACTGCACACCGATCCGGTCCGTGCAAAAAAAGTCAACCGCCGCTACGCGGAACTGAGCAAGATTGCTGCCGCAAACAGCGCGTGGCATCAGGCGCAGGCTGATCTTGCCGCTGCGGGCGAGCTGGCGAAAGAAGATGACGCGTTCGCGGAGGAGATTCCCGCGCTGACCGAAGGGGTGCGGGACGCACAGGAGCGGCTGCGACGGTTGCTCATTCCGCGCGATCCCGACGATGGGCGCGATGTCATTATGGAGATCAAGGGCGGCGAGGGCGGTGCCGAGAGCGCACTGTTTGCGGCCGACCTGCTGCGGATGTACGTGCAGTATGCGGCATCCAAGGGCTGGAAAACTGAGATGTTGGAGCGTAACGAATCCGACCTCGGCGGGTATAAGGACGTGCAGCTCGCGATCAAGTCCCACGCGACCGACCCGTCGCAGGGAGTGTGGGCACACCTGAAATACGAGGGCGGTGTGCATCGGGTGCAGCGGGTTCCGGTCACCGAAACGCAGGGACGGATTCACACCTCAACGACGGGTGTGCTCGTCTTCCCCGAGGTGGATGAGCCGGAAGAGCTTGACATTAACCAGAACGACCTGAAGATTGACGTGTATCGTTCGAGCGGCCCCGGCGGGCAGTCGGTGAACACGACAGACTCGGCAGTGCGAATCACGCACCTCCCGACGGGCATTGTTGTCTCGATGCAGAACGAGAAGTCACAGTTGCAGAACCGGGAGGCGGGAATGCGCGTGCTGCGTGCACGCCTGCTGGCCCGACAGCAGGAGGAGCTTGCGGCGGCGGCATCCGATGTTCGTCGCTCACAGATTCGGTCAATGGATCGGTCGGAGCGGATCCGCACCTACAACTTTCCCGAGAACCGGGTGGCCGATCACCGCACCGGCTATAAGGCCTACAACCTCGATCAGGTGATGAATGGTGCGCTCGAACCGCTCATTGAATCGGCTATCCAGGCCGATGAAGAAGCCCGGTTAGCGCAGCTGGGGGAGGACGGCTGAGAGTAGCACCGGCCGGGGGAACAGCCTCGCCCGGTTAACGCAGCTCTTCCCGGCCCGACACCACCAAAAGACCTCGGGGGAACAGCCTCGCCCGGTGAGCGCAGCTAGATCTGCCAGTCGCCAGCGGCGGTGAACGCCCCGGAGGCTTCCACGGTGTCCGCGGTTTCGCGGTCAAGAGGGCGTGCAACAGCGGGGATTCCGACGAGGAGTGACCGGGGCGGAGCATCCCTGGTGACGACCGCATTGGAACCGACCGCGCTGCCAGCACCGATGGTGATGTCGCCGAGGATCTTTGCGCCCGCGCCCACGGTGACACCGTTTTCGAGAGTGGGATGGCGCTTGATTCCACGCGGGGTGTGACGCGGGGCCTTGCCGCCGAGAGTGACCTGGTGGTAGATCATCACATCATCGCCAATGACCGCGGTTTCGCCGATGACGACACCGTTGCCGTGGTCGATGAAAAAGCGGCGACCGATCTGCGCTCCGGGATGGATTTCGACGCCGGTCAGGAAGCGAACAAACTGCGCTCCGGCGCGCGCGAGGAAGAACCAGCGCGCGCGCCACATCGCACCGAAGAGCCGATGCGCCCAGATGGCGTGTAGGCCGGAGTACACGAAGAGGATCTCCGCACTGCTGCGGGAAGCCGGGTCGTGCAGCTTAGCTGTCGCGATGTCCTCGCGCAGCCGTGTCGCAAACCCCACGCGTTCAGACACGTCGATTTCTCGGAATCACCACTGACTAGTCGAGCAAGCCCTCGTAGAGCACCGTTGAGAGGTAGCGCTCACCGTAGTCTGCAAGGATAACGACGATTGTCTTGCCCTTGTTCTCCGGGCGCTGCGCGATCTGAACCGCAGCGTACACCGTTGCACCCGAGGAGATACCACCGAGAATGCCCTCTTCGGTGCCGAGGCGTCGCGCGGTCGCGACTGCCTGGTCAATGTTCACGTTAAAGATGTCGTCGTACGCGGTTCGGTCCAGGATGTCGGGAACAAAGTTCGCTCCGATGCCCTGGATCTTGTGTGGGCCGGGGGCACCACCGTTGAGGATCGGGGACTCGGCCGGCTCAACACCAACGATCGTCACACCGGGCTTGCGCTCTTTGAGCACCTGACCAACACCTGAGATGGTGCCACCGGTGCCAATGCCGGTGACGAAGATATCCACACCACCGTTGGTGTCCTCCCAAATCTCCTCCGCGGTCGTCTTGCGGTGGATCTCAACGTTCGCCTGGTTCGCAAACTGCTTTGCGAGCACCGCACCGGGGGTCTCCGCCGCGATCTGTTCGGCTCGGGCAACAGCACCACGCATGCCCTCCGGGCCGGGGGTGAGCACGAGCTGTGCACCGTAGGTGCGCAGCAGCGCACGCCGCTCCTTGCTCATGGTTTCGGGCATCGCGAGGATGACTTGATAGCCGCGTGCGGCCCCGACCATCGCGAGCGCGATCCCCGTGTTGCCACTGGTTCCCTCCACGATTGTGCCGCCGGGCTTGAGAACACCGGATGCCTCGGCGGCATCCACGATCGCAATGCCGAGCCGATCTTTGACGCTTGCCGAAGGGTTGTAAAACTCGAGCTTGCCGAGCACTGTTGCGGGTGCGCCATCTGTAATGCGGTTGAGCTGCACGAGCGGAGTGTGCCCGAACGCTTTCGTGATGTCTGTGAATACCTTGCCCATGGTGGTGTCCTCCGGGATTAGGGGTGCCGTTGCGGCGGGTGAAATTGCGGGTACCGAGTTGCAAAATCGTCTCTGTCAGCCTACGGGTGTAATGCAAGTATCGGTGAGTGCGTTACATTCCGTTTCATGAATGTTTCATCTGGCCCGGGACCGGTATCTGGTGCGGGTGGCCTGCGTGCGCTTCGTGACCTTATGGTTGCTCGCTTCGTGTCTGCCGGCGTTCCCACCCCGGTGGTCGACGCTGAGTTGCTGCTGTGTTACGTGCTCGGACTCACGCGTGGACAACTGCAGGTGCAGATTGCGCTGGGTGACCGGCGAGTGGATGCCCCGGAGCGCACCGCGCTCGCTGCCCTTGTGCAGCGGCGCTGCCGCCGCGAACCGCTGCAGCACCTGACCGGGCGGGCACCGTTTCGCGCGCTCGAGTTGGCGGTGGGGCCGGGTGTGTTCATTCCGCGCCCGGAAACAGAACTCGTCGCACAGCTTGCGATTGATGATCTGCGGGCTGCCCGCGTTGCGGCTGCGGCGACAGGGTTGGACCCCTTTGCGGTGACGGAGCCGGGCGCCCTCACCCGGTTGCGTGCTGTTGACCTGTGTTCCGGCAGCGGCGCAATTGCCCTCGCGATGGCGACGGAGGTGCCCGGTGTGCGGGTGTGGGCGGTCGAGAAATCCCCGGAAGCGTATGCATGGCTGACACGAAACGTCGCAGAATCCGGTGTCACCACGCTGATACCGGTGTTGTCAGACCTCGGCACTGCAGTGCCGGAACTTGACGGCACTGTTGCGGTCGTGGCATCCAACCCGCCGTATGTGCCGATCGGGATGGTGCCGCGGGAGCCTGAGGTGCAACTTTTTGACCCGGAGCTTGCGCTCTACGGTGGTGACGACGGGCTTGATGTCGTGCGGGCACTCTCGCTGCGCGCGGGGGCGCTGCTGCGGCCCGGTGGCACGCTCATCATTGAGCACGGCGAATATCAGTCGGCGTCGGTGGCGGCGCTGCTCAGTGCCGACGGCTGGGGAGAGATCAGTCACCATCATGACCTCACGGGTCGGGAGCGGGTGACCCGGACGGTTAAGCTGTCGGTTGCCTGATCTGCCCGGCCTTGGGGCGCTTCCTGCTCACAGACCTGTTTCGATCTGGGTGTCCCCCTGATCTGCCCGGCCTCGGGGCGCTCCTGCTACCGTCCGGGCCGGGCGAACACTTCCCGCAGTGAGAGCTTCCGGCCGTACTGGATAACGCCGCGTTCGAACAGGGTGATCCCGAGTCGGAGCATATATGCCCCCACGACCGCGAGGATCGCGGCGACGATGAGCCCCTGCCAGGCCTCGAGCGAGCCGACGGAGTTTCGGATAAGTGCGGTCATCGGCGAGAACGGCGGCAGGTAGGTGAAGATCGACACGACCGGTGTGTCCGGGTCGGTCAGGATGGCTCCGAGCAGATACATCGGGATAACTGTGCCGACAATGACGACGCTGTAGAACGGTGCTCCCTCCTTCGCGCTCGGAACAGCAGCACCGATGGTGAGCAGCAGGCTCACGGTCATCATGACACTGGCCGCGAGGATGAGGACGCCGATGATCATCCGAATCGGATCAACGCTCACGGCTCCGATTGCGGAGAGATCGAGGCCGAACTGCGAGGTGATAAAACCAAAAATGCCCGCGATGGCGGCAAAAAATGCGAGTACCTGGATGATCCCAATGATGCCAATCGCCACGAGTTTGCCTCGGATGAGTGTGCTGGCACTGAGGGAGACGAGCATCATCTCGGAGATCCGGTTCTCTTTCTCTTCCACGGTCGCGTTGAGGAACTGGTTGCCAACCAGCGCCACAATCATGAAGTGCAAGACCGCAAGCAGCGCAAGTGGAAGCACAGCACCGAGGCCCGGCGCGACGGTGTCTCCCTGGTACGCGGTGACCTCCGTTTTAATCCCCTCGCGGATGTAGGCAGTGGTCTGGGGTGAGTCGAGTGCTGCTTCGACGCTTGCCGCGAACACACTCGAGGCGATTGTCGAGTAGGTGGCGTTTTTGATGACTCCCAGATCTTTTGCCGTGACCTGTGTGGGCTGGGCTGCCGGATCGGCGGGGTAGGCGATGTAGGCGTCAAGGGTTCCCGCTTTGACCCGTGCGACGGGGTCAGCGCCGACCGGTTTGCCCCCAAACTTCGTGGCGATGTCGGGTTGGACAAGGCCCGAGGCATCCGAATATTCGAAGGAACCTTGGGTGATAGCCGTTGCGTTCTGCGAGGCGGTGTTGGAACTCCACGTTACGATCAGCACGACCGCAACCATCACGACCGGAATGAGAAGGGCAGCAGCCCAAAACGAGCGCCGACGCACCACCCGACGAACCTCGAAACCGATAACCGTGCTCAGTTGTGATGTCATGCGGCATCCTCGTGTGCGGCGCGACCGTAGACGTGGACGAAGATTTCATCCATACTCGTGGCGCGGGATTCAAAGGCCGAAACTCCGACATCCGCTCGGACCAGCTCGGCTAACAGTGTGGCATCGTCAGTGTCGACGGCCGGTTGCAGGTCGTAGCGATCACCGTCCTGCTTGGTGACCTGGTACAGACTCGAGGGCGGGATGCCTCGGGCCGCTCGCACTCGAATTCGACGCCCACCGTACTGTTCTTGCACCGCCGCTAACGGACCGTATGCCTCGGCCCGGCCGTCGCGCAGCAGGAGTATCCGGTCGCAGAGCCGTTCGACCTCGTCCATCTGGTGGGTAACGAGGATGACGGTCGCACCGTGCTGTTGCTGCTCGTTGATGAGTTCCATGAGCAACTGGCGATTGACCGGATCGAGTCCCTTGGTGGGTTCGTCCAGCACCAGCAGCTCGGGCTCGCCCATGAGTGCCGTGCCGAGTTGTATTTTCTGCTGCTGGCCGCCGGAGAGGCTGCCGAGCTTGGTTTTTGCCTTGTCTGCAAGACCAACCCGCTCGAGATAGTCAGTCGCCCATTTCACCGCCGCGGGTTTGGCGTAACCCTTCAACTCAGCAAAGTAGGTCATGACTTCAAGAGTGGATTCTTTGCGGTAAAGACCGCGTTCTTCCGGGAGATAGCCGACACGGGTGTTACCGCCCGGCTGGTAGGGTGTGCCGCCAATGTGTAGGGTGCCGGAGGTGGGCACGATCATGCCGAGCAGGGCGCGGAGGGTTGTCGTCTTGCCGGACCCGTTGCTGCCGAGAAACCCGAATGTCTCCCCGGTCTCAACCTCAAAAGACAGATCCTGGATGACCCGTTTGTCGCCGAAGCTCATGCTGAAGCGTTCCACGCTGACGATCATGGATGGCCCCCCATCGCAGGTGCGGTGCTCACAGGTTTGACCGTAGCACACTCAAGCACACCCAGTCCCGCCCGTGTTCAAGGTGGAGGTGCAGCACGTGGTGGTGTTTATGTTCACTGGGTCAGGGGTTGCACTTTTATGGGTATGCATGACGGTCATGTGTCGATCTGCCCTGTGCGCACGCGATGCCGTCGCAGGTTCCGGGGTAGACGGGTGCGAAGATTACGTATCTTGTTCCGGGTGTCTATCCATGAACGCCCCGCACACATCGACCTCACGCGCAACGGTCTGTGATGATGGACAACACACCACCACACCACCACACCACCACACCACCACAGTGTCGCACTTCAGGCTTGAACACGGGGGTTTCGGTTGGATACAGTGGCGGAGTACTGGTTACACGTACCGGACAAAAGGAGGATCAGTGTCATCAATTCACAACATGTCAGCGAGTTCCAGGTTGCGGACACCCGTGGCGTTGGGTACCGCGATCGCTCTCGGTGTTGCGATGTTTGTTGTAGCTCCCTCGGGTGCTAACGCGGTAACCGACACGTCTTTGGTTCTGGAGGCATCGGAAGCTGTGGTCTCTGAGTCGTTGGAGAATATCAAGCGCTCCGACGAGTCACTTCTCTTAGAACCCACCACGAGCGGTTCAACGATCGGTGAGGTGCGTCTTGGCGAGGGAACAGTGACCGTTCCGGCAACTCCCGAGGAGAGCGTCATCCTGACAAACCCCGCGGGGCACAGTCTGGGTATCCGGCTACCACACCCAACCCAAACCGGTGAGGCAACCCTCTCCGACACCGGCACAATCACCTATCCAGGCGAGACCACGGCGAACTCCGTGGTCGTCGGCGAAATCGGTGTTCAGATGTTGACAACCATCGCCCGCGCCGATGCACCCACCCGGTTCTCCTACGATCTGGAACTCACCAACGCTCAGCGACTGGAAGCAACCAGCAACGGCGCAAGGGTCGTGAACGCACAGGGTGAAACCGAACTGGTTGTTACCAAGGCGTGGGCGAAAGACGCAAACGGCCACAACATCCCAACACGCTACGAAGTCACCGGATCCACCCTCACCCAGATTGTTGAGCACACCTCGGTACAGAACGCAACATACCCCATCGTTGCTGACCCGATCTGGCTAGCACCCTGGGTCCTGAAATGCCTCTTTGGCCTTGGGATCACGATGCTAGATATCGGACGAGCTCTTTTCCCGGGTACCCCGGCCTCGATTCTTGCTCTGCTCGGGCGGGGCGCAGTCGCTTGTATTTTCGGGAGGTAGTGTCAGCATGTTCGCTCGCCGCCGTTCGCTTGAAGAACTCACAGCCAAGCTTGACGCAGTTCTAGCCAAGATCGCGGCGCACCCCCTTCAATCGCCACTTGTGGTAGCGGCCTCTGAGGTCATCGGTACCCACGAAGGTGAAGACAGGGTCGCAATTGATCGTGCACTCGCCGAACAACACCTCCCCAGCCTCACAGAGCTAGGAAAGATGACCATAAGGAGTATGTACAGTTTGGTGCGACTACAGTGCAAGCGCTACAAGCTCATCGAAGCAATTGCACGCCTGAAACGACAACAGGGCATCCCCCCTGAAGAGGAAGCACCTGGCAACGACGGGTCCACGTCTGTTTCCGCTGAGGGCATCCTCCCTGAAGAGGAAACACCATAGCCAAGTTCGGCGGTGAGTCGAACCGCGAGTGGCCCTTCTGAGGAGGATATGCCCTGGGCTGTGATGTCCGGGAGATTGTTTCGTGGATCGTGTGTTTCTGTTGACGGGTGACGGCCTCTGCGAGGTCGTGGGAGTGGCCGCCAACGGCGTTCCGACGATTCTTATTGAGTAGCGGTGGCGATCTCTTCTGCTGAAACCACGGAAGAGATCGCCAGCGCGCCCGGTCTCGAAACAACCTTCCCGGGCATACAGAACGTTAAGACTTTCAAGCAATAACCGTGAATCTTTCAAGGAAGTCTTTTCACCCGACGTTTTCAACCAAACCGATGAGCTTCCTCTATCACCGGCCCTGATGGAAACCTGCCGAGCACCGGAATTCACCGTGGGCAGCGATGTTATACCGAACGACGGCAAGTACCAGCGTTATCATCATCACGACGAATCCAACAATCCCCGTGTTCAAGTTTGAAATGCAGCGCTGTGGTGGTGTGGTTGTGTGTGGTGTTGGCAGATTTCTGCTGGTGTTGTCTGGTTGAGGTGTTTTTGGGGTTGGTTGTTGATCTCGGTGATGATCTCTTGGAGCTCTTTGTCGGTTGTGGTTCGGAAGTCGGTGTGTGTGGGTAGGTAGTGTCGGTTCCGAGCGTTGTGGTGTTCGTTGGTTTCTGTGTTGCATGTGGTGTAGGGGTCAGCGAAGCTCGATCCGACACCTGCCTGCGATTATCTGGGGTGTCCACCCCGCCCGGAGTCTGTCTATCACTACGACGGTGATGATGGTGCTTCTTCTTCAGGGGAGGTGCCCTGTTGTCGTTGCAGGCGCGCAATTGCTGTGGTGAGTTTGTAGCGTTTGCGGCACAGTCGCCCAAAACTGTAGGTACCCCTTGCGACCATCTTCCCTATTTCGACGGGGCTGGGGAGGTGTCGTTCGGCCAGCGCATGCTCGATTGCTGCCTTGTCCTCGCCTCTGTGGGCGTCAATGACCGCATTGGCCGCCACTACTGGTGGCGATTGAAAAGGATGCGCGAGCGTGTCAAGTTGTGTGTGTAAGCGGGTGGCGTCTCGGGGGTTAGAGGTAGCGGTTGATGCGTTCGGGGTGGACGAGTGAGAGCTGTTCGAGGGCTTTGATCCAGTTCGTGACGACTTGCCTTTCGACCAGGCGGCCCTCGGTTTTGCGTTTCGAGCCGCGGTGTAGGCCGCGTTCCTTCGCCCGGTCGGCGGCTCGCTTGTCTTCGATG
>Ga0081606_1000259_pt1 | contig 25548 bp, 26 predicted proteins | sample EareggfetidaYelm_FD_71127 | JGI IMG/M metagenome (GOLD analysis project Ga0081606, IMG submission 71127) | Earthworm egg capsule microbial community from the University of Washington, USA - E. fetida Yelm (SPADES assembly) (version 2) | ecosystem: Host-associated > Annelida > Reproductive system... | reverse complement strand
TGTTGCACATTCATGCCTCAGTCCAACTCTCGGCCGCAGCCTGAGTCGGTGAACGGTTACCTGAAACCAAGTGAGCTGGCAGATGGCTCCTTCACTGCCTGCTCACCTCTGATGCAGTAGTGGTAGCCCATCATCCCCTGGTTGTAGGCGCTGATGTTCCAGTAGCCGATGTCGTCTCCCCAGATGACGAGGATGTTGGGCCGCCCGCGCTCCTCATGCTTGCCGTGGCCATTGCCCACCTTCTTCTTGCCGTGTGTCATCCGCCGTCTCCTTTGCCAGGACCGACTCGGCCCTCCCGCGGGGTCCCACGCGTCAATCAGTGAGCATCCGAGGCGCTACCGTGCAACGAGGGGGCGGGCGGCGGCATGGCAAGGCCCACGTCTCATCCCCTGGGGAGGAACGGGCGGCGAGGCGTGACCACGTGCCCTGATCCGGCGTCCCAGGTGTCCCCGCTCCCGGACGGTCCCCAACTTGCGTCTGGGCGAGGAGCGCGGGTGCTCCTCCCTCGGGAGGGAGCACCCCATGAGCACGGAATCTCTTGAAGAGGCAGCGAGCCTGGAGCGCCCGCCACGGGAACAACCCGCTTCGGGTGAGGCTCCGTTCCCGGACATGGTGTGGATTCCTGGCGGGACCTACTGGATGGGCTCGGACACCCACTATCCAGAGGAGAAACCCGCCCACCAGGCGACGGTGACCGGATTCTGGATGGACACCCATCTGGTGACGAACGCGCGCTTCGCCCGCTTCGTGGAGGCCACCGGCTACGTCACCGTGGCCGAGCGCCCGCTCGAGCTCAAGGACTACCCGGGAGCGGACCCCGCGCTGCTCGTCCCCGGCGCGCTCGTCTTCCATCAGCCCGAGCGGCGCGTCAGCTTGAACGACTTCTCGCAGTGGTGGGCCTACGTGCCGGGCGCCTGCTGGAGGCACCCCGAGGGACTCAGCAGCACCTGGGAGGGACGAGCGCAGCACCCGGTCGTTCACGTGGCCTATGAGGACGTGGAGGCCTACAGCACCTGGGCCGGCAAGGAATTGCCCACCGAGGCCGAGTGGGAGCGCGCCGCGCGCGGGGGCCTGGACCGCAAGAGCTACGCATGGGGAGACCTGCTCTCGCCCGAGGGCCGGATGATGGCCAACACCTGGCAGGGGCAGTTCCCCATGCACAACCTGCTCGAGGACGGCTACGCGGGGACATCCCCCGTGGGCGCCTTTCCCGCCAACGGCTACTGCCTCTTCGACATCATCGGCAACGTCTGGGAATGGACCACGGACTGGTACCAGGACCGGCACCAGGGTAATCGGGGCAAGGCCTGCTGCATTCCGGTGAACCCGCGTGGACCGGCCAGGCCAGAAGGCACCGAGGACCCGCGCACGCCCCAGGTGATGATTCCGCGCCGGGTGCTCAAGGGCGGCAGCCACCTGTGCGCGCCCAACTACTGTCAGCGCTACCGCCCCGCCGCGCGCTCCCCGCAGGCGGTGGACAGCGGAGCCAGCCACATCGGCTTCCGCTGCATCGTCCGTCGAAAGAGTGTCACGTCGAAAGAGTGTCAGAGAATTTGAGCAACGCGGCCAGGTAAGACCCGAGGAGGGAAGGAGAAGGGAGGAAAGCGGGCCGAGTAATCACCCCGGAGCCACTGGGCCGCGGCTTCTCGGAACGCGGTGACGAAGGCACGGTATTGCTCGCGCAGCTCTTTCAATGCCTGACGCGTGGACGCGTGCCCCAGCGGACGGGGGCTGCGCTTGAGATGCTCGGGCCGGGTATGCGGGTGCTGCGCCTGCACGGCCCTCGCCCCCATGACGGACCTGCCCCGCGTACAGGCCTCGGCCTCCACCTCCCGGAGCAACGCCGTCACCTCGCGTTGCCGCTGCTCCTCCGCGAAGCCCTCCCAACATGGCAGGGGTGCCAGCTCCAACGCCACCGGCTCGGCCCATTCCTCCGCGAAGCGCCCCCGCGCGTCTCCCCCGTCCGCGTGCCCCCGTTTGCTCCAGCGTTTCGTCCAGTTGAACCACCGGAACAACCGGCGTGCCGGTCCCAGTAACTGCGGCAGGCAGGTGAGGCCTGGCCACTCGATGCTTTTTTCCACCAGTCCCTCCTTCACTCCATGGGCGAGCACGTAACGCAACCGGCCCACCAGCGCCGTGTCGTCCAGCACGGGCTCCGCCGAGTACCGTCGCTCCCAGAATCCGCCACTCCAGTCCACCAGCCGCCCCACCTTCTTGGAGAGGTTGGCGCGCAGGTACTGCATGAAGCCGGCGAGTGCCGCTCCCTTTGCCCACACCAACAGATGGAAGTGATTGGAAAGAAAGGTGAAGGCATGCAGCCTCACGCTGCCATTGCTCTGCTCCACGGCCCGCGCCAACACTCCCCCCACCACCTCGTTCACCTCCGGGCTGGGATGCAGCAGCAGCCGCCCCTGGAAGCACCTGGATGTGACGAAATAGTAGCCCTCCTCCTGGAACATCCTCAGCGGCCAGCCCATCCCCTCTCCCGCGTGCGCTTCGCGAGACTGATTGCACTCAGTGGGCCAGCCCTCAAGACCTCGGAAATACTTGGAGAGCGGTGGGTTCACCCGTCCAGGTTGAGTCTCGTTCTCGCGAAGTCCCGTCACGAGTCCTTTGACACCGGTTCCGGACACCGGTTCCGACACCGGTTCCGAGACACCGGTTCCGAGTCCTTTGACACCGGTTCCGGGGACACCGGTTCCGGGACACCGGTTCCGGGACACCGGTTCCGGGTTCCGGCCGTCACGCCTGGGTCAAGAGGCTCCTCCGTGCGCGACGTAACCCAGGTGCCCGTCCGGACGCACCCACAGCGAGGTCCACTCACCCCAGTCCTTCTCCCGAGCCGGGATGTCCGCGGTGACGACGTTCGTCCAATCCGCCCAGGCGGCGGTCAGCGCGGGACGCGGGGCCGAGTTCTCGCGCCGCAGCAGCAGCCATCGGCCCTCGTGCATCAGCGAGTAGAGCGAGTGGCTTGCGCCCTTCGTGCCGCGCAGGGTCAGATCCGGCAGCCGTCCCCCCGGGAGGCCCGACACCTTGTCCGGTCCGGGCGGCGCGGGCAGTGGAGGCTCGGCGTAGGCCACGTCGAGCGCGGCGATCTGCTCGGCCAGCTTGCGATTGGCGTCGGGCAGGGTGAGCAGTCCGGAGAGGGTCTCGCGCAGGGCCAGACCGGCGGGGTCGAACGTGGACATCAGGGCGGTCTGGCTCAGGGTGTTGCGCAGGAGGCTCGCGCCCACCGGATGACGTTCGCGGTGGTAGCTGTCGAGGAGTGCTTCAGGGGCGAGGCCTCGCAGCACGCCGGCTAGCTTCCAGCCCAGGTTCATCGCGTCCTGGAGGCCGACATTGAGTCCCTGGCCTCCCGCGGGCAGGTGGATGTGGGCCGCGTCGCCCGCCAGGAAGACCCGGCCCGAGCGATAGGTCGCGGCGAGCTTGGTCTCGTTGCCGAAGCGCGACAACCACAGCGGCGAGTGCATGCCGAAGTCCGAGCCATCGATGGAGCGAAGGGAGCGCGCCAGTTCCTCCAGGGTGACGGGCTCGGAGACGGGCACGCCCGAGCGGAGGGGATCGTTCATCACCACCCGGTGATGGCGGCCATCCCCGAGCGGAGCCACCATCAGGGTGCCGTGTTCGTTCACGGTGGTCCACGCGGGCTGGACGGGAGGCGTGCCGAGCACGACGTCGCCCAGCAGCAGGCTCATCGTCGCCTCCGTGCCTTGAAAGGGGATGTCGGCCAGGGTGCGGACGGTACTTCGCGCTCCATCCGCCCCCACCACGTACCGGGCCCTCACCCGGAAGGTGCCACCCTCGAGCGTCCCCTCCACGTCCACGCCCTCGGGATCCTGCCGGAGGCCGGTGACCTGGTGACCCCGGTGGATGTCCACGCCCAGCTCCCGCGCGCGCTCCTCCAGGAGCGCCTCGGTAATGGCCTGGGGAATGAACAGGGTGAAGGGGAACGCCGTGTCGAGCGCGGAGAAGTCCAGACGGGTGTCGAGCACGCCGTAGTGCGCCGTGGGCAGGGGCCGCCCCCGGGCGAGGAACCGGTCCGCGAGCCCTCGCAGCGCGAGGATCTCCAGCGAGCGGGGATGCAAGGTCATGGCGCGTGACTGCTTCACGCGCTCCGTTCTCCGCTCATGGACGGAGACAGAGACCCCCGCCAGGGCGAGTTCACACGCCACCATCCACCCGACCGGACCGCCCCCCACCACAGCGACATCCACCGTGCTCCGCATTGCGTCCTCCTTGGGGAAACTAACACCGTTAGATTTAACTAACGCTGTTAGTTTCCCGAGTCAAGTGGAGGGTCGGCCATGCGCATTCAGCGGGAGAAGGTGGTGCAAGCCGCGTTGTCGTTGTTGGACGAGGAGGGAATCGAGGGGGTGACGATGCGCAAGCTGGCGCAGCGGCTGAAGGTCCAGGCGCCCTCGTTCTATTGGCACTTCGCCAACAAGCAGGCGCTGTTGGACGGGATGGCGGACGCGCTGGTGGAGTCCGTGGCGCGGAGCGTGGACCCGGAGGCGCCGTGGGACGAGGTGCTGCGCGGGGTGGCGGCCGAGTTGAGACAGGCCCTGCGCTCACGCCGGGACGGGGCGCGGGTGTTCGCGGGGACGTACGTCGTCACGGAGAATGTCCTGCGCATGAGCGAGGCGATGATCGGGGCCCTGCGGCGCGCGGGCGCGTCCTCGCGCGTGGCGGCGTGGGGCAGCTTCTCCCTGGTGCATTACGTCCTGGGCTTCACGATGGAGGAGCAGGGGTTGGAGCCTCGCTCGGGCATCGATGCCGCGGAGTTCGCCCTGCGCCGCGAGCGGTTCACGACTCTCGCGCCCACGCACTTTCCCCACGTGTTCGAGGCACTCGCCGACATCTTCGATGAGGATCTGGACGCCCGGTTTGTCTTTGGCCTCGAGCGGCTCATCACCGGGTTGAGAGCCGATCTCCATAGGAGCGAGCGACTTCCCGACTCTTGAGAACCGGGCCGGCGGAGGACCAGGGCCCCGCCTGCCGGGCAGGTGCGTGCTGGCGGGTGACCGGGCATTGCGTTAGAGCCGGAAAACCGCATGACCGCCCCCGACGCCTCAGCCCGCCCTCCCTCCGTCTTTCGTCACCGCGACTTCCGCATCTACCAGTTGGTGCGCCTGTGCGCGGTGCTCGCCATGCAGGTGGAGTCGGTGGCCATTGGCTGGCAGGTGTACGAGATGACGGGGAGCGCGCTCGCCCTGGGCTACACGGGCCTCGCGCAGTTCCTGCCCTTCGTCTCCTTCGCGCTCGTGGGCGGACAGGTGGCGGACCGGGTGGACCGGCGCGCCATCCTCATCGTGTGCCAGTCCGTCATGCTGCTGTGCAGTCTGCTCCTGCTGGCCTTCTCCCTGGGCCACATCCAGGACGTGCGCTTCGTCTATGGCGTGCTGGTGCTCTTCGGCACCGCGCGGGCCTTCTACTCGCCCGCGAGCTCCGCCCTGGTGCCTCGTCTGGTGCCCGCCGAGGAGCTGACGCGCGCCGTGGCCGTCAACTCCACCACGTGGCAGGTGGCGACCATCGCCGGTCCCGCCGTGGGCGGGCTGTTCTATGGCTGGGGCGGCGCCACGGCGGCCTACATGGGCTCGGCCACGCTGTGCGCGCTCACCGTGGTGTGGATGCTGTCCCTCAAGGTTCGCACGGGCCAGGTCTCCCGCGAGCCGTTCTCCCTGGATACCTTCCTCGCGGGCCTGCGCTTCGTGCGGCGGCAGCGGTTGCTGCTCGGCAGCATCACCCTGGACCTGTTCGCGGTGTTGCTCGGCGGAGCGGCGGCCCTGCTGCCCATCTACGCGCGGGACGTGCTGCACACGGGGCCCTGGGGCATGGGGCTCTTGCGCAGCGCTCCGGCGGCGGGCGCGGCCGTGGTGGCCGTCTTCCTGGCGTCGCGTCCCCTGGGCGGCCGGGCGGGATGGAAGATGTTCATCTCCGTGGCCATCTTCGGCCTGGCGACGCTCGTGTTCGGCCTGAGCCATTCGCTGCCCGTGTCCCTCGTGGCGCTGGCGGTGGCGGGCGCGGCGGACATGGTGAGCGTGGTGGTGCGCGGCACCCTGGAGATGGTGGCCACGCCGGACGAGATGCGCGGGCGCGTGGGCGCGGTGAACATGATGTGCGTGGGTGCCTCCAACGAGCTGGGTGAGTTCCGCGCCGGAGTGTTCGCCGAGCACGTGGGCGCGGTGTCCGCCGTGGTGTCCGGGGCGGTGGGGACGCTGATCGTGGTGGGCCTGTGGGCCTGGGGCTTCCCCGAGCTGCGGCGGGTGGACCACCTGGAGCAGGCGGCGCGCGAGCCCTTGTCGCCCGACGCGCCCGAGGCCCTGTCCGCGCCTCCAGCTCACTGAGCGCGGGACGGGGCGGGCTCGAGTTGCCGCCATAGCTCCAGGAAGACGCCGTTGGTCCAGCCGAAGCCCGCGACGTTCAGCGCGTAGCCCTTGGTGACCTGGACCTCGGTGGTGCGCCTCACCACGTCATACTTCTCGCGCAGGGTGTGTTCGCGGCGGAAGTTCTCGGCGACCATGTCGAGGAACTTCCGGGCCAGCCGGTCCGCGTCCGCGTCGTGGCCGTAGCGGCGCAGCCCCTCGATGGCGAGCAGTTGGATGGGAGCCCACCCGTAGGGCAAGTCCCACTGGGTGGACGTCTCGCGGGTGCTCATGGCGAGACCTCCGGGTTGCTCGAAGAGCCCCAGGTGGGCCGCCACCGTCTTCGCCTGCTCGGGCGAGGCCAGCCCCGCCCAGAGGGGATAGAAGGTCGTCGCGTATTCGTAGGTGGTGCGCTGGCCGGACTCGGTGTCGTAGTCGAAGTAGAGGCCGCGCTGGGCGTCCCACAGGTAGCGGTCCACGAGCGTCTTGCGCTGGCGGGCGCGCTCCTTCCACTCGCGTGCCTCCGTCTCCCGTCCGAGCCGCGTGGCGATGAACTCCAGGTCCCTCTCCGCCTTGTAGAGCAGGCTGTTGAGGTCCACCGCGGCGAAGTGGTGCGTGCGTGCGCTGAAGGGGCCGAAGCGGAAGGAGATGTCGAAGCCGGATTCGCGCATGGCGCGATCGCCCTGGTAGAAATCCGGCGTGAGGGTGACGGAGTGCTGGGCCGTGCACAGCGTGGCGCCCATATCGCGCTGGCACACCTGGGTGATGAACACCGGGGCCTCCGCGCTCTCCGGGGTGGCGCCCTGGGGCACCTCGCGCAGGAAGGGCTCGCCCTCCTCCGGGTGGCCCAGGAAGTAGCCCACCACGTCCCGGTAGTAGCGCGCCTGGTCATCCGCTATCTCCGGCACCGGTCCCTGACCGAAGTCGAAATAGCGGGACAGGCCCGTGGTGCCCGCCAGGTGCGCCTTTTCCATCCACAGGCCGTGGTCGCGCACCAGATAGGGATAGGCCTCGGTGAGCCAGGCGCGGCCCGCCGCCTCGTCCATGCCCTCGTGCACCGCCATCACCATGGAGGTGAGGAAGGGCGGCTGTGAGCGCGACAGGTAATAGGTGCGGTTGGCGTTGAGCACCGCGCCGTAGTGTTCGATCTCGAAGAGGAAGTTGCGCACCATGCCCTGGGCCAGCTCCCGCCGCCCGTCGCGCATGAGCCCCCGGACGATGAAGTAGCTGTCCCAGCCGTACATCTCGTTGAACCTGCCGCCGGGGACCACGTAGGGGTGCTCCAGGTAGAGCAGGCCCTGGGTCCCGAGCGCGTGGATGTCCACCTGGCCGGGGCCCGTGACGTCCTTGTGTAGCCGCTCGATGCGCACCTGGGGGCACTCCTGGCGCAGCCGCCGCACGGACTCGGGTTCGGGGAGGTCCTTCGGAAGGAAGAGCACGGAGCGCTGGGGGACCTTGGGATCCTTCAGCACGTCACACGTGTCGAGCGAGCGCGTGAGCACGTCCCAGGTGCGGGCGATGTACGCGCGCACGTCGGCGTAGTCCGAGGGCGGAGGAGGGGCCGCGCTCGCGGCCAGCGCGTGCAGGACGACGAGGAGTCCCGGCCACCACCGCGGCCCCCTGGAGCATCGAGCGCCTGCCATATGTCCTCCCTGGCCCCCGGACAGGCCACGCGAGGCGGCAAGCTCGTCATCCCCGCGCCCGGACGCAATGGGACGTTGTAGAAGAACCGCCATGCCTCCGCGTGCTCCCCTTGTTCAACTGCATGACACCGCCCTGCCGGGGGCGGACTTCACCCGTCTCTGGCGCCGGGTGCGCGCGCTGGGCTCCGAGCGGTTGCGTCAGACGTACCAGACGACCTTCTGGTTCGACCTGGGCGAGCCCTCGAACGTGGTGGAGGAGACCATCCTCGCGCTGCGCCCGCGCGTGCCGGTGAAGGGCCGGCTCGCGGGGGTGGAGTGGTGGCTGTCGCGCATGCGCACCACGGACGTGCAGGTGGACTTCCATCAGGATCGGGACGAGAAGCTGGCCTTGAAGGGCGGGCCGCTCGTGCACCCGCGCTTCACCTCGCTGCTCTTCATGAACCGGGTGCGGGGCGGGGCGCTCGCGGTGACGCGGGCCCTTCCGTGCGAGGACAACCCCTCGCTCGCGCCGGACACGGACGACTTCGACATCGTCGCCCCCCGGCCCAACCGCTTCGTCTGCTTCCGGGGAGACCTCACCCACGGAGTGCTGGATGCCCACAACCAGATTCCCGATGGGAAGCTGCCGGGCACCTCGCGCCTCCGGGTGACGCTGGTGATGAACTGGTGGAAAGAGCGCCCCACGGACCTGCCCACCTTCGCCGAGTCCCGCGTCTACCGCTCGCTCGCGTCGCGCCGGCATGTCGGACCCGCGCGATAGAACCGGGGACGCGGAGGCGGGCGGGGAGCCAGGTCCGGGCGGGACTCGGGCCCAAGGCTCCCCGCACCTGCGCACCCGTCAGAGCCCGCCGATGCCCAGCGCGCCCTCCAGGCCCCGGAACTCCTTGGTCACCGTGGCGTGGATGATGATGTTCTCCAGGCGGATTTCGAGTGGCAGTGGCTGCGTGCCGATGCCCGCGCGCGTGATGGTGTTGCTGACGATGACCCACAGGCGCTGCTTGCCGAGCGCCTGCACGAGCATGGGCGAGGTGACGTTGAGGTCCGCGCGCTCGCCCGGCTTGAAGACGCGCGCCGGGTTGAGGAGGTCTCCGGCGGTGGCGTAGTACGGGGGCAGTTCGCGGTCGCTGTAATAGAAGAGGGGTTGGCCCGGTTCGGCGGTGCCGGTGAGGGACACCTTCGCGGACGTCTCCAGCGTGAACACCGCCGAGGGGTTGTAGACGGCGAAGCTGGCGCTCACGTCCTTGACGATGATGTCCAGTCCCTGGGTCTCGTCGGGCAGGTCGATGGCGACCTCGACGTAGACGGGGTTGCCGATCGAGGTGATGGGGATGCTCGCGTCGGTGGGCGGCGTGTCCACGGCCACCTCGGCGGAGCACGCGGCGAGGAGCAACGGGCAGAGCAGGGCGAGGCTGAGGCGTTTCATTGGAAGGTCCAGGACAGGTCGAGGGCGGGCAGGAAGGGGATGCGGCCGTTGTTGTAGGGCAGCATGGGCTCGGTCAGGTCCACGTAGGCCACGCCGAGGGAGGCGCCCAGGCCCTCTCCCGCGTAGCGCAGGCCGAGCGCGCCGCGCAGGGGATGGCCCGCCTTGTTCACGCGCACGCCCAGCTCGCCCACGACGGCGAAGTGGTGGGCGAAGTTGAACACCACCGCGCCAGTGGCCGTGGTGGAGGTGGTCTGGTAGCGCGAGTGGCGCAGCTCCGCCTGCACGAGCAGGGGGCCGAGCACCACGCCATAGAGCGCGTAGGCGCTGGGGCCGCCGAAGTCCACGTCGAAGCGCTTCACCGGCGACTCCTGGCTGGCGATGGCGTCGGCGATGATGGAATTGCCCAGGAACTGGGTGTAGCGCGCGCCGAGGACGAAGCGGTGGCGCCCCGCCTCGATGCCCCAGCGCAGGCCGACGTTGGCCGCGAGCGCCGCGTCCGCCAGGAGCGAGGTGTCCACCACGATGCCCAGCGCCAGCGGCAGGGCGGTGCGCTGCAGGCCAATCACCGCGTGCTTGATGGGGGCTGCCTCGTCGGTGGCGAGCAGCCGTGCGTTACCGGCATGAGAGAAGGCGTGCGCCCGCGTCGCGGGGACCAGGACGGTGAGCGCACACAGCAGAAGTCCGGCGGCCTGGGAAAGGCGCGGACGGGGGAACACGGTTCGAGGTTTCAACCCACCTGCTCCTGAGGGAAGGGAGAGCACGGGTGTACCTCGCCCGGGCATTCCCGTGCCACCCACTCCCAGGGTCCAGGGAGGCCGTTGTCCGCTCCTCGATTCGATGCGTATTGCACCTTTTCCGGCGGGAGCGTACCGACAGGAACAATGAGGGATGCCAACGAAGCGGTCCGAGTCCGGGTGCTGGCCCTGCTCAAGCGCCATGGCTGGAACGCCACGTCCTTCCAGGTGGTGGAGCCGGGCTACACGTACTGGTTCGACGGTGACGACGCCTGTGTGGCGTACGTGGACACGGGAAGGGCGTGGGTGACCGCGGGCGCGCCCATCGCGCCGGTGGAGCGGCTGGCGGAGGTGACGGCGCGCTTCCAGGCCCGGGCGGCCGAGGCGGGCCGGCGCGTGTGCTTCTTCGCCGTCGAGCAGCGGCTGCTCCAGGCGGTGCCGCTCCAGGCGCTGACCATCGGAGAGCAGCCGGTGTGGGATCCCCGGCGCTGGGAGCAGAGCGTGCGCGAGAGCCGTCACCTGCGCGAGCAACTGCGCCGCGCTCGGGCCAAGGGCGTGCGGGTGCGCGAGGTGTCCGCGCGGGAGCTGGAGACGCCCGGCTCCCCGGCGCGGAGCGGCGTGGATCGGCTGATGGCGCGCTGGTTGGAGTCCCGGCGGATGGCGCCCATGGGGTTCCTGGTGCAGCTCACGCCCTACGAGCAGGCGGACGAGCGGCGCTCCTTCGTGGCCGAGCGTGACGGCGAAGTGGTGGCCTTCCTGTCGGCGGTACCGGTGTACGCCCGCGATGGGTGGTTCGTGCAGCACCTGCTGCGTGACCGGCGGGCGCCCAACGGCACCGTGGAGTCGCTGGTGGACGCGGTGATGCGGGACGCGGCGGCGGAGGGCCGGAGCTACCTGACGCTGGGGCTCGCGCCACTGTCGGGGGCCGTGCCGGGTTGGCTTCGCATGGCGCGGCGGCTGGGCAAACCCCTCTACGACTTCGAGGGTCTGCGGGCCTTCAAGACCCGGCTGCGGCCCCATGGGTGGGATCACATCCACCTGGCGCGGCCCGCCGAGTCCTCGGGACCGTTCGCCTCGGTGTACGACGCCCTCTCCGCGTTCGCCCAGGGCGGGCTGCTGCGCTTCGGGGGCGTCACGCTCCTGTGCCGGCCCCAGCTCCTCGTCTGGCTGCTCGCGATGCTGCTCGTGCCCTGGACGGTGCTGCTCGCCCTGCCAGGGACGACTCCGCACTTCCCCTCACGGCTCGTGCAGGGCGCCTGGGTGCTCTTCGACGTGGGGCTGACGGTGGGGCTCTTCTCCCTCGTGCGGCGCTGGCGCCGGGGCCTCGCCTCGCTGCTCGCCCTGGCCATCAGCGCGGACGCATGCGTGACGTTGCTGGAGGCCGTGCTCTACAACCTCCCTCGCGCGCGAGGGCCCGCCGACTGGTTCGTCATGGGGGTGGCGGTGCTGGGTCCTTCCCTGGCGGCCGTCCTGCTCTTCTGGGCGCGCGAGCACCCGACGCTCCAGCCCGCCTGAGACGCGGTTACTTCCGGGTCTCGTCCTCGGGCGGCAACGAGGTGCGCGTCGGCGCGAGGTACACATCCACGCCCTGGACCCGATCGATCCGGTGGAAATGCACCATGTAGTCCCGCCGGGCCGGTGAGCCCTGTCCGAGTTCGAAGTGGGTGTCTCCCACGTTCGCCACCGTTCCCAGCTTGCGGCCGGTCCGGTCCCTCACCGTCATGCCCTCGTGGATGTCTCCCGGGTCGATCATCTTGGGTCCTCTCTTGGAAACGTCGGGTCCAAGAGTTCAACACCTGGGGAGACATCCCACTGCCGAGGCCCGCTCGTCCGAGGAGCGGGCCCCGCTGACGCCCGCTAACCCGGCTGGCAGACCTGCCGGAGGATATCCAGCGTCTCGAGCGCCTTGCCGGCGCCCATCACCACGGCGGACAGCGGATCCTCCGCGAGGAACACCGGCAGGCCCGTCTCCTCGCGCAGGAGCGTGTCCAGGTTCTTGAGCAGCGCGCCGCCGCCCGCGAGCACGATGCCCCGGTCGGCGATGTCTCCGGCGAGCTCCGGCGGCGTGCGCTCGAGCGTGAGCTTCACCGCCTCGACGATGCCGTTGACGGGCTCGGCGAGGGCGTCACGCACCTCGTCGCTGCTCACCGTGAGCGTGCGCGGCACACCGGCCACCAGGTCGCGACCCTTGATCTCCATGGTCATGACCTCCTCGGTGGGGTACGCGGTGCCGATGCCCATCTTGATGAGCTCCGCGGTGCGCTCGCCGATGAGCAGGTTGTACTTGCGCTTGACGTACTGGATGATCGCCTCGTCCAGCTTGTCGCCGCCGATGCGCACGCTCTTGGCGAACACGATGCCCGCGAGGCTGATGACGGCCACGTCGGACGTGCCGCCGCCGATGTCGACGATCATGTTGCCGCTGGGCTCCGTCACCGGCAGGCCCGCGCCGATGGCGGCCGCCATGGGCTGCTCGATGAGGTACACCTCGCGGGCACCCGCGTTGGCGGCGGCCTCGCGCACGGCGCGGCGCTCCACTTCCGTGATGCCGGAGGGAATCCCGATGACGATGCGGGGACTCACCAGCGACTTGCGGTTGTGCGCCGTCTGGATGAAGTAGCGCAACATCGCCGCGGTGATCTCGAAGTCGGCGATGACGCCGTCCTTCATGGGGCGGATGGCCACGATGTTGCCCGGCGTCCGGCCGAGCATCTCCTTGGCCTCCTTGCCCACGGCGAGCACCTTCTTGCCGCCGCGCGCGTCCTGCTGGACGGCCACCACGGAGGGCTCGTTGGACACGATCCCCTGACCGCGGATGTAGATGAGCGTGTTGGCCGTGCCCAGGTCGATGGCGAGGTCACGCGAGAAAAGAGTGTGGAGCCAGTCGAACATACGGGGGCGGGAACTTTCCGGAGTACGGCGTCAATTCCCCTTACACTTCAGGGGCGCGCGGCAACCTACTACGGGGGGGCCGATGCAGGAAGAAAAGGCAACTGTCAAGAGATGGGCCCGGCTGGTGGGCGTCCGTCCCCATGGGGCTGCTGCCTGATTTTCTGAATAAACGATAAAAACAGGCAATCGCCGCGGCGGCCGCCGGGCCTCGTCAGGGGGTGGATTTCCGCTCGCTCTCCTCGGCGAGGAGGAAGGTCTCCGCGGCTTCACCGGCGTCCTGCTCGGTGGAGACGGCCTGGGGGTGTCGGGGCTCGCTGACGCTGCCGGCCTCCACGGCGTGGCGGTACTCGGGCGTCTGGCGCAGGGCCTCGCTGGTGACGCGCAGCAGGGCCTCGCGCGCGGGCTCGAAGAGCAGCCCGGCCACGTACCAGAAGGGGGCGTAGTCCAGGCGGATGAGCCCGTTCACGTTCCAACCCCGCTTCTCGTAGTCCCAGGGGCAGCGGCCGAGCACCTTGCGCAACATCCAGCCGGTGGCGAACTCCGCGCCGAAGATGACGGCGGTGTAGGCGAGCGCCCGGAGGGGCCGGGGCAGGAAGCGCAGCCGGTCATGGAGGAATTCCATCCCCAGGGCGGTGGCGCCGTAGATGGGATGCATCCAGAGATAGGTCTTCGCCGTGCCGTGTCCGTCCCGTTCCAGCAGGGCGGCGCTCATTCCGGTGAAGCACACCTCCATCACCCAGCCGGAACACCCATAGAGGACGAATCGCGGTAGCACCCCGCGAATCTAGGAATCCTCTCCCCGGAGGACATCTGGGCCCAGGGTCGGACAGGTCCGGTGGACCGCGGGGCCGCTACGCAGCGAACAGTTGGAGCGGGCACGGGTGTAGGTGCCCCGGTGCGTCAACGCTTGAGCGCGTATTTGCCAATGACGTAGAGCGCGCGGACGCCGTCCTTCCAGCCGATCTTCTTGCCCTCCTCGAAGGTGCGCCCGTGGTAGCTGATGGGGACCTCGAAGATGCGCCAGCCGCCACGCGCCACCTTGGCGGTGATTTCCGGCTCGAAGCCGAAGCGGTTCTCCTCCACCCGCAGGGAGCGGATGACCTCGGTGCGGAAGGCCTTGTAGCAGGTCTCCATGTCCGTGAGGTTGAGGTTGCTGGCCATGTTGGACAGCGTGGTGAGGAACTGGTTGAGCACCGAGTGCCAGAAGTAGAGCACGCGCCTCGGCGTGCCGGTGAAGCGGCTGCCGAAGACGACGTCGGCGTCTCCATCCAGGATGGGCTGGATGACGCGGGGGATGTCGCGCGGGTCGTACTCGAGGTCGGCGTCCTGGACGATGAGGATGTCGCCGGTGGCCTCGGCGAAGCCCCGGCGCAGGGCGGCGCCCTTGCCCTGGTTCTTCTCCTGGAAGACCACGCGAATCTCGTTGCGGTTGGCGGGGGTCGCGCCCGCGGCGCTCAGGCCCTCGGAGACCAGGCGATGGAGGAACTCGCGGCTGCCGTCCCGCGAGCAGTCATCCACGAGGACGAGCTCCTTGGGGAAATCCACCGCGGTGACGCGGCGGATGATTTCGGCGAGCGTGGGGATCTCGTTGTAGACGGGAATGATGACGGAGACGAGCATGGCGGCAGGGGGCTCTAGCCGATTTTGACGCCCCGCGCGACTCTTCGGTGCACTTGCGTCAGGCCGCCCGGCGCAGGGCCTCCAGGAGGGCCTCCAGGTCCGCGTCGGTGGTGAGCGGATTGATGAGGGTGGTGCGCAGCCACACCCGTCCCGCCAGCGTGGTCCGCACCAGGTAGAAATCTCCGCGCGTGACGAGTGTGTCGCGCAGGCGGGCCTGGAGCGCGTCGAGCTCCGACTCGGGCAGGCCCCGGGGCGTGTGCCGGAAGCAGACGATGTTGCAGTCGGGCCGCAGGGCCAGTTCGAAGTCCCCGGCGGTCGTCAGGCGCTCGGCGAAACGGCGCGCCAGATCGAAGCTGTCCGTGACGGCGTCCGCGAACACCCGCGTCCCCAACACCCTCAGGCACGTGTACAGCTTGAGCGCCATCATCTCCTTGGTGCACTCGAGCGTGCGCAGCGCCACGTCGTTCCAGGAGCGGGTGCCCTCGCCGTGGAAGAGGTAGGAGGCTTCCTGGGCGAAGGCATCGAAGGAGCGGTGGCCCTCGCGGAAGAGCACGGCGGTGATGAGCGCCGGCATCAGCATCATCTTGTGCGCGTCCCACACCACCGAATCGGCGCGCTCGATGCCCTTCACCTGGTGGCGGTAGCGGGGACTGAGCGCGGTCGAGGCGCCGTGCGCTCCATCCACGTGGAACCACAGCGCGTGCTTCTCGCAAAAGTCCGCCACGGCCTCGAGCGGATCGAACGCGCCGGTGGACGTGGAGCCGGCGCTGGCCACCACGGCGATGGGATGACGGCCGGCGCGCCGGGCCGAGGCGAGCGCTTCCTCCAGTGCCTCGGGGCGCAAGCGGTAGTGGGCGTTCACGGGCACGGGCGTGACACCCCCGGCGCCCCAGCCCATCACCCGGGTGGCGCGGGCCAGGCAGTAATGGGCCGTCTCGGGCACGAGCACGGTGAGCGGCGGTCCGGCGCTGGCGCCTCCATTCCACGCGTCGAAACCGGCCTTCGCCTGGCGCGCGGCGAGCAGGGCGGTGAGGTTGCCCGCCGAGCCCCCCGAGGTGAGCACGCCGCCCGCGCCTTCCGGCAGGCCGAGCACCCGGGCCATCCAGCCGAGGACGTTGTGCTCCATGGCGGTGGCGACGGGCCCCATCTCGTAGACGGCCATGCCGTTGTTGAGGAACGAGGAGATGAAATCACTCAGGGCCGCGAGGGGCAGGGGCGAGGACACCTGATGGCCCACGTAGCGCGGGTGGTGCAGGTGGTGCGAGGCGTCCACCACGCGCGAGAGCAGCGCCGAGGCATCTGCCGAGACATCCCTCGAGGGCTCCTCGGGGAAGTCCGCGGGGAAGCCCGCGAGGTGGGTGTCCGGAGCGGCCCAGGGCAGCACGGGCCCCTCGCGCCGGGTGGCGCGGGCGAGGTGGTCGGCGAGCGTGTCCACCAGTTGGTGGCCCAGGCGGCGGAAGGTCTCGGACTCGTAGGCGGTGGCGAGGTTTGGTCGAGGGGCGTCCATGGGCCGCTGCATGGCGCCAAGAGGCTCGGACGTCAATGCATCAGGGGCCTCGGGGCTCGTCCGTGTCCCTGCTTTCCGGGGAGCCGGGCGCCGTCTCCATCCCTCGTCCTGTCCGTCTCCGTGGAGGGTCTGCGCCAGGTGCTCCCGCCAACCCGGACGCGGCCTCCATGCACCAGGCGGCGGGCGAGCGAGCGGGGAGGGTGGCGCCACCCGTGCCGCTCCCCATCGTGCGCCGGGCGACCCACCTTGTGCTCACGGAGTCATGCCCACGGAGAGATGACCATGGAGACACATTGGTGGGATTCCCCCTTCGAGCGGCGGTCGATCCAACACGCCATGAAGGTGCGGGACGAGGATGGGACGGTGCTGGGGCGGGTGGCGGGAGTCGGACAGACGGTGGTGTTCATGCGCAAACGCTTCTCGCGCGAGCTGTGGGCCGTGCCCCTGTCTCATGTCGAGCGGGTGACAGGCGAGGGCGTCTATGTGTCGGGCAAGGCGTTCGGCGCGCTGGAGCCCGTGGGAGACCGGTTGCGCACAGAGGTGATCACGGTTGTCCACCCCCTCGCGGAGCCCTCGCACGAACCCTCATGAGGATGGTGCGCACCGAGCCTTTTCATGCTTGAAGGACCGGTCATGTCCTCCATCGAGAGTCTGTCCCAGAGGGTGTCCGCGGCATTCGCCGACCGGGCGAAGCTGAAGGAAGCGGAGTACGCCGCGGCGGTGCGCGAGACGCTCGCGCTGCTCGACTCCGGCGCGTTGCGCGTGGCGGAGAAGACGGCCGAGGGCTGGAAGGTGAATGCCTGGGCGAAGGAGGCCATCCTCCTGTTCTTCGCCCTCTCCGAGATGAAGGTGATGGAGGTGGGGCCCTTCGAGTTCTTCGACAAGATTCCGTTGAAGAAGGGGCTGGAGGCGGCGGGTGTGCGGGTGGTGCCGCCCGGCGTGGTGCGCTACGGGGCGCACGTGGAGCGCGGCGCCGTGGTGATGCCCGGCTACGTGAACATCGGCGCGCACGTGGGCGCGGGGACCATGGTGGACACCTGGGCCACGGTGGGCAGTTGCGCGCAGGTGGGCCGCAACGTGCACCTGTCCGGTGGCGTGGGACTCGGTGGGGTGCTCGAGCCGCCCACCGCCTCGCCCGTCATCATCGAGGACGGGGCCTTCATCGGCAGCCGGTGCATCGTGGTCGAGGGCGTGGTGGTGGAGGAGGAGGCGGTGCTGGGCGCCAACGTGGTCCTCACGGCCTCCACGCCCATCATCGATGTCTCGGGTCCCGAGGAGAAGGTCTTCAAGGGCCGCGTGCCGGCGCGCAGCGTGGTGATTCCGGGCATGAAGGAAAAGAAGTTCCCCGCGGGCAGCTACATGGTGCCGTGCGCGCTCATCATCGGGCAGCGCAAGGAGAGCACCGACAAGAAGACGAGTCTCAACGCGGCACTGCGCGACTTCGCGGTGTCGGTGTAGGCCCAGGGTTGGGCAGGGGGTGGGGACGCCACCCCGAGGAGCGCGGTGATGATCGTTGGTGGCACGCTGTCCTGGCGTATCGTCCTCAGGTACACGGGTCGGCCGGTGGCGACGCATGTGCTGCTGGCCACCTGCGTGGCGTTGGCCTACCAGGAGTTCGACGCCACCTTCCTGGCCGTCCCGGCGCTGCCCGTCACGGTGCTCGCCGCGACCATTGGCATCCTGCTGACCTTCCGCAACAACTCCGCCTACGACCGCTGGTGGGAAGCGCGCACGTTGTGGGGCTCGCTGGTGAACACGTCGCGCACCTTCTCCCGGCAGGTGCTCACCTTCCTGCCCATTCCCGAGGGCGCGGCGCAGGTCAACGAATCCTCTTCGCCCACCACGCCCCTGCTCCGCACGGCGGTGGATCCCAAGCCCGCCGTCACGCTTGGCGCGAGCGATGGCGCCGTGCGCGACCGCTTCGGCAAGGCGCGAGGAGCCTACCTCTACACCCTCATGCGCTCGTCCCACGCCGCCGAGGTGAAGCACGCGGAGGATGTCGTCGACGACCCCTCGCGGCCCTTCCGGGCTCCCTGGGAGGGCATCACCTCGGACGCGCGGGAGCTGGTGTACGCGCAGATCGGCTTCGTGAACGCCTTGCGCCACCACCTGCGGCGCCAGGATCCCTTCCCCTCGCTCGAGCCCTTCTTCCGCCCGGCCGTGCTGGAGGCGCTGCGCGAGGAGCAGAACGTGCCCACGGCCATCCTCATGTGGGCCTCGGCGCGCCTGCGCCGCGTCTTCGCCGAGACGCCCGGCCCCGAGGCCATGCTCCGCCTGACCATCCTGGATGGCTCGCTCAGGGAGTTGACGAACATCCTGGGCGCTTGCGAGCGCATCAAGAACACATCCATTCCGCTCCAGTATGACGTGCTGCCGCGCGCCATGGTGCGTGCCTATCTGGTCCTCCTGCCGCTCGGAGTGGTGTCCGAGCTGGGGATGCTCACGCCCCTCGTCACCGCCGTCATCGCCTTCCTCTTCATCGCCATGGACGCGGTGGGCCGCGACGTGGAGGCCCCCTTCGAGGATGGCTACAGCGACACGCCCATGACGGCGCTCTGCCGCACCATCGAGATCAACCTGCGGCAGATGCTCGGGGAGAAGGAGTTGCCGCCCCCCTTGCAGCCCGAGGACGGACTGCTCTACTGAGGGCCCTCGGGAGCCCTCCGTATGACCGACCTCGCCACCCGCCTCGCGCAGTCCACCCTGGCCCTGTGCCGCATCCGCAGTCCCATCGGCGAGGAGAAGGCGCTCGCCGACCACGTGGAGGGCTGGGCGCGCGCCTGGTTCGCCCCCGCAGAGGTGTTCCGGTTGGGGCACTCGTTCGTGCTGGGCAACCTCCAGGATCCCCGGCCCACGGTGGCCCTCGTGGGGCACCTGGACACCGTGCCCGCGCACCCGGAGGACCGGGAGCCGCGCATCGAGGGCGAGCGGGTGTTCGGCCTGGGCGCCTCGGACATGAAGGGGGGGCTCGCGGTGATGATGGCGCTGGCGGAGGACCTGCCCCGCGCGAAGCTGCCGGTGAATCTGGTGTGGGTGCTCTACGAGCGTGAAGAGGGGCCCTACCTGGAGAGCGGACTGGGGCCGTTGTTCGACGCGCGCGAGGCGCTGCGGCGGGTGAAGTTCGGCATCGCCATGGAGCCCACCGATGGCGTGGTGCAGGTGGGGTGCGTGGGGACGCTGCACGCGAGCCTGCGTTTCCAGGGCCGCAGCGCGCACTCGGCGAGGCCGTGGCAGGGCGAGAACGCCATCCACAAGGCGGGCCCCCTGCTCGCGCGACTGCTCACACGGCCCCGGCGCGAGGTGGCGCACGGCGACTTCACCTTCTACGAGGTGATGAGCATCACCCAGGCCTCGGGGGGACGGGCGCGCAACGTGGTGCCGGAGTCCTTCGCGCTCAACCTCAACTACCGCTTCGCGCCGGGCAAGACGGTGGCCCGGGCGCAGGAGGAGGTGCGCGAGCTGGTGGGGGACTCGGCGGAGGTGACGTTCACGGACCTCGCCCCGAGTGGCCGGGTGTGCGCGGACAACCCGCTCTTCCAGCGGTTGATGGCGCTCACCGGCCTGCCCGCCGCCTCCAAGCAGGCGTGGACGGACGTGGCGCGCTTCTCCGAGCTCGGCGTGGACGCGGTGAACTTCGGTCCCGGGGAGACGGCCCAGGCCCATCAGGCCAACGAGAGCGCGCCCATTCCCGCGCTGGCGGTGGCGTATGAGAAGCTGGCGTTGTTCCTCACCCAGGCGGGCTGAGACCGGGACCGTCCGGTGTTGGGAGGGTGATGAGTCCCTCGTTGCGACGCATGGTGGTGTTGATGGTGCTGCTCGCCATCCTGGTCTTCGACTGGCGGCCGGACTCCCGGTTGCTCAGCGAGCCGGCGCATCGGCGTGAAGAGGAGCGCCCCCTGCCCGAGGACACCGGAAGCGTGGCGTCCCAGGCGGCGCGCTCTCCTCGCTCCGCGCATCTGGAAACGGGGCGTCAGCGGCTGCCGGGTCTGCGTCAGGCGGCCCGGCGGCGTCACCCGCCTCGCTGACCCGCTACCGCCAGAAGCCCACCGAGATACCGAAGTTGGAGTAGCGCCGGGACACGTCGAAGGACGCCGTCAGCGCCCAGTCGTCGAGGTAGCGGACCAGGAACAGCTCGAAGCCCCCCGTCAGGTGGGGCCGCAGGGGGCGATCCGGGAAGGGCGAGGGCTCCAGGAAGGCCCCCAGGCGCGTGCGCAACCGTCCGGGAAACGACTCGTGCTCCATGCCCAGGCGTGGCTGGAGCATCGACCGGGCGCCCACGTACGCAGGCGACGTCAGTGACGTGAAGGAGTGCACCGACACCGCGTTCTCCACCGAGGAGATGAGGTCCACCTGCGAGCTGATGAGCCACCGGCCCGGAATCGCCCGCGGGTCATCCTCGGTGGGCACCTCGCTGAAGTGCGCGCCCTCGAGCATCTGCTGGCGGGCCGCGGGGGACAGCCGGTTGTACAGCTCCGCGCCTTCACCGAGCCGCCAGCTCACCCCCAGCGAGACCGTCGAGGGGGACACCACGGCCGAGTAGATCTGCCGGCCCGCGATGGTGGCGGGTTGCCCCAGGGCGCGCTGCCAGTCACCGAGCAGCTCCGGCCTCACCGACAGGCCCACCCGGTAGGGCCGTCCATAGGGCCGGTAGAGCACGTCCAGCGCGACGCCCGTGTTGCCGTAGAACCAGTTGCCCTCGGGCTTGTAGCTGAGGATGGCCTGCCCGCTGTAGATGCCGAAGCCGAGGATGAAGTCGTCCCGGCCGAGCGCGATCGCCCCCGCGAGCGAGGTGTGGATGAGCGACACGCGGAGGAGATCCCCCGGTTCGCACGAGGCCGTGTTGCAATAGCCGATGCGGTAGTTGCGCAGCGAGAAGCCGAAGCCCACGTTGCGGTACTGGAGCGTGAACGAGCCGATGAGCTGCAGCGTCTCGGGCGCGTTGTCGGGCTGGCCGTCGTTGTCCAGGTCCTTGTCCTGCACCTTGGACAACGGCAGATCCAACCAGGACAGGGTGACGCCCACGTCCCAGTCCTTGTCCAACTGGGGCGAGCGGTGGGCGAGCGCCGCCAGGTTGCTCGCGAAGCCCACCACCCCCTCGGCGATGCCCACGTACGCGCCCCCGAGCCCCACCACCCGCGAGGAGCCCATGAGCAGTCCGGAGTTGAGGTACAGCCGCTCGGGCCGGGTGACCGCGGGCACGTCGTCCTGCGCCCGCGCTCCCGAGCCCGCCAGCAGCACCCACGCGACGAGCAGGCCCGCGCGCATGTCAGCTGGCGACGGCCACCTGGGCGAACAGCGACTCCGCCTCGGCCGCCAGTTGCGTGTCTCGCGAGGTGATTCCGCCCGCGTCGTGCGTCACCAACGCCAGCGTCACCTTGCGCCAGCGGATGTCGATGTCCGGGTGGTGATCCTCCGCCTCGGCCAACTTCGCCAGCCGGTTCACGAATTCGATACCGGCCAGGAAATTGGGTGCCTCGTACGTGCGGCGGAGCATCCCGCCCTCGTGCTTCCAGAGAGGGTAGCTGGCGAGGAAGCGCTGGAGCTCCTCGGAGGTCAACTTCGTCGTGTCTCGCGCCATGATCCGCCTTTCTTACGCGCGCTCCACCGCGCGCCGCCACTTGGTCAGGTGCCGCTCGCGGGCGTCGGCCTTCATCTTCGGCTTGAAGACCTTGCCCACCTTCCACGCCTTGCGGATGGCGTCCGTGCTGGTCCACACCCCCGCGCCCAGGCCCGCGAGGAACGCCGCCCCCAGGCTCGTGGTCTGTAGATTCTGCGGGCGCACCACCTCGGTGCCCAGCACATCCGCCTGGAATTGCATCATCAGGTTGTTGGCCGACGCGCCCCCGTCCACCTTGAAGGAGGGAATCTCCCGGCCACTGTCCCGCCGCATCGTCTCGGCCAGGTCGTTGATCTGCATCGCCACGCCCTCGAGCGCCGCGCGCGCCAGGTGGGCCGCCGTGGTGGAGCGGTCGATTCCGCCGAAGAGGCCTCGCGCCTCGGGCCGCCAGTGCGGCGCCCCCAGTCCCGCGAGCGCCGGGACGAAGACCACGTCCCCGCTCTCCTTCACGCTCGCGGCCAGCGGCTCCACGTCTCCCGACTTCTTGATGACCTTGAGCCCGTCGCGCAGCCACTGCACCGCGGCGCCGGCGATGAAGGACGAGCCCTCGAGCGCGTACGTCGTCTTGTCCCCGATCTTCCAGGCCACCGTGGTGAGCAGCCCCGACTGGGACTTCACCGGCACGTCGCCCGTGTTCATCAGCAGGAAGGCGCCGGTGCCATAGGTGCACTTGGCCTCGCCGGGCGAGAAGCACGCCTGTCCGAAGAGCGCCGCCTGCTGGTCGCCCGCCATGCCCGTGATCGGAATGCCATCCGGCAGCGAGCGCATGCCCTTCGTGGTGCCATGGGAATCGACCGAGCCGCGGATCTCCGGCAGGCACGCGGCGGGCACGCCGAACAGCTCTCGCATGGAGTCGTCCCAAGCGAGCTTGCGCACGTCCATGAGCAGGGTGCGGCTGGCGTTGGTGACGTCCGTCACGTGCGACTGGCCACCGGTCATCTTGTAGACGAGCCAGGTGTCGAGGGTGCCGAAGCACGCGTCCCCCTTCTCCGCGCGCTTCCGGGCGCCCTTCACGTGCTCAAGCATCCAGGCGAGCTTGGTGCCCGAGAAGTAGGGGTCCAACACGAGGCCCGTCATCTCGCGCACCCGGGGCTCCTCGCCCTTCTCGCGCAGCTGGGCGCAGCGCTCGGAGGTGCGCCGGTCCTGCCACACGATGGCGTGGGCCAGGGGCTTGCCGCCGTCGCGCAGCCACAGCCCCGTCGTCTCGCGCTGGTTGGTGATGCCCACCGCGGACAGGTCCTTGCCCGTGAGCCCCGCGTCCTTGAGCGCCGCGCGGATGCACGTCTCCACGCTGGCCCAGATTTCCTCCAGGTCGTGCTCCACCCACGAGGGCTTCGGGAAGTGCTGGGTGAACTCCCGGTAGGCATCGCCCACCACCCGGAGCTTGTCGTCCAGGATGGAGACGTGCGTTCCGGTGGTGCCCTGGTCCACTGCCAGCACGTACTTCGCCTTCGCCATGGGGATGAGTCTCCTAGAAGGGGGGCTGCTTGGGGTGTACGCGGGCGCACCATAGCCGAGCCAAGGCCCTTGGCACGTGCGGCGAGCGGTCCTAGGGTGGGACGCCATGCCCTCGGTGAAGGAATTACGGGCGCGGGCCCGGGTGGATTTGCAGGCGTTCCAGTCCGAATTCGGCCCCGTGGCGCTCATCCAGCAGCCGCCCGCCATGGTGTTCCAGAAGGTGGCCCAGCAGATGGGTCGCTCGCGCACGGTCTTCATGGCCCATCGCTCGCGGCTGGCGGACCGGCTCATGTCCATGCTGCAGGGCTTCGAGCATCTGCAGGTGCTCTTCCTCCAGCCCGCCGCCGAGGACCAGGTGTTCGCCGTGGGCCGCCTGGAGACCAGCTCCCTGGTGGTTCATGACCCGTCCGTCTCCAAGTTCCACGCGCTCCTGCGCTGGAGCGCGGCGGACAACACCTGCTACGTGCGTGACTCGGGCTCCATGAATGGCACCTTCGTCAACACGGTGCAGCTCGGCGGCGAGGAGCAGCAATTGTGGGACGGGGACGGACTGGCCTTCGGCGACGCCCAGTTCCTCTATGTCAGCACCCAGACACTGCACGGCCACCTGAGCACGGCGGCCCCCACCACCTCGCGCTGAGTCACGCGCCCCGCATCGTCGACTTCCTGGCGTCCGGGAGGCGCTTGCGGGGGGGATGGCCCTTGCGCGAAGGGGAGCGTGCCTACCTTGTCGGGCGTGCCACTGGAGGCATGGCCGGGAGGCGGGTGTGAAGGGTCTCATCTTCGAGGAGCTGAACGGCGGAGCGAGCTGCCGCACGTATCTCATCGCCTGTGCGCGCACGCGCGAGGCCATCGTCGTGGACCCAGTGCTGGAGCTGGTGCCGGGCTATCTCCAGCGGCTCGGGAGGGACAGGCTGCAACTGCTCGCGGCGGTGGACACGCACACGCACGCGGACCACCTGTCGGGAGGCCGGGAGCTCGCGCGGATGCTGGACACCCTGTACGTGGGCGCCCCCCTGGCGGCGGTGAATCGCACACTGCGCGACGGCGAGTACATGAACGTGGGCGACATCCGCGTGAAGGCCTGGGCGAGTCCCGGCCACACGGCGGACGGCCTGGTGCTGCTCCTGGAGGATCGGGTGCTGACCGGGGACACGTTGCTCATTGGCTCCTCGGGCCGCACGGACCTGCCCTCGGGCGATGCCGAGGCCGCGTATGACAGCCTGGAGCGCCTGCTCACGCTGCCCTCGCACATGCTCGTGTACCCCGCTCATGACTATGGCGGGCGCACGTTCAGCACCATCGGCCATGAGCGCGTCACCAACCCGCGCCTGCGCATGGACCGCGCCGCCTTCCTCGAGGAGATGAACACGCGGCGCATGGACCCTCCCTCGCGTCTGGCGGAATCACTCGCGTACAACTCCCGGCCGCGCGAGGCCGTGGAGACGGCTCCTCGGGACGAGGCGTTCCTGCTCTGAGCGGTCACCGCCGGTCCGGCTCCTCTGTCGGACGGGACGGATATCTCCTGGCCCGGTGCTCCCGCTGGGGGCGCGTCCAGGAGGCATGCGATGAGGATTTTCCCGTGGGCGGGCCCGTTGCTCGCCCTGGCCCTGTTGGCCACTGGCTGCGCGTCGATGACACCACCGCCTGGCGGTGGGATGAACCGGAGTGACACGCCGCGAAGGGCTACCTCACCCGCGCTGGCGGAGAGGCCGAGCGGAGCGCCTTCGTTCGTTTTGGCCTCCCATCCGAAGCCTGGGGGGCCGGGGAACTCCCGTGATACAGCGGAGGCCGCGCGGACCCGGCGAGCGGTTCTCGATGCCCTCGATGATGTGTCTGGTTCCACGAGACGTATCGCGGATTCTCTCTCCAGACTCGCGGCCAGTCAGGCGGGCATTGGCGGCCGGGCCGATGGGTTGTTTGCCCAGCATGTCGTGTATGGCGCACGGCAACTGCGCTGGCTCGAAGGCGCACTCGGGGGCGCCACCCGGTTGGCCCATGAGGCCTCGGAGGTCGATGACCCGGAGATGGGACTCGCCCTGCTGCGCCTCTCCGGACCACGGCTGGAGGCCGCGTTGTTCGGCGCCATGCTCCTGGCCGCCTGGAGCGATTTCCTGAACCTCGAGGACGTCGTGCTCCGGCAATGTCCCTTCTACAGCGCGGAGAAGCTGTTCGTGGACATGGAGCACGTGCGGGAGATGCTCGAGCCCTCCATGAGGGCGCTGTCGTCCCTGGAGCCAGGGCGGGTCGAGGTCACGGCGGCCGGGGGTCCCCCCCCCATGTGCGGGCTCA
>Ga0081606_1000101_pt2 | contig 25581 bp, 24 predicted proteins | sample EareggfetidaYelm_FD_71127 | JGI IMG/M metagenome (GOLD analysis project Ga0081606, IMG submission 71127) | Earthworm egg capsule microbial community from the University of Washington, USA - E. fetida Yelm (SPADES assembly) (version 2) | ecosystem: Host-associated > Annelida > Reproductive system... | reverse complement strand
GCGGGCGAGGGTGCGGGCGCGGGCGCGGGGGGCGGGATCGATCAGGCCCGCCGTCAGATCGCCCGTGCCCAGGTCTTCTGCCAGCGCGCGGGCTGCGTCGGCGCGGGCCATGTCGGCCACGCTGCGGTCTTGGGAGTCGGGGGTCGAAGCGGGGGTCGAAGTCATGGCCGCGAGCATAGCCGCAAGCCGTGCCGGCCTCGCATAAACTGGTGCCCATTTTTCTCCCCGGACGCCGCATGACCGCAACCCGCACGCCGCCCTCTGCCATGCCCGCCTCTGCCGCGCCTTGTGCCGCACCCTACGGCACACCGTCGCCCGCAGCGCCCGAAGGCGTCCATGCCGCAGGCAAAGGCGCTCCAGTGAGCCTGCCGCGCCTTGCGCAACTGCGCGCAGCGGGCGAGAAGATCACCATGCTGACGGCCTACGATGCCACGTTTGCGGCGCTGGCCGATGCGGCGGGTGTGGAATGCATTCTGGTCGGCGACTCGCTGGGCATGGTGTGCCAGGGCTTGCCCAGCACCGTGGGCGTGCAGCTCGACACCATGGCCTACCACAGCGCCTGCGTGGCCCGGGGCCTGCACCGGGTGCAGGGCAGCGCCTGGCTGGTGGCCGACCTGCCCTACGGCAGCTACGCCGAAAGCCGCGAACAGGCCCTGCGCAGCGCCTGCGTGCTGATGCAGGCGGGCGCGCAGATGGTCAAGCTCGAAGGCGGCGGCTGGACAGCGCCCACGGTGGAGTTCCTGGTGCAGCGTGGCGTGCCGGTGTGCGCCCATCTGGGCCTGACGCCGCAGTCGGTGCACGCCCTGGGCGGCTACCGTGTGCAGGGCAAAACGGACGCCGACGCCCGCACGCTGCGCCAGCAGGCCCGCGAGTTGCAAGACGCCGGCGCCGCCCTGCTGGTGCTGGAGATGGTGCCCGCCGCGCTGGCGCGCGACATCACGGACGCGCTGCCGCACTGCCACACCATCGGTATCGGCGCAGGCAACGGCACGGCGGGCCAGGTGCTGGTGCTGCACGACATGCTGGGCATGAACCTGGGCAAAATGCCCAGGTTCGTCCACAACTTCATGCAGGACGCAGGCAGCGTGCACGGCGCCATCGCGGCCTATGTGCAGGCGGTCAAGCAGGGGCGCTTTCCGGACGACGCCTTGCACGCCTGGTAGGCCCGGCCGGCACGGCGTTGCCCTCGCGTTCCTGTCACTCCCCGTCGCCCCCGCAGTATTTGCTGCCCTTGCCGCCCGTTGTTCCCATTGCCGCCCATAGCCTGACCCCTGATGGAATTGCCATGCTGATCGCCCGCTCCATTGCCGACCTGCGCCAGGCCCTCGCGCCCTACCGCCACCCGGCCTTCGTGCCCACCATGGGCAATCTGCATGACGGGCATATCGCCCTGATGCGCCTGGCCAAGCCGCTGGGCGACGTGACGGTGGCCAGCATCTTCGTGAACCGCCTGCAGTTCTTGCCGCACGAGGATTTCGACAGCTACCCGCGCACCTGGGAGGCCGACTGCGCGCAACTGCAGGCCGTGGGCTGCGACCTGCTGTTTGCCCCGCGCGAGGCCGACCTGTACCCGCAGCCGCAAACCGTCAAACTGCACCCCGACCCGGCGCTGGCGGATCGGCTGGAAGGGCAGTTTCGCCCCGGCTTCTTCGTCGGCGTAGGCACCGTGGTGCTCAAGCTCTTTGCCTGCGTGCTGGGCAAGACGGGGGGCACGGCGGTGTTTGGCAAGAAGGATTACCAGCAGCTCATGGTGATCCGCCAGATGGTCCAGCAGTTGGCACTGCCGATCGAGATCGTGGCAGGTGAAACCTGCCGCGCTGCGGACGGCCTGGCGCTGAGCTCGCGCAACGGCTTTTTGAGCCTGGCCGAGCGCCAAGAGGCCGTCGCCCTGCCGCTGGCGTTGCAGCAACTGGCCCGGCGCTGGCGCGAGGCCCGCAACCCGGGCCCGGCGCTGGAGCAACAGGCCCTGGACGCGCTGCGCGCCCGCGGCTGGCAGCCCGACTACCTGACGGTGTGCCGGCGCGCCGATCTGCAACCGGCCACGGCGCAGGATGCGCCCGGCACGCTGGTGGCATTGGGCGCCGCGCGGCTCGCAACGACGCGGCTGATCGACAACCTGGAGTTTTGAATGGCTGCCCAATCGATCGCTACAGATGCAGATGCAGATGAAACCTGCACCCGTGGCATCGTTTTCTGCCAAAGGACGGCACAGGGCAGCGGCTTTGCCGGGCCGCAGGCAGCCCAAGGGCGCGGCACTTCATGCCTGCACCAGATCGTGCACGAAGCGCAGCTTGGCCATGGCGCCGGATGACAGCGCAAACGGGTAGGCGTCGCTCTGCCCCAGGCTGCGGTTCAGGCTGTTGAGCAGCAGCGTGAGCGGAACCCACTGGCGCACCATGTCCTGAAAAGCCGGGCGCGGGCTGGCAAAGGGGTCCGTCACATGGTGGCGCAACGCGGCCCGGGGGGCGGGCACGGTGACGCTGGCCTGGTAGCTGGCAGCCGTCTCCAGCAGGTCGATCATGTGCAGGTAATGGGCCCAGGTTTCGGCCCAGTCTTCCCACGGGTGGGCCGTGGCATAGGCGCTGACATGCTGCGCCGACCAGTCGCCCAGGTCATGGCCCTTGGCATAGTGGGCCTGCAGCGCGGCCGCGTAGTCCTGCCGCTCGTCGCCGAACAGGCTGCGAAAGGGCGCGCTGCGGTCGCCATCGCGCACCAGTTGGTCCCAGTAGAAATGGCCGGACTCGTGGCGCAGGTGGCCGATCAAGGTGCGGTAAGGCTCACCCAGGGCGATGCGGCGGCGCGCGCGCTCGCCGTCATCGGCCTCGGCCACGTTCAGGGTGATGGTTCCGCCATGGTGGCCGGTCAGAATCGCCGGGTCGCCCGGCAGGTCGGCGAGGAACTCGAACACCGGGCCGCAGCGCCCCGGCACCGGCTCCAGCCCCAGGCGCGCCAAGGTGTAGAACAGTTGGCGCTTGGCCGCTTCGATCTGCTGCCAGCGGCCCAGATGGGCCGGCTGCGACAGGTCCGGCAGCACGCGGGTCTGGCGGCATGAGGCGCACAGCGCCACCGCGTCGCTGGCCGGCACGGCGAAGTTGCAGGCTTGGTACGCGCTGTGGTTGTGGCACATGCGGTACATGGCGCCGCCATGCTCGCCCATGCGGCGCCACAGCAGCGGGCCATCCCGGGGCGCTGGCGCCAGCGCCGCCATGGTCAGCGCGTCCGGCAGGAAGGCCAGCGCGCTGCCGCAGTGCAGGCATCGCACGCTATCGAAGAAAACCAGATGACCGCAATGGTCGCAATTGAAGACCCGCATGGTGTGGAGCTTAAACCCGATGGCGCGCAGTGCCGATCGCGTCACGCCGGCTGCCGCGCGCGCAGCGGCAGTATCGCCGACAGCAAGGTGCCGCCGCCGGGGCGCGAAGTGATCGACAGGCGCCCGCCGGCCGCCTCCACGCGATGCCTCATGCCTGCCAGGCCGTGCGAGGTCGGGGGCAGGGCAGCCGGGTCAAACCCCTGGCCGTCGTCGCGCACCTGCACCGCCACATGGCCGGGATGGGCGTGCACCGACACCAGCACCTGCTGCGCCTTGGCGTATTTGCCGATATTGGTCAGGGCCTCCTGCACCATGCGGTACACCGTCAGTTGCACGGCTTCGGGCAGTTGCACGGTCTCCAGGCTGGTCTCGACCTCGATGCCCGCGTGCCCGGCAAACTCGCGCGTCAGAATTTCCAGCGCCGCCGTCAGACCCAGGTTGGACAGCGACGAAGGGCGCAGGTCTTCGATGATGCGGCGCTTGAGCGCGATGCCGCTGTTGAGCGTCTGCGTCAGGTGCGCCAGGCGCTCGGCAATGTCCGGCGCCGCGGCATCGAGCTTGGATTTCAGGCGCGCCACATCGAGCTTGGCCGCCGTCAGCAAGGCCCCGAGTTCGTCGTGCAACTCGCGCGCCAGATGCCCCCGCTCCTGCTCGCGCACCTGCTGCAAGTGGTTGGCCAGCTCTGACAGCGTGGCCGTGCGCTCGCGCACCAGGCCCTCGAGCCGGTCGCGCTCGCGTTCGAGCATTTCCTGCTCGCGCTGGCTCACCTGCTGCACGGCCCGGGTCTGGCGCAGGTACATGTAAAAGGCGCACAGGCCGATGATGGTGACCGTGGCAATGCCGATGCGCGACAGCATCAGGGACTGCCCGATCTGCCGCTGGCCATGCTGCACGCGCTGGTCGCTGCGCTCGCTCAAAACCTGGGCATGGCGGCGGATGGCCTGCATGTGCTCCTGGCCGACATCGGTGTTCAGGATGAACTTCCAGGCCTCTTCATTGCCCTGGCGGCGCAGGCGCAGGCTCAGATCCATCTCTGCGAGCTTGCGCACCACCCGCCGCGACAACAGCGCAAGCTCCTGCGCGTCCTCGGGAAAACCCGAGAGCTGGCTGCGCAGCCGGTCCAGATGGGTCTGCACGGTGGCGACGGCCCGGTCGTAAGGCTCCAGGTAGGTCTCGGCGCCGGTCAGCAGATAGCCGCGCTGACCGGTCTCTGCATCCAGCATGCTTTGCAGCAAGCTGTTGACATCGCTGCGGGTGCTCTGGCCCAGGGACATTTGCTGCACCGCGTCCTGCGAGCGCATATGCCCGGTCTCGTTGATGCCCACGAGCACCGCCGCCGCCAACAGCGCCATCGGCAAACTCAGGGCCATCTTGCGCACCTTGGGCAACCAGCGCCGGGTGCCTTCCTGGAGATTCATGGGTTTTATTTCCGGATAATCACCGCGCATGGTGTGCCCCCACGGCGCCGGCGCTGCCGGCTTGGGGGCTGCACCCGTTGCAACTGAAAGAAAGATCGATGATCAGGATCGGCATTGTGGATGACCATGCGATTGTGCGCTCCGGGTTGCGCCAGTTCTTGTCCGAGCAGGTGGACCTGCGGGTGCAAGGGGAGGCGGCCAATGGCCGGCAAGCCATAGACCTGGTGCGCAACCAGGAAATCGACGTGCTGCTGATGGACTTGTCGATGCCCGGTCAGAGCGGGCTCGATGCGCTGGCGATGCTGCGCGCCAAGGCGCCGGACATGGGCATTTTGATCCTGAGCGGCTACCCCGAGGAGCACTATGCGATCAACCTGATCCGCCAGGGCGCCAGCGGCTACCTGAACAAGGAATGCGAGCCTGCGCAGATCGTGCAGGCCATCCGCACCATTGCGCTGGGCCGGCGCTACCTGACCCCGGTGGTGGCCGAACTGCTGGCCCGGCAACTGGGCAGCAAGGACGAGCGGCCAGCCCATCAGCAATTGTCCGAGCGCGAGTTTCAGGTGTTTCTCAAGCTGGCCCGGGGCGCCACCACGGGCGACATCGCCGAGGCGCTGTCGCTGAGCGTCAAGACCGTGAGCACTTACCGCACGCGGCTGATGGAAAAAATGGGGCTGTCATCCAATAGCGACCTGACCTACTACGCGCTCAAGAACCGGCTGATCGATTGACTGGGGCGGGCACACCCTAGTGTCGCGTCACCGATCATCTGTCGGTCTGCGCTGGCCATCGAAGCGCATCGCGGCGTTGCATCGCTGGCCAATACAGCTCGGTATGGGCAAGCGCTGCGCCTTGCGCTGCGCTCCGATGGCTGCGCGCAGCCTACGACATCTGATCCGTGACACGACACTAGGACACCCGCCCCCTGACAGACACCCGCATCGCCTGCGGCTCCCGGCCCTGAAGGGGACGCCGCCGCCAGCGAACCGGCAGGGGCGACGGCATCCGGCATCACAGCAGGACCGGCCCCGTGCCGGGGTCTGCGCTGCGGCTGCCGTGCAGAACGCAGTAGGCCACCAGCGCATCGATTTCGTTGGATTTGTCGAACACCGCATCCCCGCCCAACTGCGTGCACCGCATGCGCACGTCAGGGGTGGCGTAGTTGCTCAACACCACGATCTTCTGCCCGGGGCGGCGTGCGCGGCAGGCGGCCAGCACCCCCAGACCATTGCCCTGGCGCAGGAAGAGATCGACGATGGCCAGATCCCACTGGCCAGCGTGCGTCGTGAGCCACTCCTTGCCGGCGTCTTCGGTTTCTGCAACGCCGACGGCCTGCACCGACGCCAACTCCTCCAGGGTGCCGATCAGGTTCTCCCGGATGGTCGCATTGTCTTCAACGAAGTAGGTACGCAGTTTCACGGACGGCTCCAGTGTTGCGAGCAGCGCGCGCGCCTGCGCTGCTCGGGTCTGCAAAACGGTCGGGCATGGAGCGGCCCCGATCGTGCCAGCGGCCGGCAGCGCACCGCACCGTAGCAGCGTACCGCAGCACGCCCTACCGGGGCGCGCACACGGTGCAGCCGGGGCTGCGCTGCACGCGGATGCAGTTCCAGCGCATCGAGCGCCCGTCGAGCATCCAGAGCCGGCCGGCCAGCGATTGCCCGATGCCGGCCAGCAGCTTGAGCGCTTCGGCGGCCTGCAGCGCGCCCACCACCCCGACCAGCGGCGCAAACACGCCCATCGTGGCGCAGCGCGCCTCCTCGAAATCGGCATCGGGCGCAAAGATGCAGGCGTAGCAGGGGGACTGCGCATCGCGCGGGTCGAGCACCGTCAGTTGCCCGTCGAACCGGAGCACCGCCCCCGCCACCAGCGGCTTGGCCTGGCGCACACAGGCCGCGTTGATGGCATGGCGCGTGGCGTAGTTGTCGCTGCAATCGAGCACCACGCTGGCCTTTTGCACCAGGCCATCGAGGGTGGCGGCGTCCACCCGGGCCTGCAGCCCCGTCACCCGCACCTGCGGATTGAGCGCCGCCAGCGCCGCCGCCGCCGACTCCACCTTCGGGCGCCCGACCCGCGCCGTGGTGTGGGCGATCTGGCGCTGCAAGTTGGTCAGATCCACCACATCGTCGTCGACCAGCGTGATGTGGCCGACCCCGGCCCCGGCCAGGTAGAGCGCCGCAGGCGAGCCCAGGCCCCCGACACCGATGATCAGCGCGTGCGCGGCCAGAACCCGCTCCTGGCCCTCGATGCCCATTTCATCGAGCAGGATATGGCGGGAATAGCGCAGAAGCTGGTCGTCGGTCATCGATGCGAAGCCCCCCCGGGTCGGCTGCGGCGCCTTCCCCCGAAGGGGACGGCGCCAGCGGCCTGGCAAAACTGGTTCTGCAGCGTCCCTAGTGTCGCGTCACCGATCATCTGTCGGTCTGCGCTGGCCATCGAAGCGCATCGCGGCGTTGCATCGCTTGCCAATACGCTCGGTATTGGCTGCACGATGCGCCTTGCGCTACGCTCCGATGGCTGCGCGCAGCCTACGACATCTGATCCGTGACGCGACACTAGCGTGGGCCGCGCCCGTTTCGCGGGGCGCAGCGCAGCACCATGCAGGCCCAGGCCATGCACGCTCAATTGTCTTTCTTTTCTTCCTTGCGCTCCGTCAGCGTTTTGCTGACCAGCACCGCATGGCCCTTGAGTTGATTGAGCGCTTGCTGCAACTGGAAGTCCTTGTCGGAGCCAAACTCCGGCGCCCGGCGGTCGGCGACGGGCTTTTTGGCCTCGTCCTCCAGGCGCAGGCGGGCTTCTTCGCGGGCTTTTTCACGGGCCTCGTCCTTCTTTTCTTCGCCCTGGCCGCTGCCCAGATGCTTGTCCAGGTCGGCCTCGCGCACGCGCAGCGCGGCAAACAGGTTGCCCTCTTGCGACTCGTCGACCATCACGTCAGGCACGATGCCCTTGGCCTGTATCGATTTGCCGCTGGGGGTGTAGTAGCGCGCCGTGGTCAGTTTGATGCCGGTGTCCGGGCCCAGCGGGCGCACGGTCTGCACCGAGCCCTTGCCGAAGGTCTGGCTGCCCATGATGGTCGCGCGCTGGTGGTCTTGCAGCGCGCCGGCAACGATCTCGCTGGCCGAAGCCGAGCCTTCGTTGACCAGCACCACCAGCGGCACCGATTTGAGCGCCGCAGGCAGGCGCCGCAGCGGATCGCCACTGCCGCGGCGCTGGTAGTAGTCGGGCGCGGCCTTGAAGATGGCCTTGCTGTCGGCCAACTGGCCGTTGGTGGAAACCACCGTGACGTTCTCGGGCAGGAACGCGGCCGAAATCGCCACCGCCGCATCCAGCAAGCCCCCCGGGTCATTGCGCAGATCGAGCACCAGTCCCTTGAGCTGGGGCTCTTGCCGGTAGATCTCTTCGACCTTGCGCACGAAGTCATCGACCGTGCGTTCCTGGAACTGCGACAGGCGAATCCAGGCATAGCCCGGCTCCAGCAGCCGGCCCTTGACGGACTGGGTCTTGATCTCTTCGCGCGTGATGACGACGGGGAACGTGCGGTTTTCGTCCCTGCGGAAAACGGTCAGCGTGACCTTGGTGCCAGGCTCGCCCCGCATGCGCTTGACCGCTTCGTTGAGCGTCAGGCCCTTGACGGCGGTGTCGTCGATCCTGGTGATCAGGTCGTTGGTCTTGAGACCGGCGCGAAACGCCGGCGAGCCTTCGATGGGCGAGACGATCTTGATCAGCCCATCGTCCTGCGTGATCTCGATGCCCACACCGACGAAGCGGCCGGAGGTGCCTTCGCGAAATTCCTTGAAGGACTTCTTGTCGAAATACTGGGAATGCGGGTCGAGGCTGGCCACCATGCCGGCGATGGCGTCGGTGATCAGTTTCTTGTCATCCACCGGCTCTACGTAGTCGGTCTTGACCAGGCCAAACACCGCAGACAACTGCTGAATCTCCTCCAGCGGCAGCGGCGCCATGGCACCGCGCGCCAGCGTTTGCAGTGACACCGTGGTCAGCGCACCGGCCACCACGCCCACCGCCACCCATCCTGCAATCCTGAGTCTGTGGCCCATACGAATACCTTTGACGCTGCGAAAAACCAGACATATCCTGAAAAAACCCCGAACCCGCTACGGCTTGGCGCAAAGCCTTCACTTTGGCAGTGAAACCGGCGGTCCTGCCCGATTCCTGGCCGGGCTTTACAGTCTTTTACGCTTGGCCCTGCGCCGCTACCGCCGCCGCTGCCTGCGCCGCCGCATCGGCATCGCCCAGATAGTAGTGGCGGATCGGGCTGAGGTTGGCGTCGAGCTCGTATACCAGTGGAATGGCGTTGGGAATGTTCAGCCCGACGATGTCGGCCTCGGCGATGCGGTCGAGATACTTCACCAGGGCGCGGATCGAATTGCCGTGGGCCACCAGCACCACGCGCTGGCCCGAAACGATGGCCGGCGCGATGACCTGCGTCCAGAACGGCAGCACACGGGCCACGGTGTCTTTCAGGCATTCGGTCAGCGGCACGGCCGGCACACCGGCGTAGCGGCGATCGCTGCGCTCGCAACGGGGGTCCGAGACCGCCAGCGCCGGCGGCGGGGTGTCGTAACTGCGGCGCCACAGCAGCACCTGATCGGCGCCGTATTGCCGGGCCATGTCGGCCTTGTTCAGGCCCTGCAGCGCGCCGTAGTGGCGCTCGTTGAGGCGCCAGTCCCCGACCACCGGCAGCCAACTGCAGTCCATCTCGTCGAGCACATGCCACAGCGTATGGATGGCGCGCTGCAACACACTGGTGTAAGCCAGATCGAACATGTAGCCCTCGGCCTTGAGCAGCCGCCCCGCCGACAGGGCCTGGGACACGCCGGTGGGCGTCAGGGGGACATCGGTCCAGCCGGTGAAGCGGTTTTCGAGGTTCCAGGTGGATTCGCCGTGGCGGATCAGGACGAGTTGGTGCATGGCTTTCCCGGGAAGGCAGGGCGAAGCCGGGCATTCTAAAGAATGCGCCAAGCCACCCAGCCCATCAGGCCCAGGCCCGCGCCCGCGACACGGGCCTGCCGTGCGGCGCGGCCCCGGCGCCCGTTTGCCAACGGCGGCCCGCCATTCAGGGCGCCGTCGGCGGTATTGCAGACGGCGGGTCGGCGCTGGTCCGTGCCGCCCGCAGCCCGGCCTCAGGCATGGCGCCGGGCAGGCTCGGCGGGTCGGGCGGGCACGCGGCGTCGTGCCATGCCCCGGATGCAGGCAGCCTCGCGCGTGTCACCGGCGCGCGCAGGAAGTCGAAGTCGACGCCCTGGTCGGCCTGCGTCACGGACTGCAAGAACAGCTTGCGATAGCCCCGGTCGGCCCAGGGCGCGACGACCGGGTGTGCGCTCGCGCGCCGGGCCAGTTCCTGGTCGTCCACCAGCAGCGTCAATGCGCGCTCGCGCACCGACAGGCGAATGCGGTCGCCATTGCGCACATGGGCCAGCGGGCCGCCCACCGCCGCTTCGGGCGTCACATGCAGCACGATGGTGCCGAAAGCCGTGCCGCTCATGCGGCCGTCCGAGATGCGCACGATGTCCTTGACCCCGGCGCGGGCCAGCTTGCGCGGAATCGGGATGTAGCCGGCCTCGGGCATGCCCGGCGCGCCCTTGGGGCCGATGTTCTTGAGCACCAGAATGTCCGCCTGCGTCACGTCGAGCCCATCGCTGTCGATGCGGCGCGCCAGATCCTCGGCATTCTCGAACACCACCGCCCGCCCCTCATGCTCCATCAGCGCGGCATCGGCCGTCGATTGCTTGATGATGGCCCCGCCGGGCGCCAGATTGCCCTGCAGCACCGCGATGCCGCCTTGCGGATAGATCGGGCGCTCCAGCGGCCGAACCACCTGCTGCGCGAAGCCCGGCCCGGCCCGCTCGATCTCCTCGCCCAAGGTGCGCCCGGTCACGGTCAGCGCGTCCAGATGCAGCAAGGGCTTGAGCTCGCGCAGCAGCGTTGCCATGCCGCCGGCATGGTGGAAGTCCTCCATGTAATGCGCGCCCGAAGGTTTCAGGTCCAGCAGCACCGGCGTCTGCCGGCCCATGCGGTCGAATGCATCGAGGTCGATGTCATAGCCCATGCGGCCCGCGATCGCGGTCAGGTGCACGATGGCGTTGGTCGACCCGCCAATCGCCAGCAACACCCGCATCGCGTTCTCGAACGCCCGGGCAGTGAGCACCTTATCGATCGTCAGCCCGCTGCGCGCCATCGCGACCGCCTGCGCGCCGGTCTGCTCGGCCACGCGGATACGGTCGGCCGTCACGGCCGGCGGCGACGCGCCGCCGGGCACCGTCATGCCCAGCGCCTCGGCGATGCAGGCCATGGTGCTGGCGGTGCCCATCACCGAGCAGGTGCCGACGCTGGCGACCAATTGCCGGTTCACGTCGGCGATCTCCTGCGCATCGATCTCCCCGGCGCGAAACCGGGCCCAGTAGCGCCGGCAATCCGTGCAGGCCCCCACGCGCTGCGAACGGTGCGAGCCGGTCAGCATGGCCCCCGTGATCAGCGCAATCGCCGGGATGCCCGCCGATGCCGCGCCCATCAACTGCGCCGGCACGGTCTTGTCGCAACCGCCGATCAGCACCACCGCATCCATGGGCTGGGCGCGGATCATCTCCTCCGTGTCCATGGACATCAGGTTGCGCGTGTACATGCTCGTAGGCTGCGAGAAGCTCTCGTGCACCGAGATCGTCGGGAAATCCATCGGCAGGCCGCCGGCCAGCAGCACGCCGCGCTTGACGGCCTCGATGAGCTGCGGCGCATTGCCATGGCACGGGTTGTAGGCGCTGGCCGTGTTGGCGATGCCGATGATCGGACGCCCCAGCGCCGCGTCGGTATAGCCCGCCCCCTTGATGAAGGCCCGGCGCAAAAACAGCGAAAAGCCCCGATCGCCGTAGTCGGGCAACCCCTTGGCAATGCCGTGCGCGGCTTCATCCGGGGCTGTGGCGTGCTGCGGTGATGGATGGGTGTCGGTCATGAAAGAGGCAAGAAAAAAATGTTGCGGCAAGGAATGGATGCACCCGCAGGGCCGCAAGCCTGAACAGCCTGAACGGACGGCCTGAACGGCCTGGATGGCGTCGATGGCCCGGGTGGCAGCACCGACATTCTGGATGACTAAACTTCCCCTCGCAGCAGGCAACACCCGCACAGAGCTGTCTGCCCCGAATTCCTGTCACATATCCTTCAAGGGGGGTCTCCATGGCTGCACGCCTTCTTCGGTCGCGCTGGTGCCAGACTGTGGCCTCAGCGCTGGCCCTGGCCACGGCGTTCTGGGCCACCGCCACGCAGGCGCAGGACTACCCGCAGCGGCCCGTGAAACTGGTCGTCCCCTACCCGCCCGGCGGCGCGACCGATGTGATCGGGCGTGTGCTGGCGCAGCAGTTGACGCTGGAACTGGGCCAGCCGGTCGTGGTGGAGAACCGCCCGGGCGCTGCGGGCAACCTGGGCGCCAGCGCCGTGGCGAAAGAGCCACCGGACGGGCAGACCCTGCTGATGGGCGCGCTGACCAGCCACTCCATCAACAGCGTGCTGTTCACGGCCAAGGCGCCGTTCCATCTGGAGCAGGACTTCGAGCCCATCGCACTGGTGGGGCGGGTGCCGCTGGTCATCACCGTGGGGCCGACGGTCAAGTCCGCGAATCTGGCGCAGTTCATCGCGCTGGCCCAGTCCCGGCCGGGGACGTTGGCCTACGCCTCTGCGGGCAACGGCTCGCCGCAGCATCTGGCGGCCGAACTGCTGCAACGGCAGGCCGGGGTGAAACTGCTGCATGTGCCTTACAAAGGCAGCGGCCCGGCCTTGAACGACCTGATGGGCGGGCAGGTGGATGTGATCATCGACACGCTGCCGGCCACGCAGGCGTTCATCAAAGGCCAGAGGCTGCGCGCGCTGGCGGTCACGACCGCGCAGCGGGTGGCGGCATTGCCCGAGGTGCCGACGGCGGCGCAGGCCGGCCTGCAAGACTTCGAGCTTGGCTCCATCTTTGGCGTGCTGGCGCCGGCGGGAACGCCCAGGCCGATCGTCGAGCGGCTCAGTGCCGCGCTCGGCGCCATTTTGTCCCGGCCGGCGGTCAGGGACTCGCTGAGCGCGCAGGGCGCGATGCCGGCGTTCATGACACCCGAGCAGACGCGGGCCGCCATCCGCAGCGAGGTAGCGCGCTGGAGCAAGCTCGTCGCGCAAAGCGCGATCACGCTGGAGTGACATACACCACAGGGACACACATGGCGCCCCCGCCTGCCCGCCTTCGGCGCAGCCGGGCAAGGCCATGGTGCGGCGGCTGTGATGCGGCGATCGGCCTGTCCCTAAAATCACGCCCTCGGCCAACCCAAGCCCAAGGACCCTTCGTGAAATTCATCATCGACAACTGGTATCTGTTCCTCGTTGCACTGGCTTCGGGCGGCATGTTGCTGTGGCCGCTCATCAAGAACGCCAGGGACGGCGCGCTGACGCCCGCCAAGGTCGTGCAGATGATCAACCGCGAAAAAGCCGTGGTCATCGATGTCTGCGAGACCGAGGAGTTTGCCGCCGGCCATGTGGTTGGCGCCAGGAACCTGCCCCTGGGCCAGATCGAAGAGCGCCTGCCCGCCGTCGTCAAGAACAAGGCGCTGCCCGTGGTTCTGGTGTGCGCCACCGGCGCCCGCGCCCGGCGTGCGGTGACCATGGCCAGGAAGCTCGGCTATGACAACGCCCAGGCCATGGCCGGCGGCCTCGCTGCCTGGCGGGCAGCCAGCCTGCCGGTGGAAAAAACCTGAGCCACGAAAGAGCGCCATGCAAGCCGTGAAGATGTACACCACCGCCGTCTGCCCTTACTGCGTCCGGGCCAAACAGCTTCTGAAGGCCAGGGGGGTGGAGCAGATCGAAGAGCTCCGCATCGACGCCGACCCGGCTGCGCGCCAGCAGATGATGGCGCTCACCGGCCGTCGCACGGTGCCGCAGATCTTCATCGGCCAGACGCATGTGGGGGGCTACGATGACCTGGTGGCGCTCGACGGCCGTGGCCAATTGATGCCGCTGCTGGGCGCTGCATAATGCCCGCACCACCCATGTGCCCGCTGCGGGAGCTGCTTTCCCCGGCGGGTTTCGTTTTGCTGCAACCCAAGCCCAGAGACTGTCACCATGGCCGACCAAGACAATCCCGTGTTCCAGATTCAGCGGGTCTACCTCAAAGACCTGTCGCTGGAACAGCCCAACTCGCCCGCCATCTTGTTGGAGCAAGAGCAGCCCAATCTCGACATACAGCTTGGTGTGGAAGCCACCCCGGTGGGTGAAGGCTTTTTTGAAGTGGCCGTGACCGCCACGGTGCAGACCAAGATCAAGGACAAGACCATGTTCCTGGTCGAGGCCAAGCAGGCCGCGATCTTCGAGATCCGCAATGTGCCCGAGGACCAGATGGGCCAGATCATGGGCGTCGTCTGCCCGCAGATCGTCTACCCCTACCTGCGCGGCAATGTGGCCGACGTGATCAACCGCGCCGGCTTCCCGCCGGTGCACCTGGGCGAGATCAACTTCCAGGGCATGTATGAGCAGCAGCAGGCGCAAGCTGCGGGCGCGGCTGCGCCGGTGACCACGCAGTAATTCGCCCGGGTGCCGCCCGCAGGCTCTGCGACCGCCGGCGCCCGGTGCCCATGCGCTGATACGCGATGAAAATAATCGTCTCCGGCGCCGGTGCCTGGGGTTGCGCGCTGGCCCTGAGCGCGGCCCGGCACCCCGCAGGCCATGCGGTCACGCTGTGGGCGCGTGATGCCAGCCAGGCCGAGCGCATGCGCGCCGAGCGCCAAAACGCCCGCTACCTGCCCGGCCTGCCCTTTCCCCCCGCCCTCACGCTCGCCAGCGGCGACCTGGCGGCGCTGTGGCCCGGCGCCGACCTGGTCATCGTGGCCACGCCGATGGCCGCGTTGCGCGGCATGTTGCTGGCATTGCACGGCTGCACGGCGCCGGTGGCCTGGCTGTGCAAGGGCTTCGAGGCGGCCACTGGCGCCGAATCCGGCGGTCTGCTGGCGCATGAAGTGCAAGCGCTGGTAGCTCCTCGATTGCTCGCTGGCGCGTTCAGCGGCCCGAGTTTTGCGCAGGAAGTGGCCCTGGGCCAGCCGACGGCGCTGGTCGCCGCCAGCCCCCATGACCGGGTGCGCGCGGCGCTGGTCAGCGCGTTGCACAGCCCCAGCCTGCGCGTGTACGCCAACGAGGACATCGTCGGCGTCGAGGTCGGCGGCGCCGTCAAGAACGTGCTGGCCATTGCCACCGGCCTGTGCGACGGACTGGCGCTGGGGCTCAATGCCCGGGCGGCGCTGATCACCCGCGGCCTGGCCGAGATGACGCGGCTCGGGGTCGCGCTCGGGGCCCGGCCCGAGACCTTCATGGGCCTGTCGGGCCTGGGCGACCTGGTGCTGACCGCCACCGGCGATCTGTCGCGCAACCGGCGCGTGGGCCTGCTGCTGGCCCAGGGCCGGAGCCTGGCCCAGACCCTGGAGTCCTTGGGCCATGTGGCAGAAGGCGTCTACAGCGCCCGCACCGTGGCGCGGCGCGCTGCGTTGCTGGGGGTGGAGATGCCGATCACCCGGGCCGTGGTGGCCTTGCTCGATGGCCGGCTCAGCCCTGCCGATGCCGTCGCGCTGCTGATGGGCCGGGGCCCGGCATCGGAGCTGATGCATTGACCCTGCCGTCCCCGGTTGCAGATTCCCGTCGAAACTGGCTCCCTCGATCTGCGCCGTTCTGGAGCTTGTTTCAGAACCAAGGCCAGCGTATCTTGCGCCCTGACCTTGCCGCGCCGATCGATTGCCCGACCGGGGCGGCCATCGCGCAGCGCACCATTGCGCACCGGAAACGAGACACAGCGTGCCCATCATGACGGTAAAAATCGGCATCAACCCCATTACCTGGACGAACGATGACATGCCGGAACTCGGCGGCGACACGCCGCTGGAGGTGTGCCTGTCGGAAACCGCACAGGCCGGCTATCGTGGCACGGAGCTTGGCGGAAAGTTTCCGCGCGACAGCCGCGCGCTGGCGGCGGTCTTGGCGCGCCATGGGCTGGAACTGGTCTCCGGCTGGTATGACGGCCGCATTCTCGATCGGTCGGTCGATGAGGAATTTGCGGCGGCCCTGCCGCATCTGACCTTGCTGCGCGCTGCGGGCGCTGCGCATGTCGTCTATGCCGATACATCGCGTGGACGCCATGGCGGCATTTTCCAGCCGATCTCCAAGCGCCCGAAACTCCAGGCCGATGAATGGGGGGCCTACGGCGCCAAAATCACCGAACTGGCCGAGCGCATGGCCGATTTCGGCGTCGGGATGGCGTTCCATCACCATATGGGCACGATCGTCGAAACGGACGCGGAAGTCGGGCTTTTGATGCGCCACAGCGGCAAGGCCGTTGGCTTGCTTTTCGACACCGGCCATTGTCTTTTCTCCGGCGGTGATCCGGCCAGCCTGCTCGACCGTCACATCGATCGCGTCGTCCATGTCCATTGCAAGGATGTCCGCCCGGCCATCTTGCAAAAGGCGCGTTCGACGGACATGAGCTTCATGGCTGCCGTGCTCGATGGCATCTTCACCGTGCCGGGCGATGGCGGCGTCGATTTCACGGCACTGCTGACGCAACTGGCACAGCGCGGCTATTGCGGCTGGCTCGTCGTCGAGGCGGAACAGGATCCGGAGAAAGCCAATCCGCTGACCTATGCGACGATGGGCTACCGGAATCTTGAGCGGATGGCCATCGATGCCGGCCTGACCGTGCGCACGGGAGTACCTTCGCCTTCGGCTGCGGTGTGAGCGCCTTCGGGCGGCCGGGCGGCGCTCACGGGAGTACCTTCGCGTTCGGCTGCGGTGTGAGCGCCTTCGGGCGGCCGCCGCGTGGCCCGGCACCATCCAACGGCCACACTGGGCTTGGGCGTTGCCCGAAGCATCACCCGGCCACCTCCAGCAAAGCCTCGCGCAACTTCTGCATGCCGCTGTCCATGTGCGAAACCGAAGTCGCGGCATAGCCGAGCACCAGCCCATGGCGCGGCTTGCCGTGACGGTACTGCATCGATAAAGGCGAGACATGGATGCCGCGCTTCTTCGCAGCCGCCGCAATCGCATGGTCATCCAGCCCGCTGCGGCAAAACGCCGTCGTCTGAATGCCGGACTGGCCGGGCGCCCATTGCAGCCACTGCGACAACTGCGCCTCGCCCATCGTGAGAAAAGCCTCGCGCCGCATGGCATACAGCCTGCGCGTGCGGCGCAGATGCTTGGCCATGTGCCCCTCGTTGATGAAATCGAACAAGGCCGCCTGCAACAGCAATGGCGGCACATGGCCGGAAACATTGATCGCCTGCGAAATGCCGGACACCAGACCCGCCGGAAGCACCATGAAGCCAATGCGCAATGCCGGAAACAGCAGCTTTGAAAAAGTGCCGACATAAATCACCCGGCGCGACGCATCGCTGCCCTGCATCGCCGGAATGGGCTGCCCCTGGAAGCGATACTCGCTGTCGTAGTCGTCCTCGATGATCCATGCGTTGCAACTCTCGGCGATTTCCAGCAGGCGCAGCCGCTGCTCCATGCGCATGGTGGCGCCAAGCGGGTGATGGCAGGATGGCGTCACGCAAATGACACGCGGGGCCGGACTGGGCCAGCCATCCAGCGACCAGCCGCCGCCATCCACATGCAGCGGCGCCAGCCTGGCACCTGCGACTTCAAAGGCCGACTGCGCGCCAAAATAGCCCGGCTCTTCCATCCACACCGTGTCGCCGGGGTCCAGCAACAAGCGCGCCAGCAAATCGAAAGCGCCTTGCGCGCCGCTGATGATGACAACCTGCTCCGTACTGCAGCGCATGCCGCGCGCAGCGTTGAGGTAAGACGCGATCGTCTCGCGCAATGGGGGAAAACCCAGCACGTCATAAGTGCCAAACAAGGTGTCGCGACCGCTGGCGCCGCGCCTGGCGAGCAGACGGCTCCAGGCCGTGAAAGGAAACTCCTGCGCATCCGGCATGCCCGGGTGGAACGCTGGCTGACCGGCGGCGCCGAAGTAAAAAGGCTCGCCCATCATCATCTCGCCGCGCCTTGAGATCGATGGCCGAAACGAATACGCCCGCTCATCCTCGTGCGACAGGGGCCCGCTTGGCAAGTCGACAACGACCGGGCAGGCGGTATGGCGATTCTGCAGGTAACCCTCGGTAATCAACTGCTCATAGGCGGCCACCACGGTGTTGCGCCCAATCGCCAAATCTTTGGCCAGCTGTCGCGTCGAAGGCATCGCGCTGCCCGGCGCCAGAATCCGCCCGGAAATCAGCCGGCGCAATTGCTCATAGAGCTGCCGCTTGAGCGTCGACTTGAGCGCCGCATCCAGCACGATAGCGTCGAGCAAGTTGATTTTCTTCAAATCTGGCCCCTTCAAAATGTCCATTACTGGCCCTTGTTGTGGGGCCAATTGTTGCATAAGCTGGTTTCGAGGTCGCGCCCTGTACCGAGTCTGTCACTGAAATCTCATCTATCGACGAACCGCCCCGGTTCCGTAATGAACGAGGATCATCAAATGACATCTGCCCGCACCCGCACACCCCGGCGCTGTCTGGCGCTCGCTGCCCTTGCCTTGGCTGCCCTTGCTGCCCCGGTCACGCTGGCGCAGGGAAAAAAGGAAACCATTTACTTCGTTGGCATCGCCAGCCCTGCCGATCCGTTCCACGGCGTCATTGCGCGTGGCGCCGAGCAGGCGGGCAAGGATTTGGGGGTCCATGTCGTCTATATCTTTCCCGACAAGGTGACGCTGACCGACTACAACGCCAAGATCGAGCAGGCCATTGCCGCTCAGCCGCAGGGTATCGTCATCCTTGGCATCGATGAGAAAGGTTCCCGGCCGCTGGCGCAGCGGGCCAGGGAGTTGGGCATCCGGCTGGGCTTCAATCCGGCCCCGCCCGTCAAGGACAAGCCGCTGCGCACGCCGGACGATCTCTATGTCAGCCGCGTCGGTTCCGATGAGTATTCCGCCGGGCGCGCTGCTGCCGAACGGCTGTTGATGGAGAAGGTGAAGGGCAAGGTGGTGTGCGGCATTCAGATTCCCGGCGATCTGACGCTATCGACCCGTTGCCAGGGCGTGTCCGAGCGCTTGAAGGAGGCGGGCATCAAGACCGCGATCATCGAGATTGCCAATGAGCCGGGGCAGGCGGCGGAGTTGTTGGCGACTTATTTGCGCGCCCACCCGGACACCGGCGCGGTCATCACGCTGGGCGGCCCGCCGAATGCCGGCGCGCGCGAGGCCAGGAAGGCGGCCAAGCGTCCTGATCTGCTGCTCGGCGGCTTCGATATGGATGCCGCAACGCTGCAAAGCATCGTCGACAAGGACATGCTGTTTACCGTTGACCAGCAACCGTTCTGGCGCGGCTACATTCCTGTTCTCGGCATTACGCACCACCTGCGCTACGGTTTGCAGCAGGCGAATTACTTTCTCTCCGGCCCCAGCATCGTCGATGCCGCCAATGCCAGGGCTGCGCTCAAACTTTCCAGGGATGGCGTGCGCTAAGCCGCCCCCGAGCGGTTGCCCCAGACCACAGCACAGGACCGGATTCCGATGGGCACGTCAACGCCGCTGCCGCGCTTCCTGGTGCGGCTGCGCTCGCTGCTGTTGCGGGCGGAGACGGCTGCCGCTGCGGCCTGCCTGATGACCTTGGTCGGTTTTTCCATCGCCAGCCCGCTGTTTCTGAGCAAGGAGAGCCTGATCAGCATCACCAATCTGGTGGCGGAGCTTGGCATCATCAGCATCGGCGTCACGCTGCTGATGATAGGCGGCCACATCGATTTGTCGGTCGGCGCGGTGGTGGGCATCTCGTCTTACATGACGGTGTATTTTTCTTCGATCGGGCTGCCGCCTGCGCTCGCATTCCTGGGCGCGCTGGCCATCTCCGCCGCGCTGGGCCTGGTCAACGGCTTGCTCGTCATGCGCACCGGCCTTGGCTCTTTCATCGTGACGCTGGGCACCATGCATGTCTTTCGCGGCCTGCTGACGGCCTGGACTGGCGGCTTTCCCGTCTCCAGCGACATCGCCGAGCCGATGCGCTCCATCGTGTCGGGCGCCCTGCTGCCGGGCGGCTTTCGCATGTCGCTGGTCTGGTTTGCCATGCTGGTGCTGGGGGCGACCTTCACGCTGCTGCGCACCCGCTTCGGCAACTGGACTTATGCGATTGGCCAGAACCCGGAGGCGGCGCGCAATCTCGGCGTTCCGGTCGAGCGCACCACGGTCGCGCTGTTCGTGCTGTGCTCGCTGTGCGGCGGCATTGCCGGGATTGTCCAGGTTGCGCGCTTCCAGTCGGTGGACGCGCTGCGCGGCGAGGGCGCGGAGTTGCTGGCCATCGCCATCACCGTGATCGGCGGCACGCTGCTGACCGGCGGCTATGGCAGCGCGATCGGCTCGATGTTTGGCGCGCTCATCTTCGGCATGGTCCAGGTCGGGCTGGTGCTGGTTGGCGCGCCGGGCTATTACTTCAAGACCCTGGTCGGCGCAACCTTGGTCGGCGCGGTGCTGGTCAACCAGAGCTTCACCAAACTGGTCGCGTCGGGCGGCTTTTTGAAGTCGAAAGCCGCGCGCAAACCCTCCCCGCCCGCCAGGAGCCAGCGATGAAACAGGCCGTTCTCGAAGCGCGCAATATCTGCAAATCCTACGGCCCGGTGCCCATCCTCGAGGACGTGTCCATCGAGGCCCACGCCGGGCGTGTGCTGGTGCTGCTGGGCGACAACGGCGCGGGCAAATCGACGCTGATCAAGATTCTCAGCGGCGTCACCGCGCCCAGCGCAGGCGCGCTGCTGATGGATGGCCAGCCGGTATCCTTCCAGACGCCCAGGGATGCGCGCCAGCGTGGCATTGCCACGGTGTTCCAGGACCTGGCGGTCTGCAATCTGCTGTCGATCACGCGCAATGTCGTTCTTGGCCGCGAGCCGATGAAGCGCTTTGGCCCGTTCCGATGGATGGACATGAAGAAGGCCGAGGAGCAAACCCGGCAGGCCTTTGCGGTGCTGGGCGTGAATGTGGGCAGCGACATGGGCCGACCGGCTGCCGCGCTGTCCGGCGGCCAGCGCCAGTCGCTGGCGATTGCCCGCGCCATGCTGTTCGGCTCGACCTGCCTGATTCTTGACGAGCCCACTTCGGCGCTGGCCGTGCGCCAGGCGCATGGCGTGCTCGACCAGATCAAGGCCGCTGCGGCGGCCGGGCAGGCGGTCATCTTCATCACCCACAACTTCCATCACGCCCTGCTGGTGGGCGATGAGGTGGTGGTGCTCGGCAACGGCAAGGTGATGGCCCATTTCAACACCGGCGAGACCAGTCTGGAAGAACTGACCAGGCTGGTCTCCATGCTGCACTGACGACCCAGGGAGCCGCCATGCCACACCCGCGCATTTCCAGCGTCGTCGCCGTCGAGCCGCATCCCGACGATGTGGAGATTCTCTGCCTGGGCACCTTGTTGAAACTCAAGCAAGAAGGCACCCGGCTCACCATCGTGTGCGTGACGAATGGCGACAAGGGGTCGGGCAACCAGCCTGATCTTCCCTACCCGGAAGTTGCCGCGATGCGCTTTCGCGAGGCGTCCTCGGTGGCGGCGGCGCTCGGCGCGGAGTTCATCAATCTGGGCGCGGAAGACGAGTATCTCTACGACACCCCCGAACTGCGCAATGCGCTGGCTGCCGTGTTTCGCCGCGCCAAGGCCGATGTGGTGCTGGCGCCCTCGCCCCATTGCTACCAGACCGACCACACCATAGCCTCCGAAATCGCATTCCAGGCGGCGCATCTGTCGGCCCTGCCGCAACTGCGCATCACACCGCCCGCACTGCCCGCGCTACCAAGTGCGCCGGCAATGTACTACTACGACACCCTCCCCGGCCTCGACTTCGAGCCCTCCTTTTATGTCGACATCTCCGGCCAGATGGCGCGCAAGCAGGAACTGGCGCGCATGCACACGAGCCAGATGGCCAGCATGAAATCGCAGTCCGACTGGGACCTGGTCGAAGCCATTGAAGTGCTCGGGCGCATGCGCGGCCTGCAAAGCGGCACGCGCTACGCAGAAGCCTTCCGCCTTTGTGCCCGCTACCCGCGGCTGAAGGCGTGGACGCAATTTCCGGCCTGATCGCTCCCTGAATACCCCCCTGACTTCCACGAAAGAGATGCCATGAAAATTGGCCTGTTGACAGATAGCCTGGGCGCGCTGCCCCTGGACGAGGTTCTGCAAGAATCTGCCGCGCTGGGCGTGCAGAGCGTCGAATTCGCTTGCGGCAACTGGTCGAGCGCGCCGCATATCCAGCTCGATCGGATGCTGGACGACAGCGCCCACCGCGCCAACTTCCTCGCCCGCTTGAGCGACCATGGGCTGGCGATTTCTGCGCTCAATTGCTCCGGCAACCAGTTGCACCCGGGGCCGAGCGGCAAGGCGCACCACCAGGTCGTCGAAAAGACGATAAGGCTGGCCGCGCTGCTCGAGGTCGAGCGCGTGGTCATGATGTCCGGCCTGCCCGGAGGACCGGGCGACGCCAACCCGAACTGGATCACCACCGACTGGCCGGCAGAGTGCCTGAGCATTCTCGACCATCAATGGCAACAGGTGCTGATTCCATACTGGCAGCGACTGGTCGAGTTTGCCAACCACCAAGGCATCCGCAAACTGTGCCTCGAACTGCACGGGCACCAGGCCGTCTACCACCCCGCCAGTTTCTGGCGCCTGCGCGAAGCCGTGGGCAACACCGTCGGCGTCAATTACGACCCCAGCCACCCGATGTGGATGGCAGCCGACCCCATCGCCGCCGTGCGCGCATTGGGCGACGCCATCTACCATGTGCACGCCAAGGACACCCGCATCGAAACCGTCCCGGCGGGCATCGACGGCATGCTCGAAACCCGCGCAGCCAGCCAGGTCGCGCAGCGCTCCTGGAACTACGTCACGCTCGGCTACGGCCACGGCGAAGCGTGGTGGAAACAGTTCCTCGCCGCCCTGCACATGAGCGGCTATGACGACGTTCTGTCCATCGAGCACGAAGACATGGCCATGTCGCCGCTGGAAGGTGTGCGCAAATCAGTGCGGCTGCTGCAAAACTGCGCCGTCAATCTGAAAAACCAGGGATGAAGGCGCACGGATGAAAAACTGCTCCGTGGCAGCGGGCGGCAGGGCAGGTTTCATCCTTCATCCTTCATCCTTCATCCTTGAAGAAAGCCCGGCATGAGCAGAGTAAAAGTTGGCGTCATTGGCGCAGGCACCATTTCGCAGGTCGAGCATGTGCCCAATCTGATACGCCTGCGCGACAAGTTCGAACTGGTTGGCATTGCCGACCCCTCGAAGACCGCGCGCGATTTCATCACCGCAAGCTACGGCGTGAAAGGCTTCGAGACGCCCGAAGCCCTGTTCGGCGAGCCACTCGATGCGGTCGTCATCGGCTCGCCCGACATGCTGCACCACGAGCAGGTGCTGGCGGCGCTCGATCTTGGGCTGCATGTATTCTGCGAAAAACCCCTGTGCTATTCGCCGGAGGAGATCGACGACATCATCGCAGCGCGCAACGAGGCGGGCAAGGTGGTGCAGGTCGGCTACATGAAACGCTTCGACCCGAACTACCAACTGGCGCTACAGCACTTGCCAGGCACGGCCCAAACCCTGCGCTACATCTCGGTCGAGGTCAACGACCCGGACGCCTGGCCCTTCATCCGGCACCATGCCACCGGGCGCGGCACGGACATTGCGCGCAGCATGATCGAGGCCGCCGCAGCCAAACAAAAAACGCAAATCGCCCGCGCCATCGGCCACCAAGCCAACGCCGCCACGGTGCGCGGTTTTGCCACGGCCTACGCTTCGGCCCTGGTGCATGATGTCAACGCCGTGCATGGCATGCTCGACGTGCTCGGCGTGCCGGACGGCACAATCGTCGGCGCAGAAATTTTCGCCAACGGCGACGGCGGCCAGGGCGCGGTGCGCCTGCTCGACGGCCAGGCCCTGTGGAACATGGCGCACCTGAGCGTGCCCGCGCTGGCCGACTACAAGGAGCGCATCACGCTGTTTTTCGACGATGCGATCATGGCGCTTGAATTCCCCTCGCCCTGGCTGAACCACCAGCCGACACGGGTGACGGTGAAAAAATCCGACGGCCACACCCTGTCCCGAACCGAATTGCGCGCCGGCTTCGAAGAAGCCTTTGTCGAGGAGATGATTGGCTTCTGGGGCGCCATCGTGAACGGCGACAAGGTGCGCAACCCGGCCGAGGATGCGCGCCGGGATCAGGCTTTGTTGTGCGGGTTGGGCAGGGTGGCACACTCGGGGTCTCTTCGGCTCGCCGCGCCAGCCCCTCATTCGTTGCTCATAAAGTAAGCCAACATGCAGAAATAGCGACGACGAGGAAATTTCATGGATTCCTTGCCAGCAACTTTTGCTTGAAAACATGGCCTACGAAAACAACGAAATGAAATTTGTGGCGCTTGTCAACCGCAAGCACTCACTTGCGTCCATCCTGAATGCGCTGGCACACACCGCGTTTGGCTTGTCCGGGAAAGGCGTAAACCCCGAGCACTTGCTCGACTACTCCAATAGTGCCAGCGGCTTTCTGGCAAAAATCGATGAGTATCCATTCATCATTCTCGATGCCAAGAACAGCAACCAACTGCAAACGCTCGTTTCAAGCGTGATGTCGAACCAGCGAATTGCTTACAACGTATTCACGACTTCGATGATCGGCACTTGCGCTGAGGCCCAGTTGAAGGCAACGCGCGAAGCCGCACGCAGTTTTCCACCCAGCGCACACCCTCGAGGCCGGCGTGGATGTCCGGGTAGCGGATGCCGGACAGGGCTTTTGCGTCGCGCCGGTCGGTCGCGTCCATGGCCAGCGCGAAGCGGTAGTAGAGGTTGGACCAGGCCTCGAACAGCCCTTCCGGGTGGCCGGCGCCAATGCGGTCATCGTGCAGCGCGTCCGGATGCAGGTAGTCCATGCCGCGTTCGAGCACCTGCGCCGGCTGGCCCTGGATTTCGTAGCGCAGTTGGTTCGGCCGCTCGTCCCACCATTGCAGACTTGCGTTGGCGCCGATGACGCGGATCTGCTGGCCGTGCATGGAGCCGGCGTTGACCGCGCAAGACCACAGATAGCCGATCGCGCCGCCGGCGTACTGCATGATGGTAAAGGCGTTGTCCTCCAGCGGGGCGCGGCTCTGGACGAAGCTCTGGCGCGAGCACAGCAGCCGTTCGATCTTGAGCGCGGGCAGCATCAGCGTGCTGATGTACAACGGGTGCGTGCCTATGTCGCCCAGCACGTAGCTCGGGCCGGCGAACTTCGGGTCCACGCGCCAGCGTGTCGAGGGGTTGGCGGCCTCTACCGCCGTGCTGTGAAAACCGTGGGAGAACTGCATCTGCACGATGCGGATCTGGCCCAGGTCGCCACGGGCGATCATCGCGCGCGCTTGCTCGATCAGCTGGTGGCCGGAGTAGCCGTAGGTGACCCCGACGATCTTGTTCTTCGCGCCCGACAGCGCCAGCAGTTCCCGCGCCTGTGCGCTGGTAAAGCACAGCGGTTTTTCGCAGACCACATGCAGCCCGGCGTGCAGCGCGGCCTGGCAGATCTCGAAGTGGGTGTCGTTGGGCGTGGCCACCGATACCGCGCGGATGCCGTCCGGGCGGCGCGCCTCGGCCTCGAACAGCGCCCGGTAGTCGGCATGGCAGCGCTCGGCGCTGACCCCGAGCCGCTGGCCGAATTGGCGGCCGCGCTCGGCGTCGATGTCAAAGGCGCCGGCGACGAGCGCAAAACTGCCGTCGCGCAGCGCGGCCGAGCGGTGGATATAGCCGATCTGGCTGCTTTGTCCGCCCCCGACCAGGCCCCAGGGGATGGGCTGGCCGAGCGCAATTTCTCCGTTGATCATGGTGCATGTTCTCCTTGAAT
>Ga0081606_1000257_pt1 | contig 25665 bp, 17 predicted proteins | sample EareggfetidaYelm_FD_71127 | JGI IMG/M metagenome (GOLD analysis project Ga0081606, IMG submission 71127) | Earthworm egg capsule microbial community from the University of Washington, USA - E. fetida Yelm (SPADES assembly) (version 2) | ecosystem: Host-associated > Annelida > Reproductive system... | reverse complement strand
TTCAGGGCCACGGGCGCTTGGGCATCTGTGCCACGCCCGGCGGCCACGGCGTTGCGCAGCGCCTCGAACACGCTGATGGCCAGCATCAGCGGCGGCTCGCCGACGGCTTTGCTGCCGCCTACGGTGTCTGCGCGGTTGGCCTCGGGCCATAGTTCGACCCGGAAATGCGCAGGGATGTCGCCGGTGGTCGGGATTTTGTAGGTGCTCGGCGCATGGGTGGTCAGCCGGCCTTGCCCGTCCCACTGCAATTGCTCGGTGGTCAGCCAGCCCATGCCTTGCACGAAGCCGCCCTCGATCTGGCCGATGTCGATGGCCGGGTTGATGCTGCGGCCCACGTCGTGCAGGATGTCTACCTTCAGCACCCGGTTCTCGCCGGTCAGCGTGTCGAGCACCACTTCGCTGCAAGCGGCGCCATAGGCAAAGTAAAAAAACGGCTGGCCGGTCAGCGTGGCTTTGTCGTAGTGGATGCCGGGCGTGCGGTAAAAGCCGTCGCTCCACAGTTGGATGCGCTGGGCATAGGCGGCTTGCACCACGGCGTCGAAGCGGCGCTGCTGCCGGGGCGTGCGCACCTGCCCGTCCTCGAAGCGGATGTCGTGCGCGGCGCAGCCGTCGAGCGCGCTCAGGTAGGCGGCGAGGTTGTCGCGCACCTGGCGCGCTGCGATTTGCGCGGCGCGGCCGTTCAGGTCGGTGCCGCTGGATGCGGCGGTGGCGCTGGCGTTGGGGATTTTGCTGGTGTCGCTGGCCGTGACTTGCACCCGGTGCAGCGGCAGGCCGAGTTCGTCGGCCACGATCTGCGCCACCTTGGTGTGCAGGCCCTGGCCCATTTCGGTGCCGCCATGGTTTACCTGCACGCTACCGTCGGTGTACACATGCACCAGCGCGCCGGCCTGGTTGAACAGCGTGGCCGTGAAACTGATGCCGAACTTGACCGGGGTGAGCGCGATGCCGCGCTTGAGCACCGGGCTGCGCGCGTTCCAGTGCGCTATCTCTTGCCGGCGCTGGCGGTAGCGGGCCTGGCGCTCCAGTTGCGGCAGCAGCGCGGGCAGGATGTTGTCTTGCACCGGCATCTGGTAGTGCGTGACGCTGCGGCCTTCTCCGTACAGATTGCGCAGGCGCACGTCCTGCGCGTCCTGCCCGAGCGCGCGCGCGATGTCGCCCAGGATGGTTTCGATCACGATCACGCCCTGCGGCCCGCCAAAGCCGCGAAAGGCGGTGTGGCTCTGGGTGTGGGTCTTGCAGCGGTAGGAGGTCAGTTCCACGTCGCTCAGGTAGTAGGCGTTGTCGCAGTGGAACAGGGCGCGGTCGGCCACCGGGCCGGACAGGTCGGCAGAAAAGCCGCAGTTGGCGGCCATTTGCAGCCGCAGGCCGGTGATGCGCCCGGTGTCGTCGAAGCCCACGTCGTATTGGTAGCAGAACGGGTGGCGCTTGCCGGTGATGATGAAGTCTTCGTCGCGGGCCAGCCGCAGTTTGACCGGGCAGCCGAGCCGGTGCGCGGCCACTGCGGCCCATACGGCCAGATGCCCGGCCTGTGTCTCCTTGCCGCCAAAGCCTCCGCCCAACCGGCGGCATTGCACATGCACGGCGTGCCGCTCCAGCCCCAGGGCCTGGGCCACCCAGTGCTGCACCTGGCCGGGGTGCTGGGTGCTCGAATGGATGCACCACTGCCCCTGCTCCAGCGGCAGGGCGTAGGCGATCTGGCCTTCGAGGTAGAAATGCTCTTGCCCGCCGACCTCCAGGCGGCCGCTCAGGCGGTGCTGCGCTTGCGCCAGGCCCCGGGCGGCGTCGCCCCGGCGCAGGGATACCGGGGGCAGCACATGGCTGTCGGCCGCCAGCGCATCGGGCACCGACAAGATGGCCGGCAGCGCCGTGATGTCGAGTTTGACGGCGCGCGCGGCGCGGCGCGCTTGCTGCACCGAGCCGGCGACCACCAGGCCGATCACCTGGCCGACGAACTGCACGCTGTCGATGGCGAACACCGGCTCGTCGCGCTCGGGCGCGGCCAGCATTTTGTCGCCCGGCACATCGGCGGCCAGCACCACGGCGCGCACGCCGGGCAGCGCCATCGCGGCGCTGGCGTCAACGCCATCGAGCCGGCCATGGGCCACGGTGGAGACGATGGGCGCGGCGTACAGCGTGCCTTTGAGTTCGGGCAGGTCGTCGATGTAATGGGCCGCGCCGGCGACCTGGGCGCGGGCGCTTTCATGGGGATGCGACTGGCCCATCGCGGCCCGGGGCGGCGCGCCGGGGTTCGCTGGAATGCCTTCGGCTGCGCTGCGAGCGCCTTCGGGCGGCCGGGCGGCGATCGATGGAGCACCTTCGCCTTCGGCTGCGGTATGAGCGCCTTCGGGCGGCCGGGCGGCGATCGATGGAATACCTGCGCCTTCGGCTGCGGTATGAGCGCCTTCGGGCGGCCGTGCGGCGCTCATGCCACCGTCTCCAGATGGTGCGGGCGCAAGTCCTCCAGGCTCAGCGGCAGGGGCGGCTGTCCGGCCAGGTGCGGGCGCTCCTGGCTGTCGAGCCAAAAGCGTTGCAGCAGGCCGGCCAGCACTGCGCTGCGGTAGGCGCTGCTGGCGCGCATGTCGGAGATCGGGCGGAATTCGGCCTGCAATGCGGCAGCGGCCCGGCTGACGGTGGCCGGGTTCCATGGCTGGCCGATGAGCGCGGCCTCGGTCTGCCGCGCGCGCGCCGGGGTGGCGGCGACGCCGCCCGCGCCGATGCAGGCGCGCTGCACGGCGCCGTCGGCAATGTCCAGGTTCAGCACCAGGCAGACGGTCGAGATGTCATCGTCGAAGCGTTTGGAAACCTTGTAGGCCCGCAGTTGCCTGGTGCCGATGCCCGCAGGCGCAGCGCGTGGCACCAGGATGCGCAGCAGCAGTTCGTCGGGGGCCAGCACGGTCTGGCGGTAGCCGGTGTAGAAGTCTTGCAGCGCCAGCCGGCGCTCGCCGCGTGTGCTGGCCAGCACCACCTGGGCGCGCAGCGCGATCAGCAGCGGCATGGAGTCGCCAATCGGCGAGCCGTTGGCCACGTTGCCGCCCAGCGTGCCCGAATTGCGCACCGGCAACGCCGCAAACCGCGTGGCAAAGCGGTGCAGTTGGGGCCATTGCGCAGTCAGCGCGGCGAACGCATCGGTCAGCGTGACGGCGGCGCCGATCGCGATGTGCTCCGGGTGCTGCACGATTTGCTGCAATGGCGCGGCGCGGGTGACATCGATCAGCTGCGCGTATTGCCGGTGCTGCCGGGTGATCCACAGCCCCACATCGGTGGCGCCGGCGACGATTTGCGCGCCGGCAAACGCGGCCCGCGCGGCCAGCAAGTCCGGCACGGTGGTGGGGGCGAGGTAAAAGCATTCGCCGCCCGCTGGCGCAGGCTCGGGATGCGCGATGTGTTCCAGCCTGCGCAGCAACGCCGACTCATCGAGCGCCTGCGCAGGCAGGCGGGCCATCTGCTCGGCGGCGTCGAGGATCGGGCGGTAGCCGGTGCAGCGGCACAGGTTGCCCGAGAGTTCTTGCCGGGCCAGTTCGCGCGTGACGGGCCGGCCTTGGCACAGGTGGTTCTGGTACAGCGCGAACAAGCTCATCACGAAGCCGGGCGTGCAAAAGCCGCATTGCGAGCCATGGCACTGCACCATGGCCTCTTGCACGGGGTGCAGGCGGGCCGCCGGGTTGCCGTCGGGCCAGATGAGCGGGTCTTGGGCCAGGTCTTGCACCGTCCACAGCGCCTGGCCGGCGATCGAGTGCGCCAGGCGGATGCAACTGTTCACGGCGCTGTAGTGCAGCCGGCCGCCCCGCGCTGCGCCCAGCACCACGGTGCAGGCACCGCAGTCGCCTTCGCCGCAGCCTTCTTTGGTGCCGGTGCAGCCCAGGTCTTCGCGCAGCAGGTCCAGCAGCGTGCGATCGGGTGGTACATTGCGCAACGCCACCGGCTGGCCGCGTCGGATGAATGGCAAGGGGGGTGCTGGCATGACAAATGCGAAGGCGGTTGGCAAGGGTTTTCCAGTGTCTCACGCCGCTGCATATCGTGTGCAACGGCGGCCCCGATGCCACTCCGGGCCGATGCTGCGGGCGCCGCCCGGCCCCGGTGCAGCGCTGTGCGGCATGGGTGCGGCGCGCCAGGCGGCTGCAAAAACGATAGCTGACATGGGCTGACGATAGTTTCTACGCGGATATGCAACGAGCGCATCGAGATGTCTTGGACAGGCCCGGCCCGCCCCCTTGCGGGCCGGCGCGCGCAGCGCCGGCCCGGTTGCAACTGGCCGGCATCACCAAGCGCTACCCGGCCGTGCTCGCCTGTAGCGGCGTGTCGCTGACGGTGCAGCCGGGCCAGATTCATGCGGTGCTGGGCGAAAACGGCGCCGGCAAGTCCACGCTGATGAAGATCATCTACGGCGCGCTGGCGCCGGACGCGGGCAGCATGCACTGGAACGGCCAGGCCGTGCGGCTGCGCCACCCGCAGCAGGCCCGGGCGCTGGGCATTGCGATGGTGTTCCAGCATTTCAGCCTGTTCGATAGCCTGACGGTGGCCGAGAACGTCTGGCTCGGGCTGGACCAGCGCCTGTCGCTGGCCGAAGTGACCGGGCGCATCCGCGCCAAGGCGTCCGAGTACGGCCTGGACACCGACCCGCTGCGCCCGGTGCACACGCTCAGCGTCGGCCAGATGCAGCGGGTGGAAATCATCCGCGCGCTGCTGGCCGACCCGGCGCTGCTGATTCTGGACGAGCCGACCTCGGTGCTCACGCCGCAGGCGGCAGACAGGCTGTTCGTCGTGCTGCGCCAGTTGGCCGCCCGGGGTTGCAGCATCTTGTACATCAGCCACAAGCTGCACGAGATCCGGGCGCTGTGCACGGCCTGCACCGTGCTGCGCGGCGGCCGGGTGACGGGGCAGTGCAACCCGGCGCACGAATCGGTGGCCTCGCTCTCGCGGCTGATGATAGGCGCCGAGCCTGCCGCGCTGCCAGCGCGCGCGCGGCCCGCCGGCGCCACGGTGCTGCGCGTGCAGGGCTTGTCGCTGCCCCGCGCCGAGCCGTTCGGCGTGGATCTGATCGACTTGCAATTGGACTTGCAGGCCGGCCAGGTGCTGGGCATTGCCGGGGTTTCGGGCAACGGGCAAAAAGAGTTGCTGTATGCGCTGTCGGGCGAGGACACGCGCGCCGACGCGGCCAGCATCCAACTGTGCGGCCACGACGCCGGCCGCCTGGGCCCGCGCGAGCGCCGCGCGCTGGGCCTGCACTTCGTGCCCGAAGAGCGGCTGGGCCGTGGCGCCGTGCCGAGCCTGGGGCTGGCGCACAACCTGCTGCTCACACGCAGCGAGGCGCTCGCCGGCGGCGGCTGGATTCGGCTGGGCGCGCTGCGCCGGCAGGCCCAGGCCCTGATGGCGCGCTTTGACGTGCAGGCCGGCGGACCGGACGCGGCGGCCAGGTCGCTGTCGGGCGGCAACCTGCAAAAGTTCATCGTCGGGCGCGAGATCGACGCCCGGCCCCGGCTGCTGATCGTCGCGCAGCCGACCTGGGGCGTGGACGTGGGGGCCGCCGCGCAGATCCGTGGCGCCATCCTGGCGCTGCGCGAGGCCGGCTGCGCGGTGCTGGTGGTCAGCGAAGACCTGGACGAATTGCTCGACCTCTGCGACCGGCTGCAAGTGCTGTCCAAGGGGCAGTTGTCGCCCCCGGTGCCGCGCGGGCAGGCCACGGTCGAGCGCCTCGGCGCATGGATGAGCGGGCTGTGGCAGGCCGATATGCAAACCCCTCTGGCACCAGCGCCGGCGCCGGCACGGCAGGTGCCGCATGTTTAGGCTGGAGCCGCGCCCCGAAGCCTCCCGGCTCTGGAGCTATGGCTCGCCGCTGCTGGCGCTGGCGCTGACGGTGCTGATCGGCACGGCCTTGTTCATCGCGCTGGGCAAGGACCCGGTGCGCGGGCTGCAATTGTTCTTCTGGGAGCCGCTCAAGTCGCGCTATGCGCTCGGCGAGTTGATGGTCAAGGCCACGCCGCTGCTGCTGATCGCGCTCGGGCTGGCCCTGTGCTTTCGCGCCAACGTCTGGAACATCGGCGCCGAAGGGCAGTACGTGATCGGCGCCGTCGCCGCCGGCGGCGTGGCGCTGCTGGCCAACCAGCGCACGGGCGCCTGGATTTGGCCGGCCATCTTGCTCGCCGGCGTGCTGGGCGGCATGGCCTGGGCGGCGCTGGTGGCCCTGTTGCGCGACCGGTTCCATGCGAACGAAATCCTGGTCAGCCTGATGCTGGTCTACGTGGCCGCGCTGGTGCTGGGCTATCTGGTCTATGGCCCCTGGAAAGACCCGCTGGGCTACAACTTTCCGCAGACCCGGATGTTTGACAAAGGCACGCAGATACCGCGGCTGATGCCAGGCTCGCGCATGACGATCGGCCTGCTGCTGGCGCTGGCCGGGGCGGCGGCGCTGTGGGTGTATTTGTTCCGCACCCGTGCCGGCTTTGCGCTGCAAGTGGGCGGGCTGGCGCCGGCAGCGGCCCGCTACGCCGGCTTTTGCCCGCGCCGGGCGCTGTGGACGGCGCTGCTGATCTCCGGCGGCGCGGCCGGCCTGGCGGGCGCGCTGGAGGTGGCCGGCCCGATTGGCCAGCTCACGCCGCATGTGCCGGCGGGCTACGGCTTTGCCGCGATCATCGTGGCCTTCGTCGGGCGCCTGCACCCGGCGGGCATGATGGTCTCGGCGCTGCTGATGAGCATGTTCTACATCGGCGGCGAGCTGGCGCAGTCGCGCCTGGGGCTGCCCAAATCGCTCACCGGCGTGTTCCAGGGGCTGCTGCTGTTCACGCTGCTGGCCTGCGACACGCTGATCGCATACCGCGTGCGCCGGGGCGCAGGCGCCAAAGGCGGGGCCTGAAATGGCGCGCCCGCCCCGCGCCTGCGGCCCGGCGACGCCGGCGGCGCTGCCTGCCTGGCCCAGGCTGCGCCGGTTGCCCGTTGCATGCGTTTCATGCGTGCCGGAGCACTGAAGATGCAATCCTACGCCCTGCTGATTGGCGCCACGCTGAGCGCCGGCACCGTGCTGGCGCTGGCCGCCCTGGGGCTGTTGATCAACGAAAAGGCCGGCATCGTCAACCTGGGGGCCGAGGGCATGATGCTGTGCGCCGCGCTGGCCGGCTTTGCCACCGTGGTGCACACGGCCAACCCCTGGCTGGGCTTTGCCGCCGGCATGGCCGCAGGCGCCTTGCTGGCCGCCCTGTTTGGCCTGCTGGTGATCTGGCTCAACACCAACCAATACGCCACGGGGCTGGCGCTGAGCCTGTTCGGCGCCGGCTTTTCGGCGTTTGCCGGCATCGCCTACGTGCAGGCCAGGCTGCCCGAGTTGCCCCGCTACGGCATCGCCTGGCTCGCCGACATCGCACTGCTCGGGCCGGCGCTGTCTGGCCAGCACCCGCTGGTGTACCTGAGCATGTTGCTGGCAGCGGGGCTGGTCTGGTTCTTGTACCGCACGCGCGCCGGGCTGGTGCTGCGCGCAGTGGGGCAAGCGCCCGAGTCCGCCCATGCCCTGGGCTACCCGGTGCGCCGCATCCGGCTGGCCGCGGTGCTGGCAGGCGGCGCGCTGTGCGGGCTGGCCGGGGCCTATGCGGCCATCGTCTACACCCCGCTATGGGTCGAAGGCATGGTCGCCGGCCGGGGCTGGATCGCGCTGGCACTGACCACCTTTGCCACCTGGCGCCCGGCCCGGGTGCTGCTCGGCGCCTACCTGTTCGGGGGCGTGACCATGCTGCAATTTCATCTGCAAGCCAGCGGCGTGCAACTGCCGAGCCAGTGGCTGAGCATGTTGCCGTACCTGGCCACCATCGTGGTGCTGGCGCTGATCTCGCGCAACCCGGCCTGGATCCGCGCCAACATGCCGGCGGCCCTCGGCAAGCCGTTCCATCCCGGCTGATAATCCCCCCGCTTTTGCCGGTGTTTCAACCCCTGATGTTCTGAAGAAGGATCCGATATGACTGATCTGCGCAAACGCTGCGAACTGGCGGCGCTCTTTGCCGCCGCTGCGGCCGCCCTGACGGGCTGTGGCAAGAAGGAAGAACCGGCCCCGGCCCCGGCACCGGCCCCTGCGGCACAGGCGCCGGCGCCCAAGCCCGAGCCATTGAAGATCGCCTTTGCCTATGTCGGCCCGGTGGGGGACGGGGGCTGGTCGTTTGCGCACGACAACGGCCGCAAGGCCATCGAAAAGGAGTTCGGCGACAAGGTGGCCACCAGTTTCGTCGACAGCGTGCCCGAGTCGGCCGACGCCGACCGCGTGCTGCGCGATCTGGTCGGCCAGGGCAACCAGCTGATATTCGGCACCACCTTCGGCTACATGGAGCCGATGCTCAAGGTGGCGCAAGACAACCCGGGCGTCCGGTTCGAGCATGCCACGGGCTACAAGACCGCCGAGAACATGCGCACCTATGACAGCCGCACTTACGAAGGCGCGTACATGGCGGGCATCATCGCCGGCGCGATGACCCGCACGAACCAGCTCGGCGTGGTCGGCTCGGTGCCCATTCCCGAAGTGCTGCGCAACATCAACAGCTTCACGCTCGGAGCGCAGTCGGTCAACCCCAAGATCAAGACCCGTGTCGTGTGGGTCAACGAATGGTTCAGCCCCCCGAAGGAAACCGAGGCCGCCACCACGCTGATCAACGGCGGCGCCGATGTGCTGTTCCAGAACACCGACTCGGCCGCCGTGCTCAAGACCGCGCAGGACAAGGGCAAGCGCGCCTTTGGCTGGGACTCCGACATGACCGCCTACGGCCCCAAGGCCCACCTGGCATCGGCCGTGATCAACTGGGGCCCCTACTATGTCAAGGCCACCCGGGATGCGCTCGAAGGCACCTGGGCCACGGGCCAAAGCTGGTGGGGCGTCAAGGAAGGCGCGATCGACATCGTCTCGATCGCCGATGACGTGCCCGCCGAAACCCGGGCCAAGGTCGACGCCGTGAAAAAGGGCCTGGCCGACGGCAGCTACCAGATCTGGAAAGGCCCGATCCTGGGCCAGGACGGCAAGCCCGTGCTGGCAACGGACGCCGTGGCCGACGACAAATTCCTGGGCGGCATCAACTTTTACGTCAAGGGCGTGGAAGGCAAGATCCCGGGCGGCGACAAGCCGTAGTGTCGCGTCACCGGTCATCTGTCGGTCTGCGCTGGCCATCGAAGCACATCGCGGCGTTGCATCGCTTGCCAATACGCTCGGTATGGGCTGCGCGATGCGCCTTGCGCTGCGCTCCGATGGCTGCGCGCAGCCTACGACATCTGATCGGTGACGCGACACTAGCCGTTCGTAGCCCCCCGCAGAACCCGGCGCGGGCCGGCGGCATCGGTCCAGGGCAAGGCCACGGCAGCGGTGCGCTGGCAGGCGGCCCTTTCCCACCGGCGCCAAAACCGGTGCCCGATCGTCCGGACGAAACACGCACACCAAGGTCTCATCGTTCGTTGTCTCCAACGCGACAGGCTCGACAGCGGTGCGACGGCCATCCTCAGCCCGGGGCCACCGGGCCGCCGTATGGTACGGTTTGGCCTTTGCCGAAAGCGCCCGGCCGGGTGCCAAGCCCGGTCTGGTTCCATTCCTGAAGCATCCGTGCACTGTGTCGGCGTCGCTTGCCGTACATCTGTACTGTCTGCGCTGCGCCTTCGCGTTCACGAACGATTCAGGAATGGAATGAACCCCGAACCATCTGCCCCCATGCAACGCGAACCCCAACCCTGTCCCGACCTCGGCTTGCAGCCCATCAGCCAGGATGTGCTGTGCGAGAAATACCTCAAGCCCGGTGAAACCACGGCGCAAATGCTCTACCAGCGCGTGGCGCGGGCCTTGGCGTCGGTGGAAGCCCCGGAACTGCGCAGCCGATACGAGGCCCTGTTCCTGGCCAACCTGCAAGCCGGAGCGATTGGCGCGGGCCGCATCATGAGCGCCGCCGGCACCGACATCCAGGCCACATTGATCAACTGCTTCGTGCAGCCGGTGGGCGACTGCATACAGGGCCAGGACGAGGACGGCTTTCCCGGCATCTACGAGGCGCTGCGCGAGGCGGCCGAAACCATGCGGCGCGGCGGCGGCGTGGGCTACGACTTCTCGCGCATCCGGCCCAAGGGCGCGCGGGTCATGGCCACGGCGTCGATGGCCTCGGGGCCTTGCAGCTACATGAACGTGTTCGACCAGTCCTGCGCCACCGTGGAGAGCGCCGGCGCGCGCCGGGGCGCGCAAATGGGCGTGCTGCGCATAGACCACCCCGATGTGCACGAATTCATCAGCGCCAAGCGCCAGCCGGGCCGGTGGAACAACTTCAATGTGTCGGTGAGCGTGCCCGATGCGTTCATTCAGGCGCTGCAAGACGACGCTGCCTGGGATCTGGTGCACAAGGCCCGCCCCGGCGCCGCCTTGCTGGCCCAGGGCGCGCACCAGCGCGCCGACGGCCAGTGGGTCTATGCCAGCGTGCCGGCGCGCGCGCTGTGGGAGCGCATCATGCGTTCGGCCTACGACTATGCCGAGCCGGGCATCCTGTTCCTGGGCCGCATCAACGAGGACAACAACCTGCATTACTGCGAGACCATCACGGCCACCAACCCCTGCGGCGAGCAGCCCCTGCCTGCCTATGGCTGCTGCGACCTGGGCCCCGTCATCCTGCCCCGCTTCGTGCGCCACCCTTTTGGCTTTGGCGGTGCCGCGGCTTTCGACTTCGAGGCTTTCGCGCAGGCCGTGGCGTTGCAGGTGCGGGCGCTGGACAATGTGCTCGACCTGACCTATTGGCCGCTGCCGCAGCAGCGCGAGGAGGCCATGGCCAAGCGCCGCATCGGCGTGGGCTTTACCGGCCTGGGCAACACGCTGGCCATGCTGTGCCTGCGCTACGACCGGCCCGAGGGCCGCGCCATGGCGGTGCGCATTGCCCGGTGCATGCGCGATGCCGCTTATCGCGCGTCGGTCGACCTGGCACGCGAGAAAGGGGCCTTCCCCCACTTTTCTGCCGGGCCGTACCTGGCCGAGGGCCGTTTTGCCAGCCGCCTGCCCGAGGCGCTCAAGGCCGCGATCAGCCAGCATGGCATCCGCAACAGCCATCTGCTGTCGATCGCCCCCACAGGCACCGTCAGCCTGGCTTTTGCCGACAACGCCTCCAACGGCATCGAGCCTTCGTTCGCGTGGACCTACAAGCGCAAAAAACGCGCGGCCGACGGCGGCAGCACCGAGTACGCGGTGCAAGACCATGCCTGGCGCCTGTACCGCGAACTCGGCGGCGCTGCGCAGGCCCTGCCGGACTATTTCGTCTCGGCCCTGGACATGCCCGTCCAGGCGCATATTGCGATGATGGAGGCGGTGCAGCCCTGGGTCGATACGGCCATCTCCAAGACGGTCAACATTCCTGTCGACTACCCCTACGAAGACTTCAAAGACCTGTACCTGCAAGCCTGGCGCGCGCGGCTCAAGGGCCTGGCGACCTACCGGCCCAATGCCATCCTGGGCGCGGTGCTGGAGACCGATGCGGCCCCGGCTGCGTCACCTGCTGCACCAGCGGCAGCGCCTGCGGCGCCCCCGGTCGATCCGATGCGCGCCGTGATCGAAAGCCGGCCGCAGGGCGGTCTGCCGGCGGTGGCCGAGAAACTGGAGTATTGGACGCAGGAAGGCCACAAGACGCTGTACCTGATCGTCTCGTTCCTGCCCGTTGCCACGGGCCAGGGCAGCGTCGACCGCGCCATCGAGTTTTTCATGCCGGTGGGCCAAAGCGGCGAATCCCAGCAGTGGGTCACGTCGAGCATGCGCATGCTGTCGCTGGCAGCGCGCGGCGGCTTTCTGGAGCGCGCGCTCAGCGACATGCGCAAGGTGGCCTGGGACCGGGGCCCGGTGCGCCTGGGCAGCCACCGCAAGGACGACGGCACGCTGGTGCCGATGTGGCACGACTCCGAAGTGGCGGCCATGGCCTATGCGATCCAGAACATCCTGGCGCGCCGCGTGCGCGACCCGGTGCAGCAACGGCTGCCGCTGGACGAACCGGCGCCCCCCCTGCCCGTGCCGCAGGCCATGATCGGCAAGAAATGCAACGAGTGCGGCGCCCATGCCGTGATCCGCAAGGACGGCTGCGACTACTGCACCCAATGCGGCCAACTCGGCGCCTGCGGGTGAGCGCGGGCCGCGCGCGGCCTCACAGCGGATGCTCGGTGTAGAACTTGCCCCCGTGGTACAGCAGCGGCGGTACGCCTTGGCGGTGCGCGCAGCGCTCGACCTCGCCGACAAAGATGATGTGGTCGCCCTCTTGGTGCCGGCTGCGGTTGAAGCACTCGAACGTGGCCGCAGCACCGGCCAGCAGCGGGGCGCCGTTGATGCCGGGGCGGTGCTCCAGACCGGCCCAGCGGTCGATGCCTCGGGTGGCAAAGCGCTGGGCCAGGGCCTTCTGGTCTGCCGCCAGCACATGGATGGCGTAGTGCGAGCCGTTGGCAAAGACCGGCATGGTGCTGGCGCCATGCGCCAGGCTCCACAGCACCAGCGGCGGCTCCAGCGACACCGAATTGAAGGAGCTGGCCGTCAGCCCGACCAACTTGCCCGCCGCATTGCGGGCGGTCACGATGGTCACGCCCGTGGCAAACATGCCCAGGGCGTCTCGGAACTCGCGGGGGGAAAAACTCGGCGGCTGAGCCAGGACAGGGTGGGAGCAGGAGCGGTTCACGAAAACGGCGGCAACGGTGGTGCGCTGGCGGGCAGCCAAGCAGGTAGGCGGGCAGGCAGGAATGCCGCCATTATCAGCGCCGGCCCGCCCAAGTGCCGTGGCGGGGCTGCCGCGCCACCGCCCCGGCGACGGGTGCGGGGCCTCGCTGTGCGCGATCGGCGCGGCGGCGCCATTCGTCGGTCGGTCGGGCGGGCGGTGCCGCACGACGGCCGCGTTACGCCAGCGCAGGCCGCTGCGCGACCGGCTTCGTCAGGTCGTCGCCCCCGAGGCGCCGAAGGGGGCGCGGGGGGATTGCGCCCGACCGAGGAAGCCGAAGTTCAGCGCCGGCTGCTCGCCGCTGATGAGTTCGGCCAGCGCCTTGCCGGAGCCGGCGCCATGGGTCCAGCCCAGCGTGCCGTGGCCGGCATTCACCCACAGCTTGCGCAGGCGCGTCTGGCCGATGAACGGGATGTTGCTCGGCGTGGCCGGACGCAGGCCGCACCAGTACTGCGGGTTGCCGCCCTGCCCGGGATTGCGGGTGTCGCACACGCCGGGCAGGATTTCTTCGATGCGGCGCGACAGCATGTGGCAGCGCGCCTTGGCCACGGCGCTGTCGAGCGTCAGGTCGAAGCCGCCCAGCTCGATGGTGCCGGCCACGCGCAGCCTGTCGCCCAGGCGGGTCAGCGCGAGCTTGCGCCCGTCGTCGATGGTCGACACCCAAGGCGCAGCCTCAGGCCGCAGCAACGGGAACGTGGCGCTGTAGCCCTTGCCGGGGTAGATCGGCAAATCCACACCCACGCTGCGCAGCAGCGGCGCGCTGTACGAGCCACATGCGACGACGATGGCGTCGGCTTGCACGATGAACGCTTTGCCGGCGCCGGCGCCGGAGGGTTGCGGCATGACGGTGACGGAATCGATCGCATCCCCGGTCTGGTGCAACTGCCGCACCTCATGGCCGTACAGGAACTGCGCGCCGCGCGCGGCGCAACGCCGGGCCAGCGCTTGCGTGAAGACATGGGCGTCGCCGCTTTCATCGCTGCTGGTGTAAGTGCCGCCGGTGATGTGCGCGCCATAGGCTTTGAACGCAGGCTCGATCTGCAGCAATTCATCGCGGCTGACCAGGCGGCGCTGCACGCCATGCCTGCGCATCAGTTGCACCGCCTGGCCGGCGGCATCGAGCGACTTCTGGTCGGTGTAGAAATGGGCGATGCCGCGTTCGAGCCGGTGGTACTCGATGCCCGTGGCCTGCACCACTTCTTTGAGCGCGGCATGGCTGTAGGCGCCGAGCGCGACGATCTGCGCCACATTGCGCTCGAACGCCGCGTCGTTGCACTGGGCCAGAAATTGCAGGCCCCAGCGCCATTGCTGCCAGTCGAGTTGCGGGCGCAGCAGCAGCGGGGCCTCTTTGTCGAACATCCACTTGAGCGCCTTGAGCGGCGCAGAGCGGTTGGCCCAAGGCTCGCAATAGCTCACCGAGATCTGTCCGGCATTGGCAAAACTGGTCTCCAGCGCAGCGTCGGGCTGGCGCTCGACCACGGTGACTTCGTGGCCGCGCTCGAGCAACTGCCAGGCGGTGCTGATGCCGATGATGCCGGCGCCCAGAACGATGGTTTTCATCGCGCGCAGTGTGCGCCCGATCGCGCGCCAGCAACAGCGGGATTAAACTTCTTCAAAAATCATCAGCACATCTAATACAAGCCTAATACAAGCGCGCACGCGGCAAGGCTTGCCGAGCACGTTCAAGGACCATGAGCAGCTACGATCCCGCCGCGCTGGAATGCCTGGCCGCCATCGTCGAAGAGGGCGGTTTCGAGCGTGCCGCGCAGCGCCTGAATGTCACGCAGTCGGCGGTGTCGCAGCGCTTGCGTGTGCTGGAGGCCCAGGTAGGCTCGGTGCTGATCGTGCGCAGCCGGCCGCTGCGGCCCACCCCGGCCGGGCAGTTGCTGCTCAAGCACACCAAGCAGTTGCGGCTGCTGCGCGCCGGCCTGGAGCGCGACTTGCAAGAGTTGGCCCCGAGCGCCCCCGGTGGCACGCGCGAGGACGAGCGCATCGCGATCGCCATCAACGCCGACAGCATTGCCACCTGGGCCATGGGCGCGTTGCACGCTCTGGTGCAGCAGCGTCTGCCGCTGGAGATCATCGTCGATGACCAGGACTTCACCCAGGAATGGCTGCGCAGCGGCCAGGTGCTCGGCTGCGTGACCACGCTGCGCCAGGCTTTGCGCGGTTGCAAGATGGTGCCGCTGGGGGCCATGCGTTACGTGGCCGTGGCGGCGACGGGCTACGCGCAGCAGCACCTGCCGCAGGGGCTGAGCGCCCATAACTTCCGGGCGGTGTCGTTTCTGTCGTTCAACCGCAAGGACGACATGGCCGCCGAGTTCGTGGCGCGCGCTTTCGGGCTCAGGCGCGTGGCGCTCAATCAATTGTTCGTGCCGGGGTCGGAGGCACAGATGCGCGCCGTGGCCGCAGGCTGGGCCGTGGGCGTGGTGCCCGAACTACTGGCCCGTGGCCCGGTGGCCGACGGCAGCATGGTCGACCTGGCGCCCGGCAGGTCGTTGCCGATTGCGCTGTATTGGCATTGCTGGAACCTGGAATCGGCCTTGCTCGATGCGCTGTCCGCGGCGCTGACGGGGGCTGCCGCCCAGGCGCTGGTCGCAGCCGCCTGACCCTATTTGCCGATGCAAAAGCGCGCGAAGATGGCCCCGAGCAGGTCGTCGCTGGTGAACGCGCCGGTGATGCTGTCGAGCGCGTTTTGCGCCAGCCGCAGTTCTTCGGCCAGCAGTTCCAGCGCCGAACCCCGGGCCTGCAACTGGTCTGCGGCTTGCTCCAAATGGGCCGCCGCCATTTGCAGCGCCTGGACATGCCGGGCGCGGGCGATGCAAATGCCCTCCGGGACGGATTGCCAGCCCGCCACCTCCAGCAGGATGCGCCGCAAGCCATCGAGCCCCTGACCGGTGCGGGCCGACAGGTGCACCGTCGGGCGCGGGGAGGGGGCAGGGCGGGCGGATGCGGGGGGTGCGGCGGCCGATTCGGTCGGTGCGGTCGGTGCGGTCGGTGCGGCAACGCAGTCGAGCTTGTTCCAGACATCGATCACGGCAACGCCTGGAGGCAGTTTCCGGGCCAGCGCGCGTTCTATTTCGGCGTCGTCAGCGATGTATTTTGGCGTCTGCGCGCGCGTCAGGTCGTGCAGGAACAGCACGGCATCGGCAGCGGCCATCGCCTCCCAACTGCGCGCGATGCCGATGCGTTCGACCTCATCGTCGCTGGCGCGCAAGCCGGCCGTGTCGATGATGTGCAGCGGCACGCCCTCGATCTGTATGGTCTGCTGCACCTTGTCGCGGGTGGTGCCCGCCACCGGCGTGACGATGGCCAACTCGGCCCCGGCCAGCGCGTTGAGCAGCGAGCTCTTGCCCGCATTCGGTTGGCCGGCAATGACCACCTCGATGCCATCGCGCAGCAATGCGCCCTGGCGTGCCTGTTGCAGCACCGCGCCCAGCGCTTGCCGCAGTCTCGACAGTTGTCCGCGCGCGTCGGCCTGGTGCAGGAAATCGGTCTCTTCTTCCGGAAAGTCGAGGCTGGCCTCGACCAACGTGCGCAGCGCTATCAGCGCATCGCGCAGGCCATGAATCCCGGCGGAAAAGGCCCCGCTGAGCGACCGGCTGGCACTGCGCGCCGCCGCCTCGGTGCTGGCGTCGATCAGGTCGGCAATGGCCTCGGCCTGGGCCAGGTCGATCTTGTCGTTGAGGAAGGCGCGCTCGGTGAACTCTCCCGGCTGCGCCAGCCGCAGCCCGGGCAGACAGGGCCGCCCGGTGGCCGGATCAGCGCCGGCGCCGGCCTCCAGGCAGCGCGCCAGCAGCAGTTGCAGCACCACCGGCCCGCCATGGGCTTGCAACTCCAGCACATCTTCGCCGGTGTAGCTGTGCGGGCCTGGAAAGTACAGCGCCAGCCCCTGGTCGATGGGCTGCCCCCGGGCGTCGCGAAAAGCCAGGTAGGTCGCCATGCGCGGCTGGAGCGCGCGCCCGCACAGGGCCTGCGCCAGCGCGCCGAGCGCGTTGCCCGAGACCCGCACGATGCCGATCGCCCCGCGTCCGGCAGCGCTGGCGATGGCCACGATGGGGTCATGCCGCCTCACCGGAACTTGGGCAGATTGAACTGCGGCGGCACGCCCATGCGGGTGTTGATGATCCACTGCTGCGCAATCGACAGGATGTTGTTGGTCAGCCAGTACAGCACCAGGCCGGCCGGGAAGAAGAAAAACATCACGCTGAAGATCAGCGGCATGAACCACATCATCTTGGCCTGCATCGGATCGGGCGGCGCCGGGTTCAGCGCCGTCTGCAACAGTGAACTGGCCGTCATCAACAGCGGCAGGATGAAGAGCGGGTCGGGTGTGGACAGGTCATGGATCCAGCCGATCCACGGCGCGTTGCGCATCTCCACGCTGGACAGCAGCACCCAGTACAGCGCGATGAACACCGGAATCTGGATCACGATCGGAAAGCAGCCCCCCATCGGGTTGACCTTTTCCTCGCGGTAGATGCGCATCATCTCTTGCTGCATCTGTTGCGGCTTGTCCTTCAGGCGCTCGCGCATCTCCATGATCTTGGGATTGATGGCCTTCATCTTGGCCATGCTGGCGTAGGCTTTGGCATTGAGCCAATAGAACGCGATCTTGAGCAGCAGCACCAGACCGACGATGGACCAGCCCCAGTTGCGCAGCAGTTGGTGCAACTGTTCGAGCAGCCAGTACAGCGGCTTGGCCAGGATGGTCAGCCAGCCGTAGTCCTTGACCAGTTCCAGCCCGGGGGACAGGGTCTCCAGCATGGTTTCGACCTGCGGGCCGGCGAACAGGCGGGCGTCGAGCGTCCGGCTGGCACCGGGCGCGATGCTGCCCAGCGGCGTGAGCATGCCCACCGAGTACAGGTTGGTGTCGACCTTGCGGGTGAACGGCTGGCGCTGCACCCCATCGGCCAGCAGCCAGGCCGTGGCAAAGTAATGCTGCACCATCGCGACATAGCCGTCGGGCGCCTCCTTGGGGATATCGACCTTGTCGTTTTCTATGTCCTTGAACTCGATCTTCTGGTACTTCTTGGCGTCGGTGTAGACCGCAGGGCCGGTGAAGGTGGAATAAAACGAGGACTCTCCGGGCGGCTTGTTGCCGTCGCGCACCAGTTGCAGATACAACTGTGGCGACACGGTAGCGCTGCCGGTGTTGAGCACCTCATGCCGGACGGCAATCGCATAGCTGCCGCGCCGGAGGGTCCAGGTCTTGACCAACTTCAGGCCGCCCTGGCTCGGCGACTCGAAGCGGATGGCCAGCTCGTTCGCGCCCTCGGCCAGTTCGCGCGGGCCGGGCAGCGCCGTCATCGGCGTCTTGTGCGTGGGAAAGCTGCCGCCGATCAGCCCCGTCTGCGCCACATAGACGCGCTGCGCGCTTTCGTCGAGCAGCTGGAAGCGGCGGGTCTTGTCGGCCATGTCGGCATGTTCGAGCAGTTCGGCATGGGTCAGCGAGCCGCCTTGGCTGTCAAAAGTCAGGCGGTACAGGTCGGTCTGGACCTGCACCCGTTCGCGCGCGACAGGGACTGCGGCGGGCTGCCCGGACACTGCGGGTTGACCAGGCACGGCGTCCGGGGATGCGCCGGCGGCAGGCGCCGGGACATGGGCCGCATCTGCGCTGGCCGGCCTGGCGCCTGCGCTGGCGGCAGGCGCAGTCGGCGCAGGGGCGGGGAAAAACAAGGCCCTGTTGCCGTTATGCACTTGCCACTTGTCCCACAACAAAATCATGGAAAAGCCAAAAATCACCCACAAGACGGAGTGGCGAATGTCGTTCATGAAGACTTCTTTGCTGAAGATGGTTGGGCGCGTGCGGACGCAAGCGGCAGGCCGAGCCGCGAGAACAGCCGCAGGCTGCGCGGCAATGCCTGCGGGAGCGGATCATGGCCCCCGTCACACCAGGGGTGGCAGCGTAGCAGCCTGTGCAACGTCAGAACGCTGCCGGCCGCAGCGCCATGCTGCGCCAGCGCCTGTAGCGCGTAGCGCGAGCAGCTCGGCTCGAACCGGCAGGCCGAGCCGAGCCAGGGACTGAGCCAGAACCGATAGCCCCGCACCACGGCGATGAGCAGGCGCTGCATCATCGCGCGGCCTGGTCAAAAAGCTGCACCAGTTCGGCACGGACGGCCTGCCGCAGCGGCTCGGATCGGGCGCTGACGAACTGCTGGCGGTCAAAGGCGCTGCGCAAGCGCACCACATGGGCGGCCTGCGCCAGCCGCGTCTCGAACAGGGCGCCCACGGCATAGATCTGTCGCTTGATGGCGTTGCGTGTCACGGCGCGGCGCGCCCAGCGCTTGGGCAGCACGACCCCGAGCCAGACGCCGGGCACGGCGAACAGGGCCGGCCGGGCTGGCGGCGTTGGCATATCCAGCGCCAGCCGGTGCAGCGCAAAATGCGCGGTGCGCGCGACCGTGCCCCCTGTCATCGCCGCCTGGAACTGCGCGCGGGTTTTCAGCCGTTGCATGCTGCGCCGATCGAGACCGGAATCTGACGGGCAGACCGGGGGCCAGGCGTAGACCGACAGCGGCGACCTCAGACGGCCAAGCGCTTGCGGCCCTTGGCGCGGCGCGCGTTGATCACGGCCCGCCCGCCCCGGGTCTTCATGCGCACGAGAAAGCCATGGGTGCGCGCGCGGCGCGTCTTGGAGGGCTGATAGGTGCGTTTCATGCTGTGGTTTCCTTAAAAAAGATAGTCCGGTTCCGGATGGCCATCGGGCCTGACGGGCTTCGATGGGGCTTCACTTCCATGGTGCCCGACGCGCTGCCTGCGCTGCCGGGCCGGCAGTGGCAGCGCGCCGGGGGCGGCGCACGCTTTTACACGCTTGCACGCGCATGGCTTTTGCATATCGCCGTCGTCCAAGGCCCTGCAAGGCAGCCGCCATGGCAGGCCCTGCCGCCCTGTCACCACCCTGTCACCGTCTGTCACTGCCGGTCAGTCGTATCACCCTGACGCAGGGCAGGAAAACCGGCGATTATTGCAGGCTTGCCGGCGGCTGACAATGCATTTCCTGCTTTCCTTTTGCGGCGTTTCTTGCTCTGATCGACCCTCGCTCACCCTCATCCACCCCGGATGCCGGCCGTCCCGAAATTGGGGATAACTTCTTGACAAGATTACAATCCGGCGCCCGGCGCCACGGCCCTTATCCACAACGACGAGCCCCCTGCAATGACCGAGGAATTCACCCACAGCCCGCCCCCGCCTTTGCATTGGCCCGGTGCAAATGCCGCCGACGAACGCAGCGCCGGACAGGAGCTGTGGCAGGCCTGCGCAGAGCAACTGGCGCGGGACCTGCCCGAAGCGCAATTCAACACCTGGATCAAGCCCTTGGTCGCCCAAGTGGCGCAGGACTTCTCCAAGATCACCCTGCTGGTGGGCAACCGCTTCAAGCTCGACTGGATCCGCGCCCAGTACGCCAGCCAAATCACGGCGCTGCTCGGAGATTTGTATGGGCAGCCGATGGCCCTGGAGTTGGCGCTGGTGCCGCGTGAATCGGTGGCCCGCACGGCGCACACTCGGCCCTCTGCATCCGGGCCGCCCGGCGCGCCGGGCGCCGAATCGGCCAGCGCCGGCCGCGACGAGGCGCCGCAGGCGTTGCGCCACCGGCTCAACGCCGCGCTGACGTTCGAGACGCTGGTCGAAGGCTCGGCCAACCGCATGGCGCGCTCGGCCGGCATGCATGTGGCCGGCATGCCGGGGCATCTGTACAACCCCTTGTTCGTCTACGGCGGCGTGGGCCTGGGCAAGACGCACCTGGTGCACGCCGTGGGCAACCGCCTGTTGGCGAGCCGCCCGCAGGCCAAGGTGCTCTACGTCCACGCCGAGCAGTTTGTCTCGGATGTGGTCAGGTCCTACCAGCGGCGCACGTTCGACGAGTTCAAGGAGCGCTACCACTCGCTCGATCTGCTGCTGATCGATGATGTGCAGTTCTTCGCCAACAAAGACCGCACGCAAGAAGAGTTCTTCAATGCGTTCGAGGCCCTGCTGACCAAGAAATCGCACCTGGTGATGACCAGCGACACCTATCCCAAGGGGCTGAGCAACATCCACGAGCGGCTGGTGTCGCGCTTCGATTCGGGCCTGACGGTGGCCATCGAGCCGCCCGAGTTGGAAATGCGCGTGGCCATCCTGATCAACAAGGCGCAGGCAGAAAGCACGGAAATGCCCGAGGAAGTGGCCTTCTTCGTGGCCAAGAACGTGCGCTCGAACGTGCGCGAGCTCGAAGGCGCGCTGCGCAAGATCCTCGCCTACTCGCGCTTCAACCAGAAGGAAATCTCCATCCAACTGGCGCGCGAGGCGCTGCGCGATCTGCTGTCGATCCAGAACCGGCAGATCTCCGTGGAGAACATCCAAAAGACCGTGGCCGACTACTACAAGATCAAGGTCGCCGACATGTACAGCAAAAAGCGCCCGGCCAGCATTGCCCGCCCGCGCCAGATTGCGATGTACCTGACCAAGGAACTGACGCAAAAGAGCCTGCCCGAAATCGGCGAATCGTTTGGCGGGCGCGACCACACCACCGTTTTGCACGCCGTCCGCAAGATTGCCGCCGAGCGCCAGCAACTGACCGAACTGAACCAGCAACTGCATGTGCTCGAACAAACGCTCAAAGGTTGAAAACACCGGCCGGCAGCGGCCCGGAAAAGAGCGCCGCGCAACAAGGCAAAATGGCGGGTCGCGCAGCGTCCCGAAAAACTCCAGAGGTTGATGACATGATTGTCCTGAAAGCGACACAAGACAAGGTTCTCGCGGCTTTGCAATCCGTGGCCGGCATCGTTGAGCGCCGCCATACGCTGCCGATCCTGGCCAATGTGCTGATCCGCAAGACCGGCAATGCCTTGCAACTGACGACCAGCGATCTGGAAATCCAGATCCGCACCACGGCCGAGCTTGGCGGCGACACCGGCGAATGCATGACCACCATGAGCGTGCGCAAGCTCATCGACATCTTGCGCACCATGCCGGGCGAGCAGACGGTGAGCCTGGAGTCGGACCAGTCCAGGCTCATCCTCAAGGCCGGCAAGAGCCGCTTTACGCTGCACAGCCTGCCGGGCCAGGACTTCCCGCTGGTGCAGGAATCGGCCGCGTTCGGCCCGGTGTTCAGCGTTCCGCAAAAGACCCTGAAGAGCCTGCTGGGCCAGGTCTCGTTCACGATGGCCGTGCAGGACATCCGCTACTACCTCAACGGCATCTTGTTCGTGGCCGAGGGCCAAACACTGTCGCTGATCGCCACCGACGGCCACCGCCTGGCTTTCGCCTGCGCCACGCTCGACGTGCAAGTGCCCAAGCAGGAAGTCATCCTGCCGCGCAAGACCGTGCTCGAACTGCAACGCCTGCTCAGCGACGCGGACGGCGACAACCGGCCCCACATCGAGATGCAGTTTGCCAGCAACCAGGCCAAATTCACCTTTGGCGGCATGGAGTTCGTCACCAAACTGGTCGAGGGCAAGTTCCCGGACTACAACCGCGTGATCCCGAAGAACCACCACAACTGCGTCACGCTGGGCCGCGCGGCCTTGCTGACCAGCCTGCAACGCACGGCCATCATGACCAGCGACAAGTTCAAGGGCGTGCGCCTGAACCTGGAGCCCGGCGCGCTGCGCGTGGCATCGAGCAACGCCGAACAGGAGGAGGCGGTCGACGAGCTCGATGTCGACTACGCCGGCGACAACATCGAGATCGGCTTCAACGTGACCTACCTCATCGACGCACTGGCCAACATGGAGCAGGACATGGTGCAGTTGGCGTTCGCCGACGGCAACAGTTCGGCCTTGCTGACCATCCCCGCGAACGACAACTTCAAGTATGTCGTGATGCCGATGCGCATCTAGTCGTGCGCCGTCCCGCCGACGCCCTGGCTGCCGGCAACCAGCCGGCGCCACCCACCATGGATATGGCCGCCGGTAGCTGTGCAATGAGCCACCCGCAGCCAGCCCGAATCTCATCGAACACAGTGAAAAGCGCGCTTTCCACGGATCCCGAGGCCCCACCACATGACCGCTGACAACCCCCTGCCCGAGCCCGCACCCGGCGGCACTGGTGGGCCTGCCCTGCCAAAGATCGACACCCGGCAGGCGGGCGCCAGCGAAAGCTACGACGCAGGCGCCATCACCATCCTGGAAGGTCTGGAGGCGGTGCGCAAGCGCCCCGGCATGTACATCGGCGACACCAGCGACGGCACCGGGCTGCACCACCTGGTGTTCGAGGTGGTGGACAACTCGATCGACGAAGCCCTGGCCGGCCACTGCGACGACATCGTGGTGACCATCCACACCGACAACTCGATCAGCGTGACCGACAACGGTCGCGGCATTCCCACCGGCGTGAAGTTCGACGACAAGCACGAGCCCAGGCGCAGCGCGGCCGAAATCGCGCTGACCGAACTACACGCGGGCGGCAAGTTCAACCAAAACAGCTACAAGGTATCGGGCGGCCTGCACGGCGTGGGCGTGAGCTGCGTGAACGCGCTGAGCAAATGGCTGCGCCTGACGGTGCGCCGCGAAGGCCGGGTGCACCAGCTCGAATTTGCGCGCGGCTTCGTGCAAGACCGCCTGCTCGACACCGTGGACGGCGTCGCCGTCTCGCCGATGAAGCTCGCCGGCGAGACCGAAAAACGCGGCACCGAGGTGCACTTTCTGCCCGACGCCGAAATCTTCAAAGAAAACCGCGACTTCCACTACGAAATTCTGGCCAAGCGGCTGCGCGAGCTGTCCTTTTTGAACAATGGCGTGCGCATCCGCCTGAAAGACGAGCGCAGCGGCAAGGAAGACGACTTCTCGGGCGCCGGCGGCGTGCGCGGTTTCGTCGAATTCATCAACAAGGGCAAGACCGCCCTGCACCCGAACTCGTTTTACGCCACCGGCGAGCGCCCGGCCGAGACCTATGGCGGCATCCCCGGCACGCATATCGGCGTGGAAGTGGCCATGCAGTGGAACAGCGCCTACGCCGAGCAGGTGCTGTGCTTTACCAACAACATCCCCCAGCGCGACGGCGGCACCCACCTGACCGGCCTGCGCGCGGCGATGACCCGCGTCATCAACAAGTACATCGAAGAAACCGAAATGGCCAAGAAGGCCAAGGTCGAAGTCACCGGCGACGACATGCGCGAAGGGCTGTGCTGCGTGCTGAGTGTGAAACTGCCCGAGCCCAAGTTCAGCAGCCAGACCAAGGACAAACTGGTATCGAGCGAAGTGCGCGCCCCGGTGGAAGACATCGTGGGCAAGCTGCTGGCCGACTACCTGCAGGAAAAGCCCGCCGACGCGAAGATCATCTGCAGCAAGATCGTGGACGCCGCCCGCGCCCGCGAAGCCGCCCGCAAGGCCCGTGAAATGACGCGCCGCAAGGGCGCGCTCGACGGCCTGGGCCTGCCCGGCAAACTGGCCGACTGCCAGGAAAAAGACCCCGCGCTGTGCGAGATCTACATCGTCGAGGGCGACTCGGCCGGCGGCTCTGCCAAGCAGGGGCGCGACCGCAAATTCCAGGCCATCCTGCCGCTGCGCGGCAAGATCCTGAACGTGGAAAAAGCCCGCTACGAAAAGCTGCTGACCAGCGACGCCATCCTGACGCTGATCACCGCCCTGGGCACCGGCATCGGCAAGGCCGGCGGCAGCGCCGGCGGCGACGACTTCGACGCCGCCAAGCTGCGCTACCACCGCATCATCATCATGACCGACGCCGACGTCGACGGCGCCCATATCCGCACCCTGCTGCTGACCTTCTTTTACCGGCAAATGCCCGAACTGGTCGAGCGCGGCCACATCTACATCGCCCAGCCGCCGCTGTACAAGGTCAAAGCCGGCAAAGAGGAGTTGTACCTGAAGGACGACCCGGCGCTGGGCAACTTCCTGCTGCGCATTGCGCTGAACCAGGCCAGCGTGCTCACCGGCAACGCCGACCAGGCCGTGCTGAGCGGCGCGACCCTGGCCGAACTGGCGCGCAAGCACCAGAGCGCCGAAAGCGTGATCGCCCGCCTGAGCCACTTCATGGACGCAGAAGCGCTGCGCGCAATGGCCGACGGCGTGCGCCTGCGGCTGGGCAGCCTGGCCGATGCCCAGGCCAGCGCCGTGGCGCTGCAAGCCAAGCTGCGTGAACTGCACACCACCGGCGCCCCGGCCGAAGTGACGGGCGAGTTCGACGCCCGCACCGACAAGCCCCTGCTGCGCATCAGCCGCCGCCACCACGGCAACATCAAGAGCAGCGCGATCACGCAAGACTTCGTGCACGGCGCCGACTATGCCGCCCTGGCCGAAGCCGCCGAAACCTTCCGCGGCCTGCTCGGCGCAAACGCCAAGGCCATGCGCGGCGAGGCGGAAAAGCAAAAGGAAGAAAAAATCAGCGACTTCCGCCAGGCCATGAAATGGCTCATCAGCGAAGCCGAGCGCACCACCACCCGCCAGCGCTACAAGGGCCTGGGCGAAATGAACCCCGAGCAGCTATGGGAAACCACGATGGACCCGAGCGTGCGCCGCCTGCTGCGCGTGCAGATCGACGACGCCATCGAGGCCGATCGCGTGTTCACGATGCTGATGGGCGATGAGGTCGAGCCACGGCGGGACTTCATCGAGATGAATGCGCTCAGGGCGGGGAACATCGACGTTTGAACGGTGTAGAGCTAGGCATAAGACTCGAAATTGAGGCCCATAAGACGCGAAAACTATGATCTCTTCTCATTGATAGGTGCGCCCAGAGTGGCACATGTCGCGCGCGAGGCTTGAGGAATGCTCGTACGCGAAGCCGTTGAAGCGGAAGTTCGAAAACTCGCGATTCACAGCGTCACCGTACTGGGGCGCTACTCAGCCCTCCGGCCAAGCACCTCTCCTGGGTTCGTTTCGCCGACGGCTCTAGTGCACTTCGTCCGCAACCTGCGAGATGGCGCTCACCGCATCCGATTGCACACATCTTGAAGATTCGGCGGTAAGCTGTTGATTTTTCGAAGAGAAGATGGAACGGATGAGCTGGGCACAAGAGGAGTTCGCGGACCTGGACCTGGGCGACAAGCGCCTGA
>Ga0081606_1000256_pt1 | contig 25670 bp, 23 predicted proteins | sample EareggfetidaYelm_FD_71127 | JGI IMG/M metagenome (GOLD analysis project Ga0081606, IMG submission 71127) | Earthworm egg capsule microbial community from the University of Washington, USA - E. fetida Yelm (SPADES assembly) (version 2) | ecosystem: Host-associated > Annelida > Reproductive system... | reverse complement strand
GCGCTGGCGGGCGGCAAGGTGCGGGTGACGGGCGGGGCGGGAATCGACCCGGCCCAGAGCGCCTCGGCGGAGCTGTACGACGCGGCCACGGGCAGCTGGAGCTACACCGGGAGCATGAAGCAGCCGCGCCGCTCGCACACGGCGACGCTGCTGCCCAACGGCAAGGTGCTGGTGGCGGGTGGCTACCACCAGGCCACGGGGATTCAGACGGCGTCGGACCTGTATGACCCGGCCACGGGCACCTGGAGCGAGACGTTCGCCATGAACGTGGATCGCTACGGCCAGACGGCCACCCTGCTGCCTAACGGCACCGTGCTCGCCGCCGGCGGCGTCAGCAACCACGACCAGTCCTCCAGCGAGTTCTACACGCCGTGAGGTGAGGGGGACGCCTGACGGGCGTCCGTCTCGGGTGGTATCCTCGGCACCTCGATTCGCCTCCTTGTCGAGCGAGGTGCCGTGAACGGGTAGGATGGGCGGATGCATCAGGAATTGATCCGGGCCGCCGACGTCCTCCGCTCCGCCAAGGCGCTCCTCATCGGGGCCGGGGCGGGGATGGGCGTGGACTCGGGACTGCCCGACTTCCGCGGCAACGAGGGCTTCTGGAAGGCCTATCCCGCGTACGCGAAGCTCGGGCTCGACTTCGCGTCCATGGCCAATCCCCACTGGTTCGAGAAGGATCCCGCCTTCGCGTGGGGCTTCTACGGCCACCGGCTCGAGCTGTACCGCGCCACCGTTCCCCACGCGGGCTTCACGCTCTTGCGCGACTGGGCCGCGCGCATGCCCCACGGCGCCTTCGTCTTCACCTCCAACGTGGACGGCCACTTCCAGAAGGCGGGCTTTCCCGAGGAGCGCGTCCTGGAGGTGCACGGCTCCATCCACCACACGCAGTGCCTGGGTCCCTGTGAGGAACTGGGCTCCGCCGCGCCCCATACCGTGAGCGTGGATCCCGAGAGCTTCCGCGCGCGGGAGCCCCTGCCGGCCTGTCCCCGGTGCGGCTCGCTCGTGCGGCCCAACATCCTCATGTTCGGGGATGGGTGGTGGGATGACTCGCGCAGCCAGGTGCAGGAGGGGCGGCTCGAGCAGTGGTTGTCCACGGTGGAGCCCGGCTCGCTGGCGGTGGTGGAGTGCGGCGCGGGCACGGCCATCCCCTCGGTGCGGCGCTTCTGCGAGCACGCGGCGGCCCGGTTGGGCACGCTCATCCGCGTCAACGTGCGCGAGCCCGAGGTGCCCCGGGGGGCCATCGGGCTGCCCATGACGGCGCTGGAGGCCCTGAGCGCCATCGACGCGCGGCTCAGGTGAGGGACGGCTCGGGGCGCACCTTCACGTCCGCCCGGGGAGCGCCCAGCGCCAATCCCGCCGCGCTCAGGCGCACGAGGACGATCCACACCAGGTCCGCGAGCAGCAGGTGCACGAGCTGCATCCACACGGGCGCGAGCAGCACCACGTTCACCGTCCCCACGAGCAGTTGCAGTCCATAGAGCACCCCGAGCTGCACGGCCGCGCGCCGCACCGCGGGAGAGGGCCGCAGCCGGGCCACCATGCCCGCGGAGAACACCACGCCCGCGCCGACGAGGGCCGCGAGCACCGGGTGCAGCACCCGGAGCCGCAAGAACAGGTGCGCCGAGGGGGACACGTCCTGGCCGAGCCCGTGCGCGAGGCTGGTGGCGGGAAACAGCGTGTCGCCCAGCGCCGCGATGGCGCCACTCACCCCCAGCACCAGCACGCCCCCGAGGCTTCCCAGCAACAGCCCGCCCGTGAGCCCCTGGCGCCGCCAGGACAGCCGCTCGCGGCCTCCCGCCCACCAGGCCGTCAGGGCGATGGCGCCCACCAGCAGGAAGGTGTTGAGCAGGTGCGCCGCCATCCAGAAGGCCCGGGCGATGGACTCGTTGCCGGCCACCATCTTGAAGAGCACCAGCCCCGCGCCCACCGCCGCCTCCGTCAGCATGAAGACGAGCGAGAAGACCGCGGGCTTGCGCACCGGGTGGCCCTTGGCGTGCGCCCGGAGTCCCCAGACACACAGCACCACCGCGAACACCATCGCGAGCCCGCTCGTCAGCCGGTGCGTGTACTCGATGAGCGTCTGCAGGCTGGGCGCGCGCGGCACCACCTCGCCGTTGCACACCGGCCAGTGGTCCCCACACCCGGCTCCAGAGCCGGTGGCGCGCACGAAGGCGCCCCACAGCACCACGGCCAGTGTGTAGGCGAGGGTGAACCAGCTGAAGACGCGGTAGGCACGGGAGGACTTGGTGGCGCTCATCGGCGCCTTCCTCCCTAGCTCACTTCGCCCCGGGTTGCCTCGCAGCTCTCATCCGCCAGCCCTTGGCCGCCTCCTCGTGACGCATCCGACCACGCCAACAGCCGGATTGGAAAATTTTATTTGCCTTGGAATGATGCCGAGGATAGGGTGTTGGCCATCGAAAGATTTCACGAGCTGGACGCTTCGGCGTTCGGAGCGCCCGTGGGCCGGGGACCCCCCCAACTCGGCCCGCGGGCGTTTTTTTTCGTGCCGCCCGCCCCTCCGACGGCTTCCGGGCGTGCTGGTGGACAGAGGGATTCGTGGGCAGGATGAGCGACACGGGAGACTCCCATGGCTCCAACACCCCCACCACCTCCGCCCGATTCCCCCCTGCAGAAGCACCTGCGGCGCATGATGGAAGCGCTCGCCGAGGGGCATAAGCACCACGCCCGGTGGATGGAGCAGTGGGAGCGTCACGAGGCCCGGGATCGCGAGCGGTGGGCGCGGGCCGCCCAGGGGGACTGGGAGGAGAAGGCGGAGCGGCAGGCCAAGGACTTCGAGGCGTGGGCGGAACAGCGGGCCGGGGACGTGGAGCGGTGGGTGCAGCACCAGGCGCACGGCGTGGAGCAATGGGCGCGGCGCAACGCACCCAAGGTGGAGAAGTGGGCCGATCGCGTGGATCGCAAGCAGCGCCGCAAGGAGTTGCGGCGCGAGCGGCGCGAGGCTCGCAAGGAGCGCGAGCGGGCCCGGAAGGAGCGGCTTCGGGAGCAAGCCCGGGCCAACCCCTTGCAGGGGTGGGTGTTCGCGATGGCCGCGCTGGTGATGCTGGGGATGGCCGTCTTCTCCCAGCACTGGTGGCTCATCTTCGTGGCGCTCGGACTGGGCTCGTCGGCGGCGGGCATTCTCGGCCGGGCGCGGGAGCGGGAGCGGGCCCGGCTGGAGACGGGGGACACGGCGCCCCGCGAAGCGCTGGAGAGCGGCGCGGGCCAGACGCACGAGGCGCCGCGACAGGCCGAGGATCCCCGTCAGGCGCGGGTGGACGCGCTGTGCGACAAGCTGCTCGCGGAGCTGCGCGCGGGCCCGGCCATCCTGCGGGACGTGGTGCACCAGCCGGAGCAGACGGTGGAGGGGCTGCGCAGGAGCTGCCATGAGCTGGCGCGGCGGGAGCGGGAGCTGCGCGCGTTGAGCCCGCCCGAGGAGGAGCGCCGGTTGGAGGAGGAGCGCGCGCGGCTGTCCGAGCGGGTGGCATCCGAGCGGGACGAGGTGGTGAAGGAGCGGCTGGGGAAGGCGTTGCGGCTGCTCGACGAGCAGCGGGGACAGCGCGCGGAGCTGGCCACGTCGGCCTCGCGGCTGGAGGCCGAGCACATGCGCCTGTACTACACGCTGGAGAGCCTCTACACGCAGGTGCTGCGGGTGCGCTCGGCGGACGCGGCGAACGTGGACGTGGCGGGCGCGGGACTGCGCCAGAGCGTGGAGCAGCTGGGCCTGGAGATGGAGGCGGTGGCCAGCGCCGTGGAAGAGGTCAACAGCGACGGGGCCGGCCCCTCGCGCAGCCGCGTCCCCACGCGTTGACGCCCGGACTATCCGTTCGCCCGCGCCGTCACGCGCACCGTCTTGATGTTGAGGAACTCGAGCAGGCCGTGGCGCGCGAGTTCCCGGCCGTGGCCCGAGTGCTTCACCCCGCCGAAGGGCAACCGGGGGTCGCTGGCCACCATGCCGTTGACGCACACCGTGCCCGCGTCCAGCCCGTCGATGAAGCGCCGCTGCTCCTCCTCGTCCCGCGTCCACACCGTGGCGCCCAGCCCGTAGGGCGTGTCGTTGGCGATGCGCAGCGCGTCCTCGGTGTCCTTCGCCCGGAAGAGCACGGCCACCGGGCCGAACAGCTCCTCGCGGTGCGCGGGACTGCCCGGAGGGGGGTTGGCCAGCACCGTGGCCGGGTACCAGAAGCCGGGCCCCTCGGGCTTCTGCCCCCCGAGTAGCAGCCGGGCGCCCGCGGCCACGCTCCTCGTCACCTGCTCGTGCAGGCCGTCGCGGATGTGCGCCAGGGCGAGCGGCCCCAACTCCGTGCCGGGCTCGTACGGGTCTCCCACCACCACGCGCCGCATGCGCTCGACGAAGCGGCGCTCGAACTCGGCGTAGAGGGGCTCGGGGGCGATGAAGCGCTTGGCCGCGATGCAGGACTGCCCGTTGTTGATGAGCCGCGCCTTCACCGCCGCCTCCACCGCCGCGTCCAGGTCCGCGCTTGGCAGCACCACGAAGGGATCGCTCCCGCCCAGCTCCAGCACCACCTTCTTGAGCTGCCCGCCCGCCCGCGCCCCCACGTCCCGGCCCGCCCCCTCGCTCCCGGTGAGCGTCACCGCCTTGATGCGGGGATCCTCGATGAGCCGGCGCACGCCCTCCACCTCCACGAACAGCGCCTGGAAGGCTCCGGCGGGAAAGCCCGCCCGCAGGAACAACTCCTCCAGGGCGAGCGCGCAGCCGGGCACGCTCGGGGCGTGCTTGAGCAGCCCCACGTTGCCGGCCATGAGCGCCGGGGCGGCGAAGCGCACCACCTGCCAGAAGGGGAAGTTCCACGGCATGATGGCCAGCACGGGCCCGAGCGGCTGGTAGCGCACGAACCCCGTGTCCGGCGCCAGGTCCACGGGCTCATCCGCCAGGAAGCGCTCGGCGTGCTCGGCGTAGTAGCGGCAGGTGGCGGCGCACTTCTGGGCCTCGGCGCGCGCGGCCGCGAGCGGCTTGCCCATCTCCCGCGTCATCAGCCGCCCGTGGGCGTCCGCCTGCTCCTCCAGCAACTCGCCCGCCCGCTTCATCCACCGGGCGCGCTCGGCGAACGAGGTGTGGCGCAGCGCGCGAAACGTTTCCTCGGCGCGCATAAGCCTCGTTTCCAGGTGCTCCTGGGAATGGGTGGCATGGGTGCTCAGGGTCTGGCCAGTGCGGGGATCCACGGTGGCGAAGGGCATGGCGTCTCCTTCCAGGGGGCCCTGGAATCTGGACCGGGCGTTCAGGACGGACAAGCGGCGCCGGTCCTCGCGGGTGCCACCACGCCCCGGCGCCGGCGGGCCGACCCCCGGTTTTTACCGGAAATACCCGGGTCTCCTCATTTGTCCGAGGATTCACGTTGATGCTTCATTCTTGAAGTGTGGTGTTTCATTTTCGAACCGCTAAACCGGTTCCCTCTGAAAATCAGGCTTTCTATTGTTTAGTGAGAGCATCCTGTTTCACCCGTGACGGTCAGGAATTAGGCGTTTTCCTGTATTTTCGCGGGGTTAGATCGTTGGCTCGGATCCTGCTTTGTTCCTGTGCGGCTGGAACGAGTGCTTGGCAGTAGGCTTGCTTCATCGTTTCAGAAGCACTTTTTCTTGAGGTCCTCATGCGCTTCAACATCCGCCACATCCTGCCCCTCGCTCTGATGACGTTTGGATGCGGTGCCGAGACTTCCTTCTCTGAGGAGCCCGTCGTCGAGGCGGCCGAGATCGGGGTCCACCAGCAGTCGATGCTCCAGGTCACCGCGTGTACGGATTGCCTGTCGAGCACCACCGGGGCCCGGTTGCTGACGGGCTTCGATCGCGAGCGGATTGAGGGAGACGTCTACCACTACAGTCTGCGGTTGCAGGTGGGCCCGGACGCGGCGCACGACGTGGTGGTGCTGCACCGGGTGGTGCGTGAGTGGCTGCCCTGGTTCCCGGTGCCCACGTCCGACGCGGCCTTCCTGGTGCACGGTGACGCCTGGGACTTCCGTGGCGCGTTCATGGCCAGCACGCTGACGAGGGATCCGGGGGTGGCGAAGGATCACTCGGTCGCGGTGTATCTGGCGCAGAAGGGCGTGGACGTGTGGGGCATCGACCTGCGCTGGACGCAGGTGCCGGAGACCACGCAGGACTTCACCTTCATGAAGAACTGGAACCTGGGGACGCACGCCCAGGACGTGGGCGCGGGTCTGTCGGTGGCGCGCACGATGCGCCTGCTGACGGGCAGCAGTGGCGCTCCCATGCACCTGTTGGGCTGGAGCCGCGGCGCGCAGATGGCGTACGCCTATATGAACACGGAGGCGCGGCTGCCCAAGTCGCAGCGCAACGTGAGCGGCTTCATCCCGGTGGACATGGCGTTGAAGTTCGGTCCCGAGGCGAACCAGCAGCGCGAGTGGGCGTGCGCGCGCGCCCAGCTCGGTGAGCAGCTCCTGGCCCAGGGGCGCTACGAGGGGAACCTGTCGGGCGCGGGGGCGGGGGTCACCATCCTGTCGGTGGGGCAGGCGGCCATCGCCATGCCGGACGTCATCGCTCCGGCGCCGCTGCCGGCGCTCCCCTTCCGCGACCTGGGCCGGGCCGTGGGCGCCGCCACCTTTTCCTTCCTCACCGACCCGTCCAACAACGTCAACCCCAGCGTGCCCTTCTACCACTTCACCGCCGGTACCTTCGACGCGGGCGGCTCGCTCACGAAGCTCCGGCACGTGAACGATCGGCAGTTCTTCGACTTCCTGAGCTCGGCGCACCCCTACCAGAGCTTCACGGAGATGGTGGAGGGAGATCAGCTGATGTGCGGCAAGAAGAACCTGCCCTACGACGACTACCTCAAGGACGTGAAGGTGCCGGTGCTCTACGTGGGCGCGGAGGGTGGTTTCGGCTCCTATGGGGTGTACTCGGCCAAGAGCGTGCTGGGCAGCCAGGACGTGACGGTGCTCCTGGTGAAGGAGAACGCGGCGACGGGGCGCCTGGCGGAGTACGGCCACGCGGACCTGTGGCTGGCGGGCGATGCGGAGAAGAAGGTGTGGGAGCCCATCTACAACTGGATGAAGCGCCACTGAGCGGCCTTCGCGGCGCTGGCAGCGGACATAGATTGGCGCTCGGGTCCGGGATGTTCCCGGACGACACCGAGGGCCTCCGTGGTCGACAACATCTGGAGTGAATTCGCCTGGAGCTATGACGCCATCTGCTCCCAGCTCAACTGCTACCGGCGGATGGCGGACAAGATTCTTCGCGACACCCAAGGCCTCGCCTACGTCATCGACGCCGGGTGTGGCACGGGGCTGGTGAGCGAGCCGCTCGTGGCGCGGGGCTCCACCGTGGTGGGGTTCGACAACAACCCCGGCATGCTCGCGGTGGCCTTGCGCAAGCAGGCGCAGGCGTCCGAGGAGGCGCGCGCGCGCTGGACGGTGCTCGAGGGCGACGTGCGCGTCTTTCCCGAGCGGGCGGTGGGGGGCGCGGACGCGGTGGTGCTCAACAACGTCCTCTTCTACGTGCGCGAGCCCGAGGCCGTACTGCGCGAGAGTCTGGCGCACCTCAAGCCGGGTGGCCGCCTCATCTCCGCGGGGCCCCGGCGCCGGCCGGACCTGCGCAAGGTGATGGAGAACTCCATCGAGGAGTGGAAGGCCGAGGGGCGCTGGGACGAGGCCCTGCAGAAGGCCACCGCCTACCACGTGGACCTCACGCGCCGGCTGGTGACGGACCCCAATGAAATGGTGACGTTCTTCGAGCCCGAGGCGCTCGTGGCGGCGCTGCGGCGCCTGGGCTTCACGCGCGTGCTCGCGGCCGACCACGACGACTACTACGGGGAAAACTACTACGTCTGCATGGCGCGCTGACTCCTGGCGCGCGGGGGGCTCCAGAGCCCCCCGCCCGCGCCGGACGGACGCCCTAGTGGAACACGCCCAGCAGACGTGCGTCATGGACGATGCGGTGGCCGTCCGCCTTGAGCCGGCTGGTGAGGAACGGCGCGATGGCCTCGGGCGTCTTGTGCAGGCGCGCGTAGTTGCTGTCGTAGATGCGCGTCACGATGAGCTGCGCGGAGGCGATGATGCGCTGCAGGTTGTGCTGCAGCTCGTTGCCCTCCATCAGCAGGTGCAGCTCGCAGATGTACTTGCGGTGGTCCTCCAGCATCTTGAAGAGCGCCTTGCGCTGCTCGCCATTGGGCACGCGTGCCTTGGCGCCGGTGACGATGACCACGCACAACTGCTGGCGGTAGGCCTCGTACGACTCGCGGAAGCGCATCGTCACCAGATTGATTTCCTGGGGGCTGGGCGGCTGCTCCCATCGGATGAAGAAGACGCGGTTGATGAGTGCCGTCTTGAAGTTCGGAGGGGCGACGGGGATGGTGGTGGTGGTGGTGGTGGTGGCGAACATGGACCCTCACTCCGTGACTGCGGCCGTACGGGAGGCCCGACAGGGGATGTCGAGCGGCTGGCGTGCCCGGCACGGCGACGACAGGCTGATGCCAATCTGGGGAGCCTCTGGCCCTTCCCCAAGGCCCACGGCCCTTCTCTGCCGTCCGGAGGACGCGGGGGCGCCTTCGAATGTCCGCTGGTTCACCTCCGGGGCGTTGGCCCGTCAACGCTCCTCGCGCCGGGGAGTCCGCGGCATGGCGGAGTGTCTAGGGTGCTGTGTGTATGCGACCCACGCCGCGTGAGCTTCTTGGCCGGCTGAGAGGAGGCGGGGCGGGTGGGTTCCTGGGCTTGCTGCTCATCCTGGGCCTGCTGGGAACGGGCTTCCTCGTGCTGTCGGACGAGGTGCGCGAGCACTCCACCCAGACCTTCGACGAGCAGGTGCTGCGCTCGCTGCGGCGCCCGGACGATCCGGGCCTGCCCCGGGGCCCGCGGTGGCTCGCCGAGGCGGCGCGGGACGTGACGGCGCTGGGCAGCATGTCGGTGCTGGCGCTCGTGGTGGTGGCGGTGGGGGGGTTCCTCGCACTCGTGCGGCGCTGGCGCACCCTGGCGCTGGTGCTGGGCTCCACGCTGGGGGGCGTGGCCGTCAACACGCTCATCAAGGGGCTGGTGGCGCGGCCCAGGCCCTCGGTGGTGCCGCACCTCACCCAGGTGCTGTCCGAGAGCTTCCCCAGCGGTCACGCCATGTTGTCGGCCATCGTGTACCTGACGCTGGGGGCGCTCCTGTCCGAGCTCGTTTCCAAGCGCTGGCTCAAGGCGTACCTGGTGACGGTGGCGCTCGTGCTCACGCTGCTCATTGGCCTCACGCGGGTGTACCTGGGGGTGCACTACCCCACGGACGTGCTGGGCGGGTGGTTGGCGGGCCTGGGCTGGGCGCTCCTGTCGGGCCTGGTGGCACGCGTGGCCCGGCGCAGGAGTGCCGGCCTGCGCGAGGAAGCTCGCGGCGACACCGCGCCGCCGTAGCGCCCGGCATGGTAGTCAGCCAGACGTGGACGAAGATCTGGACGCACGCCGGCGCGAGCAGCACAAGCTGCGCCTCTCCTGGATGCCGTGGCTCTACTTCACGCTCAAGCCGCGCCACCGCGCCTGGGCGGAGGCCTGGCAGCGCGAGGTGCAGGCGCGGCTGCGCGAGCTGGAGACGGTGGAGATCGCCGAGGGGTGCTTCATCTCCCCGGACGCACGGTTGTTCGCCGAGCCGGGCCGGCCCATCCGGCTGACCGGCCCCGGGGTGAGCATCGCCGCGAACGTCTTCGTGCATGGGCCGGTGGTGCTCGAGGCGGGGGTGAGCCTCAACGCCCGCGCGAGCCTGGATGGCGGGGCCGGGGGCATCCACATCGGCGAGGGCAGCCGCATCGCCACGGGCGCCACCTTATATGCCTTCGATCATGGACTGGCGCCGGACCGGCCGGTGCGCTCCCAGCCCGTCACCTCCCGGGGCATCATCCTGGGCAAGGACGTGTGGGTGGGCGCCAACGCGGGCATCACCGACGGGGTGCGTCTGGGAGACCACGCCGTGGTGGGCATGGGCGCCGTCGTCACCCGCGACGTGCCCGCCTGGGCCATTGTCGCGGGCACTCCCGCGCGTATCATCGGGGATCGCCGCGAGCGCCCCGTGACGGGCCTCCGGGACCCCGCGTGCTCACCACCGGACGATTCGCAGGAGTAATTACCCGACGCTCGCCCCGGATATCTGTCAACTCGTGACAAAGCGGGATCAACAACTGGCGTCTAGATTGACGGCGCTCGCACCCCAAGTCTTATCTTCCGGAGGATTGGCGAGGGCCCGCGCACCGTGAGCGGTGGGGTCGGGGTGGTGGGGCCCCCGGGGGAAAGGAAGCGAGCCCATGGGATACCCGCAGATGCCGCAGGCCAGCGCCTTTGGCGGCACCGAGAGTCCGCCGCAGGACGGTCTGTCACCCTTGCGCGAGCGGGCGCTCGCCGAGAGCCTGCGCTCGGGGTTGTCAGCGGACGCGCTGCGCTACCACTTCCTCGCCGAGCGGCTCAACGAGGTGGTCTTCCACCTGGACCGGCTGGGCCAGTTCACCTTCCTGGGCCCCACCTGGGCTTCCCTCACGGGACTGCCCGTGGAGGGCGAGCTCGGTCAGTCCCTGCTCCAGCGCGTCCATCCCGAGGATCGCGCGGGCGTCCAGGGGATGCTGGAGTCGATCGGCGCGCGGTTGCAGGCCTCGTTCCGGCTGGAGCTGCGGCTGCTGGCGGTCAGCGGGCCCGTGTGGGTGGAGCTGTCCGCGTACAACTCGCCCACGGGCCAGGGCGAGGTGATGGGCACGCTCACCGACATCACCGAGCGGCGTCAGCTCCAGGCCCGGCTCCAGCAGGCCGACCGCATGGCCACCCTGGGCATGCTCGTGCCGGGCTTCGCGCACGAGATGAACAACCCGCTCGCCTTCATGTCCGCCAACCTCGAGTACCTGGCGTCCAGCATGGGCCAGATGACCGGGGGCGCGACACCCGGGCCCCTCGGCGCCCAGGTGTCCCAGTGGCTCGAGGCCGTGGAGGAGATCCGCGAGGGCGCCGAGCGGCTGCGCCAGACGATCAGCCACCTGCGCGGCTTCCGCACCGAGCCGGGACAGGGGCCCGTGGACGTGAACGTGGCGCTCGACACCGTGGGACAGATGGTGTCCAGCGCGCTGCGCTCGCGCGGGCGGCTCGTGCGCGACTACGGCGCCCAGTCCCTGGTGGCTGGCGGCGATGGGGCCCTGCGCCAGGCCCTGCTCAACCTCGTGCTGCACGCCGTGCTGTCGCTGCCCGAGGACGGGGACCCCGAGCTGCACGCGGTGCGGCTCGTCACCCGCGAGGATGGCCAGGGCCACGTGGTGATCGAGGTGCACGACACCGGCCCCGGGCTCGCTCCCGAGGCGCTGCCACACGTCTTCGCGCCGCTTCCCGCCCACGAGGCGTCCCGGCCGGGGCCGGCGCTCTCCGTGTGCCGCGACATCGTCCAGGGGTTGGGCGGACACATCTCCGTCACGTCCTCACCGGGCCGGGGCACGTGCTTCCGGGTGTCGCTGCCCGTGCTGTCCTGAGCCCGGGCTCTCAGGAGCAGGTGCCGTCCGCGTTGCAGGCCTTCTTGCACTTGGCGCAGGCCTCGCCGCCCTTGCCGCACCGGTCCTTGGTGGTGCCCGGATCGCAGGTGTTGCCCGCGCAGCACCCTCCCGGGCAGGAGTCCGCCGTGCACACGCAGGAGCCGTTCACGCATTGCTGCCCCTTGCCGCAGGCCGAGGCGTTGCCACACCGGCACATCCCGAGCAGGCACCGGTCCGAGGTCTCCAGGGCACAGGCGGGGTTGGCGCCGCAGACGCATACGCCCCGTTGGTCGCACCCGGTGGCTCGCGCGGGATCGCACGCCACGCAGGCGATGCCCCCCGTGCCGCACGTATTGAAGGTGGACGAGGCGCACTGGCCCTGGATGCAGCAGCCCTCGCACCCGATGCAGAAGGTGCCGTCCCCGCCCGTTCCCCCATCCGTGGGCGGCGCGCTGACGGGCTCCAGCCGCACGGTGACGTCCACCTCGTAGCCGTCCTGGATGTCCACGCCGCCCTCGCCGCGCGCCACCACGACGTTGTCACGCAGCCCCTCCACGCTCACCTGCGCCGTCACGCCGTTGGGCACGTCCCCGAGCAGCACCCGCAGCGTCTCCCCGCTGTGCAACACCCGCTCCTGTTGCTCGGGAATCACCTGGGGTCCGAAGTGCGGCTGTCCCGCCACGTCTCCCCACACGCGGACCTGGGTGAGCAACAGGGTGGGGTCGAATTCGGTGGTGATGTAGAGCGCCGTCCCGGAGACCTTGGCCGGATCCCGGCAGGCCGCCAGCAGCAACACGGCGCCCACGAGCACCAGTTTCCCTCCCCAACGGATGATTTCCGGCACCGTGCGCATCATGACGGCAGGGAGCGTAGCTCCCACCCCCCGGCCTCGTCCCGTCCGCACCGTCTCGCCGTGCTTCCCAGGACGCTCGTCGCGGGGTCCAGTGACGGAAAGCGGACAGCATCCACCGTTCAGTGCGTGGTGGGGGACTCCTCGGCGGAGGGCCGCCCGGCGGCGGCGCGGGGAGGATGGAGCCGCAGGAGCAGTTCGCGCAGCCGGGCGGAGGGGTGGAGGAAGCGCAGCACCACCCCTGTCGGCAGGCTCTGGGCGCGCGCCTGCGCCGGGTCCATGTGCCGCACCACCTCGCCCACGCACTCCACCGCTTCTCCCCCCATCTGCAGGGTGAAGTCGAGCCGGGTGGCGAGAGAGGGCAGGGGCTCGGCGCAACTCATGAAGAGCCCGCCCGGGTTCAGCCCGCTGCAGTGCACCACCATGGGCTCTTCCCCGGCGCCGTGCCGCACGCGGGCCACCCAGGTGGGCGGGGGCGTGGGATCATTGGGCTCGGGCAGGAAGGGATGGGCGGGAACGAGCAGGTGCGAGGGGGCGTGTGCCCGCGTCCTGGAGGGCGCGAGGCGGGGCTCGGGCTCGGCGCGCACGGCGCGGCAAAGGGCCTGCTTGAAGTCCGCGGCGCTCGCGAAGCGCTCCCAGGGCTGGCGGGCCAGGGCGCGCAGCAGCACGCGCGACAGGCTCTCGGGTACCTCGGGCGCGAGCTCGTGGGGCGCCCTCGGCGGCGGCGGGCCATGGGGCGCGAACACGCGCTGGGCCTGCTGTCCCCGGGAGAAGGGCAACTGGCCGGTGACGAGCAGGTAGCCCGTCACGCCCAGCGAGTACACGTCCGCGCGTCCGTCCACCCGTTCTCCCGCCCATTGCTCCGGCGCCATGTAGGCCGGCGTTCCGAGCACCTGGCCGCTCAGGCTCCGCTCCAGCCCGAGCGCTTCCGGGTGCGTGCGGGCCACGCCGAAGTCGAGCACCTTGAGCAGCGGCGCCTCTCCCGGACGCTCCACCCGCAGCAGGTTGTCCGGCTTGAGGTCGCGGTGCACCACGCCGCTGCGGTGGACGGCCTCCAGCGCGTCACAGGCCTGGGACAGCAGCCACACGAGCAGGCCGGGCTCCATCGGGCGCGGCAGCCGCGACAAGGGAGTGCCCCTCAAGTACTCCATCACGAAGTAGAGCGGCCCCTCGCGCGAGTCGTCGATGTCGAGGATGCGCACGATGTTGGGGTGGCCGATGAGATTCACCGTGCGGGCCTCGGCGGAGAAGCGCGCGCGCAACCCGGCGTCCTGGGACAGCTCCGGGTGCAGCACCTTCACCGCCACCTGGGGGCCTCCCAGCCGCTGCTCGGCGAGGTACACCGAGCCCATGCCCCCGCTGCCCAGGTGCCTCAAGAGCCGGTAGTTCCCCAGCAGTCGGCCCCTCAGGTCCACCCGGACGGGCTTCGACTCGGGCCAGTGCCTCGCCACGGGATCCGTGGGTTCGGCCATTCCCCAGGTGTCCAGCGTGGCCTCTTCGAAACGATGCTCGCGGTCCATGGGTGCCCGGCGGGTGAGAGATGAACACCAGTGAACGGCTTGCAAGCGCCATGCTGCCCGCCAGGGCGAGGGGGGGATGTCGGCTCCTCCTGAAGACAGACGGTTCTCTTGTCCACGAGACGACATTCCCCACCCACGAGGACGAGATGAACGATTCGTTCAGACGGGAGCCCGGGAATTGCTCAAAACTTCCACACTTCCCGGACCTGGCCGGGTTCGGGACGAGTCCGGGAGGACGCACGCGTGGTGGTCATCGTGATGGGGGTGTCCGGGGCGGGGAAGACGACGGTGGGCACGCGTCTGGCCCGGGCGCTCGGGTGGACCTTCCGGGATGGGGACGACTACCATTCGCCCGACGGCATCGCGAAGATGAGCGGGGGCCTGGCGCTCACGGACGTGGACCGGGAGCCCTGGCTCGAGCGGATGCGCGAGGTCATCGCCCAGGCGCTGGCGGCGGACGAGGGCCTGGTGCTGGCGTGCTCGGCGCTCAAGGAGTCCTACCGGCGGCGCCTGTCGGTGGACGCGGCGCGCGAGAAGTGGGTGTACCTGCACGTGTCGCGGGAAGTGCTCGCCGAGCGGCTGGCGAACCGGCGGGGCCACTTCATGTCGGCCGCGCTGCTCGACAGCCAGCTCGCGACGCTGGAGGTGCCCCAGGTGGCGCTGTCCGTGGACGCGTCGGCCACGCCGGACGAGATGGTGGCCCACATCCTCCAGGCGCTGGGCCTTCAGACCCCGGGCTGACGCAGGGCGGGCCACACGAAGGGCGCGACCGTCCAGCGCTCGCGCAGCCGCGCCTCCAGCCCCGCCAGGGTCTGGCCCAGCCCGGTGAAGGCGTCGAGGGTGGCGAGCAACTCCCGGCAGCGCGCCAGGTGGTGCAGCAGCGTGGCGTACAGGGGCGGGGCTCCGGCCGCGGGGGACGTGTCCTCGTCCAGCAGGCGCGGGTTCATGGCCTGCAGCAGCGTCACCGTGCGCGCGAGCACCACCGTGGCCCGTGCCCGTGCCCACTCCGAGTCCACCTGGGCCGCCTCGCACCGGGAGGACAGGGTGAGGCGGTGGGTGATGTCCGCGCGCGACAGCAACTCCTCGGGCAGGGGCAGGGTGACGAGCCACAGGAGGGCGTCGTACAGCGCGTGGCGCATGCCCGAGCCGGCCATGCCGGGCAGCCGGGGCCCCGCGAGCGTGAGGAGGACACTGGCGGGGGACAGGCCTCCGTGCGTGAAGGCGAGCAGGGCGCCCGGGTCCGCCAGGGCGCGCGCCACCGCCTCCAGGTCCGCGTGGGTGCCCGGCGCGAGCGGTGTGCCCACCGCCGTGAGCCAGCGCTTGAGCCGGCCCTCGTGCCCGAGCAGCCCGCGCGCCTCCTCCAGGCGCACGCGCTCGTGGCGGGGAGGCAGGGCCTGCCGTATCAGGTCGTAGCCGGCTTGCGCGCCCAGCGTCGAGGCGTGCAACTGGCCGAGCATCCGCGCGGTGGCGAGCAGTCCCCCGGTGGCCGAGCGCGTGTCCCGGCCGCGCAGCAGCTCCTCCAGGGTGCGCCCCGGTCCCGGGTCCTCCTGCAGGAAGAAGCGCCCCTCCACGTCGCCCGCGAGGAAGCGCGGCACCGCCTCCAGGCCCCGCCCGGTGAGGTACTGCGTGCCCGCCCAGTCGTCGAAGCCGCGCACCGGCTCGTCCGGGAAGTGCTTGAGGAGCACGCCCGGCACGGGACCGCCGCGCACCTGGGCGCGCACCGTGCCTCCCTCCAGCGTCTCGGGCGCGCCGAGCAGCACGGGCCGGCCCCAGGCCGCCGACAGGGCGCGCGCTCCCTGGGCCAGCAGGAGCGTCAGGTCCGGCGCGCTCAGGACCGTGGCTCCACCACCGCTCCCAGCCGCTCGAGCACCTCGCGATACCAGCCGAAGGCCCGCCCGGCGCGGCCCGGCAGGGCATGGGTGCCCCACACCACCGTGAGGGTGCGGCGCGTGTCTCCGTTCGTCTTGGTGCGCTGCGCGTCCTTCACCGCGTTGGCGCACGGCCCCTCGGCGTCGAAGAGGCACAAGAGGCCCCCGAGGTCGATGCTCTGCCCGGAGGCATTGAAGACGTAGGACGTGTCCGGCGGGGCCACGCCCACGCGCATGGGCGCCCGGGCGCGCTCCAGGTCCACCACGCTGATGGGCAACCCGCTGTGCAGGGACACCGCGTTGCACGCGTCCACCGCGGCGTTGATGGCGCCGAGCGTGCCCTCGCCCGCGGCCCGCACCAGGTACTCCGAGGCCGGCTTGCCCCGGCCCGTGGGCTTGTAGCCGCCGTGGCGCAGCAAGTCCCTCACCGCGCCGCGCACCGCGTCGTCGGCGCTCAGGGGCGCGGAGGCGTCCGGCTTGAGCAGCGCCAGCAGCCAGTCCGGCGAGGGCAGCCGGGACAGGGGCGCGGGGAAGGTGGCCTCGAAGGCCACCGCGTCGAGGAGCGGATGGGCGTCCAGGGTGAGCACGCCTTCCTCCTTACTCGAACAGCCGGCTGGCCAGGCGCGCCATCTTCCTGCCCTTGTCCGTGTAGGGCGGGAAGAAGCGGTTGAGCAGGAAGAGGGGCCCCTGCCGCAGCACGGCCCGCTCGTGGCTGAACGTGCGGAAGCCGAACTCGCCGTGGTAGTTGCCCACGCCGCTCTCGCCCACACCGCCAAAGGGCAGGTCCAGGTTCGTCAGGTGCACCACCGTCGTGTTGACGCACGTGCCGCCCGCGCTCGTCTCCTCCAGCAGCCGCTCCACCGTGCCGCTCGCGTGGCTGAAGATGTAGAGCGCCAGGGGCTTGGTGCCCGCGCGGATGAGCCTCACCGCCTCGTCCAGCGAGTCGTAGCGCAGCACGGGCAGCACCGGGCCGAAGATTTCCTCCTCCATGATGGCCGTCTCGGGCTTCACGTCGGAGAGCACCGTGGGCGCGATGTAGCGGCTGGTCGCGTCCACCCGGCCCCCCAGCACCACGCGCACCCCTTGCGCCACCGAGCGCTCCAGCAGCGTGTTCACCCGGGAGAATTGCGCGTCGTCCACCATGCGGCAGAAGTCCGCGCTCGCGCGGCGCGCATCCTCCGTGCCTCCGTAGAAGCGCTCGATGGAGGCGCGCAGGTGTCCGAGGAATTCCTCCTCGCGCGCCGAGGGCACCAGCACGTAGTCCGGCGCCACGCACGTCTGCCCGCCATTGAGGAACTTGCCGAAGACGATGCGCTCGGCGCTCGCCGCCAGGTCCGCCGTGTCATCCACCACCACGGGCGACTTGCCCCCCAGCTCCAGCGTCACGCCCGCCAGGTGCCGCGCCGCCGCCTCCATCACCATGCGCCCCACGCGCGCGCCGCCCGTGAAGAAGAAATGATCGAAGGGCAGCTCCAGGAGCGCCTGGCTCTCGCGCGTGCCGCCCTCCACCACCACCACCTCGTTGGGCGGGAACACGTCCTGGATGAGCTTCGTGATGAAGGCCGACGTGCGCGGCGTCTTCTCGCTCGGCTTGAGGCACACGCAGTTGCCCGCCGCCACCGCCGCCACCAGGGGCGCGAGCACCAACTGCAGCGGGTAGTTCCACGGCGCCATGATGAGCACCACGCCCTTGGGCTCGCAGCGCACCTGGCTGCTCGTGCCCATGAGCAGCACGGGCGTGCCCACCCGGCGCGGCTTCATCCACTTGCCCAGGTGCTTGATGGCATGGTCGAGCTCCATGAGCACCAGCAGCACCTCGGTCGTCTCCACCTCGGCGGCCGGCTTGCGGAAGTCCTCGTACAGCGCCGCGTAGAGCGCCTCCCGCCGCGCCACGAGCGCCGCGCGCAGCTTCTTGAGCCGCGCCACGCGCTCCGGGGCGCTCGTGCGCGCCTGCTCCCAACGGCGGGCCTTCAACCGCTCGAAGGTCTCCTGGAAGGGGTTGGCTCGCGACTGATCTTCCTTCGTGCTCACCACGCGCATCGCTTCCTCCTCAGGAATCAACTTCTCATGGGCTCTACGTCATCCTCTGGCACCCCCGCCCGCGTGGCCACGGAGAATGTTCACGCCTGGACGCGTCCCCATTGCATGTGCGAGCATGTAGGTATGCGTCCCATTCAAGCCGAGCTGCTCGCGGGCGGTGAGCTGTACCGGGAAGTGGTGCTCGGCAAGCTGGCGCATGCGCGCGAGTCGGTGTGGATTTCCACGGCGAACGTGAAGGCCATGTACGTGAAGCAGGGCGAGCGCTTCGTGCCCCTGCTCCAGGTGCTGGACGGGCTCGCGGCGCGGGGCGTGGCCTTGAGGCTGTTGCACGCGGAGCTGCCCAGCCGGCCCTTCCGGGAGGAGTTCGACCAGCGCGCGCGGCTGGTGAAGGGGGGCCTGGAGCTGAAGGTGTGCCCGCGGGTGCACTTCAAGACGGTGCTGGTGGACGGGGCGTGGGCGTACCTGGGCAGCGCGAACCTCACCGGGGCGGGGCTCGGGGCCAAGGGCCAGGACGTGCGCAACTTCGAGCTGGGCTTCGTCACCGAGGACTTCGACGTCATCGACCGGACGACGGCCCTGTTCGAGTCGGTGTGGAGTGGCGCGGAGTGCCGGGGCTGCCGGCTGCGCGAGGTGTGTCCGGATCCCATCCTCCCCGCGGACGCGCCTCCGGGGCCGAGGCGCTCTTCCAGTGGCGTGCGCCTGGGAAAGACACGGCGCATCGCGCGGGCGAAAAAGCCCCGGTGACGCGCGCGCTCGGCTTCCTGGTGGACGGGCGTACAGTCATGGAATAGTCCGTCTAAACCGCATCTCGGGGACCTCCTCGGATAGCATCCTCCGCGCCATGACGGCAGATCTCCTCCCATTGAAGGCCCTGCTTCAGGTGAAGCGGAGGAACTACTTCGTCTGCGCGGCCTCCCTGCTGGGAGGGTTGTTGATGCACTGCCTGGTGACGCGAGACATCCGCGTGGAGCTCGTCCTCACGCAGCTCTTCTCGAGCGCGTGCTTCGGGTTGCTGGGCGTGGGCGTGAGCGCGGGGTATTTGCCGCCCCGGACGACGGGGGTGTTGGCGGGGCTCCTCGGTCTGACGGCGGCCACGGTCTTCGTGCTCCTGACCGGCGGGCCCCAGAGTCCCTACTCCCACGTGTTCGCCGTCCTGCCCTTCCTCCTGGCCATGTTCACTCCGGACTCGCGCCTGCCCACGCTCGTGGTAGGCGTGGCGTCGCTGGGCGCGGTGGCGCTCGTGGACCTGCTGGCGGGAGTGCCCTCCTTCATCATGGTGCCGCGAATGGTGGGCCTGGTCATGCTGTTGCTGCTGGCGCTCTTCGGCACGCGGACCTACCGGCGCATGGGGGACGCGCAGCACCTGGCCCACGTGGAGCGGTTGGACATGCTCGAGCGGCTCGCGGAGAGCGAGCGGCGGAGGCGGCACGCCGAGCGGGAGCGCGCCGAGGTGGAGCGGCTGGTGCTCGTGGGGCAGCTCGCCGCCGGAGTGGCGCACGAGGTGAACAACCCCCTGGCCTACGTGAAGGCCAACCTGAACTACCTCGAGCACGAGGTGCGGGGCGAGGACCTGCCCCAGGTCCGCGAGGAACTGCTCGGGGTGATCGCCGAGACGCAGCAGGGCGTGCTGCGCATCCAGCAGATCGTCACGGACCTGCGCGGCTTCTCGCGCGCCGGGGGCAGCAGCGAGGAGCGGGGCGGCGTGCTGGAGGACGCGCTCCACGAGGCGACGCGGCTGGCGTCGGTGCGCCTGCGCGAGCGGGGCGAGGTGTCACTGGCGCTCGATCCGGGATTGCCCTCGGTGCGCCTGGGGCAGCGGCACATCGTCCAGGTGGTGCTCAACCTGCTGCTCAACGCCGTGGACGCGGTGGAGATGGCGGACTCGACGTGTCTGGCCCACATCGCGGTGCGCGCGTGGCGGGTGGAGGAGGGCGTGCGCCTGGAGGTGGATGACAACGGCCCGGGGATTCCCCCGGAGGTGTTGCCGAGGCTGTTCGAGCCCTTCTTCACCACCAAGCCGCCGGGAAAGGGGACGGGGCTGGGGCTCGCGTTGTGCCGGGAGTTCGTCTCGCGCAGTGGCGGTACGCTTCACGCGGAGAATCGGCCGGGAGGCGGAGCGCGCTTCGTCCTCCTGCTGCCCGTGGCCGAGGAATCCCGCCCCGTGGTAGTGTGACCCCACTCGTGAAGTGGTTTCCTGGAGAAGCCAGGGGGTTCCGGTGAGTCGCTTCGGGACGTCCCCTGTCCAGGCGGAGCGAGATGGCACGGCACCGCCCGCGCTGCTGCGCCTGCAGCGCAAGAACCACCTCATCGTGGCGGTCGTGCTGCTGTTCGGGCTCGCGCTGCACTGCGCGGTGACGCGCTCCCTGCCCCCGCCGCTCATTGGCTCCCAACTGCTGGCGAGCGCGTTCTTCGCGCTGATGGGCGTGGGGGTGGGCGCGGGCTGGGTGCCCCTGAAATGGGCGGGGACCAGCTCGGGGCTCGTGGGCATGGCGACCTTCACAGTCTTCGTGCACCTGACCGGCGGGCCCCAGAGCGCCTACTTCCCCGTCTTCATGGCCGTGCCGCTCGTGCTCGCCATGTTCTCGCCCGACAGCCGTCTGCCCACGCTGGCGGGCGGTCTGGCCTCGCTGGGCTCGGCCATGATCGTGAATGTCCTGGCCCAGGTGCCGCCGTCCCGGATGGTGCTCCAGGCGGTGAACCTGTCCACGTTCGTGGGGCTCGCGCTCCTCGGTTCGAGCATGTACCGGCGCATGCTGGACGCGCAGCGCCAGGCCCACCAGGAGCGGCTCGAGGCCCTCGCCCAGCTCGCGGAGAGCGAGAGGCTGCGCGGGCACGCCGAGCGGGAGCGCGCCGAGGTGGAACGGCTGGTGCTCGTGGGGCAGCTCGCCGCGGGGGTGGCGCACGAGGTGAACAACCCCCTGGCCTACGTGAAGGCCAACCTGAGTCACCTGCTGCGCGAGGGACGGGGCGTGGATCCGGATGAGCTGATGCTCGTGCTCTCCGAGACGCAGCAGGGGGTGCTGCGCATCCAGCAGATCGTCACGGATCTGCGCGGCTTCTCGCGCGTGGGGACGCTGGAGGAGAACGAGCGGGGCTTCCTGGAAGAGGCGTTGAGCGAGGCGACGCGGCTGGCGTCGATGCGTCTGCGCGAGTCGGGGGCTGTCGCGCTGGCGTTGGAGCCAGGGCTGCCCGCGGTGCGCCTGGGACAACGGCACATCGTCCAGGTGGTGCTCAACCTGCTGCTCAACGCCGTGGACGCGGTGGAGATGGCCATGCCGGGCACGCCCGTGCGCATCTGCGTGCGCGCGTGGCGGGTGGAGGAGGGCGTGCGCCTGGAGGTGGAGGACAACGGCCCGGGGATTCCCCCGGAGGTGCTGCCGCGGCTCTTCGAGCCCTTCTTCACCACCAAGCCGCCGGGCAAGGGCACGGGACTGGGACTCGCGCTGTGCCGCGAGTACGTGTCACGGGTCGGCGGCTCGCTGCACGCGGAGAACCCTCCCGGGGGCGGGGCGCGCTTCGTGTTGCTGCTGCCCGTGGCCCCGGAGCCCGTGCCCGCGCGGACGTGAAGGAAGTTGCCGGGCCACATGGCACCCCCCTCGCCGCGTTCATACCTTGAGCGCTGCTGTACTCCTGCCCGGCGAAGAGGCATGCACCCGTGGAAAAGCTTTTCTCACCCATGTCCCTCGAGATGGCGCTCGGTGAGCTGGAAACGCAAGAAGGGGAGAGTTCCGAGCGCGTTCCAGGCCGCTGGTTGCATCAACTCATCACCCGTGGGCTCGTCCAGTTGCCATTGCCCGGCCATGGCCAGACGTCCATCCGGTGGCGGGCCCTCGCGGCCGTGGCGGCCTTCGACCTGGGTCTCATCAAGCTGTTCGAGGGCCATACGGATGCCCTGGCCATCCTCGCCGAGCTGGGCAAGGAATCTCCTCCCGAGGGCAGTCGCTGGGGCATGTGGGCCGCAGAGCCTCCCCAAGCCCGCCTCCAGGTCGCCGAGCGGCCGGGCGGACGCGTGGAGCTGTCGGGCCGCAAGGCATGGTGCTCGGGGGCGGCGAGTCTCAGTCACGCCCTGGTCACCGCCTGGGACAACGACAACCGGCAGTGCCTCGTGGCCGTGGCGCTCGAACAGCCCGGCGTGCGCGTGACACGCGAGGGGTGGCACGCGGTGGGCATGGCCTCCACCGCCAGCGTGGACGTGCTTTTCGAGGGAGCGCGGGGGACGCGCGTGGGCGTGCCGGGGGCCTACCTGGAGCGGCCGGGTTTCTGGCAGGGCGGCGCGGGAATCGCGGCGTGTTGGTATGGCGCGGCGGAGGCCGTGGGCGAAACGCTGCGGGCCCACTGTCAGCGGCGCGAGGAGCCCCATGCCCGCGCGCACCTGGGCGCGGTGGACGTGGCCCTCGTCGGCGCCCGGGCGGCCCTGCGCGAGGCGGCGGCGTGGATCGACGCCCACCCCCGTGAAGACGCGGAGCTCGTCGCGCGGCGGGTCCGCGCGGTCGTGGAGGCCGCGGCCGAGCGCGTGCTGGGCCACGCGGGCCGGGCGCTCGGCGCGGGCCCCCTCTGCCGGGATGCACGCGTGGCGCGGCGGATGGCGGACCTGCCCGTGTTCCTGCGCCAGAGTCATGCGGAGCGGGATCTGGACGCCCTCGCGGGCCAGGTGGTGAAGCAGGGGGAGGACGTATGGACGCTGTGAATTCGCGGCGCATCGTCGGAGAGGGAACGTCGGCCCGGGACTGGGCGGCCTGGTCCGGACTGGAGACGCTGCCCGTGGTGGAGCCCGCCACGCTCGTACCCGAGGGCGGGCGGGCCGTCATCGTCGCGCCGCACCCGGATGACGAAGTGCTCGGCACGGGGGGCTTGTTGGCGCGGCTCGGACGGCTCGGGCGGGACGTGTTGCTCATCGCCGTCACGGACGGCACGGCGAGCCATCCGGGCTCCTCCTCCTGGCCCGTTGAACGTCTCGCGGCCGCCCGGCCGAGGGAGACGCGGGACGCCTTGAACCGGTTGGGCCTCGCTCATGTCGAGGTGGAGCGCCTGGAGCTCCCCGACGGAGCCCTCCAGGCGCACGAGACGCGTTTGGCGGGGCTCCTGGGCGAGCGGCTGCGGCCGGAGGACGTGGTGCTCGCGACGTGGCGGATGGACGGGCATCCGGACCACGAGGCCGTCGGGCGCGCCGCGTTCCGGGCGAGCGCGGCACTGGAGACGCGCTTCGTGGAGGTGCCCATCTGGACGTGGCACTGGGCCCGGCCCGCGGATGCGCGGGTGCCCTGGTCCCGCGCGCGGCGCATCCTGCTCGACGAGCCCACGCTCGCGCTCAAACGCCGGGCCACGGCCGCCTACGTGAGCCAGTTGGATCCGGATCCGTCCACCGGCCGGGCGCCCATCCTTCCGTCGCATGTGCTCGCGCGGCTGCTGTGCTCCTTCGAGGTGGTGCTCACATGAGCGTGTCCATGGAGCACTTCGAGCGCATGTACGCCGTCAGCGAGGACCCCTGGGAGTACCAGCGGCGCTGGTACGAGCGGCGCAAGCGCGCCTTGACGCTCGCGGTGCTGCCGCACGAGCGCTACGCCCGTGCGTTCGAGCCGGGCTGTTCGATTGGCGAGCTGAGCGGGGAGCTGGCGGCGCGCTGTGACGACCTATGGGTGAGCGATGGCAGCGAGGCCGCGGTGCGCGTGGCGGCGCGGCGCCTGGCCCCGCTGGCCCATGTCCGGGTGGAGCGGCGGCTCGTTCCCGCCGAGTGGCCCGAGGGCCGCTTCGATCTGCTGGTGCTGGGGGAGTTCGGCTACTACCTCGACGCGAGGGAGTTGCTTCGCCTGCGGGGGCGGGCGGTGGAATCGCTGACGCCCGGTGGGGTGCTGGTGGCCTGTCACTGGCGCCACCGCATCGCCGAGGCTCCCCTCACCGGGGACGAGGTGCACGCGGTGCTCGGCGGGGGCGCGGGGCTGCACCGCCTGGCGCGGCACGAGGAAGAGGACTTCCTGCTGGAGACGTGGTCATTGGATCCGGCGTCGGTCGCTCGGAGGGAGCGCCTCGTATGATTGGCGTCGTGATTCCGGCCCACAACGAGGAGTCGCGGTTGGAGGACTGTCTGGCGTCGGTGGCGCGGGCGGCGCTCCATCCGGCGCTCGGGGGAGAGGAGGTCCAGGTCGTCGTGGTGCTGGACGATTGCTCGGACGGAACGGCGCGCGTGGCCTGGCATCGGGGTGTGCTGACGTTGTGCCTGGAGGCGCGCAACGTGGGCCAGGCGCGAGCCCGGGGCGCCGCGCTGTTGATGTCACGGGGGGCGCGGTGGCTGGCCAACACCGATGCCGACACCCACGTCTTTCCCGACTGGCTGGTGGTTCAGCTCGCCCTGGGCGCGGATGCCGTATGCGGTGTCGTCGAGGTGGATGACTGGTCGCCCCACGCGCCGCCCGTGCGCCACCGCTACGAGGCGGCGTATGTCGATGCCGATGGGCACTCGCACATCCACGGGGCGAACCTGGGGGTGAGCGCGCGAGCCTATATGCGCGCGGGCGGTTTTCCTCCGCTCCCAGCGCACGAGGACGTGGCGCTCGTCCGGGCCCTGGAGGGCAGCGGAGCGGACATCGCCTGGAGCGCACGGTCCCGGGTACGGACGAGCTCCCGGCGCGACCCTCGGGCTCGGGGCGGCTTCGGTGACTACCTGCGGGGCCTCGCGGCGGACCCGTAAGGCGTCTCGGCGAACCGGCGCCGGAGATGAGAGGATTCTCCTTGGGCGCGATTGTGCTACCGACGGGGTCGCTCTCATGCCGACGACAACCCGTGCGCCCGTCCCCGAGAGAAGACATGCTCCGAAGGAGGGCGGCGGTGTGGCGCTGCTGGCACTCATGCTCGTGGCGGGGTGCGCCACGGGTCCGCCGCTCGGGAGTCTGACGAGCGGCGTGGGCGTGCACAGCCTGTCCTCCTCTGTTCGCGCGCTGCCTCGACTGGCGGAGGTCGCGGGAGGAGCGGGCGGGTTCCCCCTTCGCGTGGACACGTCACCCGCGGAGGGCCCGCCGGGGGAAGCGCTCGCCTGTGGAGGCGTGGCCGTGCCCCCGGGCTGGCCCGACCTGTCCTCCGGAGACGCCGAGGCACTGCTGGCCCCCTTCCTCTCGTGCTCCTCGCCCGCCGAATTCGTCGCGTTGCAGGAGCGCGTGGACATGCCTCGGCTGGTGGAGGCGTTGGATGACTGGCGCGCGGTGCGGCTGGGCGCCCTGGGGCCGGTGCGCGAGGACGCCGCCCTCCTGCTTCAGCGCAAGCGCGCCGCGTTCCTCGTCGACGCCACGGAGCGCTACGGCGTCTTCCACGCGGAGGTGTTCGCCCTCTTCGTGCTGCACTCGGCGCATGACGACGAAGTCCGCGAGGTGCTGCGGCTGCTGGCCCAGGACAAGCAGTTGGGACAGACGCTGGGGCTCATGCCCGTCGTGCGCGAGGAGTTGGCGGCGCGGGGCCTGTCGCTGTCGGCCTGGCCGGAGCGGGAGGAGCGGGCCCGGGACGTGTTGCGGGGCCTGGGCCGAGCGGCCAGGGACGCGCTCGCCACCAGTCAGGCGATGGACGGCCTGCGCTACGGCGAGCTGTCCGCGCGGTGGGCGCAGTTGCCCCCGCCCTACCAGGAGGCCGCGCACGAGGTGGAGCGGGCCCTGGCGCTGCGGCACTTCGCGCCGGGAAGCGTGGCGGCGGGCAGCTTCGACGCGGTGACGTTCGGCGTGCCGCTGGGCTTCTATTACCTGGTGGTGGGCACGGGGCAGGGGGCGTCCGCGCTGTCCCGGGGCGAGTACGAGCGGGCCACGCGCGAGCTGGCGCCGGCCCTGCTGCTGGGGGCGCTGTACTCGGGAGGCAAGGGCCTGGGCGCCTTGTCCGAGGCACGAGGGCGGGGACTCCCGGAGTGGCGCTGGAGGGTTGTGGAGGAGGGCGTACGGCGGTTGGAGGCTCAGCTGGGCGTGGAGGGCCTGCGGGAGTTGGCC
>Ga0081606_1000255_pt1 | contig 25887 bp, 23 predicted proteins | sample EareggfetidaYelm_FD_71127 | JGI IMG/M metagenome (GOLD analysis project Ga0081606, IMG submission 71127) | Earthworm egg capsule microbial community from the University of Washington, USA - E. fetida Yelm (SPADES assembly) (version 2) | ecosystem: Host-associated > Annelida > Reproductive system... | reverse complement strand
ATGTCTTACTCACCCGTTCGCCACTCGTCAGCGCCCTAAGGCCTGCTACCGTTCGACTTGCATGTGTAAGGCATGCCGCCAGCGTTCAATCTGAGCCAGGATCAAACTCTTCAGTTCGATCTCTTTTGCTTGAGCTCGGCTCTATTGCCGAATTCCCCCAGGCTTGTTCCACCCAGGGCTTTCCGGCTCTTTCCGAGCGTTCGTCTGTCACAGCACTGCCCCAGGCTTGCTCCCGCCCAGGGCTCAGCACTCGCCTTCGAACGCCCACGCTTATCGGCTGTGTTTTGTTAAAGATCGCTACTTCATCCCCGCTCGCCCCGGCTACGATCAGCCAAGCCCGCTACTTTAGCACAGCTTTCTTGCGAAAACCAGCCCTTCTCCTACTTTTTTTCCCAGACTCCCCCCTCCTCGTCCCTTTCCTGGCTCTCGATCACGCACCGGCCCGGTTTGCCCGGGCTTCTGGCCAGGGGCGGTGACTGTAGCATGGTTGCAAACGAAAAGACCGCCCTCGGGCGGTCTTTTCGTTTGCTGGCAGCGCACCCGTTACAAACGGCGAACGGCGGCTGCCGTTCGGGCTGCGGCCTGATGCGGGTCAGGCGGCCAAAGCCAGGGCTTTGACCTTGGCGGACAGGCGGCTCTTGTCACGAGCGGCCTTGTTTTTGTGGAAGATGCCTTTGTCAGCCACGGTGTCGACCACGGCTTGCATCTTCGCGAACTGTTCGGTGGCCTTGGTCTTGTCGCCGGCCAAGACGGCTTTTTCGACGTTCTTGACGGCGGTGCGGTATTTGGAACGCAGGGAGGTGTTTGCCGCGTTGATCTTGATGTCCTGACGGACGCGCTTGCGGCCCGACGCCAGGCGCGGGTTTTTCTTCTTGGGTTTGGCAGATGCCATGGTTGATGTTCCTTCGGGTCTGTGGATGATGCCAGCAAAGCCGAAGATTGTAGCCCGAAGCACTGGCTGCAAGCGCATGCCATACACTTGCGCCGGTGTCATTGCTCAAAGCCGCCTCTACTGTCTCTTTGCTGACCCTGGCCTCGCGTGTGACGGGATTGGCACAAAATCTGCTCGTGGCGTCGATGTTCGGGGCCAACGCCCTGACCGATGCCTTCAACGTCGCTTTCCGGATTCCGAATCTGTTTCGCCGGTTGTTTGCCGAAGGGGCGTTCAGCCAGGCCTTTGTGCCAGTGCTGGGCGCCTGCAAGGCGCAGCAGGGCGAGGAGGCCACCCGGCGGTTGATCGCTGCGGTGGCTACCGCGCTGGCCTGGGTGCTGTTGCTCAGTTGCGTTCTGGGGGTGCTGGGGGCTCCGGTGCTGGTCTGGGCATTGGCCAGCGGTTTGCGCCAGAGTGGCCAGGCCTATGACGCGGCCGTGCTGATGACGCGCTGGATGTTTCCTTACATTGGCTTCATGTCGATGGTGGCGCTGTCGGCCGGCATTCTCAATACGTGGAAGCATTTCGCCGTGCCTGCGGTCTCGCCGGTGCTGCTGAATCTCAGCTTGATCGGCGCTGCCTGGTTGGGCGCGCCGCAATTGGCCGCGCGGGGCGTGGAGCCGATTTTTGCGCTGGCCGGCGGGGTGATGTTGGGGGGGTTGTTGCAGTTGGCCGTGCAGGTGCCGGTGTTGGTGCGCCTGGGTCTGATGCCGCGCATCGGTGTGACCTGGGGCGCTGTGCACGCGGCCTGGGCCGAGCCGGGTGTGCGCCGCGTGCTGGTGCTCATGGGGCCGATGGTGCTGGGCGTGGGGGTGGCGCAGATCTCGCTGATGATCAACACGCGGATTGCGTCTTACCTGACTCCCGGCAGCGTGACATGGCTGTTCTATGCGGATCGGCTGATGGAGTTTCCCACTGCGCTATTGGGCGTGGCCCTGGGGGTAGTGCTGACACCGCAACTGACGGCGGCCAAGGCGGCCGGCGATGGTCAAGCATATTCCGCCATGCTGGACTGGGGCCTGCGCATCGTCGTGCTGCTGACCGTGCCTTGCGCCGTGGCCTTGCTCACGTTTTCCACCCCGCTGGTGGCCACGCTGTTTCACCACGGCAAACTGGTTGGCAGTGATGTGGGGCAGATCGCGGTGGCGCTGTCGGGCTATGGCGCGGGCTTGCTCGGGCTGGTGGCGATCAAGGTGCTGGCGCCCGGTTACTACGCCAGCCAGGATATGGGCACGCCGGTCAGGATCGCATTGGCGGTGCTGGTCATCACGCAACTGCTCAATCTGGCCCTGGTGCCCCTGCTGGCGCATGCGGGCCTGGCTTTGTCGATTGCTCTGGGGGCGCTGATCAACGCGCTGTGGCTGCTGGCGGGATTGCTGCGGCGCGGCAGCTATCGACCCGGGCCAGGCTGGGGCAGGTTTGCGCTGCAGGTGCTGGCCGCCAGTGCGCTGCTGGCCTTGCTGCTGGTGTGGGGGGCGCAGCATTTCGACTGGATCGGGATGCAAGGCCGGGTTCTGCAGCGTGTCGGGTGGCTGGCCGCGCTGCTGGCCGCCGCTGCCTTGCTGTACTTTGGCGCGCTATGGGCCGCTGGCCTGAATCTGCGCCAGATGTTGCGGCGCTGATGTGTTCTGGTGCCGGCCCCGAAGCGGTTTTTGCCGTTGCTTGACGCAACCGGGTGGGGCACTTACAAACCCGTGATGTCCTTGCGCTATCGCCTGCCCACTTCGCTGGAGTACTTTGCATCGCTGGTGCAAAGCGATGCGCATTTTCCGCTGCTGGAGGCTGCGGCCAGCCTGGCCCAGGATGAGTACCCGGAACTGGACATGCAGCAGTTGCTGAGCGAGATGGACCAACTGCTGGCCCGCATCCAACGCCGACTGCCAACCGATGCGCCGGCATTGCAGCGCTTGCACATGCTCAACCAGTTCTTTTTTGGCGACCTGGGTTTTGCCGGCAATATCAACAACTACTACGACCCCGAGAACAGCTATCTGAATGCGGTGCTGCGCACCCGCCGGGGGATTCCGATTTCGCTCGCCGTGCTTTGGCTGGAACTGGCCCAGGGCTTGGACTTGCAGGCGCGGGGCGTTGCGTTTCCGGGGCATTTCATGGTCAAGGTGCGCTTGCCCAGGGGCCAGGTGGTGCTGGACCCGATTTCGGGCCAATCCCTGAGCCGCGAAGCCTTGGCCGAGCGGCTGGAGCCGTACCAGCGGCGCATCGGTCTGGTCGATGACTACGACATGCCGCTGGGCCTTTACCTGCAGGCGGCCAGCCCGCGCGAGATCATTGCGCGCATGTTGCGCAACCTCAAGGAGGTGCACCGCATGCAGCGCGATTGGCAGGGTTTGATCGCGGTGCTCGATCGGTTGGTCGTGCTGCTGCCCGATGCCTGGGAGGAGCGCCGCGACCGGGGTCTGGCCCATGCCGAGCGCGGCAACCGGGCGCAAGCCGTGGCGGATCTGCAAACCTATCTGGCCCATGCCGAGGACGGGCCGGACGCAGCCCTGATGGCCGATCGGCTCCATGCCTTGCGTGGTGACAACGGTTGAGCCAAGTCACGGTCTTTTCGTTGCCGGGCGCTACCATGGCGCTTGCATTTTTTGTCCCTTCGGATCGCTCCCATGTCCCTGCACAACATCTCTGAGCACGACAGCATCGACACCCGGGCGCTGATGCAGCGCATCGCCAACGACCTGCTCGACAGCTATGACGAAGAACTGGAGTTGGAGATCGAAGACCGCCATGTCGATGGCACTGGCGCCCCCATGCCCGCCGACAGAGCGGCGCGCCAGCAGTATTTCAGGGAACTGTTCCGGTTGCAGGGCGAGTTGGTCAAGTTGCAGGACTGGGTGCAGCACAACCGCCAGAAACTGGTGATTCTTTTCGAGGGGCGTGACGCTGCGGGCAAGGGCGGTGTGATCAAGCGCATCACCCAGCGCCTGAACCCGCGCGTGGCCCGGGTGGCCGCACTGCCGGCACCCAACGACCGTGAGCGGACCCAGTGGTACTTTCAGCGCTACGTGGCACATCTGCCGGCGGCCGGCGAGATGGTGCTGTTCGACCGCAGTTGGTACAACCGCGCAGGCGTCGAGCGGGTGATGGGCTTTTGCACCGACGAGGAGTACGAGGAGTTCTTTCGCAGCGTGCCCGAGTTCGAAAAGATGCTGGTGCGGTCGGGCATCAGGCTCGTCAAATACTGGTTTTCCATCACCGACGAAGAGCAGCATCTGCGCTTTCTGGGCCGCATCCACGACCCGCTCAAGCAATGGAAGCTCAGCCCCATGGACCTGGAAAGCCGCGTGCGCTGGGAGGCTTACACCAAGGCCAAGGAGATCATGCTCGACCGCACCCATATTCCCGAGGCGCCATGGTGGGTGGTGCAGGCGGTGGACAAGAAAAAAGCGCGGCTCAATTGCATTGCGCACCTGCTGTCACAACTGCCGTACCAGGAACTGCCGCGCCCGGCGGTGCTGCTGCCCGCGCGGGTGCGCCATCCGGAGTACCTGCGGCACCCGTTGCCGGCTGACATGTACGTGCCCGAGATCTATTGAGCTATTGAGGTGCCGTCCGCTGGCGCCAGACGCTACACCAGCCGCGCCGCCAGCAGTTCTTTTTTCAGGTAGGCGTAAAACAGCGGCGCGGCCACCAGCCCGGCAGGCCCGAACACGGCCTCGGCGACAAACATCACGCTGAGCAGTTCCCAGACACTCATTTGCGTGCGGCGACCGACCACCTTGGCGTTGATCACGTACTCGGCCTTGTGGATCAGGATCAGAAAGACCAGGCAGGCCGCCGCCGCCAACGGCGACACCGACAGCCCGACGATGGTGATGACCACGTTGCACACCAGATTGCCCACGATGGGCACCAGCGCGGCCACGAAAGTGAACGTGATCAGCACCGTGGTGTAGGGCAGGCGCAGGCCCCACAGGGGCAGCATGAACAGCAGGAACAGGGCCGTGAGCACGGTGTTGAACGATGCGATCCAGAACTGGGCCGCCACGATCTGATCGAAGGACTCGCCAAACAGGGTGATGCGCAGTTTGAGTTGCCTGGTCAGCGGGCCATGCTCTTGCTGGTCCAGCGGAGCGCGCGCCAGCACCGGCGGGCGCACGGCGGCCAGCGCACCGATCAGCAGGCCGACGTAGGCAAACAGCACCCCGGCGAGCCAGGCCCGCCCCGCCATCGCCAGCGCTCCAGCCTTGGCGCCCAGGTAGCTGGCGATGATGCGCTGGATGTCGGCAACGCCTTCGGGCAGGTGTGCGGCCATGTCGGCGGGCAGTTTCAGACGCAGTTCCAGCACCGTGCGCGCCATGTAGTGCAGCAGTTCCTGGTACTGCTGCGGTGCGTTCACGATGTAGCCGCGCGAATGCGTCAGGCCCGCCGCCAACAGCGCCAGCGGCAGCAGCATCACCAGGCCCGCAGCGACCATCGGCGCCGCCCGCAGACCGGTGGGCGACGGGCGCTGGCGCTGCACGCGGCCCAGCGCCTGGACAAACCAGCGCGTGAGCATGCGCGTCAGCAGAAAGCCCAGGCACACGCACAGCAGGCCGGGCAGCAAACCGCGCCACATGACCAGCAGCAGCACCGCCGCCATCAGCAGATAGCTGGCCATCACGCTGCCTCGGGTTCGCGTGCACGCTGCCGGTGTGGCAGGTTCGGGCTGCGTTGCAGCCGGGGGGGCGGGGTGCTGCACCATGGGCGCGGACAGGGAACGTGGAAAGGCGGTGCGCAGAATCTCAAACCATCATCGAATCAGCATCAGGCCGGCATCAGGTCACCACCACGGCAGCGCCGTCGCCGCGCGGCAGCACCTGGCCGATCTGATACACCTGCTCGCCCGCTGCGCGCAGCGTGGCCGCCGTGGCGCAGGCAGCGGCGGCGTCCACCAGCAGCACCATGCCGATGCCGTTGTTGAAAGTGCGGTTCATCTCGGTATCGTCGATGCCCGCAGTCTGTTGCAGCCAGGCAAACAGCTCGCTGCGGGGCCAACTGCCCCGGTTCAGGTGGACGGCGCAACCCTCGGGCAGCACGCGGGGGATGTTCTCCAGCAGGCCGCCGCCGGTGATATGGGCCAGGGCTTTGATGCCACCGGGCGCGGCCGTATCTGCCCCATGCGGGTGGGCCGCCAGCGCGGCCAGCAGGTTCTTGGCGTACAGGCGCGTGGGTTCCATGATCGCTTGCCGGAAGGGCTTGCCGTCGAGCGTGGCGGGGGCGTTGGCACCTGCGCGCGCTATGCATTGGCGCACCAGGCTGAAGCCGTTGGAGTGCAGACCGTGGCTGGCCAGGCCCAGCACCTTGTCGCCGGGCTGCACGTCCTGGCCGGTGAGGATGCGGGATTTTTCGACCACCCCCACGGCAAAGCCGGCCAGGTCATACTCGCCGGCGGGGTACATGCCGGGCATTTCAGCGGTTTCGCCGCCGATCAGCGCGCAGCCGCACAGCTCGCAGCCCCGGGCAATGCCGCCGATCACGGTCGCAGCCGTTGCCACGTCGAGCTTGCCGCAGGCGAAGTAGTCGAGGAAGAACAACGGCTCGGCGCCCTGCACCAGCACATCGTTCACGCTCATGGCCACCAGGTCGATGCCCACGCTGTCGTGCATGTTCCATTCAAATGCCAGCTTCAGCTTGGTGCCCACGCCGTCGGTGCCGGAGACCAGCACCGGCTGCCGGTAGCGCCGGGGCAGCTCGAACAGCGCGCCGAAGCCGCCGATGCCCGCCAGCACGCCCTCGCGCAGGGTTTTTTTGGCCAGGGGTTTGATGCGTTCGACCAAGGCGTCGCCGGCGGCGATGTCGACGCCGGCGTCTTTGTAGGAGAGGGGGGTGGCGCTCATGGAGGATGCTGATAGGCCCGCATTGCGGGCTGGAATCGGGGGATTTTAAGGGCCATGCGGCACCTTGCACGCCAGCCCGGAGCCAGGGCAGGCCCCAAGTGTTGCTGCGCGAGACTAAAATCGCTCCCCATTGCCGCCGATGTCTGCCACCGATGCCTTGTCGTTGTTGCCGTACCCTGCCACAGCCACCTGCGGCCAGACGCCTTCCCATTCGCCTGTGATGCTGCCGCTGATTCTTTTCCCGTTCCCCGCACCGCCCCTGTCGCCCGGATTTCACGCATGAAGCAACTGGTGCTGGATATCGGCTTGGCCACAGTGCCGACATTAGACCGTTTTTTTGCCGGACCGAACGGGGCCGCGCTGCAACACCTGCGCCTGGCGCTGGGCGCTGGGCGCCACGCGGCCACCCGCTCGCCGGTGCCCTCTTACCTGTGGGGCGAGCCGGGCAGCGGCAAGACGCATCTGCTGCAGGCGGTGTGCCAGAGCCTGCGCGAGCAGGGCGCGAGCGTGGGCTGGCTGGACCCGGCGCTGTCCGCGCCCCCGGATTTCGACGAAAACTGGGCCGCCGTGGTGCTCGACGATGTGCAGTCGTATGACAGCGCCCGGCAGGCCCTGGCCTTCAACTGGTTTGTCAACGCCATCAGCCCCGCCAGCGGCGCGCAGCGCTGGGTGCTGGCCGCTGGCAGCCTGCCGCCGGCCGATCTGCCGCTGCGCGAGGACCTGCGCAGCCGCCTGGGCTGGGGCCATGTGTTCCAACTGCAACTGCTCGGCGAGGCCGAGCGCCGCTCGGTGCTGCGCCAGGAGGCCGACGCGCGCGGCGTGTTTCTCGGCGATGAGGTGATGGACTACATGCTGCGCCGCTTCGCGCGCGATCTGGGCAGCCTGATGCAACTGCTCGAACGGCTCGATGCCTTTGCGCTGAGCACCCGGCGCGCCATCACCATCCCGCTGCTCAAGACCATGCTGGAGCAGCCCTGATGCGTCGCCCCCGATGGCTGGTGTCGCGTCACCGATCAGATGCCGCAGGCTGCGCGCAGCCATCGGAGCGCAGCGCAAGGCGCATCACGCAGCCCATACCGAGCGGTATTGGCAAGCGATGCAACGCCGCGCTGCGCTTCGATGGCCAGCGCAGACCGACAGATGATCGGTGACGCGACACGAGGATTGGCATGACTGCGAATACCCCCTCCCCCCGCTTGCGGCTGACGCTGTTCGACCTCGACCACACGCTGCTGCCCATTGATTCGGACCACGCCTGGGGCGCGTTCACGACCCGCATCGGCTGGACCGACCCGGCGGAGTTCGAGCGCCGCAACGACGCTTTCTATGCCGATTACCAGGCCGGCACGCTCGACGTGCACGACTACGTGCGCTTTGCCACCGCAGCGCTGCGCCGGCACGGGCCCGAGGCGGCCGCGGCCGCCCAGGCGCAATTCATGCGCGAGGTCATCAGCCCGGCGCTCCGGCCCCAGGCGCTGGCGCTGGTGCAACGGCACCAGCGGGCGGGCGACGAGGTGCTGATCGTCACCGCCACCAACGACTTCGTGACCCGGCCCATTGCCTTGGCGCTGGGCGTGGGCGCCGACGGGCTGCTGGCCACGCAGTTGGCGCGCGACGCCAGCGGCTGGTACAGCGGCGAGATCGACGGCTGGCCCTGCATGCGCGCGGGCAAACTGCGGCGCATGGAACAATGGCTGGCCGCCCGGCAACTGGCCTGGGAGGATGTCGAAAGCCGCTGCTACAGCGATTCGATGAACGACCTGCCCCTGCTGGAAAAGGTCGACCACCCCGTCGCCACCAACCCCGAGCCGCGCCTGCGGGCGCTGGCGCGCGCGCGGGGCTGGCGCATACTCGACCTGTTTGGCACACCATGATCAAGAAGTTCATCGACAAACTGCTGGGCAAAGCGATGCCTGGCAGCACCGGCGGCAAGCCGCATTTCGGCCGGCGCGAAGAGGTGCCGGCATCGGTCCATGGCATCGACCCCGAACTGGTCGACCGCCGCGCCGCCGATGTGGTGGCCACGCTCAAGCAGGCCGGTTTTGCCGCCTATATCGTCGGCGGCGCCGTGCGCGACCTGCTGCTGGGCCTGCGCCCGAAGGACTTCGACGTGGCCACCGATGCCACGCCCGAGCAGGTCAAGAGCCTGTTTCGCCGCGCTTTCATCATCGGCCGGCGCTTTCGCATCGTGCATGTGGTGCATGGCCGGGGCCGCGAGCATGAGGTGATCGAGGTCTCCACCTTCCGCGCCTACCTGGACAACGCCGCCGCCGGCCAGGTCAGCGGCAACGAAAAGACCAGCAAGGCGCAACTGTCGGGCATGCAGCATGCGGTCGATGCCAGTGGCCGGGTGTTGCGCGACAACGTCTGGGGCCCGCAGGACGAAGACGCCACGCGCCGCGACTTCACCATCAACGCCATGTACTACGACCCGGTGAGCCAGATCGTGGTCGACTACCACAAGGGCCTGCAGGACGCCCGCAAGAAGACGCTGCGCATGATCGGCGAGCCGACGCTGCGCTACCGCGAAGACCCGGTGCGCATCATCCGCGCAGTGCGCTTTGCGGCCAAGCTCAGCGCGCTGGGCTTTGCCATCGACGCCAAGACAGCCGCCCCGCTGAGGCAGTCGCAGGCCCTGCTGGCCGATGTGCCGCAAAGCCGCATGTTCGATGAAATGCTCAAGCTGCTGCAAACCGGCCACGCCATCGCCACCATAGAGCAGTTGCGCAAGCTGGGCCTGACCCAGGGCATCTACCCGCTGCTGGACCTGATCGTGCAGCGCGCCGACACCGCCTTTGTCAAGGCCGCCCTGCTCGACACCGACCGCCGCGTGAGCCAGGACAAGCCCGTGGCGCCCAGCTTCTTGCTCGCCTGCGTGCTCTGGCAAGACGTGCGCGACGGCTGGACCGAGCGCCTGAACCAGCGCCAGTATCCGCTGCCCGCGCTGCAAGACGCGATCGACGAAGTGTTCGACCAGCGCATCGGCGATGTGTCCGGCCGGGGCAAGCTGGCCGCCGACATGCGCGAGATCTGGGTGATGCAGCCGCGTTTCGACAAGCGCCTGGGCCGCACGCCGTGCAGCATGGTGGCGCAGCCGCGCTTTCGGGCCGGCTTCGACTTTTTGCGCCTGCGTGCCGATGTGGGCGAGGTCGAGGAAGCCCTGGCCGAGTGGTGGCAGGACTTCCAGGCGGCCGACGACGAACGCCGCGAAGACCTGATGGACCAGGCCCGCGAAGAGCACAGGACACGCCAGAAAGCCCCGCCCGAGCGCACGCCCCGAGCGCGCGCCCCATCCGCCGCGCTGCCGCGCAAAGCGCCATCGGCCGAAACGACCACAGACCCGGACGCCGCGCCCGGCGCGCCGGCGTCAGAAGGCGACGCCCCCAAAAAGCGCCGCCGCCGTCGCCGCAAGCCCGGTGCGGCCGGGGGTGACGATGGTGCGCCGCTCGCCATCGGGGCATGAGCCGCCCGCAGCGCTTCGCGCTGCCCACCGTACCGCGCGGAGTGTCGACCACCGTGCCACGCGAAGCGCCGCCGGCAGAGCCGGTGTTCATCGGCCTGGGCGCCAACCTGGGCCAGCGGGCGGAGCATTTGCGCGCCGCGCTGGCGGCCATGGATGCGCTGCCCGGCACGCGCGTGCAGCGGGTCTCGCCGTTGTACGCCAGCGCCCCGGTGGATGCAGCCGGGCCCGATTACCTGAATGCCGTCGCCGAACTGGGCACCGCCCTCGCGCCTGAAGCGTTGCTGGCGGCGTTGCAGTCGATCGAGCAGGCCGCAGGCCGCCAGCGCCCCTACCACCATGCGCCGCGCCCGCTGGATCTGGACATTCTGTGGTTTGGCGACCGGGTGATCGCCACGCCGGGCCTGGCCGTGCCCCACCCGCGCATGGCCGGGCGCGCCTTTGTGCTGCGGCCACTGGCCGATCTGGTGCCGCAGCGCATCGCCCCGGCCGCCCTGCAAGCCGTGGCCGGGCAGGCGATTGCGCGCGTGCAAGGCCCGGATTGGGCGGCCGGCAGCTTTTCGATCGAGCCATCGAAAATATAGCTTCCTGCGCCTGATCCGCCTGCACCATCGGCCTGTTGCATGATGATTTTCCAGGGCCGATGGAACGGGCACGGGCAACGCCAGGGACGCGGCGCAACCGGCTTTGCCGGGCCGCTGGCGGCGCTTTCCCGAGGCGTTGCGCCGCAGGCGACGACACCGGGGGGGTGTCAGCCCCCTTCGGCCCAGGGGCCAGCCATCAATCCACCTTGGCGCCCGAGTCCTGCACCAGTTGCCGGTACTTGGCGCGTTCGCTGGCCATGAAGCTGTCGAACTGCCGGGGTGTGGAGACCACCGGCTCGGCCAGCAGGGCGGCAAAGCGGGCCCGGGTCTGCGGCGCGTCCAGCGCCGCCACAAAAGCCTGGTGGAGCCGGTCGATCACCGGCCGGGGCGTGGCGGCAGGCGCGACCAGGCCCCACCAGGTGTCGATGGCAAAGCCGGCATAGGTGTCGGCCAGCGGCGGCACGCCCGGCAGTGCCGGGCTGGCCTCCAGCGAGGTCACGGCCAGGGCCTTGAGTTTGCCGGCGCGGATGTTCGGCGCTGCGGCGGCCAGGTTGTCGATGTTGAAGTCGACCTCGCCGGCCAGCAGGGCCAACTGGGCGGGGCTGGCGCCGCGATAGGGAATGTGCAGCGCAAAGATGCCGGCGCGCTGCTTGAACATCTCGCCCGCCAGATGGCCGGCGCTGCCATTGCCGCCGCTGCCGTAGTTGAGCCGGGCGGGGTGGGCTTTGGCGTAGGCCACCAGGTCGGCCAGGCGGTGGATGCCGAACTGCTCGGCGCGGGCCACGTTCATCACCAGCACATTGGGCACGCGCACCAGTTGCGTGATGCCCGCGAAGTCCTTGGCCGCGTCATAGGGCAGGCGGGCATACAGCCAGGGGTTCACGGCGTGGGTGGCCGTGGCGGCAATGCCTATCGTCAGGCCGTCGGGTGCGGCCCGGGCAATGGCGTCGGCGCCGATGTTGCCGCCCGCGCCGCCCTTGTTGTCGATGAGCACGGTTCCCAGCGTGTCGCGCACGCGCTCGGCCAGCACCCGCGCCGTCACGTCGATGGGGCCACCGGCTGCGTAGGGAACGATCAGGCGGATCGGCGGGCCAGGGTCTTGCGCCGGCACGCGCGCGGCCGCAGCCACGGCGGCGCCGGCGATCAGCAGATGTCGGCGTTGCCTGCTGCGCGGTGTGGATTCAGTCGCCATGTTTGTCGGCCTCGGAGGTGAAAGCGTCGGCATGAAACTCCTGCGGCGGCAGGCCGCGTTGCGCGCTGTAGGCGGCGCGGGCCGCATCGACCATGACGGGCGCGCCGCAGGCATAGACCTGGTGGCCCGAGAGGTCGGCAAAGTCGTCCAACACCGCCTGGTGCACAAAGCCGGTGCGGCCGCTCCAGCCGTCCTCGGGCAGGGCATCGGAGAGCACCGGCACGCAGCTCAGATGGGGCATCTCGGCCACGCGGGCCTGCACCCAGTCGTACAGGTACAGGTCGGCCGGGCGGCGCCCGCCCCAGTACAGCACGGCGCGCCGGGTGCTGCCGGTGAATTGCAAATGCTCGATGATGGCCTTGATCGGGGCAAAGCCGGTGCCCGAGGCCAGCAGCACGATGGGTTTGTCGCAATCCTCGCGCAGGAAGAAGCTGCCGAACGGGCCTTCGACGCGCAGGATGTCCTTTTCCTTGAGCGCGCCGAAGACATGGTCCGTGAACTTGCCGCCGGCCATGTGGCGGATATGCAGTTCCACGCCGGGCGCATCGGTCTGCGTGTGCGGCGCGTTGGCCATCGAGTAGGCGCGGCGCGCGCCATCGCGCAAGATGAATTCCAGGTACTGGCCCGCGTGGTAGCGCAAGCTGTCGGCTGCCGGCAGTTGCAGGCGCAGCAGCATCACGTCGGGCGACTTCTTGTGCAGCGCGGCCACGCGCACCGGCATCTTCCTGACCGGGTAGGCGCTTTCGTCGGTGACCTGGCGCGCCAGGAGCACCACATCGGTCAGCGGCTGCGCGCAGCAGGTCAGCACCAGGCCGGCGGCTTCTTCATCGGCCGTCAGCGCCTTGGACTGGTGCGTGCCATGGTGCACGGTGCCGCTGAGTTTTTGGCATTTGCATGAACCGCAGGCCCCATCCTTGCAGCCATAGGGCAGGCCCACGCCGCTGCGGATGGCGGCGGCCAAAATGGCTTCGCCGGGGTTGGCGCCGAAGGCGCGGCCGCTGGGTTGCACGGTGATCTGCAATGCGGCGGCGGCGCTGGTCATGGGGTGGGTATCCTCGGGGCAGATGCCGTTCCTGAAAAGTCCCGATTGTGCCTTCAAACCAACCCTCTCTCGGCGCCCTGCCGGCGCGCTTTCGCCGTCAACGCCTGCTGATCGTCGGCTGCGGCGACATCGGTCAACGGGTGCTGCGCCGGCTGCAAACCGGCCCGGGCGCCGGGCGCATGCAGGTCTTGGCGCTGACCTCCAGCGTGGCCCGGGTGGCGCGGCTGCGCGCGCTCGGCGCCCGGCCCCTGCTGGGCAACCTCGACGCTGCGGCCAGCTTGCGGCGGCTCGCGGGCCTGGCCACCAGGGTGCTGCATCTGGCGCCGCCATCACCGCCATCGCCGCTGTCGGGGCAAGGGGCAGGGGGCGATCCGGGCAGCGGTGCCCACCGGTGCGACCGCACCGTGGCACTGGCTCGGGTGCTGCGCCAGCGCAGCCTGCCGCAGGCGCTGGTCTACGCATCGACCAGCGGCGTCTACGGCGACTGCCAGGGCGCGCTGGTGCCCGAGACGCGCCGCCTGGCGCCGGCCACGCCGCGCGCGCAGCGCCGGGCAAGCGCCGAACGGGTTTTGCGCGAACTCGGGCGTGCCGGCCTGCGCGTCAGCCTGCTGCGCATTCCGGGCATTTATGCCGCTGACCGCGCGGCGGACACGGTGCAGGACCGGTTGCGCCGTGCCATCCCGGTGCTGCGCCCCGAGGACGATGTGTTCACCAGCCATATCCACGCCGACGATCTGGCGCGCGCCTGCATCGCCGCCCTGTGGCATGGCCGGCCGCAGCGCGCCTACAACGTGAGTGACCTGACCCCGATGAAGATGGGCGACTACTTCGACCTGGCCGCCGGCCTGTATGGCCTGCCGCGCCCCCCGCGCCTGTCGCGCAGCGCGGCGCAACAGCAGTTGTCGCCGCTGCGGCTGAGCTTCATGAGCGAATCACGCCGGCTGGACAACCAGCGCCTGCTGCGCGAACTGGGCCTGCGGCTGCTGTACCCCGGTGTCGCCGAGGGCCTGGCGGCGGGCCGACGCACGGACGGTATCGCCGATGCCAGCAACCGCCCCGGCGCCACCGGGGAGCTGCGCGCGGGTCAATGCGGGTAGCTGCGGCCCTGGCGGTCGTAGCAGCGAAACACATTGCACTGCGTCATTTGCTTGCGCGGCGGGGCCGGGTCCGCAGGAGTCGGGTTCTGCCGGGGCGACAGTACCACCGGCGGTATGACCATGGGCCGGGCCGCGCGGGCCTTTTCCAGATCCGCATAAGCCTTGGGGCCCAGGCAGTCCAGATCCATCTGCCGCTGGGCGACGCCGAGGCGCACGTTTTGCTCGTAGGTGTCGCCGCTGGTGCCACTGCGCACCGTCTCCTCCAGATGGCGGCGCGAACGCGCGCATTCGGGCGAGCGGGCATGGTCGGGCGGTTCGGCTGCCTTGGGCGGCCTGGACGCCAACTGCTCGCGCTCATTTTGCGTGTCACGCCGCGCCTGCTGGCGCGCCAGCGCCTCGGCCGCCTGCGCGCGCTCCTGTTGAATCTCCTCGGGCGTTCGGCGCGGCTGCACTTGGTGCACGCGGGCGTCGCTGGCGCAGGCGCCGTCGGTGTACGTCACCTTGCCGGTGCCCGCATCGGTGCAGCGCAGCACCTGCGCCCGGGCGTCCGGGGTGAGCCAGATACCGGCGCAGATGCAGGCGCCAAACCATGCGCCGAGTGCCCTGGGCTGGATCATCATGGGTTGCCGGGCTGGGGCAAGACCCGCCGGATGGTTTCGGCCAAGTCTTCGGCCGCGAACTTGGCCACATAGCCATTGGCGCCGACGCTGCGCACATGGTCCTCATTGGCCGAGCCCGACAGCGACGAATGGATGACCACCGGCAGGCCATCGAAGCGGGCGTCCTGCTTGATGTTGCGCGTCAGCGTAAAGCCATCCATCTCGGGCATTTCCAGGTCGGTCAGCACCATCGCAACGCGGTCCAGAACGGTCTTGCCTTCGGCCTTTGCGCTCTGGGCGATGGCGTTGAGCCGGTCCCAGGCCGCCTGGCCGGATTTGAGTATTTCGTAAGGCGCCTGCAACACCTTGAGCTCCTGCTCGATCAGCGAGCGCGCGACGAACGAATCGTCTGCCGCCAAGATGATGGCGCCGGGCTTGAGCGCCAGTTTGGCGCCCACTTTTTCTGCGGTGACCTGATGGTCGTCCGAGGGCGAGACCATCTGCAAGATGGCCTCCACATCCAACACCTGGGCCAGGCGGGACCCATCGGTGTTGCCGTCCAGGCGGGCGATGCTGGTGACCAGTTTGCCGGCGGCGCCACTGGTCTGCGCGGACAGCACCTGCTTCCAGTCGAGCCGGGCGATGTCCTCCACCGACTCCACGGCGAACGCCTGCGTGGTGCGCGCGTACTCGGTCACCAGCATGATGTTCAGCCCGGTCTGTGGCTTGCAGCCCACGATGGCCGGCAGATCGAACACCGGAATCACCTGCCCGCGCAGGTTGACCACCCCGAGCGCATGCGCCGCCGTGCCGGCAATCGGCGTGATGCCGGGCATGGCCACGATCTCGCGGATCTTGAATACGTTGATGCCGAACAATTCAGACTTGCCCAAGGCATTGTCGGTGCCCAGGCGAAACAGCAGCAGCTCGAACTGGTTGGTGCTGGTGAGGTGGGTGCGCGCGTCGATGTCCTGCTGCACTGCTGCTGTCATGGCCTGCTCCTGTGCGGCGCGCCGGCAGGCGCTTTCGGATTCTAGGAGCAACGCCCGGGCCGTGCGTGAATTTTCATGCGGCTCGTTCGCTACGAGCCGCCCGGGCGACAGGCCAATTGGTGACAATGGGCAATCCTTTGCCACCGCCTTGCCCGCACCATGCCATTTGCCAACCGCCTGAACAACGTAGAAACCTCCGCCATCCGCGAGCTTTTCAAACTGCTGGGCAAGCCCGGCATCATCAGCCTGGCCGGCGGCTTTCCGGACAGCGCCCTGTTCGACATCGAGGGCATACGCGCGGCCAGCCAGCAGGCGCTGCAAGAGGACCCCGGCGCGGCCTTGCAGTACGGCGCCACCGAGGGCTACCAGCCGCTGCGCGAGCAACTGGCCGCCTTCATGGCCGGCAAGGCCGCCCTGGACATCCGCCCCGAGGACCTGATCGTCACCACCGGCAGCCAGCAGGCGCTGGACCTGCTGGGCAAGACGCTGATCGACCCCGGCGACAAAGTCATCGTCGAAGGCCCCACCTTCCTGGCCACCATCCAATGCTTTCGCCTGTACGGCGCCGATCTGATCGGCGCGCCGACAGACGCCAACGGCGTCGACACCGGGGCGCTGGAAAAGCTCATCGCCGAGCACCGGCCCAAGCTCGTGTACCTGATCCCCACCTTCGGCAACCCCAGCGGCGCCACGCTCAGCCTTGCGCGCCGCCGGCAGGTGCTGGAGATGGCCGTCCGGCACCAGACCCTGATCGTCGAAGACGACCCCTATGGCGAGCTGTATTTCAATGCCCCGCCACCGCCCAGCCTGCTGAGCCTGTCGGCCACCGTGCCCGGCAGCCGCGCGCTGCTGGTGCATTGCGGCAGCCTGAGCAAGGTGCTCGCGCCCGGCCTGCGCCTGGGCTGGATGCTGGCCATGCCCGAACTGCTGGCCAAAGCCACGATGTGCAAACAGTTCAGCGACGCGCACACCAGCACCTTCGCCCAGGCCACGGCGGCCCGCTACCTTGCGGCCGGCCGCATGCCCGCCACACTGGCCCGGGTGCGCAAGGTCTACGCCGGGCGCGCCCAGGCCATGGTCGACGCGCTGCGCGGCGAGATCGGCGCGGCCATCGAATTCGTGCCCCCCCAGGGCGGCCTGTTCGTCTGGGCGCGCCTGACCGGGGCCGATGGCAGGCAGGCCGACGGCAACGCGCTGGCCCGGCGCGCGATTGAAAAAGGCGTGGCCTTCGTGCCCGGCGCGCCATTTTTTTGCACCCACCCGGACCAGGCCACGCTGCGCTTGTCGTTCGCCACGGTGGACGAGCAGCAGATTCGCGCAGGCGTGGCCCGCTTGGCGCAGGCGCTCTGAGCGCATGGGCCCGGGCCTCGGCCCACCGGAGTACCTTCGCCTTCGGCTGCGGTGCGAGCGCCTCCGGGCGGCCGGGCGGCGCCCACTGGACTACCCTCCTGCGAGCGCGCCGCCAGCGTCGAGGCCACCCGCGCCAGCGCCACCCGCCGCCGCATTGCGCGCGCGCAACTCGCGCAGTTTCTGCGCAATCCTGATCTCCAGACCGCGCTCGACCGGCAGGTAGAAACCGGGCTCGGGCATGTCCTCGGGCAGATAGCGCTCGCCCGCAGCAAAGCCATCTTGCTCATCGTGCGCGTAGCGATAGCCCCGGCCAGCCCCTAGCGTTTTCAGCAACGCCGTCGGCGCATTGCGCAAATGCATCGGCACGGGGCGTGTGCCGTCTCGTTCGACCCAGGCGCGCGCGGCCTTGTAAGCCTTGTAGACCGCGTTCGACTTGGGCGCCACGGCCAGGTACAGCACGCATTCGGCCAGCGCCAACTCGCCCTCGGGGCTGCCCAGGCGCTCGTAGACCTCGCTGGCATCGAGCGCCAGGCGCAGCGCGCGCGGATCGGCCAGGCCCACATCCTCGGTGGCCATGCGCACCAGGCGCCGCGCCATGTAGCGCGGGTCGGCCCCGCCGTCGAGCATGCGCACCAGCCAGTACAGCGCAGCATCCGGGTCCGAGCCGCGCACCGACTTGTGCAGCGCGCTGATCGTGTCGTAGAACTGCTCGCCGCCCTTGTCGTAGCGGCGCAGGCGCTCGCCCAGCACCTTGAGCAGCCAGGCATCGGTGATCTCGGCCAGCCGCTGCCCGGCCGCTGCCATGGCCAGGGTCTCCAGCGTATTGAGCAGGCGCCGGGCATCGCCATCGGCGTAGGCCACCAAGCGCTCGACGGCCGCATCTTCAATGGCAGGCAGCGCATGCTGCGCCTGCGCCAGCGCCACGATCTGCTGCAAATCCTGCGCCGACAGCGGTTGCAGCACATACACCGTGGCGCGCGAAAGCAACGCCGAATTGACCTCGAACGACGGGTTCTCCGTGGTGGCGCCGATGAAGGTGAACAGCCCGCTTTCGACATGCGGCAGGAACGCATCCTGCTGGCTCTTGTTGAAGCGATGCACCTCGTCGACAAACACGATGGTGCGCTGCTGCATCAGTCCATCGCGCGCGGCCTCGGCGCGCTCGACCGCCGCGCGGATGTCCTTGACCCCGCCGAGCACGGCGCTGATGCTGATGAACTGCGCATCGAACGCATCGGCCATCAGGCGCGCAATGGTGGTCTTGCCGACACCCGGCGGCCCCCAGAAGATGCAGCTATGGGGGCGCCCCGACTCGAACGCCAGCCGCAGCGGCATGCCCGGGCCCAGCACATGCTGCTGGCCAACCACGGCGCCCAGGGTGTGCGGGCGCAGCCGCTCGGCCAACGGCTGGTGCTGGCCAGGGGAAGGGGTCGGTGTGGCGGTTGTCATCGAGGCTCCCGGGGGTACTCAAGCAAGTGCTGATGCCGATTGTTCACCACCGCCGGTGGCCGGGCGCGCGCGCCCTCCTGGCGGCTCAGGCAAGGCCCATCGAGCGCTTGTTCGCGGCACCGGTGACAGTGGCAAACAAGCGTAAAAGCGCTGGCAGAAAAAGGCCCGGCAGGCGCACATTCAATGGCATTGCACGAACGATTTTGCCACCCGGTGAGACCCCGGCGGCGGGCCGTTCGATGCCGATGGCAAGGCGAACGGCGCCATCACCGGGGCGCCAGCGCACAGGCCGCTGTCCATCGTCGGGCAGGCGCCCGATGCGGGGCCGGACGACGGGTTCTGGTTCTGAGCCGCCGATCCCGCCCTATCGCCATACCGCCCTATCGCCATATCGCCATATCGCTATACCGCCATGCCCCTTGCGGTCGCGCACGGCCCGCTCATTGCGCGATGACATCCGCCCCGGCGGGGGGTTTGAACTGGAAGGTATTGGCCGGCAGCGCCACATTCGTCTGCAGGCCCGTGAAGCGGATCACGGAGCGCTGGCCAAAGTTGTCCAGGATGTCGAGCACCGCCAGTTGCTCGCCGGCAAAGCCTACGCGCACGCTTTTGATCTGGCCGTCCCGGTTTTTCGGGCTGGCCTGCACCCATTGCAGGCCCTCTTGGTCGGGCAGGGCCTGGAGCGTGAACTCGGCCTGCAGCGCCGGCAGGTCGGGCGCCGAGGCCAGCAGGGCCGCCGGCGTGCTGCCCAGCGCCTGGGCCTGCGCCCGCCGGGTGACCTGGTTCAGGTCTGCGTCGTAGAGCCACAGGGTCTGGCCGTCGGCGACGATGGTTTGCTCGAAGGGCTTTTGGTAGACGAACTTGAAGCGCCCCGGGCGCTGGAACTCGAAGCGGCCGCCAGACAGCTTGGCGCGCGCCGTTTGTCCATCCTTGGGCGGTGCGGTCACGCTCTGGCTGAATTCGGCCCGGCCGGTCTGTGTGTGCTGCAGGAATGCCTCCAGGCTTTTCAGTCCGTCGGCGCTGGCGCCCATGGCGCTGCCGGCCATCACGATGGCGCTGGCGATGATGGTGGCGATCTTTTTCACCGCAAACTCTCCCGGGGGTGGGGGGATGGATGGCCCGCTCACTCATTGTCATTGCGCGCGGGCACCAGCACTTCGCGCTGGCCGCCGCTGGCCAGGCTGCTGACCAGCCCGGCTTTTTCCATGTCTTCGAGCAGGCGGGCCGAGCGGTTGTAGCCAATGCGCAGCTTGCGCTGCACATACGAGATGCTGGCCTTGCGGTCCTTGAGCACCACTTCGACGGCTTGGTCGTACATCGGGTCTTTTTCGCCGCCGCCCCCGCTTGCGCCGCCGTCCGCCGACAAATCCGCATCCGCGTCTGCGCTGCCACCTTCGAGCACGCCGTCGATGTAGTCCGGCGCCCCTTGCTCCTTGAGGTAGCTGACGACGCGGTGCACTTCTGCGTCCGACACGAAGGCGCCATGCGCCCGGATCGGCTGGCCCGTGCCGCTGGCCATGTAGAGCATGTCCCCCATGCCCAGCAAGGCTTCGGCGCCCATCTGGTCGAGGATGGTGCGGCTGTCGATCTTGCTGCTGACCTGAAAGGCGATGCGCGTGGGGATGTTGGCCTTGATCAGGCCGGTGATCACATCCACGCTCGGGCGCTGCGTGGCCAAGATCAGGTGGATGCCGGCAGCGCGCGCCTTTTGGGCCAGGCGCGCGATCAACTCCTCGATCTTTTTGCCCACGACCATCATCAAATCGGCCAGTTCGTCGATCACCACCACGATATGCGGCAGGCGTTGCAGCGGTTCGGGGTCTTCGGGCGTGAGGCTGAACGGGTTGTAGACGGATTGCGAGCGCGCCTTGGCCTCGTCGATCTTCAGGTTGTAGCCCGCCAGGTTGCGCACACCCAGCCGGCTCATGAGCTGGTAGCGGCGCTCCATCTCGGCCACGCACCAGTTCAGACCGTGGGCCGCCTGTTTCATGTCGGTGACCACTGGCGCCAGCAGGTGCGGAATGCCTTCGTAGACCGACATTTCCAGCATCTTGGGGTCGATCATCAACAGCCGCACATCGCGCGCCTCGGCCTTGTACAGCAGCGACAGGATCATCGCGTTGATCCCCACCGACTTGCCCGAACCGGTGGTGCCGGCCACCAGCACATGGGGCATGCGGGCCAGGTCGGCCACCACCGGGTTGCCCACGATGTCCTTGCCCAGGCCCATGGTGAGCAGGCTCTTGGCCTCGTGGTAGGCCTGCGAGCCGAGAATCTCGGACAGGCGGATCGACTGGCGTTTGGCATTGGGCAATTCCAGCGCCATGTAGTTCTTGCCCGGGATGGTTTCCACCACGCGGATCGACACCAGGCTCAGCGAGCGCGCCAGATCCTTGGCCAGGCCCACGATCTGCGCGCCCTTGACGCCGGTGGCCGGCTCGATCTCGTAGCGCGTGATCACCGGGCCGGGCATGGCCGCCACCACCCGCACCTCGACACCGAAGTCTTTGAGCTTTTTCTCGATCAGGCGGCTGGTCATCTCCAGCGTCTCCGGGGCCACGCTTTCTTGGCGCTGCAACGGGCCGTCGAGCAAATCCACCAAGGGCAGCCGGTTGTCGGGCATGTCGGTGAACAGGGGTTTTTGGCGCTCCTTGGCCACGCGCACGCTTTGCGGCACCGCCGCCGGCGCCGATTCGATGATCGGCCCCGGCGGGGAATGCTGCTCCCCGATCCCGCTGCGCTCTTCGAGCACCACTTCGCGCTCGAGTGCCGCCTTGCGGCCCACGGCCTCATCCTTGGCCGCCTCGCGCCGGGCCAGGCGCGACAACACCAGGGCCTCGATGCGCTCGCCCAGACGCTGCGCCAGATGGCCCCAGGAGAAGCGAAACACCAAAGCGGCCCCCAGCACCATCAGCACGAGCGCCAACAGCGCGGAGCCGGTGAACCCCAGCCATTGCACGCTGGCAGGCCCGATGTGGTAGCCCAGCACGCCGCCGGCATGGCCCCCTGGCAAAAAGCTCTCCCAGCGGTACAGGCGCGACCACTCCAGCGCGGTGCTGGCCGCCATCAGCAGCACCAGCCCGAGCCAGAAGATGGCCCGGCGGCGCCACGCCCGGGCCGCCACGGCGCCGTGCATCCAGCGCGCCAGCGACGCCAGCCAGGCGCTCAGGCCCGCCGCGACACACCACCACACCGAAAAGCCCAGTGCGAAGTAGCTGCCATCGGCCAGCCAGGCGCCCAGGCGCCCGACCCAGTTGGCCACGCCGAGGGTGGCGCTGGCGCCCGAGGTGGACCAGGCCGGGTCCTGCGCCGAGTAGCTGACCAGCGCCAGCAGCCAGACCACCAGGGCCAGCAGGCCCGACAACAGGCCGATCTCATGGCCAAAACGGGCCGCGCCCGTGCGCTGCGGCGACTTGGCCGCAGCCGATGCGTTCAAGGTATTGAGGCTATAGGTCATAAGCGTGGCGGGCGAGCTTACCCGATGCAGCCGTGGCGCTCGCCCGGGCGTCATCGGCAAAACCGCAGACAGCTTCTTACAATCGCCGGGATTGAAAAGGGCGCGGCCCGCAGCAATGTCCGCACCGAGACCCGCGATGCCCGCGATGCCCGCGCGACCCATGCCCGATCCCCGCCCTCCGCTCCCCCGGATTTTCCAACAGCGCCGCCGGCGCAAGACACAGGCCGATACATGTCCACCCCTACCGCCACCGCCGCAGCCACCACCCGACACGCGCAAGTCCTGATCCTCGGCTCAGGCCCGGCGGGCTACACGGCAGCGGTCTATGCCGCCCGCGCCAACCTGAACCCGGTGCTGATCACCGGCCTGGCCCAGGGCGGCCAGTTGATGACCACCACCGATGTGGACAACTGGCCCGCCGATGCCGATGGCGTGCAAGGCCCGGACCTGATGCAGCGCTTTTTGCAGCACGCCGAGCGCTTCAAAACGCAGGTCATCTTTGACCACATCCACCGGGCCGACCTCGGCCAGCGCCCATTCACCCTCAGTGGCGACAGCGGCACTTACACCTGCGACGCGCTGATCCTGGCCACCGGCGCATCGGCCAAGTACCTGGGCCTGCCTTCGGAGCAAGCCTTCATGGGCAAGGGCGTGTCCGGTTGCGCCACCTGCGACGGCTTTTTCTACCGCGGGCAGGATGTCTGCGTGGTCGGCGGCGGCAACACGGCCGTGCAAGAGGCACTGTATCTGTCGAACATCGCGCGCAAGGTCACGCTGGTGCACCGCCGCGACCGGTTCAAGGCCGAGCCGATCCTGGTGGACCAGATCGGCCAGAAGGTCGCAGCGGGCAAGATCGAACTGCGGCTGCTGCACACGCTGGACGAAGTGCTGGGCGACCACAGCGGCGTGACCGGCGTGCGCATCAAAAGCACCCGGGACGGCAGCACGCAGAGCATTGCGCTGCAAGGCTGCTTCATCGCCATCGGGCACAGCCCGAACACCGACCTCTTCCAGGGCCAGTTGGCCATGGACAACGGCTACCTCATCACCCAGGGCGGCCTCAACGGCATGGCCACGCAAACCAGCGTGCCAGGCGTGTTTGCCGCCGGCGACGTGCAAGACCATGTGTACCGCCAGGCCATCACCAGCGCCGGCACCGGCTGCATGGCGGCACTGGACGCGCAGCGCTTTCTGGAGCAGGCCCGGAATTGATCGACCAGCGGGCCGCCGGCTACAATCTGCGGCTTTGCTGAATCGGGCCTGCCATTGCGAAAGCCGTGCAGCCCCCATTGCGGAGTCCGGAGTCCATCGGGGCCGTTGGGCAGATTTGGCAAATCGGGTTACCGCCACCCTTTTGGCGAGGTGAGGCCGCGCGCTGACCCATGCTTTGCCGGGAGTCTGTCCCGAAGGCATGAACAGGCGCCCGCAGGTGCCGACAGACACCCGCCAACGGCCGTTGAAAAAAGTATCGGAGTGTCCTCATGGCACGCGTGTGCGACGTTACGGGCAAGAAGCCCATGGTCGGGAACAATGTTTCCCACGCCAACAACAAAACCCGGCGCCGGTTCCTGCCGAACCTGCAATACCGCCGTTTCTGGGTCGAGACCGAAAACCGCTGGGTCCGGCTGCGCGTGTCCAGCGCCGCGCTACGCCTGATCGACAAGAACGGCATCGACGCCGTGCTCGCAGACCTGCGCGCACGCGGCCAAGCCTGAAGCACCCAAGGAGAAGCACCATGGCAAGCAAAGGCGGACGCGACAAAATCAAGCTGGAATCGACGGCCGGAACCGGCCACTTCTACACCACGACCAAAAACAAGAAAACCATGCCTGAGAAAATGGCCATCACGCGCTTTGACCCCAAGGCGCGCAAGCATGTGCAATACAAGGAAATGAAGCTCAAGTGATGGGGCCTGACTGCCTTGCCCCGGCCGCCCGGCATCCCGCCCGGCGGCTTTTTTTGGGCGCCGGGCGCCGCCCATGCCGCCGGCGGGCCAACGCGCCGGGGGCGTCCTGACGCCGGGGCCAGACCCCGCATTCCAGCCCGACAGCGATTTTCAGCCCCCATGCGCCATCCCCTGCCCTACGCCTTCGCCCGCATGGCCCAGCTCCTGCTGGAGGACGACGGCCAGCAACTGGTGCTGTGGCATGGCCCCAGCCCGGATCCGGGCGCGCTCTCGGAAGTGCTGCGCAAACATGCGGTACAGCAACTGCTGGCGCTGGACGCGCCGGCACTGGCCCAGCGCATCAGCGCCGCGTATTCGCACAGCGAATCGAGCGCGGCCACGGTGGTCAGCGAGGTGCAAAGCGATGCCGACCTCTCGCGCATGATGCAGGAACTGCCGGCGGTGGCAGACCTGCTCGAATCGGCGGGCGACGCGCCCATCATCCGCATGCTCAACGCCCTGCTCACGCAGGCCGCGCGCGACGGCGCCAGCGACATCCATATCGAGCCTTATGAGCGGCATTCGAGCGTGCGCTTTCGCGTCGACGGCTCTTTGCGCGAAGTGGTGCAGCCCAACCGCGCGCTGCACGCGGCGCTGATCTCGCGGCTGAAGATCATGGCCGACCTGGACATCTCCGAAAAACGCCTGCCGCAGGACGGGCGCATCAGCCTGCGCCTGGGCACCAGGGCCATCGACGTGCGCGTATCGACCCTGCCCAGCGCCCATGGCGAACGCGCCGTGCTGCGCCTGCTCGACAAGAGCGAGAGCAAGCTCAGCCTGGAGGCCGTGGGCATGCAGGGCCAGACGCTGCGCCGCTTCGAAGGGCTGATCGGCCAGCCGCACGGCATCATCCTGGTGACCGGCCCGACGGGCTCGGGCAAAACCACCACGCTGTATGCGGCGCTCGGGCGGCTGGACGCGATGCGCAACAACATCATGACGGTGGAAGACCCGATCGAGTACGAACTGCCCGGCGTCGGCCAGACCCAGGTCAACAGCAAGATCGATCTCAGCTTCGCCAAGGCCCTGCGCGCCATCCTGCGCCAGGACCCGGACATCATCATGATCGGCGAGATCCGCGACTTCGAGACCGCGCAGATCGCCATCCAGGCATCGCTGACCGGCCATCTGGTGCTGGCCACGCTGCACACCAACGATGCGGCCAGCGCCGTCACGCGCCTGACCGACATGGGCGTGGAGCCGTTCCTGCTGTCCTCGTCGCTGCTGGGCGTGCTGGCCCAGCGGCTGGTGCGCAAGTATTGCAGCCACTGCCACGGCAACGGCTGCGGGCAGTGCGGCCAGACCGGCTACACGGGCCGCACCGGATTGTTCGAGCTGCTGGTGACCACCGACGCCATCCGGGCACAGATCCACAACCGAGCCGCCGAAGCCGACATCCGCGCAGCCGCCCTGCAAGCGGGCATGGCGCTGATGCGCGACGATGGCGAGCGCTTGATCGCCGCCGGCATCACCAGCCGCGAAGAAGTGCTGCGCGTGACGCGCGATTGAGGTGAGCGCAGGCCCGAGCGCACAGCCGCAGCCGCGCCTCGACCTGCGCCGCGCGAGCGCCATGGTGCCTGCGCCGCGCATGACCATCGGCACCGGGTTGACAGATCGCTCCCGAGCGACCCGGCCGCTGCCGCCCGCGATGCCGCGACGATCAGGCAGCCCGGCGCCAGCACCCGGGCGCACGGCAGTGTCGCCGTGATGTCGATCGGGTTCGTGGTGCGCGCAAAGCCGGGCTCGCGCCCGCTACTGTCTGCGCTTCGCCTTCACGAACGGTTCAGGAATGGAATCAGATCGACGCCCAGCCGCGCTAGTGTCGCGTCACGGATCAGATGTCGTAGGCTGCGCGCAGCCATCGGAGCGCAGCGCAAGGCGCATCGCGCAGCCAATACCGAGCGTATTGGCAAGCGATGCAACGCCGCGATGCGCTCCGATGGCCAGCGCAGACC
>Ga0081606_1000254_pt1 | contig 25937 bp, 20 predicted proteins | sample EareggfetidaYelm_FD_71127 | JGI IMG/M metagenome (GOLD analysis project Ga0081606, IMG submission 71127) | Earthworm egg capsule microbial community from the University of Washington, USA - E. fetida Yelm (SPADES assembly) (version 2) | ecosystem: Host-associated > Annelida > Reproductive system... | reverse complement strand
CATGCCTCCGCGAGACGTTGTCGAGGTCCACCACGATGTGGTTTCCCTCTTCACGCCCGATGGTGAACTCGAGGTCGAGGAGCGTGTACTTCTTGCCCAGCTCCGGCCCGTGAATCTGCACGAGGCAGCATTCCGAGTCGACCGGGGTCGCCACTTCCTTGATCCTGGAGACCCTCGTTATTCTATCGGAAGCATACTCTTCGTCGAAAGGAGCCGGCAGTGGGACGGGGTTCCTTGTGGGCCAATCATCAGATGCCTTCAGAGTAACAGCGCGCATTTCGACCGTCACCATTCCCACAGACTCGGGCATCCCCAACAACTCCGTCACGGCTCGATCTGGCTCCTCCTCCTTCATTACTTGCGCAATAGAACTCGACTGCGGGTTATTGGTAGCGCTTTCCCCTGAGTTGCTCTCTGATTCCGCCATTCGCGGTGATTATGCCTGCTCGGCAGGTTCGAAGAAAGGACCCCCGCCGTACCGAGCGCCCGTGCTCACGACTGCGGGCTTGGTGGTTGCTGCGTCGGACCCGGAGCGTGAGATCGCCTCTGCAGCGCTGCGGGCAGAAACGCCGAGCAGCAGGACCCTTCCCGCCATTGTTCTCCATGCCGTGCTGGCGGAGGCGCACCTACCACCGCAGGCCGCAGCGGGGGGCCGAGGAAGGATAAGCTACGACAACTAAGGTGGGCTGAACTACTCAGCAGGACATTCGCGGTGAACATTTTCGCATATATTCGATGGGCGGGAAGGTGTCGAATGGACTCGCCCCGGTTCGTTGGCTTGTCTACGGTTCGTGTTGATCCCAGGCCTGTTCGGATGGCTGCACGACCGAGTCCCGCTTGCGCGCCGCTGCTGAACCATATGAAATCCGTGAAGTCCACCAAGTAGTGGCATGAGAAGTATTGAATCTTGATGTGCGGAAAGCCCTTCGCCTAAGGATGTAGGATGAGATTCGGTGTCTACAGCGCACTCATACTCCTCGTCTCCGCCTGCGCAACGATGGAGCCGAAGCAGCACAACCAAGTGGCCATTCCCTGGGTGGCGCCCCTTGTCGCCCCGAAGCCCGTTGTGCTCCCGCTGCCTATCGGCCTGTCTCCACCGATTACCGCCATGGTGGACCCCAACGTGAAGAAGACAGAGGAACCGGAGGCAAAGCCAACACCAGAGAGCTCCGGACCCAATAGACCCCCACCGGCCCCACTGACTTCAAAACCCCGCCCTGAGTGCATTCCAAAGCTCGTGCCGCACCTTGGTGGAGATGACCTACATGATAAGTGCGCCGACAAGATCCCACAAAACAGTTATCCCGGTTTTGATGCGTTCGTCAACGGCAAGCACTTCGACGCGTTCCAACAAGGTGGGGGCGTGCTGTGGGAGATCAAGACCGACAATTTTGATACATTTACTGCGGCCCTGAAGAAAATTGTGATTGGAAAACAAGTGCCGGATCTACAGCACGAGCGCGATCTTGCGAATTCCTGTGGGTTCGACTTTCGGATTGGAGTGCGCGTCGCCGCGCATCAGGCGGCACTGATCAGCGTGGACCCCACCTTGAAGATCATCGTCATGGACTGGTGCTGAAATGGCAGTTACGCAAATCTCCCTTCTTCTGAGCGTCTACGCACCTGCTCTTGTTGGCGATGCCGCACGTGCACTTGCCGTTCCCCGTGGAATGGAACGCGCGCTTCCCGGCTTGAGCTTGGAGTGGACGATTTCTGATGAGGGAAAGTTCATCCCCTTGCCGCAGCGAGAGAAATGGATCGAAGGGGCGACTGCACGAGGAAGGCTCCCAATGCTTTGCAACGGTGATGAGGACTATTTCGTGACGGTTTCCGGATGGGAACGCCCGGCAGGCATCTCCTCGGGGCATCGGCCACAGTTTGAAGTCCATGTGGAAATGCCACTGGACGCGGCAGTTGTTGCAGCGGCTGAGGATGTGCTCGAGGGCGTGGCGGAGGGCGCACGCGCGTTCTGGGGGCGTGCGACTCCGAATGGAGCGGCACTGGACATCGCGCGTCAGACGGCCCCAACGATAGAGGGACCTCCATCCCCGCCGCGAGGGTTGCCCTCCCTCAAGCTCTTCGAGGACATCCGTGTGCCGGAGATTCCCTGCCATCTCGGGTGGCTGAATTACTGGTCGGCCGCCACCGCGCGGACCATCGGCTTTCCCGATCCAGTTCATGACGCGGAGTTGCTGTCGCGCTCGCGGCGTACCGTGACGGGCGGGTGGGTTGTTCGGCTCACAGATGCGCCGCTCGATCTCGACAAACCCGAGCACCTCGACGTGCTTCTGCGTGCTTACGAGCGCTTCCCGGAGATCGGTGGACGCTCAGCGCCTTGACAAGCGCGGGCGGCTGCGTGTCTACACGATGAGGGGGGGTGGCCAGGCGGTGGCCTCGGTGTATGGCATCATCCACGGCGACACGTTCATCTACCATCCACTGACTCCCTCCACGCGCCGCCAGGCGCTTCACGCCTCACCCGAGGAACCACGATGAATGAGAAAGTCATGGCGGTGCTCGACGCCTATCACGAGCGCATGCGCGAAGAAGACGGACGCCGGCATGAGGCGCCGCGAACGGGCGGCCCCGGGGATTGGCGCGATCAAGTCCTGCTCGCCGTCGGACCAGATACGGGCAAGCTGCTCAACATCCTCGCGCGGAGCTTGCGCGCACCCAACATGCTGGAGATCGGCACGTCCTACGGCTACTCCGGGATATGGCTGGCGGAAGCCGCGCAGGCGACTGGCGGTCGGCTGACCACCCTGGAGTTACAGGACTACAAAACGGCCCATGCGCGCGAGATGGCGGAGAAGGCGGGTCTGGCCGACTGCATCGACTTCAAGGTAGGCGACGCGCTTCAGCTGATCGCCGAGCTGCCGTCCGGAATCGACTTCGTGCTCCTCGATCTCTGGAAGGACCTCTACGAGCCGTGCCTCGAGGCCTTCTATCCCAAGCTCAATCCAGGGGCGATCATCGTCGCCGACAACATGCTCCGGCCCGGCGGCGAAGAGGTGAAACGCTATGGCAGGGCCGTGCGCGCGAAGCCCGGAATGACCAGCATCCTGCTCCCCGTGGGAAGTGGCTTGGAAATCAGCCGGTTCGAACCGACCTGACCGCCTTCCCACTCCCCGACGTCGAGGCTCGAGCCGCTGTGCCAGGGGGAGGTCCCAGGGATTCGTAGTGTCCGAGCACGTGGGCGAGCCCATCCTCCGAGATGAAGTCGAGCCCCTGCATGGCGCCCGCGGCGGCCTCGGCGGCGCGTACGAACATGCGCTCCTCGTAGTCCGCCACGGCCCGGCTCCAATCGGCGTGCTCCGTGAGCGCGAGCGCCAACTCCAGGGCGTCGAGCATGGCCATGTTCACGCCCTCGCCGGAGAAGGGCGGCATGACGTGGGCCGCGTCACCGAGCAACGTCACGCCTGGCCGGTGATTCCACCGGTGGCCCACCGGCAGCGCGACGATCGGACGTGGGCTCGGGGTGTCATCGCATTGGTCGATGAACGCGAGCAGGGACGGTGCCCAGCCGGGGTACAGCGCCTTGAGCTGCGCGCGCGCGCGGGCGGGTGAGGACAGATCCACGACGCCCTGGGACAGCTGCTCCTCGGGCACGCGGAACATGCAGTAGACGCGGACGTGGGCGTTGCTGCTGCGCTGGGCGATGAAGCCCCGCCAGCTGCCCACCGCGGATATCTTCCCGCGCGGGATGAGCGCCGCGAGCTCGGGGTGCCGCGCGTCCACGTCGTCGAGGGTGAGCTCGATGCAGTGGACGCCCGTGTAGGCCGGCTTCTGCTGGGATAGGAGTGGCCGCACCCGGGACCACGCCCCGTCGGCACCCACCACGAGATCGAACTCGCCGAGCGAGCCCGGGTCGCCCACGACGCGGCAGCGGCCGTCCGGCAGCGGCTCCACGGCCGTCACCTTGCTGCCCCAGCGGATCACCTCCTTCGGCAGGCTGCCGAGCAGGAGCGAGCGCAGCTGCGTGCGATCAATCTCCGGCCGGTCACCGCCGCTGGCCTCGGCGTGCTCGAAGCGCAGCGTGCCGTGCTCGTCATAGATCGCGTCGTATTGGTCCTCGTACCGGGCGAGCTCCTTGAACCGCGCCTCGAGCCCGGCTTCGCGCAGGGCGCGCTGGCCAGACTCGGCGTGGAGGTCCAATGAGCCGCCCTGGGGACGTGCGAGCGGGTGCTCGTCCAGCTCGAAGACCGTGGAGGAGATGCCCCGGGCCACGAGGAGCCGCGCGAGCGTGAGTCCACCCGGGCCGCCACCGACAATGCCGACGCTCCTGCTCTTTTCCATAGGACCCTATGTATATTAGGATAGGGCCCTATGCAATCGGATGAAGCATCGGGGCCCTGGGATCCCAATTCGTCGGCCTCGTTCTGGATCAACCGTTCATCAAGGATGCTCCTGCGCCTGCATGAAGCACGCCTCAAGCCGCTTGGCTTCGGAATGGGCCAGATGCCCGTCCTGCACGCGCTCCAGGATGGCGCGGCGCTGTCGCAGAAGGAGTTGGCTCTGTTCGCGCGGGTGGAGCAGCCGACGATGGCGGAGATGCTGGCGCGCATGGAGCGTGATGGCGTGGTCGAGCGCGAGCCCAATTCGAGGGATCGGCGCGGAAGCCTCATCTCGCTCACCCGGAGCTCACGCCTTCGCTGGCCCAAGGCCAAGGCGGCGCTCATGCAAGGCGAGCGCGACGCCACGGCTGGTTTCAGCGACGAGGAGAAGGCGCTGCTGGTGAAGCTCCTGCGGCGCGTGGTGGGCAACCTCGGGGGAGAACCGCTTCCCTGAGGCCTGCTCGCTGGACCGTCCCATGTCGCGAACGCATTGGACGGGTAGGGCCCTGGCGTGTGGGGTGATGCGGCCCGTTCTGACGCTATGGCTTTTCGGGGGGTTGTCGCACGGGTCGCGAGTCATTGCCCCGCCCGGGTCTTCGGGAGATAGGCGGGAGGAGGGATGCCCTCGCGCAGCTCCGGTGCGTTCTCGGGTGGACGCGCCACGAGCTGGAGCGGGAGCACTCCCGCCCAGCAGTCCAACGCCAGGTCTTCCTCGTCGTCACGAGGAGGCCCGGTGCGCACCTTCGCCGAGGCCTCCACCAACGGCAGCCGGAGCACGGACGTCGCCTTCATCTCCTGCACATTGGGGGGACGCACCTCGGCCCAACGCCCGTTCAGGAGGTGATCCGTGATTGCCTCCAACGCCCGGGTCTTCTCCGCCTCGTCCGTCACCAGCACCGCCGTGCCCAGCACCACCACGGAGCGGTAGTTCACACTGTGGTGGAAGGCGGAGCGCGCCAGGACGAGCCCGTCCAGCAGGGTCACCGTGACGCATACCGGCACGCCCAATGCGAGCTGCCGGGTGAGCCGGCTCACCGATGCGCCATGGAGGTACAGGTCGCGCCCGACACGCCCGTACACCATGGGAAGGACGTACGGCTGGCCGTCCACCGTCACCCCGACATGGGCGACGAGCCCCTCGTCGAGGATGGAATGGACGACAGCCTCCTCGTAGGAGGCGCGCTGCGGGAGGCGGCGGACGGTGCCGCGTTCACTCGGAGGGGGTGTGGTCATGCGCCTCTTCATGCTCCCGGACTGGTCCATCCAACAGGCCCAGTTCCGACAAATCGGATGGACCAGTCCCCGCCACCTGAGGCAGGCTCCCTCCCATGAAGGGCTGGGACCTGATGCTCGACCTCCGCGCTCCGTCGCCAACGCCCCTCTTCGTCCGCATCGCCCGCGCGCTCGAGGAGGACATCCGCCGCGGCCGACTCCCGCCCGGAGCACCACTGCCGGGAAGCCGTACCCTCGCGGAGTCCCTGGGAGTGCATCGCAACACGGTGCTCGCCGCCTACCGCGAGCTGGAGACGCAGGGGTGGATCGTCACCTCGGCGGCACGGGCCACCTACGTCTCGCCCACACTGCCGGACGTGCCCGCCCGCCCCAGCGCCGGAGCCCCCCGGGAGACCCTGCCCACGCAGGTGGGCTTCCCGCTCCCGGCCACGCCCCCGCGCCGCGAGCGCTTCGAGCCGTCACGCCGCACCCTCGTCCTGGCGGGAGGCGTCCCCGACGTCCGGCTCGTCCCCTCGGCCCTCCTCGCCCGGGCCTACCGCCGGGCGCTGAAGCTGGAGGGCAGGAAACTGCTCGACTACGGCGATGCCCGTGGCCACCCGCGCCTGCGCGCCGCGCTCGCCGACATGCTCTCTTCCGTGCGCGGGCTCGCCGTTGGCGCGGACGATCTGCTCATCACCCGGGGCAGCCAGGGGGCGTTGGATCTGGTGGCGCGCACCCTGGTGACGCCCGGGGAGACGGTGGCGGTGGAGGCGATTGGGTACCGTCCCGCCTGGCATGCGTTCCAGCTCGCCGGGGCCCGCCTCGCGCCCCTCCCGGTGGACGGGGAGGGCCTGCGAGTGGATGCGCTCGAGGCCCTTTCCCGGCGTACGCCGGTGCGCGCGGTGTACCTCACCCCCCATCACCATTACCCCACCACCGTGACGCTCTCCCCGGCACGGCGACTCGCGCTGCTGGCCTGGGCCCGCGAGCACCGCGTGGCCCTCATCGAGGACGACTACGATCACGAATTCCACTACGAGGGCCGCCCCGTCCTGCCGCTCGCGAGCGCGGACCGGGACGGGCTGGTGCTGTACGTGGGCACGCTGTCCAAGGTGCTGGCCCCGAGCCTCCGCCTGGGATTCCTGGCCGCGCCGCGCCCCTTCCTGGAGCATGCGCTGGGAGTGCGCGAGGCGGTGGACCGGCAGGGGGATACCGCGTTGGAGGCCGCCGTGGCCGAGTTGCTGGAGGAAGGGGAGGTGCGGCGTCACGTGCGCAAGATGCGTGGCATCTACCAGGACCGGCGCGATGCCTTGGTCGAAGCGCTGGGGAAGACACTGGCGGGCGTGCTCTCCGTTTCGCCTCCCGCCGGGGGAATGGCCCTGTGGGCACACTGTGCGCCGGAAGTGGACGCGGACGCCTGGGCCCAGGCGGGGCTCGGGGCGGGCGTGGGCTTCAGTGCGGGGAGTGTCTACAGCTTCGACAATCGCCCCGTAGCCGCCGTGCGGCTCGGCTTCGCCGCCCTGAAGGAGTCCGAGCTCACCGAGGCGGTGCGCCGCATGGCGCGCGCGCTCCCGGGGCGTTGAGCGGACCGACGAGTCTCAAGGTGAGTCCGGGTGAGGCTGGAGCGCCAGACGCGCTCCAGCCCATGTTCACCGGAGCGTCTTACGGGCAGGTGATGCTGGCGACGGTGTTGCAGCTCGCATATCCATTGTTGCTACCGAAGCTGGCGTGCGTCCCGCCGGCGCAGGCCTTCATGCCATTCGGGACACCGGTGTACGCCGCCTGCGCGCCCTCGAGGATGCCATCGTACGCCAGGCCATCCGGCATGATGTACAGTGTTGATCATGATTGCTCTGTCTTGAGGAAACGCCTTGGTGGGTTTCCCACCATGCGGCGTGGGCAGGGATGGGGGCTCAGCCGGGCTTCATGGCGGGCTCATCCTGTCGGGCCTGGAGGCCACGCGAAAGTTGGCAGCATAGCCCTACTGTCCACGTAACCGGGACAAGCCCAGAATTTGTTGATGGCTGCTAAACATATCTTATGTGCACTTGAGCTGGGATGCACAATTCTGGACTAGGTAGATGGCCGTGTTTCATGCGATGAAGGATGGAAACCCTCGCGCAGCTTGACGGAGAACAACATGAGCACGACCCCTGGAATGGTGAAGATCGACCCCTCACTACCCCCCCGGAGTGAGCGGAAATTCTGCCCGAACGATCAAGTGCACACGCTTGAGTTGTCCTCGAATGAAGGCTTGGTCACAAACGACACGAACGTTCCGTGGGTGGTGTATTTGGTTTACGCGAGCAAGCACAGTAATATTCGGGAGATGTGGGGACAGCCCCCGCATACAAGCGTGGCATGCACTGCGGGGTATCTGCTCTGCGTCAGGGCCATTGACAATGGCGACATCGTGAAGTCAGACAATGACAATGGTAACTATACGTATTGGTATGACGGAGGGACTACGATGGAGGCGGGGCGGACTTTTTATATAAGTAGAATGTCGTACTGATGAGTGCTTCTGCGTTGCCACCGCCGCTGCTCGTGCTTGACCTCGACGAGACTCTGATCGTCGCGAGCCCAACCCCTGGTGTTCTCGCTGGGGGACTCCAGGTTTGCGGCTACTCCATCAAGACTCGCCCCTACTTGCGGGACTTCTTGCTGGCTTGTGCTGACCGCGTCCAGATCGCCGTGTGGTCGTCCTCATCCGATGAGCGCCACACCATCTAGGCGAAGAAGCGCTACAGGGCTCGGCGACGCGGTTATCCGCTCGAGCCGATGCTTCTCGTGGACGACTCTCCCGGTGAGTTATCGCGCAGTTGGTGCACCGCGCGTTGCCGTGCGACCCACTCGGCGGTCTTGCTGGGTTCGCCTTGATTCATGGTTGCCTCCAGGTAGAGGCGACGGCATCAAGCCATCACCAAACTGTGTCACTACCGTCGCGACAATCCTTGGCACAAAGCACAACTGTAGAACCAAGGAATCCACCGAGGACTACGGTCCTGGCTCGCCCCCTGATGCATGGGCATTCAAGTCTCTCAATCCCGTCGAGCGGTGGCTCAGGGAAGGGAGAAGACATGGACCATCTCGTCCTTGTCGTTGCACCCTGGGTCTTGATCGGACTTCATCGAGTCAGACACCAGCGCGACCTGGGTGGCGGACAGGAACGTGACTCCCTCGATGTTGCAATAGTTCGGGGAAGGGAGCGCGTAGACGGTGCCCGAGCCCACGAAGGACCAGCTCGTCGCGCTGAGCGTGCCCACCCAGAGCTTCTGGGACTCCTGCGAGGTGACGGCGACCTTGAAGGTCCCGTTGCTCTGAGGCAGCAACGCGATATCCGAGAAGTCCGCGAAGTTGGCGGTCGAAGGGAGGTAGAGGAGAGTGGGTTCGGCGGTCCAGGTAGAGCCCGTCTGCTTGAGGACCTGGAGGGCGCCCATGGGGGTGCCTCCGGTGGTGGACGAGCAGTTCTGCCCTTCGCACAGGGCCAGCAGGTAGTCGTCATTGTCGCGCCGCAGCCAGGCGACGCCCTCGAAGCCCTTGTTGGGGTTGGAGAACGTGACGGTCGTGGACTGCTCGGTGGCGCTGGAACCACTGGCGGCGGAGTCGTACTGGATGACGCGTCCCCGGGTGGAGCCCTCGGCGACGACGTAGAAGTGCTCGGTGTTATTGGAGTCGAAGGTGATGCCTTCGTACTGGGACTGCTGGCTGGTGGAGCCTCCGCTGGCATAGCCGCCGCTGGCGAGGTCCGGGGCAATCTTGCCAATCTTTGTCATCTTGTCGAAGACGACGTAGAGGTAGCCGTTCTGGAGGTGAACACCGCTGGCGGGGTAGTCCGAAATACCGCTCAGGGGGATGATCTGCGAGATCTTCTTCTCTCGGTCGAGGCGAAGGGTCGCCAGACCCTGGGGGAACTGAATCATCTCCTCGACCTGCTGGTCGGTGGGTTCAGAGCAGCCCGCGGCGAGGGCTGACAGCGTGGCAAGCAAGAGACGGCGGGACATGGGTTCTCCAGGACAAGTAGAGGCGGCGGCATTCTACCCACTCCCTCCGTGAAGGGAGGCTTGATCCGCTGACGTGGCTCTCCCGCATTTTTTGTGCTCCGTGCATCGGGACGTCTGCTGTCCCGACGGGCGCCCATCACGACAGGACTGGCGAGCACGCAATGAGCGGGAGCGCCACAAGCGGATCAATCCCACACCTCCATACCGAGCAGCCCTGAGCTACCGGTCACGAGGACTCGCATGGGCGGATGCTCTCGTACCGGCTGACGGGGAAGTCAACTCACGCCGCGCTGGGGCAGCGTGACTGCTCGAGACCCTACTCCGGTTGCTCCGGCTCGGACGCATGCTCCCGCGCGATGAGCCCGCACACCACGAGCAGTCGCATCAGCACGCCCGCCAGGAGCATCAGCGCGAAGCGACCACTCTCCGTGGTCGTCCATTCGCCGGAGCGGACGAAGACCGCGACGAAGAAGCCGAACAGACCCTGGGCGATGAGCACCAGCAGCGTCAGGACGACGAACACGGCCTGGGACACCGGCCCGAGCGTGTGCCGCTGCTTGAGCAGGAGCCCCGGCGCGAAGAGCGTGAGGCCCGCGCTCAGCGCCGCGAGCAGCAACAGCGTGACCCCCTTCGAGGTGGCCAGCTCCGTGCCGAGCTCGAGGCCCGGGTAGAGCATCTCGACGAAGCTCCAGGCCACGGCGAGCGTCCCGAGGAGGGGGCTCCAGGACCACTCCTCGTCCTCGGGCGTCGGGAGACCGTTGGCCTCCAGCTACGCTTGGGCACCCGACGGTGCAGGGTGAAACGCACCGGCCTTTTGTCATTTGTGGCTAAACCGCCAGCGCGAACGTCCCGCGCGGCAGCCCGGCCCAGCACAACGCCGTGGTTCGCCCGCGAAATGAGTGCCCGAGACGGCAACCCGCCTGGGGGGTCAGTACTGGACGGTCGTGCTGTAGGCGAAGTGGTCGGAGCCGTACTTCTCCAGGCGTTCGGCGGGACCGGTGCCGATGCCACGGCTGACGTAGACCTGGTCGATGGGCACGCCGTCGACCCCCGCCGTCCGCAGGTGGTTCATCCCCGGGATCTCCTGCGAGAGAGGGCGGTTGAAGTCGCCCACCAGGACGACGGGCAGCCCCCGCGAGAGCAGCTCCGCGACGACCTCGCGAACCACGGCGTTGTGCGTCCGCCAGCGCTCCTGGCGCTCGGGGTGATCACCGCCCCATGCGCCGGAGATGTAATGGGTGTTGATGAACGCCAGCTTCGCGCCGGTGTCCTTGTTCTTGAGCACCACCCAGTTCACGAAGCGCGAGGGCGTTACCCCGGCCTCGCCTCCGTGCGTGAGCCGGGAGCCGTCTCCCGTCTTCTCGTACTTGTTCCTGCGCCACGAGATGGCGATGGAGTTGCGGGCGTCGAGCCGCTCCGCGCCAGGACGGAAGTGGTCGTAGGACTCGAGCGCGCCGAGCTTGGAATGGCCCGCGTCGGTGTCCACCTCCTGCCAGCCGATGACGTCCGCGAGCGGCTTGAAGGTCGCGCTGCCGTGAAGGGTGTTGTGGGTCGCGACGGTGGCCGTCGTGACCGCGAGCGCCTCCGTCCGCTCGGGGCTGATGGAGGACATGAGACCCAGGGACAGAAGCAGGCTGAGGACGGCCGAGGAGAAGAGTTCGAACATGGTGTCTCAGGGGTGGGCGCCGGGCCGCATCACCCGGCGCATGGGGGAAGCGAAGGGAGCCGGTCACTCGTAGAGCAGGAAGCGCGTCCCATCGCTGTCCTCGAAGCCAGACGGATCGATGACGCCGGCGTTCGGGAGGGGACGGCCTGGGACGGTGTCATCGGGGAGGCAGATGCCGAGGCAGGCGACGAGCGCGACGGATGCTCCAAGGGAGCGGCGGCGGAGTGGCGTCATGGACGAATCCTTCTGAGCGCACCCTACAAGTATTTCAGGTTAAATTGAATAAACACGTATTTCCGTTTGAGCATGGGTATCCCCGACGGGAGTCGAACCCAGGGAAGCGACGTCGTTGTCAGAGTCAGCCTACGGATCGTCTGACACTCTTCGCGTCACCACCGCCGTGGGCTCCTCGCTTCTCGCCGGGGTGGAGAGGTGCTCCACCCGGGTTTCCTGCTCCGTGCTCCGCACCGGAATGTGGCCCGCCTTGCGCGCGAGGGCTTCCTGCACCAGACGGCCCAGCTCCCGCTGTCCGTGGGGAAAGGGCGCGAACTCTCCCGTCAGGGCACACAGTTGCTCGCGCAACCGCTGGCCCCGGTCCGTGCGCTCCTCCACTTGCCACTTCAGCAGACCCATGATGACGGCATCCAGCGCGGGAGGTACTTCCGGGCGGTGCTCCGAGGGCGGCACGAGGAAGGGCGGCGGGGTCGCTCGCACGGTGTTGGAGACATCCTCCTCCTGGAAGACGCGCCGTCCCGTGAGCGCCTCGTGCAACGTGAGGCCCAGCGCGAAGAGATCCGCTCGCCCGTCGAAGGCGTGGCCCCGCGCCTGCTCCGGTGCCAGGTAGCCCAGCTTGCCGCGCACCCGGTCCGCCTGCGTGAGCCGGACGTGAATGGCCGCGCGCGCCACCCCGAAGTCCCCCAGCTTCACCTCGCCAATGCGCGACAGCAGGATGTTGGGCGGATTCACGTCCCGGTGCACCAGGTTCAGCGGAAGTCCCTCGTTCGAAGTGCGCCGGTGCACGTAGTCGAGCGCCTCGCCCAGCTCGGCCCCGAGGTAGGCCACCACCGCCGGCGGCAGCGACCCGTGGCTCTTGAGCAGCTCGCGCAGGGACACGCCTTCGATGTGCTCCATGGCCATGAAGTACGTGTCCCCGAAGCGGCCCACGTCGAGCACCTGGACGATGTTGGGGTGGTTGAGCAGCGAGCCCAGCTCCGCCTCCCGGCGGAACAGCGTCACGAAGTCCTCGTCCTCGGCGTAGGCGGGGAGGATGCGCTTGATGGCCACCACCTTCTCGAAGCCGCCTTCTGGGCTGTACGTGGCGCGGAACACCTCCGCCATGCCTCCCACCCCCAGCCGCTCGTGGAGGAAGTACTTGCCCACCAGGTCCTTCTCCCGCACGGCGTGCAGCGCCTCTTCGGCCCGGTGCGTGAGGTAGCCGGCCACGAGCGCCGCCAGCCATCCGATAACGAAGTAGTAGCTGGCCCGCAGAATCACCATCTGCGGCGTGAAGATCATCGGAATGGGCTCGGCCAGCCGGGGCCAGGCCAGCAAGAAGTAGAGCAGCACCGTCTGGGCGGCCACGAGGCCACCGGCGAAGAGGGCCAGACGGCGCTTGCCCCGCAGAGCCGCGAACACGATGGCCGCGGTCCAGAGCACGGCCATGGGGTTGCCCAGCGCCTGCTCGGGCGTCCCGAAGAGGGTGTCGCAGACGAAGAGGAACGCTCCGGTGGAGGTCTCCAGTCCGACGTTGACCCAGTAGATGGAGGGGTGGAACCAGCCTCGCCGCAACATCCGGGACAGCACCCCGTAGTAGACGGCGAGGACGGCACACAGGCCCGCGACGGCCAGGGCGCGGGGCCAGCCGATGAGGGAGACCAGCCCGAGCGTGGAGACGATGAAGAGGCTGGACACCCGGCTGATGAACCGGGCCACGATGGCTTCGCGGGCGGCGGCGTCCGCCCGGAAGTGCTCGGCGAGCAACTTCGTGCCGAGCGGCGTCGCGCCACCTGTTGAGTCGGAGGGAGGCATGGGGGGGCCGCATTGTCTTGCAGCCGTGAGGGCAAGGCGAGTCCTGGCTCTCCGTTCGAGCAGGCCCTTCTACGTCTCAGGTTGTGTGCCGGGGCCCGCTGCGGAGCCTGCGAGGGCAGTCCCAGGTGCTCCAAAATGGCGCGCACCCCACCGGGGGCCGCCGCTCCTCGTGCCGAATCCGCGGCCACCACCCCGGCCACCCCGGCTCGCACGACGAACCGGGCCGTCCCTCCCGCCACTAGCGGCGACGACGATGCCTTCAGGGGGACGACCCTCGCGGGTCAGCGGCGCGCCTTCGCTGGTCACTTCCTGGGCACGCCTCCGCCCGCCACGCCCATCTCGGCGCCCACGGGTACCGCGCGGCGCGGAGACACGTGCTCATGGAGCCCGCGGGCGCTCATCCCCCGAGGGCTCGAGCGCGACCGTGGCGGCGAGCAGGCCCACCATGGCTCGCTGGTATTCCACGAGCGCCTTGACCTCCACGAGCTCGGCCTCGACCGCGGCCTGCTCGCGCTGATTGACCACCAGCAGACTCGTGTCCCCATGCTCGAAGCGGATGTACTCCGCCCGCGCGAGCTGGCGCGCCACCTCCGCGGCACTCTGGGCGAGCCCCACCCGCTCATAGGCGGCCCGCAGGGCCGAGAGCGTGTCACGCACCTCGGTGACGATTTCATCGCGCGCCAGCCGGGCCCGGGCATCCACCGCCGCCTGCCTTGCCTCGGCGGCCCGGCGCTGGCCCCGGGCCTCCCGGGCGAACAGGGGAATGTCGAGCGTCAGCGACGCCTGGAGCTCGGTGGGCCGCAGGTTGGCGGGACCCTGGCCCACGTCCCGCGCCACGCGCAGTCCGAGGTCCACGGCGGGGGCCGCCTGGTTGCGGGCCAGCTCCGCGTCCACCTGCAACACCTCGCGCCGCAGCTCCAAGCCCCGCAGCTCCGGGCGCCGGTGCAACGCCTGTTCGAGCCATTCCTCCAGTCCCGCCTCCAGCGCGGCCTCGGGAATGGGGAGCCCGTCCGGCAGTCGCGCGGACGAGACGATCTGGGGCTCGCCCCGGGCATCCCGTAGGTACAGCGACAGCTTGAGCGCGGCCTGCTCGAGCGCCCGCCGGGCGGCGACCCGATCCGCGTCCCGCGCCAGGAGGACCCGCTCGTTCTCCGTGTGCTCGATCCGCGGAATGTCTCCCGCGGCCACGCGGCGCGCGAGCTGCTCGCGGCGCGCCACGGCCAGCGCATGCTGCGCGGTGGCGATGGACAGTTGCCGACCCGCGGCCACCCAATCCCAATAGTGGTAGGCCGCCTGCCGTTGCACGCCGAGCCGCTCCCCCGCGAGCTCGAACGCGGCGATCCGCTGCCGCAGACGCGCCTGGGAGAGACCCGCCCGCCGCTTGTCGATGGCGCCATCGCGCCACAGGGGAAGCGCGAGCCCCGCGTGCAGCTCGCCCCCCGAGAGCGTCTCGTACTGGCCGTAGTACACGGGGAAGTCGCCCTGGCCCAGGCGGTAGCCCGCGAACAAGCGCAGGCCCCACAGCGGCGTGGGCTGCTCGATGGCGGCCTCGAGGCGCTCGTGCGGGTAGTAGCTGAACGGAATGGCGAGCCCACGCGCCCGCACGAGGGGGTCGAAGCCACCCTCGGCGGAGAGCACCTCGGCCTCGGCCGCGTCCACTCCCCGCTGGGCCGCATCCACGCGCGGATGATGCTCGCGGGTGGAGCCGAGCACCTCCTCGAGCGAGAGGGGCGCGAGCGCCTCACTGGCCAACACGCGGGGCGTCGTCCCGGCCAGCACCGCGAGCAAGACCACCCCGGACACCCGGCGCACGCCCATCACACGCTCCCCTTGGACGGCTTGTCCGAGGCCTTCTTCTCGGTGGCGACCGACGGGGGAAACCCATTGAACTGGCGCCACAGCTCGAACCCCAGACGGACCTTGTCCAGGAGGATCCACCCATTGGCGCGCACTCCCTGGCGCAGGAACCGGCCCTCGGGCCAGGACTCGCCCTGGTCCGGCACCACGACGAGGCGGAATGCCCCCAAGCCATCGTCCGCCGCGTCCACGAAGGCCACCGTGCCCCCGAAGGTGCCCACCGCCACCGAGGGCCAGCCGGCGAACTGGATGGCGGGCCAGCCCTCGAACTGCAGCCGCACGTGACGTCCCGGGGAGATGAGGGGCGCATCCCGGCCGGCGACCCGCAGCTCCACGGCGATCGCATCCGTGTCGGGCACCAGCACGGCCAGGGGATCGCCCACCTTGACGAACTCCGCGCCCTGCTGGGCCATCACCCGCAGGAGCGTGCCCGCGCGCGGAGCGTGGATGCGCTGGGTGGACTGGCGCGCGAGCAGGCTGTCCAACCGCGCCAGCTCGATGCGCTCCTTGGCGAGCTCCGCCTTGGCGGACTCGTGCCGGGCGAGGCCATCATTGACGAGGGCATCCGCGTCCGTCTGGATGCGCTGGCGGTCCGAGCCCAGCGCCGCCAGTTCGCTGCGCGCGGCCTCGAGGCTGGCGCGGGCGCTCTCCACGTCCGTGCTCGTCTTGGCGTACTCCAACTGGGCGAGTTCCACGGCACGCGTGGCCGTCAGGCCGTTCGCGTGGAGCGTGCGCTGGCGCTCCAGCTGGAGCCGGGACGTCTCCCGCGCGACCTGGGCCGCGGAGAGCGACTGCTCGGCGGCCCGGATGCGCTCCTTCACCATGCGCACGCGCGAGCCGGCCGCCTCGACGCTCGCCGTGCGCGAGGAGCGCAGCGCGTCCACGCGCGACTCATAGGCCCGTATCTGACTCTGGGCCGCGCGGATGCGGACCTCGATGGCGTCACGCTGCTCGCGCAGCCGGGTCATCAGCTCCGGATCATTGTCGGCCAGCTCCACGAGGAGGTCGCCCGCGTCGACCCGCGAGCCCTCCTGCACCGCCCAGTGGATGATGCGCCCGGCGATGGGGGACTGGACGGTCTGCTGACGATCCAACGGTGCGTAGGCGATGACCCGTCCGTGGCCCGTGATGTTCTGCTGCCAGGGTGCCACGAGCAGCGCGATGGCGCAGAGCACCAGCAGCAGGAGCAGACCCCGGGCGACCATGCGGGCCATCCGGGTGTCGTGGCGGACCAGCCGCATGACGGGAAGCGAGGAGGAGGGCGAGGAAGGGTCGGTCATGAGCGGAACGTGGGTTCAGGAAAGGGTGGGGGCCCGAGCCGACGACTCGGGAGTGACGGAGTGCAGCTGGCCATCGCTCAGCACCAGGGCGCGCTCGCACCGGCCGAGCAGGTCCGGATGGTGGGTGATGAGCAGCAGGGTCCAGGGCGCATCGGACGCCAGCAACGTCCGCAGGACGCGGTCGCGGATGCCCGCATCGAGCGAGTCCAGCGCCTCGTCGATGATGAGCAGGCGCGGCCGGAGCAGGAGCGCTCGCGCCAGGTGCAGCAGCACCCGCTGGCCCGACGACAAGGGCTGTCCCCCCGTGGTGAGTTGCGTGTGGAGCCCTTCCGGAAGCCGGGAGATGGCGTCGCCCAGGCCCACCTCGTCGAGCACCCGCCGCAGCTCCGCCAGCGACAGCTCGGACTGCCCCATCCGGAGGTTCTCCACGAGCGTTCCGGCGAAGAGCTCCGGCGCCGCCCCGACGAGCGCCACGTCCCGGCGCAGCGCGGCGAAGGACAGGTCCCGCGTGTCGGTGCCGTCCAGCAGGATGCGCCCCCGCGTGGGGCCGCGCAGGCCGTAGAGCAGCTCGCCCAGCGTGCTCTTGCCCCCGGCGGTCTCACCCGTCAGGGCCACCTTCTCTCCCGCCCGGAGCGCGAAGCCGACGTCGCGCAGGACGGGCGCGTCCTCGCGGTAGTGGAACGCCAGCTCCCTCACCACCAGGCTCGCGGGCCCCGGGCGAGGCGCATCGCTCTCCCCCAGGTCCCGCTCCACGGGCAGATCCACGAGCTGGCCCAGCTTGTCCGCGGCCGCCAGCAGATCGTAGTAGGCCTCCAGGTGCTTGCCGAACTTGGCGAAGGCCGCCAGGACGGCGGTGACGATCAACTCGGCGGCGACGAGCTGTCCCAGCGACAGCTGCCGGTCGATGACGAGCCAGCCGCCCAGTCCGAGCAGCAGCGCGCTCGCCACCGCCTGGAGGCCCAGGGCTCCGAGCACCTGCCGGAAGAGGTACTTGAAGTGCTTGCGCCGGCTGCCCAGCCAGTCACGCGCGAGCGAGTCGGCCCGCTCCTGGGCATGCTCCGCGCCTCCACTCTGACGGAAGGCGACGGGGTGGCGCACCAGCTCCTGGATCCAGGCCGCCACGGCGTACTTGGCCTTGGACTCCTTGAGGCCCGTCGCGGCCGCCGAGCGCCCATAGCCGATGAGGATGCCCGCCACGCACAGCAGGAGGAAGAAATCGAAGGCCAGCAGCATCGGGTGGTAGAAGGCCAGCATCAACAGGCCGATGCTGGTCTGGAGCACCACCGCCAGGCCCTCGAGCAGCAGCGTCGCGCTGGCCTTCTGGACGGTGACGATGTCGAAGAAGCGGTTGGCGAGCTCGGGACCGTGCGCCTGATCCATCGCACTCGTCCGTACGCGGGGCAGCCGGTGGCTCAAGTCGCTCACCACCCGGATGAACAGCCGCTGCTGGATCAGCTCCACCACCCAGTACTGCATGGCCCGCAGGGCCGCCGCGAACGCCAGCCCCCCGAGCAGCAGGATGCTCAACACCACCAGGGGCTGCAGCAGCGCGCCGAACGCCACGGTGTTGACCAGCGATTGGACGGCGATGGGGGTGGTCAGCGCGAAGAGCCCGACGCCCACCGCGTAGACGATCACCGCCCGGAGGTCGGCCGCCTCCAGGCGCGCCAGCTCACGCACCCGAGCGAAGGGCGAAGGCGTGCGACCGTCCGCGCGCCGCAGGGCGTGCAGCGGCTCCGACTCCTCGGCGAGCACCCAGGTGAGCGGCGCCGCGTCCCAGGCGGAGAGCCGCGTGACGAGCTCCCGGTGCGTCCACCGCGCACCGTCCTCGGGCAGGAAGCTCGCGCGCACCCGCACCCGCCCGCCTTCCCACTCGTCGAGCAGGAACCACCGCGCCTCCTCCCCCGAGACGAACACCGTGGCGAGCGGCCCCTGATGGTGGCCCTCGCGCAGAACGTCCTCGAGCGGACGGCGCAGCAGCGTCAGCGTGAGACCCACCGCCTGACCGGCGTGCTGGAGCCACGGCCCCCACGTCTGCTCGAACGAACCCGGCTGGTGCCGCGTGGCATCTCGGAGCGCCGCGCGGATGGCGCCCTGTTCAGGCGAGTTGCCCGTGGAGTGAGCGAGCGCCAGGAGAATCCCCTCGAGCGCCAGGGGCGAGGCGGAGGGCACGGGGAGCGTGTCGTGGTCGTGATCGGACATGGACATAGGGGAGGAGGGTCGATCCCGGCGTGGGCCGTGGACGGAGGTGGCTGGGTGAACAAGGTAAAGAGTCCCCTCGATTCCGAAAGGCAGGAAAACTGGCATGAACCCTTCGGAAAAACCGATGGATGGTTGATGCCCGCGGGACCCGCTCCAGCCAGCGAGGCTCGACGTCGCGCCCCACCACCCACTAGTCTCGCCAGCGCTCCAGGGACATCAGTGTGGCCGCCTCGTGAATGAGGTGGCACGACAACGGGCTCTGCTGAGTCCAGAGGGGGAGTGCGACATGTGCCAGAAGCTCTGCGGAAACCACTCGAACCATGACGGCGAGCCAGCGAATGCGGGCTCCTCCCGTCGCGAGTTTCTCTCGGTAGGGGCTTCCGCCCTCGGGGCCGCGGTGGCCTCCTCGGTCCCCACGCCAGCGCTGGCGGCGACCGCGCAGGGGGACCTGTCGCAAGAGGGCGGTGCCAGGGACCAGGACATGCCAAGGGACACCGGTGCGTCGAACCGGCGCTACCTGCTCAAGGGCGGCGCGGTCCTCAGCATGGATCCCCAGGTGGGGAACTTCGCCCAGGGCGACGTGCTCATCGAGGGCAAGCGGATCGTCGCGGTGGGGGCCAGGCTGAACGCTCCTGGTGCGGCGATCATCGATGCCGCGGGCATGATCGTCATGCCGGGGTTCGTGGACACCCACCACCACCAGTACCAGACCGCGCTGCGCAGCTTCCTGTCCGACGGCCTGCTGTTCAACGATGGGCTGCCGCACGGAGAGAAGAACTACCTCGACTACATCCACACGAAGCTCACGCCGGTCTTCAGGCCGCAGGACGCCTATCTCGCCGAACTCGTCTCGTCGCTCAGCCAGCTGGACGCGGGGGTGACCACGGTCGTCGACACGTCGCAGGTGGGACATACTCCGGCGCACACCGATGCGGTCATCCAGGGGCTTCAGGAGGCGGGCCGCCGCGCGGTCTTCGTGTATTCACCGGGCGCGGGCCCCGGCAACATCTTCCCGAGGGATCTCCAGCGGATCCGCGGCCGGTACTTCTCCTCGACCGATCAGCTCCTGACCCTGGCGATGGGCGGGGAGGTGTCCGACTCCTCGTTCCGGACCTACTGGGCGATTGGACGCCAGAATGGCCTGCCCATCGTGACGCACCTTGTCGGTAGCCTCGGCCAGGCCACGCTGGTGGAGCAGCTCGCGAGCGAGAAACTGCTCGGGCCCGACCTCGTCTTCATCCACGCCAGCCGCATCTCGGAGGGCTCCTGGCGGGCGATCGCCCGCTCGGGGGCGAGCGTCTCGATCGCGGCCCCGATCGAGATGGCCATGCGGCACGGCCTGCCGCCCATCCAGTCCGCGCTCGATCATGGCGTCCAGCCCGCGCTCAGCACGGACGTCGAGTGCACCATGACCGCGGACTTCTTCACCCAGATGCGGACCGCCTTCACGCTCCAGCGGGCGCTCATCAACGAGCGCGCGATCAACGGCGAGACGAACCTGCCCGAGCTCCTCACGTGCCGCGATGTGATTCGCTTCGCCACGGTCGAGGGAGCCCGGGTGGCCCGCCTCTCCCACAAGATTGGCTCGCTGACTCCGGGCAAGGAGGCGGACATCCTCCTGCTGCGCGCGGATGCCCTCAACGTGGCCCCGCTCAACAATGTGCCGGGGGCCGTCGTCACGTTGATGGACCGCGGCAACGTGGACACGGTCATCGTCGCGGGACGGATCCGCAAGTGGCGAGGCGCCCTGGTCGATGTGAACTGGGCCCCCCTGCGCGCCGCCCTCGAGGCGTCCAGGGACTACCTCCTCCAGGCGGCGGGAGTCCAACGCTTGCTCTTCTGACGAGGGGCCTCGGGGAAGTTGCGTGAGCGCGGCCCTGACGGTGGACTCCCTCCATGTTGAACCTTCCAGGCTACACGCTCCGTCGTCCGATCCGCGCCACCGACTCGAACCTGTTGTTCCAGGCGGTGCGCGAGTCGGATGGCGCACAGGTCATCATCAAGACGCCCGTGGGCCCCTGCGCTGGCCCGCGCGAGGACGAGCGGTACCGCCGGGAGCACAACATCCTGCGGCGGCTGCTGGGCGTGCGCGGCGTCACCCGGGCCCATGGTTGCGAGCGGGTCAAGGAGCGCCCCGTCCTGGTGCTGGAGGAGGTGCAGGGGGTGGCCCTCTCCGAGGCGGTGGGCCGGCCCTTCGAGCTTGCCCGCTTCCTCGAGCTGGCCGTCGCCCTGACCTCGACCCTGGCGGAGATTCACCTCCGGGGTGTCATCCACAAGGACATCAAGCCCTCCAACATCATCGTCACGCCCTCGGGCGAGCCGCGCATCATCGACTTTGGCGCCGCCACCCTCCAGCGCACCGAGCATGTGGACGCGGCGCCGACCCACCTGATCGAGGGAACGCTGGCCTACATGTCTCCGGAGCAGACCGGGCGCATGAACCGCGTGGTGGACTACCGCACCGACTTCTACTCGTTGGGCGTGACGTTCTACGAGCTGCTCACGGGCGCCCGGCCGTTCCAGGGGCGTGACGCGCTCGAGTGGTTCCATGCGCACATGGCCCAGCTGCCGAGGCCGCCGCACGAGCTCGTCGCCAGCGTCCCGCCCGTGCTGTCCGCGATCGTGATGCGGTGCCTGGCCAAGGTCGCCGAGGAGCGCTACCAGAGCGCCGAGGGACTGCGGCACGACCTCGCGGAGTGCGTGGAGGGCCTGCGCCGGGGCGCCCTCGAGCTCTTCGTGCTGGGCAAGCGGGACATCCCCAGCCGCTTCCAGCTCCCCCAGCGGCTCTACGGGCGAGACACCCACGTCGCCACCCTGCTCCAGGGCTTCGAGCGAATCGCGCGCGGAGGCCGGCCCGAGCTCATCCTGGTCCGTGGCTACTCCGGCATCGGCAAGTCGTCGGTGGTCCACGAGCTGCACAAGCCCGTGGTTCAGCGGCGCGGGTTCTTCCTGAGCGGCAAGTTCGATCAGCTCCAGCGGGATGTTCCCTACGTCACCCTGGCCCAGGCCATCCGGGGACTGGTGCAGCAGTTGCTGGCGGGCACGGACGAGGAGGTGGCCTGGTGGCGAGAGCGCCTGCGGCAGGCCCTGCAGGGCAACGGCCAGGTCATCGTGGACCTGGTTCCACAGCTCTCGCTCCTCCTGGGCCCGCAGCCGGCGGTCCCGGAGCTTCCGCCCGCCGAGGCTCAGCACCGCTTCAACCAGGTGTTCCTCCGCTTCCTCGGCGTCTTCGCCACCGCCGAGCACCCGCTCGTCATGTTCCTGGATGATCTGCAGTGGGCGGACCTGGCCAGCCTCCGGCTCCTCCAGTCCCTGCTCACCGAGGAGGAGGCACCAGCGGCGCTGTGGATCGGGGCCTACCGGGACAACGAGGTCAGCCCCTCCCACCCGCTGATGATGACGCTCGGGGAGGTGCACAAGGCGATGGTCGCGGTGACCGACCTCCAGCTCGCGCCGCTGAGCCTGGAGCAGCTCCAGCACCTCGTGGGCGATGCGCTCCCGGGCGCGGGGGCGGAGGTCATCCTGCCCCTCTCGGAGCAGGTACACGAGAAGACGGGCGGCAACCCGTTCTTCCTCCTGCAGTTGATGCAGGCGTTGCACCACGATGGCCTCCTCGGCCGCACGCCCGGAGGGGGCTGGCGCTGGGATGCCGAGGGCGTCCGGGCCCGGGGGTACTCCGACAACATCGTCGACTTCATGGCTCGCAACCTGCACCAGCTTCCCGCGAGCACCCAGCACCTGCTCCTCCTGGCGGCGTGCGCGGGCAACAGCTTCTCGCTCGAGATGCTGGCCCTCATCGCCGACCTGGAGGCGGGCGAGGTGGAGCGGGGCCTCGAGTCGGCGCTCCAGGAGGGCCTGGTGGTGCGCAGCGCCTCGGAGCAGTACCGGTTCCTGCATGACCGCATCCAGCAGGCGGCGCATGCCCTCATCCCCGAAGGCGAGCGCCAGGCGATCCACGTGCGCATCGGGCGCCTGCTGCTGGAGCGCCTGTCCGCCGAGGAGGTGCGCGAGAAGCTCTTCGAGATCGTGAGCCAGCTCAACACCGGGGTGGAGCTCATCAGCGGCCACGAGGAGCGCTACCGCCTCGCGCGCCTGAACGCCGAGGCGGGCTGGAGGGCCCGGGCCTCCAGCGCGCACGGCTCGGCCGCCGCCTATCTCGCGATGGCCTTCTCGCTCATCCCGGGCGATCCCTGGGCGCTGGACCCCGCGCTGGCCTTCAAGGTGCGGCTGGATCGGGCGAGCAGCGAGCTCATGAGCGGCAACCTCGCCGAGGCCCGCCGCCTGCTGGAGGAGCTGTGCTCGCGGGCACGGAGTCGGGCGGACATCGCCGCCGCCTATACCTTGAGGCATGAGGTGCACCTCATCGCCGGCGAGATCGAGGCCTCCGTCACCTGCCTCCTGGAGGGGTTGACCCTGCTGGGCATGCCGATGTCTCCGCATCCCTCCTGGGAGGAGGCCGTGGCCGCCCGGGAGGAGGTCCAGGCCCTGCTGGGGGGCCGTTCCATCGAGAGCCTCGTCGAGCTGCCGCTGATGACGGACGCGGACATGAAGCCGGTGATGAGCGTCCTGGGCCGCCTCTTCCCGTCCGCCTACTTCACCGACAACAACCTGCTCGTCCTCCATGTCTGCCGGATGGTCTCCCTGAGCCTCCGCTACGGCAACACCAACGAGTCGGCGATCGGGTACAGCTCGCTCGGCATCCTGCTCGGGGTGTTCTTCAAGAGCTATCAGGAGGGCTACGCCTATGGTGTGCTCGCCCGCGCGCTCGTCGATCGGTACGACCTGACCCAGGAGCGGGTCCGGGCGCTCTTCAACCTGGAGATGATCAGCTACTGGTGCCGGCCCCTGGCCGAGGCGCACGCGCACGCGCTGAGTGCCTTCCATCACGCGGTCCAGAGCAACGACTACCTGTTCGCCTGTTACATCGTCGGCCATGTCGTCTGGAACCGGCAGGCCATGGGGCACCCCCTGGATGACGTCTACCAGGACGCGGTCGCCCGGATGGACTTCATGCGCAAGACGGGCTTCGTGGGGGTGGTGGATACCACCCTCATCGTCCTGCGCTACATGCAGCAGTTGCGGGGCCACTCACCCACGTTTGGCACACTGGACGGGGAGGGGTTCGACGAGAAGGCCCTCGAGGCTTCGCTGTCGCCGGCCCACATGAGCAGCATGGTGTGCCAGTACTGGCTCTCCAAGATGCAGGCGCGCTTCATGTGCGGCTCCTACGCGGAGGCCCGTGAAGCGGGGGACAAGGCGGCGGCGTTCATCTGGTCCTTCATCGGCATCATCCCGCTCCTGGACTTCCACCTCTTCCGCGCCCTCACCCTGATCGCGTGCTGCGAGGGCGCGGCGGAGGAGGAGCGGCGGCGCTACCTGGAGGCCGCCGAGGCACACGGGCAACAGCTCGAGGAGTGGGCCGTCAACTGCCCCGAGACCTTCCGCGCGCTCGAGCGGCTGGTCTTCGCGGAGCTGGCTCGCGTCCGGGGCCGCCTGGAGCAGGCGCTCCCCGCGTACGAGGAGGCCCTTCGCGCGGCCCGCGACCACGGCTTCATCCAGCACGTGGCCCTGGTGTGCGAGCTGGCGGCGAACTTCTACCGCAAGCGGCACGCCCCCTTCATCGCGGAGGCCTACGCGCGCCAGGCCCGGGATGCGTACGCGCAGTGGGGAGCCCAGGGCAAGGTCAAGCAGCTGGACGCCCTGTGGCCGTCCTTGGTGAGCCCGGCGGCATCCACGAGCGGCACCACCACCTCCTCCTCGGAGTCCCGGGAGATCGACGCACTCGCCGTGGTCAAGGCTCAGCAGGCCGTCTCCAGCGAGATCGTCCTCGAGCGGCTGGTGTCCACGCTCATTCGGGTCGCCACCGAGAACGCGGGGGCCCAGCGGGGAGCCCTGCTGCTGCCGCGCGGTGACACGCTCGTGGTCGTGGATGACACGGAGGCCTCGGGCGGCACGCCGGCCGCGCTGCCCTGGACGATCCTCTCCTACGTCCGGCGCACGCACGAGCATGTGCTCATTGGCGACGCGGCGGCGCCTCACCCGTTCTCGGGCGAGCCCTACCTCGAGCACAGCGGAGCCAAGTCCGTGCTCTGCCTGCCGCTGATGCGCCAGGAGTCGCTGTCGGGAGTGATGTACCTGGAGAACCGGTTCGCCTCCGGGGCGTTCACGCCGGAGCGCATCCTGTTGCTGGGGCAGCTCGCCTCGCAGGCCGCCATCTCCATCGAGAACGCGCGGCTGTACGCCGAGCTCCAGCGCACCGAGGCCGCCCTGCGCGGCGCCAACGACGGGCTGGAGCGGCGGGTGGAGGAGCGCACGCGCGAGCTCAAGCAGGCCCAGGCCCAACTGGTGGACACGGCCCGTGCGGCGGGTATGGCCGAGGTCGCCTCGGACGTGCTGCACAACGTGGGCAACGTCCTCACCAGCGCCGTCATCAACCTGGAGCTGATGCGCAACACGGTCGCGGCCTCGCGCTTCGACCGGGCGGCCCAGCTCTCCGCCATGCTCAAGGAGCACCAGGAGGACCTGGTGGGATTCCTGACGCGCGACTCGCGGGGCCGCGTCCTGCCGGACTACCTCTCGGCCCTCACCGAGGAGCTGCGCAACGAGCGGACCCAACTCCAGACGAACCTGAATGAGATGGGTCTGCACCTCGAGCACATCCACGCCATCATCCGGGTGCAGCAGGACTACGCCAAGACGTCACTCATCCTCAGTGAGTGGGATCTCGCCCAGCTCATCGAGGACAGCCTGCGCTTCCAGCTGGGCATGCTGCAGCGCCACGGTGTTTCCGTGACGCGCGAGTTCTCCGCCGCCCCCAGGATGCAGGTGGACAAGCACAAGGTGCTGCAGATCCTCATCAACCTCCTGAGCAACGCCAAAGACGCCATGGCCGAGCTCCCCGAGGGGCGACGTCACCTGTGCGTGCGGCTCTCGGTTGAGGGGAGCGTGGCTCGGATTCAGGTGGTGGACAGCGGCAAGGGCTTCGCGCGGGAACTCCACAAACAGCTCTTCGCGCTTGGCTTCACCACCCGCGAGGAGGGGCATGGCTTTGGCCTGCACTCGAGCGCGCTGGCGGCGCAGGTGATGGGGGGCCGCCTGCTGCTGGAGAGCGAAGGCCCTGGCAAGGGCGCTACTGCCACGCTCGAACTCCCACTCTCGCAGCCTCTCTGACGTTGTCCCTCACCGTCGACGAGACTCCGCCAGGCCCGCGCTGGGCGTGCCAGGCGGCAGGTTCGATTCCCGCCGCCTCCACACTCAGAAGCTCAGCAATCCCGAGGGGTTGCTGGGCTTTTTCTTTGCCCTCGTTTCCGCATGTGCCCTCAGTGTGCCCCTTCGGCGCTTCTGGCCGGAGCGG
>Ga0081606_1000253_pt1 | contig 25938 bp, 30 predicted proteins | sample EareggfetidaYelm_FD_71127 | JGI IMG/M metagenome (GOLD analysis project Ga0081606, IMG submission 71127) | Earthworm egg capsule microbial community from the University of Washington, USA - E. fetida Yelm (SPADES assembly) (version 2) | ecosystem: Host-associated > Annelida > Reproductive system... | reverse complement strand
GAGACGCTGAAAATTCCGCATCGTCTCAGCGACACCGTCGAGTGCTCCTGAGTGACCGGTGATCCCAGCTCCCGCCAGACGAAGGGCTCCTGAGGACATGTCTCTGCGAAAACCGCCGCGCTCAGCTCGGAAGCTCTCAACACTCAGACGAGCGAGATCGTCAGCATCCTGCCAGTCAGGAGTACCAACCAGGCCCTTTTTGAACTGTTCCCAATCAAAAACCATGGAAACTATCCAAAGTCACTTCGAAGTAACCATTGTCACTCTTCCCAAAGAGTTCCGCCTGCTTGAAATCAAAAGGATATGTCCGCCCGAGGTGCAAGTGTCCGCAGTGATTGCACCAATACCAGCTCGTCGACGGGTCCTCGCGCAGACTCTGGTCGATCTCCGCTTCGCTCCGGTATCGATGCTTGAACACCCACTGCCCCTCGCCACTGCCTTCACGACGCAAAATCCGGCATTCTCGTGGCGTGTTCGCATGAGTGGCGCTCTGCACCGGCTCTGCGATACCGGCACACTTCGCCGAGCAGTACAGTCCGAACAGGACCGGCGCTCCTTTCGCGCCGAGCTGCTTCCGGCAGATTTTGCAGCGCTCGCGTACGGGGAAGAGCTTCTGACTCATGGACATACCAACCTTCCATCTCCAATCGGCCACGGATAGCGGATGCAGGAGTCCAGCCATTCCGCGATAGCCATCAACAGGCTCTGAGTCGCATTGACGAGCAAGAACGTCAGCGCCAGCGCTGTTGCCAGGGTCAGAAGCAACGCCAGGATCAGCACAAGCGCGAAGAGCGCACTGTCGGGATGTCTCGATGTCGCAATATGGGCATCACCGAAAAACTCGATGATGCTGTCTTGATCAGGAGTCGCAGCGCTCATCTCAGTGGCCTCCCCTTCGCGATCTTCTCGTCGCGAATCTCCCGATCTGTCAGCTCCGCCAGGCGATCCCGCACCTGGCGGTACTTGCCATCGATGAGCTGCGCCTGCTGGATCGGACTGCTAGCCACCGTTGACGGCGACAGTCGCTCAGTGACCAGATACGTCACACCGTTCTCAATGAATCGCGACTTCTCGGAATACCGCTGCAGCATGTACATCGTCGTCTTGACGGCTTCGAGCATGTCCTCGGTTCGCACATCCAGATCGGCCAGTCGGCCTTCGATCGCGCCTGTGCGACGGTCGAGCATGCGGAACGCTGTCAGAGCTGTGCGGGTGTTCTCGTCTAACGCCTCGAATGCGCTCTTCTCAGCTGCGGCACCAAGCTGCGCGGCGACAAACGCCGCCAGTAGCGACGGCAGTGAGACATCGCGCGCGAACTGCTCGTTCGTCATCTCTGCGAGATCCTGACGGAGCAGAGTCTCAAGACTCGACGGGAACATCGCAACCTGCTTGGTCCTGCCATCGTCGAAACGAAACCCGACGTTCTTGGCGAGCTGGGCATCTTTGATCGGGTCACCCCGCCGCACGCGTACGCGCTGCGGAGGTGCCACGTGTTCAGCAGACACAGCCCAAGCATGGGACACAGACACAGGTTCCTGCTCAGGTTCCAGAGCCGCCACAGGAACAGGAGCTTCAGCTGTGGCCTCATCAGAAGACACCACCGTGTTCTCGGAATCGATCTGCTCGCGCATGAGGTTTGCCTCTGTGACAGGTAGCGGCGCAGTTGCTGCTGCGCTGGACGAAGATCCGCCCCCTGCTTGTTTGGCGATAAGATCGCGCAGCACGCTCGTGGAGGCATCCGCCACCTCGCCCGAACGATACCCACTGCGTTCAGCGATGCTCTGTGCTGACGAGCCCTGTGCTGACGAGCCCTGTGCTGACGGCAGCAGCTGAGTATCCTGCGGGATCTCGAATGCATCTTCTCTGATCACGGTGCACCCCCGAATCCATCGCGGAAGAGGTCTGCGTCGACCGCACCGGCCACCTCGAAGTCGGAGGCGTCGAAGAACCCGCTCTGTCCGCTCAGCTGGTCAACCTCCAGTTCTCCGTCTTCGGCATCCTGCAGATAGGAATCGCCTCGGGTTAGACCGAGCAGAGAATCGAATCCGTTGGTGACGACGGACTCCAAATTGACCAGATTGATCGACATCGATCGCATCTGGTCGAGCAGCTGGTTCAATCGCTGCACCTCAAGCGAGGGCAGATCGTAGTCACCGTTCATCCTGGCGATCTTCTCTTCGACCGCCAGCGCCATGAACTCGTTCACCGACGGGAAGCTCTCACGGACTACCCAGTACTTGACACGCTCGATCGTGTCTTCGTGTAGACGGATCTTTATCGGCACCCGCGGAGAAGCTGTGCCCGCAAGCTTGCCGGAGGTTCCACGAACGGAACCTGTACCTGCACCCGCGGTGGGGCTCTGAAAAGAAGTGGTCACGGTTCGCTCTTTCGGTCTGGCAGCTCAGAGGGAATCAAAGGCACGTTTTTACCTTGTATACCAACATATAATATCAATCAAACACGTCGTATTGTGGGACCACATCCTGGTAGCGGCAGGCCGCTACCGGGGGTGTCCGTGACCAAACTGTGCTCTTTGGCCTACCGGAAACCGGCACGCAATGCAGCAGCACCCAGAAGACTTCATGGAGGATCTCATGACGCGCTCAACCCAACAGCGCAGAGCACACCGGTACGGCACCAGAGGGCACAGCACCAGAACCGACACGCGCGCTCGGATCACCAGACAAATCGCTGGCATCGCGGCCTCCGCCGTGGCGTTGACCGTCGGGATCATCGGCCTCTGGTCCAGCATCCAGCAGATGAACTCTGACCTGTGGTCTGCCTCGCCGATCGAAACAGCCGAGCCGATCGAACCCACTAAGACCGTCGCACAGTCTGCGTCCGCAGGCTCGCCCAAAGACCGGCGAGCAGAGCAGAAGCCGATGGAACTCGACGTAGACAACGACTACTACCGCATCCTCGGTCCCGCCGAGAAGACCTACTCGATCAACTCCGACAAGATCGGCTATTGTCCGCTCGACGAGCGGGGCCGCACCACCTGCGCTTTCGGCGAGCTGACCAGCGCACTGCGCGCTCAGGCACGTGCTGCTAATCGCCAGGAGATCACAGTCAACCCGTCTGGCTGGCCGACACAACCCAACGGCAACACCAAAGTAACCATCCCAGCCCTGTCCGGTTCTGGTCCCGGTCCCGGTTCGCAGGACTACCACGGCTGGTTCTGGAACCGCTCGCACCTGCTGGCTGACTCACTCGGTGGCAGTGCAGTGGTCGAAAACCTCGTCACCGGCACTCGCACGCAGAACGTCGGCTCCACCAAGCAGCGTGGTCAGCACGCCGGCGGCATGGCCTACACAGAGCTACTGGCCCGCAACTATCTCGACAGCGGAGCCGGGAACAACTGCCCGCTCTACTATGCAGCCACACCCCAGTACACAGGGGACGAGCGGATCCCGCGAACGGTGCTCGTCGACGTGCAGTCCTGCGATAAGAGCATCAACATGCGCGTCGAAGTGCTCAACGCCGCCAACGGCTACGCCATCGACTATGTCACCGGTACCTACCACCGGACGGGCCTGCGATGAGTGTGCTGGCCGAGACCCGGCGTACGACCAACACGACCAACTTCTGATCTGAAAGGACGGCTACGAGTATGCACGACGCACTCATGCCCTCACTTGAAACCGACACACCGACGCGCTCTTGTGTCCACTCTCCGGCGCTGTTTACGAAACCTTCGCGCGTCATCGTCGCGCTCGACATCGACGGCTCGGTCTCTCCATTAGAGATGCCCAATAACCGCCATCCACTCAAAGAGCTCGAACCCGACTGGGGGTACCGCTGGATGCGCTGGTTGCCACAGAGCCTGGGTTACGGCTCGCTAATCGCCGAGCCGGTAGTCAGACTGCTGCAGGATCTGCAGGCAGCACCCCACGTCGACGTGCGTTGGCACACCGGCTGGTGGACGCAAGCATGGGCGCTGAACTCGCGGTTGCGCCTGCCGCGCTGGCCGATGCTCGCCACGGAGGGTGAGTTCCTGCGCGGCCAGAACAGCACCGACATCCGGCAGCTGGACTGGAAGAACGCGGCGATCGTGCGCACGCTCGACAACCTCGGATCCCACGAACAACTCATCTGGGTCGAAGATGAGATCGAGTACTTCGCGCAGCGCGACCACATCACCGATCTGCTCGACCACTATCCGCAGCTGATCGCGATCCAACCTGAGGCCCAGGTCGGGATCAGCTCGCGCGAGCTCGCGGTGATCCGAGCCGCTGCGCGGCTCTGATCTCCCCCTCTCAAATCGCGTGATATTTCTCACGCGATTTGCTCTGAAATACCGGAGGGTGATGCAACTTCAGTGGCGGGACGCTGCGGGTCAGGGCGTGGAAGCAGCACCGCCGCTTCCAGAGTACCCGTGGACGATGAACCTTCTCGGTACAGCACAACGTGCTGGCCGCTGTGACCGGCAGTGCTCCTGAGCACAGCCGAACAAGCAAAACCTCAGGGTGGCAAAGCCACCCCTGGAGGTGGAGTGGAAGAACAGAAGAGCCGTTACAGCTCCTCTCAAAAACTTCGCATCAGAACCGACAAACGCCGAATCACCGGCTCAACAGAAAGAAGAGAAATCATGTCGAACCCCGCCAACAACGGTCAGGTCATCGGTCGCCTCGCGCAGGACATCAAAGAGTTCCAAAACAGCGACGGCTCGAAGAAACAGCTGATCACAATCGCTGCCGAGAACAACTTCAAGTCCGGCCCCAAGAAAGAGATCCAGACCAACTTCATCCAATTCGAGAACTTCGTTCCCGTGGGCCGCACCTCCGGTGGCTGGGACCGCGCACACAAGGGAGACCTGATCGCCGTGCAGTACCACGTCGACGCCAAGCCCTACACCAAAGACGGCGTAACCGAGTACCCGACCAAGCTCGTTCTCGACGGCTTCCCGACGTTCCTCGAGCCGAAGTCGGTCACCGACAAGCGCGCCGCCCAGCGTACCGCCAAACAGGACCAGGGTACACCTGAACCGACCGCCGAGGCTGCGGCTGCCGCGCCCGAGCAGGACACCGCTGCGCTCGAGCGTATCGCCGAGCTCGAAGCCGAACTGTCCTACTATGAGCAAGAGGTGGAAAGCTATAAGGGTAATCTATGAGGAATGTGATTCCCGAGGCCGAACTGGCCGCGGTCGCTGCGTTCGACACCCAGTGATCGAGCGCACCGGGCTCTGTTCTGCTGCCAAGCAGCACTGAACAGAGCCCGGTGCACGATCCCCAAGATCTCAGCTCACCGGGTTTCCCTCCAACGCCGACACATCAGCGCCGGAGCTTCATCCTCTGCTTGTCGGCCCTCCGGCAAGCCTGCGGACACAGAATGCTGTTGGAGAAGACATAATCCAACCACTCCAAGACCGGTGCAGGCCCCTCCCCCGACAACTGAATAACAACTCAACATCGCAAGACCTCGTTGCTCTCCATAATCTCGCGCGCACGCCACCCAGGCAGCGCAGACCGTGGCGAGCGACGGGGTCTTTTCTATCCGCCCGCTGCTCTCCGGTACGGGGTGGCTGGCGGTTCCACACAGCTGCCCGCCACGGGCACCACCGCACCTCGAAACGTGCCCCATTTTATGTAAGGAGTGTGATTTCCGATGCCAATGGCCTCGCTGCAGAGCTGGGCATTCCTCATCCTGATGTTTATCGGCGTCATCGCCGCCATGTACCTCGTCCACCAGTTGCCCGCTCGCCGGGCCTCGGGTGAGCCTACACACGATGCCCAGCACGAAGAACAACACGCTGCCGGTGACGCCCACGAGACCAGCCATGTTCACGCCGATCCTGCTGGCCACCCAGTCGGCAAGAGCGCGAACATCACCCGAAGACACCTCGCTCTGCTGCCCCCGCCACTCGAGGATCCTCAAGCGAACCCGCAAGCAGAGTCTCACCGCCCGCCCCGCCATACACCGGAGCTATACGACCACGAGATCCACGGTCTCTGATCTAAACGCACGGATTCCCCGCGACCTTCCCAGCGCGCTGTTGTAGCCTTGATGCAGTGCTTGTTGGTCTTACTGCGAGCCTACGAGCACAGATCCCGTCTATCGAAGATCCACAGCTCCCGCGCGCGAATCGAGGTTATCTGTTCAATGAATGAAGCCGATCTGATCAAACTGCGAGAACTAACGCTGCTGCTGGATCTGGCATACCTCCACCACTTCGAAGGCGGCAACCGCAACGCGAAGTCGGCTGAAGGCACGATCCGGCTCGAATTCGGCAACTTTTGGTATCGCAAAGAGAACCCGCCGGTGCCGCCATCCGGCCCCGAAATCGAAGCCGTCGTCATCTACTCCTCGGTGTTCTCCGCAGCACGCGTGAACTACTTCGACTCGCTCAACCACGCAGTTGCCACCGTGCAGACCTGGTACGAGATGGCAAAAGAACACCGAGCATCAGAACTGGGCTGACCACCACCTCAGCGCAACATCAAACGCCCACCGCCCTTCGAGCTGGTGGGCGTTTTGCATGCCCACATCACACCGTCACGAAAGAACCTCTGATGACACTCACCACTCCCAGTCTGGAGACCAGAATTTCTCTCCTGCAAGATCAGATCGATGCCCTACGGGCAGAGATTCACCACTCAGAACAAGCGCCAGCGCGCGCACAACTCCGCCTCCGCTTGACGACACTGCTCGAATCACCCTCGGCAGACAAGCTTCACGCGCTCGGCGCGATCAACCTTGCACGAGGCGAAGGCCATCTGGGACGACCCAACAACAACGACGTGCCCGAAAACATGAGCTTCGTAATCGGCATGTTCCTGCGCGAGATCGATACATACCTACCCACAGCGATGTGCTCGTCTTCACAGTGGCGTCCGCTCATTCCTCTCGCCATCGAGACCAACCGTGATCGAGACCTTCATCGGCTTGACACGCTCTTGGAGTGGTTCTGGGGAACTGCTGTCCCTCGCTTCGCACTGCTTGACCTGGGAGGCTCCGGCGATGCCTGGTTCAAAGCCAGCACGCTGCGCACACGACCCGCGATGCGCGCCGCATGCCGAGTCATCTATAGCCACAGCACCGCAATGTATAGCTTCGACTACGCACTCGAGCTCTCCCGCCGAGCCCACAAGTGCACGTACCTTGGGGTTATCGCGCATCACAGCGCGTATTCCACCAGCGCGCTGCTGGGCGGGGTCGCCGCGATCATGGAGACCGCTCATCGGCACGGCGTGCAATTTGAATGGGATGACCTACATCCAGTTCACCTCTATCAACAGATGCTCACCGCGTGATATTCGAGGAGCGGGGTGGCCACACTGTGTCCGCCCCGTAACCGAGCAGGTCAGAAAGGACGCTCTTCTGCATCCGTAATGTACTCGTCAGCCTCATCCATGTCGTCGTATGAGACGTAGTCTATTGCCTCGTCGCGCAGCTGCTGCTCGGCGATCGTGTCCGCCAGACCTTTCACCACCTCGACGAACATCTGCATGCGCTGCAGATCGGTCTGCGCATCCGCAGCTGCGCCCAGTGCCGGGATACCGAACTCGATCATCAGTGACTCAACCATCTCAGCGCGCTGATGCAGCTCTCGCGGCGACAGCCCACTGGCAGCCAGATGCGCGCGGTGAGACCGCTGCATCGAGTCAATCACCCGATCAGCACCGAGCACGGCGATCTGCTCGTTGACGATCTGGTTGCCGAAACACTCACGATAAAACGCCAGCAGCTCGAAGTCTGACAGTCGGTAATCGGGCAGTCCCACACAGTCGTAGCTCCGATTGCGCAGTTCCCTCTCTGGGTTATCTGTCACGTACACGCTCCCTCTGCTCTTGCTTTGTTTTGTTTTGTTCCCCTTCGACGCTACTGGATCATTCTGCGCACACGAGCAGATCTCAATTCACTGCTCTGCGGATACTGCTTGCCGATCCTCCGACAAGCCTGCTGGTACAACACGACCCCGGAGCATTCCGCTCCGGGGTCGTGTCTTCTCGCACTCAGGACTGCCGCACCTTCGGCTGTGTCGGCTGTGTCGGCTACTGCCCCCGTTCTCCTTCCACCAACCGGGGCCTCGGTGGTCTCGGTGGGCTTCGGCTGCCGGTAAGCTCGATGCCCCGGCCAATAGCATCAGCCTCGGCCCTGACATCCTGGTCCCATCACGCCGCCTGAGCCGGCTTCTTACCGGCTTCTTACCGGCGCGCTCCGCCGACGCCGCGCGCGGTTCGCTCTTCGACGGTCTTCACCGCGATGAACAGACCCTCGCGGTTCAGGTGCCGCGAGTACTGCGCATTGAGGTAGAGCACCGGGAACGCGTCGGTGGAGTTCATCTCGACGACTTTCGCCAGCAGAGCCGGATACAGCACGTCTTTGATCGGATCAGAGCCGCCCCCGTAGACGTAGGCGACCTCAGTGACGGCACCGACATTTCGCAACACCGTGCCGAGCTTTTCGATGACCTCGTCAACGAAGAAGCGGGTCTCCTGCTCGACGAACTGCTTCACGCGGTTGTAGAACGCCTTCTTCAGAGCACTCGGCGCGTGCTGCAGGAACTGCGCCAGTTCGAGCCGGGTCGAGAACCCGGTCTCAAGACCCTGGTCTTCCATCGACTTGATCGTGTTCAGCAGGATCGTGCCGTAGCCCTTGTTGAAGGTCTGCGACGCCTCCGCGTTGAACTTGCCGTTCGAGAAAACTACAGCCTGCGTGGTGCCGGTGCCCACGTCCAGTCCGATGGTGTTGGTCGCCGCCAGCACGTCGTGTGCGGTGATGCCCTCCAACGCTGTCTTGGCGACGGTGCTGCGCGCACGCACGTCGGCAAGCATGGTGTTCATCAGCGGCTCGCCCTTGGCGATGATCGCGTACTGCGCGCTCGCACCCTCGGCCAGCACCTGCACGTCGATGAAGCTGATGCGCACGACGACGTTCGTCTCGAAGTTTTGGATGAGCACCAGATGAGGCTTCCTGCTCTGGATGAACTCCGCGGCGTAGCTCTCGCGGTAACGCAGAAACTCCGAGATCGGTAGCGCCAGCGCAGCCCGCGCAGTCACCTGGATCTCCTCGGAGGGAAGCTGGCCGTGCTGCTTGACGTAGTCGCGCAGCGCCTTAGCCGCGAAGATCCCGAGCACGAGCACCTTGGACAGCGGCTGCTTCGCCTTGGAAGCACGGCCCACGGTATCGAACTCTTCGAATGCACCGTCGGCAGTCAGAGACCGTGTGCCGAACACCCGACGGTAGGTGTCGGGCACCAGCGGCGTGTTGAAGCTCGCGTCGAGGATATTGTAGAAGTCTGGAGCGTCGGCACCCTCGAGGGTACGGTTCTGGAAGACAGAGGGTGCCTCAACGTCAGGCACCGGAAGCAGGTTCGGGCGTGTCAGCACCGCCGCGCTCGACGGCATATCGATCACCTCGCGCGCGCCGCTGACGTTCTCGATAACGCCTTTGACATAGCCGTTGCCGATGTCAAGGGCGCCGTTGAGGTTTATCTGGATGGTCATGAGACGAGGCTCCTTCGTTCAGGTGATCGGAGATGGAAAATGGAAGATGGAATGATCGTGCGGTGTCTGTGTCCGCAGGCTTGGCGGAGGGTCGGCAAGCAGAACCTGCGCCCACACCCGCGCTGGGTCGCTCAGCCACCATGGCCGAAGATATCGTCCATGTCGAACTGAACGCTCGGAACATCGGCGGTTCTGTCTATGGGGTCCCCGGAAGCAGAAGATACCGACTCCTGGGCCGCCGCCGCCGCTGTGCCCAACAACACAGCGGTCCGCTCAGACTCAGGTTCGGGGTCAACAGGCTCAGAAAGAACAGGTTGCTCGGGCAGCTGCGACTTCTGCTGCTGAAGCACCGGAACCGACTGCGCCTCCGGCTTGCCCCACCCCTCATCGCCTACTGCATCCTCGGAGGCAAAGCCCGGAGGACGACCGCGGCGCGGGAGCTGCATCACGGCGCGATTCACCGTGTCGGTGAATCCGTTCCGCATGATCTCGTCACGGATCAGTGCGCGCACAGATGCGGACGGATCATCCTGCGTTTCCCACCACTGAGAAACGCTCGTGTCGGCCAGCGGGATCCGCACAGTGTATCGATGCGGCTCTGGCGGCCGCGAGGAACCACGACGACGCGCTGTTGGCGCTGTTGGCGCTGTTGGTCGGCCCTCCGCCAAGCCTGCGGACACAGACACCGGTACCTCGCGGGCCTGGGACGGGACTGCTATCTCTGCTGCTGTCATGGGAAAACTCCTGTTTGCACAACACAATGAGCGAATGTGTTTTTTTCTCGTATATCAGGCTATTTCAAGATTCAGCACCGACAAAGCACCACACACGCATCCGTAAGACAGCGTTCCCGCACACGCGACGCACGATTCACGCACTGATCACGCAGCGCTCGTCAACGCCACCGACAAACCATTCCCCCACAACGAGCAGACCGAGCAGACCGAGCAGACCGAGCAGACCGAGCAGACCGAGCAGACCGAGCAGACCGAGCAGACCGAGCAGACCGAGCAGACCGAGCAGACCGAGCGAAAGCATAACTGGCCCATCTAAGCTCTCTATCCGTGCAGTGGCTCTCTCGGATCATCTCGACAGTGGCCTCGGCCCCAATACTGGCCATCGCATTGCTCGTGCTCTACGCACTATCACGCTCGCAGTCTTGAACAACGATGATCGCGCTTGTCACCATCGCCACATGGAACTGGTCAGCATGGGGCATCGCGCTCCTGGCCGTTGTTGTGGCGGTTGGCGCATTTACCGGTTGGTTGTGCTTCATGGTTTGGTGAACTTCAGGCGGCGTGTCACCCATGGCGTCAAACTTCCTGCCGATACAAAGACCACGGTCGCCATTTTGAGAATATTCGACAGGACAGACCCTCCATCCAACGCTTCTTCGTTGATCCTCACCGGGACATAAGAGATCGCGAGCAAACATGCGATGGCTATCAATGCGGCTGATACACGCAGAACAACACACCCGCCAGGAGTCATGACCGCCGGGAGCAGACAGGTGAGAAGCGCAATAGCCAAATATGCAAGATATATCTGCCAGATGAGCGCATACACCCACCCCGCGAAAGAGTCGTATGCGGCAATGCAGCCGCCGAACACGAAGCCACCGAACACGAACGAGCCCGCTGTCACACTGACCGTGACGATGAGCGACACACGGCCCGGCACGCCCTTAACAAGCCACAACGCGAGCATGGAATTGAATGCTCGCGCTATCACTGTTGCAGCCAAAAAGAACAGTGCGTAAGTGATTCCCCGGAGAATCAGATTCGCAAAGTTGTGACCACCAAGCACTGCGTCCACAGCACCATACACGGGATCAACATCTAAAAGGACAGCACAGGTCAGCAACAACGTCACCCAGGTAAGAGCAACCTTCGATTCATAGACCGAGCCGTGCGCTATGCCAGAAGACCTGAGTCTGCGTAGATCTCGGAAGCGGATGAGAAAAGTGATGAAGCAAACGACAGTCACGGAAACCTTGACGGCCGTCATCCAAGGTGCGCCAGCTTGATGGCTGTCACCCAAGATGCGCCAGCAGACGATCCCTGGCTTCCTCCACGGCCATCACAGGATTGACAAGCGAACGAATGTTGCTCATCAGAACTTCCCGCTTTTCGATCGGAAAAGTGTTAAGCGCATCAGCGATCTCGCCCAGAAACTCCTGAACACCGCGATCAACCTCGCTCACAGCCCTACCCCAAGTGATCCATCAAACCGCCTCGCGCAGCGTCTGCCTCACGCTGCGCCACAACAGGACGCACCGTCGTTCTGAGCCCGCCGCCAACTGCATTCTCTTTCTCCAATGATCGACCCGCGGCTCCCACGAAACGATAAGTCATACGCTCGGCCCTTTCTACAACCTCGGAGGCCTTGAGTCCCAGTGCCACGCAGAAAGCCTCCAGATCACCGATCATGAACTCGGCCTGGTCATTGAGACGCGTCCGGACGTACTTCTCTGATCTACCCATCGCCGCAGCGATGGATCGACCCGACACACGTCGATCACCCAGCTCACGCCGCATCTCAGAAGAGACCCGCTGCGCGAGTGCTCCGGCTGGTCCCAAGCTTGCTCTACCCACTGCACCAGCGTATCACTCCCGCTGACTCGAAGGGCATGTTAGCGTCTCAAATTTGACATATGCGTCTTTATAGACGCATGATGGCCCGTAAGGTCGCGCGATGCCAGCATGCCTCAATGCGATCTCGCCACAGTCATCCGTCTTACGAGAAGGTCTACGGAGGGTCATGCGCACCACCAAATTTCGAACCGACAACGAGTTGATCGTCGCCACCAGGGCGGGAGACCCCGACGCCTACGGCCAACTGTGGAAGCGCCACTACTGCGCTGCCAAGCACGCTGCGATAAGCGCGACATCAACATTCGATCCGGACGACCTTGCCCAGGAGGCTTTCGCTGCGGTGTATCTCTCGATCTTGAAAAACGGCGGTCCCACGACCGCCTTCCGGGCGTACCTGCTGGCCACGGTCCGGAACACGGCATGCAGCTGGGGACGCGCCAAACGCGAGCACGCTTCTGGGTACCTAATCGAAGAGTTGGCGGATCCCATGACCCTGGAGTACGGGTCGGATCGCGAGCTGGAACGATCGCTGACCCGCGATGCCTTCCGTGCTCTGCCCGAGCGATGGCAACAAGTGCTGTGGTACACCGAGGTGGAGGGACTCAGGCTCACCACCGTCGCCGAGAAACTCGGCATCCGTCCGGGCGCTGCGAGCCAGCTCGCGCTACGTGCTCGGGAAGGTCTCCGAGAGGCGTGGGTGCAGGCACACCTGCGCTCACAGGAGAACAATATCGAGTGCGCGCAGATCGTCAAGCGCATGGGTGCCTACGCGCGCGGCAACGCATCCCGGCGCGATGCCCGACGAGTTGAGGAACACCTCATCTGCTGCACCTCATGCAAAAGCACGATCGAAGAGGCGAACAACGCGAACCACCGCCTCACAGACATCGCGTCGATGCTCTCGTGGGCAGACCCAGGCCCACGAGCAAGCCAACGCGAAGTGGCGCGCCCATCGCGCGCCGGAGGAGGCGGCACAGCCGCCTCGGGGGCACCTATGAAGCAGGGCAAGCGCGAGCAGACGCTCGCCCACTAACCGAACCGCATCCCATCCACACCTCTGTTCCCGTCTACAAAGGAATCCCAACCATGACTCTACGCACTGCCAGCTCCACCGATGCCCAACCAGTCGAGGTCTCCGTCGGCGACCTCGTCATTGTCAAACGCAACCTCACGCATCCGGTCTGGGACGGCACCGAGTCCGAAGTGATCGGCCACGCTCGCGTGACCGAGATCGCCACCATCTTCGAAAAGCCCGGACGACCCAGCTTGCCCCGCCCGCTCAGAGCGCGCGTCAGCAACAGCTTCTGGTACGAGCTGGCTACGGGCCTGCAGCAAGACTGCAAGGTGACTCGCATCGAACGTCATCCGACCCAACACGAGGAGGAACGATGACTACGGCCGCGTCGACTTCGACACCGACGACGACACAACACTCGCCACTGTGTGGATCGAACGCGATCTGGACGGCGGCCACACCGTGCACGTCTACGACTTCATGATCGACAACGAGCACACCATCCGGCTCGGGGTATAAATCTCGTCCACAAACAGCCATCTCATCTTCTCTCACGGACCCCCGTCCAACCTCACCCCTGAGGTTGGACGGGGGTTCTCGTTTCTGTTTCGAACTCCGGCAACCGCACGCCAACCCCCTCCCCTCCCGCAACACACCCAGCTCTCTCACACGGACAACCTGCGTTTTTCCCTGACTAATAAGTCAACTATGTCATCTGCATGCAACGCACCTTATTGATTGAACTTTGCTCCAGACACGGCCGTGAGGTGACTGAGGGATGCCCCTTTCATCGCTGCGTCTAGATCATCGCTGACCGCGGATGTATCTCCAATCGCGAGACCCGGCACAAGCGCGCCCCCATCACCGGACAACCGCTCCGCAGCTGCGGCAAAGCCGTTACGCAGTTCAGCAGACCACACCAACCACGGTGGTGGCGGGGCACGACGCGGTGCACCAATAATAGTGAGCAAAAACGCAGCGCTGTCACTGGATGGCAACACCTGCACCCGCACGCGGGCGGTGATCCGGGTGCCCAATTGCAGCGATTGGGGTGCCAAAGGTACGAGCATTCGGACAGGCACAGCGGTGGTCGCTCGTCCGGCAACACGAACAACATCACCGGCCACGCGCTGCGACGGGATTGCGGAGGCGAGAAACCACGGGGAACCAGCGGCTCGCGGTGCCGCCGTCACCACGGTGTCAACCTCCACTGTCTGGCCGTGCGCGACCGCTTCCCTCAGCGGTGAGCGTTCCCGTGCGACAAGGGATACCGCAGCAGTTGTCGCCACTAACGCCGATACCGCCGCGACCACGAGAAAAGTCGCGAACGTGGAGATGGGACCAGGGCGTAGGGAGCCGCGCACGGCGAGCGCGACCGCGAAGCATCCAGAAATAGCCCAGAGTATGGTGGCTGACAGCCAGGGAGACCAGCCGATATCTCCTGTGCTAATCGTGACCCACGCAACAAGCCAGGCGGTCGCCGCCGGAACTATCAGGCGCAAATCGCACCCGGCCACCACCCTCGCAAGCGGATCTATTTTCGGTGACGAGGAGTCGAGCTTTCCCACCGGGATATCACTTCTTCGCACAAACGGTTCGATAGGCTGACGCTTTATCACGGGAGTTTGCGGGCAAACCACTCCTGCCCACGGATGACTCGATGGCTTTCACGGGATCACTCGGTCTTTCAATCCGGAAAACACCGCATCACCGATACCTGCAATCTCCCTCAGCTGATCGACACTCGTGAACGGACCGTTCGCGTCTCGCCAGTCAATGATTCGCTGCGCGAGTGCCGGACCAATTCGCGGCAGAGTATCAAGTTCTGCAACCGTGGTGGCATTGAGGCGCACCTTTCCGCCCATCGGGCCACCAGAGTTCCCCGAACCAAATGCCGCACCGAGCGGGCGTTCTGTGTCACCGACTGCATCTTTCGTCGGCACCAGAAATTGCTCACCATCGACGACAGGGCGGGCAAGATTCACAGCGCCGGGTTCCGCATCGGCCGTAAATCCGCCCGCCGCAGACACAGCGTCTACCACGCGCGAACCGGGTACAAGATCAACCAATCCCGGGTGTTCCACAGCTCCTAACACGTGCACCAGCACTCGACTACCACCGCCTGAGGGGGAACCCGGTTTGCTTGTCACACCCGCCGCGGTTGTGGAGGACGCAAGGTCCTGGGTGTCCACGCTCTGTTCTGCTCCGGCACCGCGCATAAACGAGATGACCGCAGCCACACCGAGAGAGGCCACGAACAGGACTACCGCAGCCGCCACCGCGATTCGAACCCGCGGCGGCGCACGTCGCGCACTCGGTGCAAGCCCCTCAAGCGGATCCGTCGCCGAGGCCATCTGGGTCACTGCCTTGATTCCCGCGTGTACGTCCACAACGCAACGCTAAGAAACCACGGCATGCAACCAGTGCGCTGGGCCGTACACGGGGGAAAGAATCCTCCTGGATCATCAGTGTGGAGGACGCAAAACCAGACCCACAACCGTCCACTACTCGGATGTGCGCAGAGCGAAAAACCCTATTCGCGCGTCACAATATTGACCAACCGCGGTGCTCGAACGATCACCCGCACTATGTCACGGCCGGCCAGGGTCCGCGCAACGGCCTCCGAGGCACGCGCCATGGCCTCCAGGTTTTCCGCCGACACCGTTGGCGAGACCTCAAGCCGGTCACGCATCTTGCCGTCAATCTGTACTACTGCCGTCACCGTCTCATCGACCAGCAGCACCGGGTCAGCCTTGCGCCACGGTACGAGTGCCACCGACGGGGGATACCCCAACCGTTCCCACATGTCCTCCGCGGTATAGGGCGCAAATATATCCAAAATCATGGCCGTAACCTCGGATGCCTCCCGCACTGCAGCATCCGCTGCCCCCGGCCCGGAGTCGATCGCCTTCCGTGTTGCATTAACCAGTTCCATCAGCCGCGCCACGACAACATTGAACTTGTATGCCTCGACCAGTCCGGGTGCATCGGCCAGGAGCCGGTGGGTGATGCGGCGGAGCCGGACATCCCCCGATTTCCACTCCACCTCGGTCGGACTCGTCACCTCACCGGCAATGCGCCAAGCGCGGGCGAGGAACTTCGTGGCCCCGGTGGGCGAGACATCCGCCCAGTCAATGTCCTCTTCCGGCGGGCCTGCAAACGCGAGCGTCACCCGCAGTGCGTCGGCACCGTGCGTATTGAGTTCCGCCGCAAACTCAACGAGATTGCCCTTCGATTTCGACATTTTTGCGCCATCCATGAGCACCATGCCCTGGTTGAGCAGTGAGGTAAACGGCTCGGTGAAACTCACATACCCAAGGTCACACAGTGCCTTTGTGATGAAGCGAGAGTACAGCAGGTGCAGAATCGCGTGTTCAACGCCACCCACATACTGATTGACCGGTGCCCACTTCTCGGCCTCCTTGATATCGAAGGCCACCGTGTCATCGGTAGCGCTCAGGTATCGCAGGTAGTACCACGAACTGTCCACAAACGTGTCCATTGTGTCGGAGTCACGACGGGCGGGTTTCCCGCAGGTGGGGCAGGTCGTATTCACCCAGTCGGATGCCGCGCCCAGCGGGCTGTCGCCCTGGGGTGAGAGGTCGAGCCCCGTAGCATCCGGAAGCTTTACCGGCAGATCAGCTGCGGGAACTGGCACCTCACCGCACTCGACACAGTGGACGATGGGAATAGGCGTGCCCCAGTACCGCTGCCGCGAGATGAGCCAGTCACGGAGGCGAAAGTTTTTTGCCGCCCGGCCGACCCGCCGCTGCTCGAGAAGCTCGATCGAACGCCGAATCGCGTTGAGCTTTGAGAGCCCATCGAGAGGCCCCGAGTTCATCAACCGCCCCTCGCCCGTGAGCGCAACACCGGTACCGACCGGATCGAGCGCGGGCACCTCATCGGGCCAGACAGCATCGCCGGTCTCATCGAGTGGAATGATCGGGATGACCCCGGTAACCGGTGCGTTCGTGTCAACAACAACCCGCACCGGCAGGTCATACGCGAGTGCAAAGTCGAGATCACGTTGATCGTGCGCGGGGACGGCCATGATCGCGCCGTGCCCGTAGTCGGCCAGCACGTAGTCAGACGCCCAGATCGGTAACCGCTCGCCGCTGAGCGGATTGACCGCATACCGTTCGAGGAATACTCCGGTCTTCGGTCGGTCGGTTGCGAGCCGATCAATATCACTCGCGGCACTCACCTCGTCTCGGTATCGGGCAAATCTTTCCCAGACCTCGGCGGAGGATCCGTCTGCCAGCTCCTGTGCGAGCGCTGCGTCGGCGGCAACGACCATGAACGTCGCCCCGTAGAGTGTGTCGGGCCTGGTTGTAAACACCGTGACCGGCTCCAACCGACCCTCAATGACAAACTCAACGTCGGCACCGGTCGAGCGTCCGATCCAGTTGCGTTGCATCGCAAGCACCTTGGTCGGCCATGCCCCCTCCAGTTGGTTAAGGTCATCAAGCAACCGATCGGCGTACTCAGTGACGCGGAAATACCACTGCGTGAGGGATTTCTTCGTCACGGTGGTGCCACACCGTTCGCACGAGCCGTTCACCACCTGCTCGTTGGCGAGCACGGTCTGATCGAGTGGGCACCAGTTGACCTGGCCAGCTTTGCGGTAGGCCAGACCCTTCTTGTACAGTTCAAGGAACAGCCACTGAGTCCAACGGTAATACTCCGGATCACTCGTGTGCAGTTCGCGCGACCAGTCAAAAGATGGCGCATACCGTTGAAATGATCGCTTCTGCTGATCGATGTTTGCGTAGGTCCACTCGCGCGGATCACTGCCACGCTTGATCGCGGCATTCTCAGCCGGCAGCCCGAACGAATCCCAGCCAACCGGGTGCAAGACATCGAAACCCTGGTGACGCCAGTAACGAGCCACAGTATCGCCGAAGCCGAACGCCTCCGCGTGCCCCATGTGCAGATCACCCGACGGGTACGGGAACATGTCGAGGACGTACTTCCTGGGCCGAGTGTCGCCCGCCCGCCCAGCGGTGAAGTCGTGCCGTTCCTGCCAGATCGGCAGCCATTTTTCTTGCAGTGCGGTGGCGTCGTACGCTTCGGACTCGGGGCGGGGGGTATCGGAGGTGTTTTCCATCGTCCGTCCAGCCTAGCCAGCGTTGTTGAGGGAGGTCACCGCCGCGGCAGCGTACCGGTCAGTTGGGTCAGCGCACGTCGCGTGTCAGGCTGGGTCGGAGCGTCAGAATCGTCGATGTTTCCCGCTATCAAGGCAATTACCGGGAGCCATACCGATCCAAGGCTTTGCCCCCTCCCCGGTACCTCCCGGTATCAGCGTCGCTGTATCACGGGTCTGACCGCAGAGACTCCCCCTCCCCGGTACCTCCCGGTATCAGGGCAGTGTCAGAACTAGCCGGTCACGCCGCCAGAGCGGGCTGCGACCTGATATCCATCGCGATCAAACACCGTTGTATACGGGATGTCTGGATGCAGGGTCTGTGCCCACTGCAGTGCGGTGTGTGTACCGCCACCGCCACCAACCCTGTCAACCACGACGAAATCGGGTATCGGATTCTTGTTGCCGATCCAGTACACGGTTCCCTTTGTCACAAGGTATGACATGAGGCCGATATCGGACTCGATAGTTGACCCTTGACGTACCGTCGCGAGGGCAGCGCTCGCCGAGGCAGCACGGCTCGAGGGGTGCCAATAGTCAGGCCTCAGCATGCTGCCGATCGGAGTCTGTGGCACAAACACCAGGGCAACTGCAACCACAGAGGCGGCGGCAACCTTACCGTAACCCTGAAACCAGCGGTGTGCGCTAGTTCGAGCCCGGTGCATCCCATCGATAGCCGCGCAAAACAGCACGGGCATAAGCACCGCGCTGTAGTGCCATCCGTGACCCCAGTATCCCGAATTTGACGATAAGAATCGCCACGCGAGACTTGGTACGAGGATCCACGCGAGCGGTGAACACAGGGCAATGGCGGCACAGATAAGCAGGAGCCACAGCACGGTTTCGAGCTTTGCTGAGTTAAGCAGGTCACCCCAGACAGAGGATGACCCTCCGCCCAGGCTTGACAGATAAACCCATGTCCCGGTTGGGCTTAGCAGTGGGATGACCACGGCGACCGCAACAATAAAAAGCAACACCCCCCATCCCGCAAGAAGAAGGCCAATCCGCCGTCCTCCCAGGAAGAAAATAACCGCCGCGACCACGAGCACGGTGAGGCCGAGATCTTCTTTAACGAAGACGAGCGGAGCTGCCCACAGCGCGGCGGCACGAAATCTGCGTAAGCAGATCGCTTCTCCAGAAAGAGCAAGCAGCGGAACGGCGAACGCAATCTCATGGAACTGAGCATCCACCGCATACTGCAGTCCCCAAGAAAAGCCATAGGCCAGTCCAATTCCCAGCCCGGTAGGGGTGCCAAACCTCCGTTGAGCGAGCCGGGTAATAACACAGGCCGACACCGCAAAGAGGAGATTCTGTACGACAAGCAGTGCGAACGGGCTCGGAAACAGCGCCCAGACCGGCCCCAGGGCAACGAGCGCCGGGTGGAAATGGTCACCGAGCAGGTTAAAGCCCGAACCCTTGACACTAACGATCGGACCGATCCAGGATGCGTAGCCCTGTGCAAGCTGTGAAAATATGGCCAGGTCCCAGGAGCGCACCGTGAAGCTTCGCCACTGCTGTGCGGAGTAGAGCAGATAGGTGATAAAGACGACGACTCCGACGACAATAGGCGCTGTGCGATGATTTCGCAGGAGCGCCCATACCACATCGAGTGGGCCGCGGGGGGATCGTTGCCTCTGCGGTATCGGAGGCGTCGGCGGTACCGAGGACACAGGGGGTACCGAGGACACGGGGGGCAGCGGGGCAGCGGCGGGCAGCGGCGGTACCGAGAGCACTGGGAGTATCGGGGACATCACATTCACCGACATCACCCTCCTACCCGACTCTGTCCCTCACCGACACACCGCCGCAGATGGGTTCCGGTAGGGGTCGCCACTGCCGGATCGGCGGTGGGTGCCACCGATTCGCTTATCCATTGAATGTCGCACGAGCACAAGCCGGTGGGTGCCTCATCGAAGACAAGGGCCGAGTAGGTCTCCGTGACCGGCCGCCAGGATTCCGCCGTGATGGTGCCGAACACGCGCGACGATGCACCAGAACCACTCACCCCAGTGCACACCGACAGCCGCCTTTGCTCCGTTGGGTTGAGCCCGGCACTCACCCCGGTACACGCCCGCAACCAGGGTGTGAAGGTGTCAACAGAGACATCCCCAGGATTGTTTTTGCGCGCGCCGCGCGCCGCGCTCGTGTCGTGAGACCCTGGCCACATAGGTACGATTGTGACACGCCATGCTGTGTCGATACCCTCGCGAAAAATGTGCCGTCACCGCCGTGTAGCAGACCCACAGAGTCAGAACAGAGTGTTAGATTCGACACATGATTGAGACACCGAAACTCGCCATTATCGGTGCCGGAGCGGTCGGTACGAGCCTCGCGTACGCAGCGCTCATTCGTGCCACCGCCCGCGAGGTGGTCATCTACGACCACGCTCGTGAGAAGGTCGAGGCAGAGGTTCTTGATCTCGCGCACGGCACCCAGTTCACGAGTGGAACCATCTCCGGTGGCGCAGATCTGGCGGTCATTGAGGGTGCTCACCTCGTTGTCATCACGGCAGGGGCTAAGCAGCAACCCGGACAGAGCCGACTCGATTTGGCCGGAACCAACGTGCGGATGCTTGAAACCCTCCTCCCACGGTTGCTCGAGCGTGCACCGGAGGCTATCTTCCTGCTCGTAACAAATCCCGTTGATGTTCTCACCTTTGCTGCACAGCAGATCACCGGACTTCCCGCGGCCCGGGTGTTTGGGTCCGGGACGGTGCTCGACACTTCCCGGTTGCGGTGGCTGCTCGCCCGGCGCGCGGGGGTTGCGACCACCTCCGTGCACGCGGACATCATTGGCGAACACGGTGACACTGAGTTTCCGCTCTGGTCGCAGGCGCGCATCGGTCCGGTGCCGTTGCTCAGCTGGCAGAGTGACAACCCGTTCGCAGCCACTGAGCTCGATTCGCTCGCCGCTGAGATTCGGGATGCCGCGTACGCGGTCATCCGCGGAAAAGGTGCAACAAACTACGCGATCGGCCTCGCCGGTGCCCGAATCGCGGAGGCCGTTCTCCGGGATGAACAGGCCGTGCTACCGGTCAGTTGCCTGCAAAACGGCCTGTACGGCGTTGACTCCGTTGCTCTCTCTGTCCCGAGCCGAGTGGGTCGGGACGGTGCCGTGCCGATCGCGGAGACACCAATGTCCGATGAGGAAGTTACGCGACTGCACGCGTCGGCCGATGCGCTGCGCGCGGCCGGGACATCCCTGGGATTGTGATATTTCTGCCGTTGCACTCTAACCTCGGTATTGAGGTTTGGACACCGGTGTGAACGACCTACCGCGGGACTCACTCAGACACCGGGACGCGGGCACTGAAGCAGCGCAGCGACAGCCCCGCCAACAAACGCATCACCAAGCCCAATCGTGGTAGGGCACATAGTGTTTTGCAGGTCAAACGCCGGGACACCACAAAACGATCCGAGAGCTTCGATCTGCTCCACAGCTCGCTGCCCGCTAACACTGCGCTGACCGTGCAGACTGAGAGCTGAGACATCTTCAGACCGTGCTAGGTCACCGAACACGTATCGCGCTGAAGCGGCAGCCACCCCCGCCTCAAGAACAGAACGCACACTCCACGGCTGAACGCCGTGGGCGAGTGCGTAGTATCGGCTGTGGAGCAACAAGAATGGCACACCGACGCGTGTGCGCAGTTTCGAAACGGCGGTCGCAACATCGGCTGGGTCGAGAAGATCCACTGGATGCCCCAGAGCTTCCACTAGTTCATCTTCATTCAGGCTGAAAAAATCACTGTGAGGCGCCAGCGCATCTCGCACAATCCAACTGAACGCTGGCTCGTGAAATGCTGCATCCTCGTAGAGAACCACTGCCGTTGCGGGCAAGCTCTCCATCGCCACGACAATTTGCGCTAAACGTTCGTCAAGAATATCGCGGTCTTGAATCGCATTGAGGCCAGAAATAAGAAACACCTGTGCGCGACTCAACACCTCCGGAAGTTGATCACTCAACACGAGATACCTGTTTGGCTGATCACTCGGATAAATCAACCGATTGGCGCGAGTAGACCGCACCATCCCGCCCCCGATGCGCACACATGCCCCTGCCGGGTACTGGATTATCACATGTGGATCAAGCGAATCTTTCTGTGCACTAGAAATGAAGTTGATATTTGAGGGCAGAAGGCGGCGTACATTATTGTCAATCGACACGAGGTGAACCGTGCTTCTTATTCCGAGGTCACTCATCGTTAGGGCTGCCCGTACCGCAGTACCACCGAGAGCAATCCGGTATGTGAATCGAGTAGAAAATTTTTCGATAATGTCTGGTGTTTCCACAAAGTGTTCTCCGCCGAGACCATCACGTAGGTGGGTAAGGATCGACAACAGGAGCGCACGTTCGGAGTCAATGCGCAACGGTGGCGAATCTTCCAGACTCACAATATCTAGCTCAGCAATAGCCGCTTCGAGTCTTGCGACGTCCCAGTCAAGCTCGTAATCGATGCTGCCGCCGAGTCCGAGCACCGCCAAACCGGTCATTGTGTCTGGAACCTGCTGTACAGATGTGCCTTGTCAGTGGTGTGAAACAGGTCAAGCTTTTGTGCCGCCACGCGCTTCATAACATTGATTGCTGGGGGTTCGATCGTAAGCGGTTCCCGCAGGTCACGATTCTTCAGTACGTCGCGCATAGCATCGAAATAGGCCACTTTAATGTCACTTGAGATGTTGATCTTGTTGATTCCATACGTGACAGACTGCTCAATTTCCGCGTCGGGGTTGTTTGATCCTCCGTGCAAAACAAGCGGCACACCAACGAGATTTTTTATCTCCTGAAGAAGGCCAATCCTCAGTTCGGGCTTTAGCGTTGCTGGATAGAGCCCGTGACGCGTGCCGATTGCAATGGCAAGACTGTCCACACCCGTCCGTTCAACGAATTCAGCTGCTTGAGCAGGTTCGGTATAGATGATGTCATCGGTTCCTGCTTCGGCTTGCTCATCGGTTTTCCCGATGGTACCAAGCTCCCCCTCGACCGAGAGACCAACAGCGTGGGCCGTATCAACAACACGCTTGGTGATGGCGATATTTTTTTCAAACGGGAGCATCGAACCGTCAATCATGACAGAGGTAAATCCGACCTTAATTGCTGTCAAAATCTGCTCGTATGTTCCACCGTGGTCCCAGTGGATCGCAACCGGTACCGAGGAACGGTGTGCCCGCTCGCGCAGTGCAACAATGACATCGTCACCGGTGTGAGCAATCTCATCGGGATGGATTGCGATAATCCACGGCGCTCTTTTCTCTTCACAGATCTCAAACAGTCCATTACTCATCGCATAGTTACTCACGTTGAACGCTGGTACCGCAAAATTGTATTTGTTTGCCACAGCAAGCATGGTCTTACCACTAATGAGCACATTTTCTCCCTGAGTATTAGATTATAATATAAGGTTTTATTTGATTATTTATTCTAAGATTTCACTGCCCCAGACGCCAAGCCGCCGATGAAGTAGCGCTGGAATATGAGAAACAGGATTAGAACCGGAATGGAGCCCAGGATACTCGTTGCCATAACCTCATTCCACAGGTAATTATTCTGTCCCATAAGCAGTTGAATACCAATTGGAACTGTTCGGCGATCATCTGTCTGTGTGAGCGTCAGTGCAAATAAGTATTCATTCCAAGAGATCATGAATGTGTACAGTCCGACTGACACCATTCCCGGTGCAGAAATGGGAACAAGGATGCGCCAGAGTACCGATTGCGAACTGGCCCCGTCTACCGTGGCTGCTTCATCCAGTTCCCTGGGCAGAGTGTCGAAATATGCTGTCATCATGATCACTGCATACGGGAGAGTGAAGACGACATGGGTGATGATCAAGCCCTGGTACGTGTTGTACAGTTGAAACGCGACCATGATCCCAAAAAACGGGATGAGTAGGGTTATCGGCGGCACTGCTTGTACGCCGATAATAACCACATGGATGACTCGCTTAAACCGGAATTCATGTCGGCTAAACGCATACCCAGTGAATAGTGCTACAGCAAGCGTGATCGCGGTCACCGACAGCGCAACGAGATAGCTGTTAGCAAAGTACCCGAGGTTAACCGGGTTTGAGAGGACAGAAATATATGAGTCTAGCGAAAAAGATGAGTCAATAAATTTTGGTGGGAAGTCGAAAATTTTCCCGTTCGACTTGAATGAACTTGACAGCATCCACAGGACAGGAAACACTGCGAAGATTGCCCCAAACACCAGTGCGATGTAGAGACCAATCCGCGCAGCACTCTGTCGCCACCGATTGCCCTGCAATCGACCTGTATCTGTAGAGAGGCGTGGCATCACACTACCTCCTTGCGGTGGCGTCTCACATAGACAACCGCCACGGTGAGAGATGCAACAAGGACCAGAACAGCACTCGTTGATGCCATCGAAAACTGGTAGGTGTTGAAGGCAAGTTTGTAGGTAAGGGTACTGAGCATTTCTGTAAGCCCTTGTGGGCCACCTCCCGTTGTCGCCCAGATCAGAGTGAATTGCTGGGTTGTCCACAACACATCGAGCAGTGCCATGCTGTACAGGATGGGTCTGAGAGCCGGTAGTGTGACGCTGGAAAACTGTCGAAACACACCGGCGCCATCAATTTTGGCAGCCTCATAGAGATCAGTGGAAATTCCCTGCAGCCCCGCAAGTAAACTGATCATAAAGAACGGATACCCCGACCAGATGTTAATAACAGTCACTGTGACCAGTGCCGTAGCCGGTGTTGCAAGCCAGGGAATCGCTTCAGCAAGAACTCCGGTGGTTGTGAGCACGTAGTTGATAACACCACTCGGATCAAGGAGTAGGCGCCACACGACGGCTACCACCGCCGCCGTGAATATCCACGGCAGTATGTAAATAGCTCGAAAAATTGCTCGCGGCACACGCGCCATTGTCTTTGAGTTGAGCATGAGCGCGAACAGGAGTCCGATCACCATGTGGGCGACCACGCTTCCGAGGGTGAAAATAAGCGTATTGAGCGCAGCACTCCAGAAGGTGAGTTGGCCGAGAATTTCGATGTAGTGTGCAAGACCAACAAATTGCGGCGACCTGTTGGTAACAACATTGTCCATGAGCGAATACCCAATAACGATACCAATGGGAATCACCATAAGACCGAGGATAAGAAGGACAGTCGGAGCGACCAACAGGTACGGTTCCGCTTTCTGTCGCAGTGACCCACGATAACGCACGCGAGGCCAGGGACCACGCGAATCAGTCGAGGTGAGCTCTCTTATTGGCGGGTTTTCTGACTGCAGCAAAGTCATGCGCTAAACCGCCTCTCGCTGTCGATTGCACCCCGGATGACCAGGGCACACACCACCGTTCATTCCAAATTCCCTCTCTCGTCGGTCGCGCACCGGATAGGGTGCGCGACCGACGAGATATTTAGAACATCATCAGAATTGCTGTTCCCACTTTTTCTGAGTCTGTGAGAGCATCGTCTCAACATCACTCTTTCCCGTTGTTGTTTTCTGGAACTCGTTGAGGAAATCAGTCATCAACTGATTTGCCGACGGCAGCCCCGTAAACTCATTGACCGGTTTGCTCTGTGTGTAGATGTCGAATGCTTGTTTGAAGTGCGGGTCGGCTCCTGTGAAATCCGGTACGGCCGTGGTGTTTCCCGGGAATCCATTGGCAAGAGTCGCCAGTGTGGAATTGGCATTCTTGTCCATGAGGAACTGTACGAGCTTCCACGATTCGGTGGGATGCTTGGATTTAGCTGACACACCGATTCCCCACGATGCAGTG
>Ga0081606_1000252_pt1 | contig 25945 bp, 20 predicted proteins | sample EareggfetidaYelm_FD_71127 | JGI IMG/M metagenome (GOLD analysis project Ga0081606, IMG submission 71127) | Earthworm egg capsule microbial community from the University of Washington, USA - E. fetida Yelm (SPADES assembly) (version 2) | ecosystem: Host-associated > Annelida > Reproductive system... | reverse complement strand
AATGAGGCAACAAACCATGAAAGGGCATCATAATAATAGCAAGGGGCTTTCCCCCCTCGCTATTACGTTGTTATAACCTCTCAAGTCGGGGTGAGAGGATTCGAACCTCCGACCTCTACGTCCCGAACGTAGCGCACTAGCCGGGCTGTGCTACACCCCGAAGCAACAAAAGTAATGATTTGATTTTATTCTCTTTGCAACAATTGAAAAATATTTTGCGTCCGCCGACTAAAAAGGAGGGCGAAGTCCGTCTTTAATTTGCATTTCCTGGCGCAAAATGATTTCAAACGATTCATCGCTCGGACGGCTGTAGTTGGCGCTGATAATTTTTCCTTCGGGATTGATAAAAATAAAATGCGGGATGCCCGGTATTTGATAATCTTTTCTTAATTGGTCATTGTTTTTGGCATGGAGTTGAAGCGTCGCTTGCGATTTTTGTTTAGCCTCTGCAAACCATTTCCGCTCGTCTGAATCAATGCTCAAGGAAATGAATTTTATATTCCCGTCTTTGTACTTGTCCGCTTGTTTTTCAAAGACGGGACTTTGCATCCGACAGGGGGCGCACCACGTAGCCCACACGTCTATCACTACATATTTTCCTTTGAAGTCCGCGAGAGAAACCGATCTGTTTTCCAAATCGGCGGCTTCAATCTCGGGCGCCGGATTTCCTTTGCCTATTCGCAAAAAGGATTGATAGGTTTGAGCGATGCTTTGTCTCAAAGAGCCGCTTATCAAAGGCGCATATTGCGAGTATAATTTCGCGCGTTCTTCATTGGAAGTAGCCGCCTCCAAACCGCTTTTCACGTTTGAAAACAAAAGCCTGTTTTTGAAAACGCCCGCCTCCAACTTGCTAATGGCATTGAGTTCGCGAAACGGACTGGGTTCAACTTGCTCGCCGTCCGAAAGAGCATAGCCGAGATATTGAACGTAGGCTTCGCTCCCCAAGAGGGATTGGTCATCCATGGGCATTTCTTTTTTGAGGGCTTTGATATTTTCCGGCCACTCTGTCGTGTCATTGGGATGCAGGGCTTTTCGCTTATGGTCATAAGCATACGCATAATTCAAGTACTGAATGGCCAGCAACTTTTGTTCTTTGTCTGTGAAGTCCTGCCGCGGGGCATAGTTGTCGAGGGTGACGAACTTGTTTTTCTCTCTTCGCCGTGTTTTGTATTCATCGTAAAGCGAGGAGAAAAAATGCCCGGAGCGGTCAAGCATCATATCGGCTTCCAGCCAGTAGGCGATAAGGCTAAAGGAGGCGGCAGGCGCTTTGTTTTGGTTTTCGGCCAATCGCGTGCCTGTGATTTTACTTTCGCTTTGCGAATTGTAATAGCGCGTCTTTATATGGAGACTGTCCCCCGTTGAAAAAATCACGTTGCTTTTGAAAGCATTGTCAAAAATCATGTAGTAGGCGCCGAGCGGAATATCCCCCTTCAGTTCTTGACGATATTTATTGTCTTTCACGTCAAGGGTCGCTATCGTGTCGCCGACGTAGGGATGAATAATGGTTATTTTTTCAACACTCAAAGGGCTGTCGATGCTGCCGCTCAATACCGTTTTTCCAAAAGGCTGCATTTTTTTGGGGATATAAACCCATAAAAACAAAGCGCAGAAAGCCGCGAGCGCGCCCAAGGAGAGGAGAGTTTGCTTTCCGTTTTTAAAGAAAGCGCGTCTCGGTGTTTTTTCATGATACAGCCAAAACCCCGCCGCCGAAAAGAAAGTCGCAAAAACGAGCGATAATTTTTCGGGATAGACTAAGAAATTTCCCAAATCCCCGCCTTGAAAATGGTTGCCTGTGAGGGAAAGAAACCCTATAAAATTCCATCGCGGCGAGTAACTCGATTTCTCTAAAATGGAAGTGAGTATAAGGAGAAAAAAACCGATGAGGATAGGTCCGACGAAACCGGGCATCATAACCGAAAGCGCATATTGAAAGGCGGCAATGCACAACATGCACAACGCGATGCGCAACATAAAATGCAATAAGGGAAGAATGTGCAAATGTTGCGAAGCCTCCGCGGGAATGTCAATAAAGTGAGGGAGCAAGAAAGCGGAAATTACGGAGAGGATAAAAAACGTTCCGATGCCCGCGAGAGCAGACAATGCCAGTACCGAAAATTTCGCAAAGTAGATGGACCATCTCGCCACGGGCTGTATCTCCATCCATTGCCAACCTCCGAGTTTGTGGTCAATTTGCGCGAGGCGGCTGGCATTGACAATGAGGAGCAACGGCAGAAAAAATCCCGTCAGCGCATTCACCGAAGAATAGCAATATTCAAATAAATTGAAGGGAAGCGGGGACGAAAGCGTTTGGGGAAGATTAAGGCAATAGATAAAATAGACAATGGGCGCAAGAGCAGAGATGATAACAGAAGTGAGATAAACCCCCTTTCTTTTAATCTTAATATGTTCAACGCAAAATACGGCTTTAAAAGATTGCATGGCGAGTATGTTATGGCGAGGCGTTATTTGGTCAATGAAATAAACCATTCTTCGAGTCCGCCGCGCACTTTCACCTTATAAATTTGGGCGTCGTCGGCCGCTAATTGCTTAATCAAAGCAGGGAGTTCTTCTTTATTATTGAGCGAAACCAAGAGGTGATTTTCGTCTATATGTTGCGCCGCGCGATTGAGCGCCGTCAGACGCGACGCCCACTTCTCGGCTTCGGATATTTCAAATTCGGCGGCGCAACCGATAAATTTTTTTGAGAGCTCGGAAATGCTTCCTTCAAACTTGAGCGAACCCAAATGAATGATGCCGACGTGCGAACACATCTTTTCCATTTCATTCAATAAATGACTTGATATAAAAATGGCGGCGCCCGTTTCTTTATTAATTTTTATCAGCAGTTGGCGAATGTGCCTCATGCCGGCGGGGTCGAGACCATTCACGGGTTCGTCCAACATCAACAGTTCGGGTTCGCTCAACAAGCAAATGGCGATGGCCAGCCGTTGCTTCATTCCGAAAGAGTATTGCTTTACGCGCTGCTTTTTAGCGTATGTCATTTCCACCATTTCCAGCGTCGAATCTATTTTGGAACAGGATACCCCGCGCAGTTTGGCCGCACAGCGCAAGTTGTCGTAGCCGCTCAAATGATAATGGAGCGCAGGCGTTTCCAGCAATGCGGCAATTTTGGAAAACGCTTGAGGCAGTTGTTCTCGCACGGGTTTTCCAAAGAGGGAAATACTGTTCGTGTCATCGGGCAAAACGCGGGTGAGAAGACGCATCGTGGTCGTCTTTCCCGCGCCGTTGGGACCTAAGAAACCGTAGATGCTTCCGACAGGAACGTTAAGGGATAGATTATTGACAATTTTCTTTCCTTTGGAAAATGAAAAACTAAGCTGATGGGTCTCGATGATATTAGGCATAGTGGCTTGGGTTCGCGACTCAAATGTACGCAAATATAAAGAACAAGCTAATGGTTATTTAATTATTATTGCGTTATTTGAAAAAAAATTAAAAGCGTTTTAATAATGAAAAAAGAAATATCCTCCCCCGATTTGCGGCGCCAAGAAAAACTGCAAGCCTTCGACCGGTTGCTCACCATCATGGATGAACTGCGCGAAAACTGCCCGTGGGATAAGAAGCAAACATGGGAAACCCTTCGCCATTTGACGATTGAGGAAGTTTATGAAATGTCCGACGCCGTGTTGGAAAACGCCGTCGCGGAAGTCAAGAAAGAGTTGGGCGATATTATGTTGCACTTGGTTTTCTATGCGCGTATTGCTTCCGAAAAAAATCAATTTGACATAGGCGACGTCCTTCACTCGGTGTGCGACAAGTTGGTGGAGCGTCATCCGCATATTTATGGAGAGGCGGCGGCAACCGATGAAAAAACAGTGAAAGAAAATTGGGAGAAAATAAAATTGAAGTCGGGGAATAAATCCGTCTTAGAAGGCGTTCCTGTTTCGTTGCCCGCCATGGTGAAAGCGATGCGCATTCAAGAGAAGGCACGCAATGCCGGTTTTGATTGGGATCACAGAGCGCATGTGTGGCAAAAAGTGGAAGAGGAAATGAACGAATTTAAAAAAGAGTTCAATGCGGAAAGCAATGAAGCGCTCGACAAAACACGCGCGATGAGCGAGTTTGGCGACTTGCTTTTTTCGCTCGTAAACTATTCGCGCTTTTTGGAAATAGACGCGGAAGAAGCATTGGAACGCACGAATAAAAAATTCATCAAACGCTTTCAGTTCTTGGAAACCGAATCGGCTAAAGACGGAAAAAAATTGGGAGAAATGACCTTAACCGAAATGAACAACTATTGGGAAAAAGCGAAAAGCAAGGGCTAGGATGCGGCTCAAATTTTCTTTTGTTCCTGCAGGGTTTTCGTGTTTTATCAAGCAACTAAATCCGCTACATTTGCAACACTTCCAACAATTAAACTATGAGCACAGAACAACACCTCAAACTATACCGCAAAGCCATGCGCTATATGGACAATGCGGCTAAAATGCTTTCCGAAAAAGGAAAGAACAAGGATGGGCATTACCAAAACATAAAATGTGTGCGCGTGGCTTGCGGCGCCGCCTACTCCGGCTTGCTATTGGCAACCGAATGTTTTTTAGAAATGAAGGGAAAGCCCTTGGTAAGAAAGAAAGGCCGCCGACTCACAATAACACAATACCTAGAAAATCTTGCCTGGGCGGATAGCAAAGCGCTTGATTATTTTAATGATGCTTATACTCTTTTAGGCCTCGATGGCTATTGTGATGGCTTAAGCAACGTGGCTATCTTGAATATCGGCTTCGAATCTGCGATGAAAATATTCAAGCTCATCGCCCCTCGCGGCGTGAGTCATTCGAAGAAGCTGAACTGATAATTTTTCGCGCACCCACATTTATTGTCAAGCACCCAACAAGCTGTTTTCGCTTTTTATCAAACAACTAAATCCGTTATATTTGCAACACTTCCAACCATTAAACTATGAGCACAGAACAATACCTCGAACTATACCTCGAAGCCATGCGCTACATGGACAATGCAACTAAAATGCTTTCCGAAAAAGGAAAGAAAAAGGATGGGCTTTATCATGACATAAAATATGTGCGTGCCGCTTGCGGCATGGCCTATTCCGGCTTGCTGTTGGCAACGGAGTGTTACTTGGAGATGAAGGGTAAGCCTGTGATAAAAAAGAAAGACGGCCGCCTTAGCGTGGAGCGATACAAAGAAAATCTTGCCAAGGTGGATCGCAAAGCGCTTGCTTATTTTATTGATGCTTACAACATTCTGCACCTTAGCGGTTACTATGACGGATTAAACAATGCAATTGCCCTGAAGGCCGGCTTTGAATCCGCGATGGAAATATTCAAGCTCATCGCTCCTCGCGGCGTAAACCATTCGAAGGAGTTGAACTGATAGTTTTTCACGCATTCGCATTTATTGTCAAGCACTCAACAATAGAATTTCATGTTTTATCAAACAACTAAATCCGCTACATTTGCAACACTTTCAACAATTAAGCTATGAGCACAGAACAACACCTCAAACTATACCGCAAAGCCATGCGCTATATGGACAATGCGGCTAAAATGCTTTCCGAAAAAGGAAAGAACAAAGATGGGCATTACCAAAACATAAAATGTGTGCGCGTGGCTTGCGGCGCCGCCTACTCCGGCTTGCTATTGGCAACCGAATGTTTTTTAGAAATGAAGGGAAAGCCCTTGGTAAGAAAGAAAGGCCGCCAACTCACAATAACGCAATACCTAGAAAATCTTGCCCAGGTAGATAGCAAAGCGCTTGCTCATTTTAATAATGCTTACACCCTTCTAGGCCTTGATGGCTATTGTGATGGTTTAAACAATACGGTTGCCTTGAAGGCCGGCTTTGATTCAGCCATGGAAATATTCAAGCGCATTGCTCCTCGCGGCGTGAGTCATTCGAAGAAGCTGAACTGATAATTTTTCACGCATTTATTGTCAAGCGCTTGATAAGCTGTTTTCGCTTTTTATCAAACAGCTAAACCATGAGGCCTGTTGCCGATTTGCCAAAAAGGATTTGAGCTAATGAGAAAGCACTGAAAAATTATTTTAAATTGGAAGTAAAAAGAGGCGCTGACGTCGGCCGGCTTTCCTGCGCTCATCGCCGCATTTTTTTGCGCAATGAGCATGCCTTTTGGCAATCGGAGAGAACATTCGCCCGCCCTGCGTTGCCCCCGGCTTTTTATCGGACGGCTAAATACGCTACCTTTGCCCTTTAAATATGGACGGAAAACTAAACCCGAAAGCAACAGAGCGATATTCCTCTGCATATGCCGATATGGCGGCGCGTGAATTTTTTCAAAAGAATGAGAAAATTTCGGGGCAGGAAATTCTTACGCTCACCCCGATACGGCAAGTCAATCTTTTTGTGGTGCGCGAGTTGTTATATTCGTGGAAGCAAGAGATTGAAAAAATTCGGAGTCCGTTTTTTGATTACGAAAGCGCGGAAGTGGCGGAAGCCATGCGAACTTTTCACATTGTGTTGTCGAAACATATTTCCATTTCAGTCGAGCATTTCACGCCCCTGCTGAAGAGGGCTGTCATGCGGACGCTCACGTTAATTCTTGATCCTTATGGTTTTTACGGAAAGCTCATCGAGCCGCCGGAGGTTTCGTTTGAAATGCTTCAGTCTGAAACAAAGTATGTGAAAGTAAATCATGCGCCGCTCAATCAACTGCTGGCGCAACTCAAAGAACGCAACATCGCGAGTGTTTCGGCGGACACGGCCGCCAAGTTGTGGGCGAATATTTTTAAAGAATTGCATTTTATTCCCGCACCGCTCCAAGAATTTGAAGAAGGTTTTTCCAAGACGCTGCCTTTTCACGCAATTAGCTTTTTTGAAAAGCGAGAAGCCCCTCCTCCGCCGTTGCCTAAAATGCCGCCCCCCGAAAAAAGCCCTTCCGAAATTATTCGCGAACGCCGCCCGATTGCCGAGCAAATTGCAAGCAAGAGCCGCCTGCTCATTCGCGACCGATTGACCATCAATCAAAAATTCATGTTCACCAAAACTTTGTTTCACGGCGATTTTGAAATTTTTTCTAAAACAATAGAGCGCCTTGACCGCCTCGACAACTTCCAACAAGCACAACATTTTTTGACCAGAGACTTCCCCGAATGGGACACGGCCGGCGAAGAATATCTGGAATTTATCGAGTTGATAGAGCGCCGTTTCGGGAAATAAATTTCAGTGCAAAAAATGACGGAAGCCGGTGAACGCCATCCGCATATTGTGCGCGTTGCAAAAATCTATTGACTCCTGATCTTTCACGGAGCCCCCCGGTTGAATTACCGCTTTAATGCCTTGCTCGTTTGCAATCTCCACACAGTCGGGGAAGGGAAAGAAGGCGTCGGAAGCCATCACGGCGCCCTCCAAAGAGAAGCCGAATTTTTTTGCCTTTTCAATGGCTTGTCGAAGTGCGTCCACGCGGCTTGTTTGTCCCACGCCGCTTGCCAAGAGTTGCCCGTCTTTGGCCAACACGATGGCATTCGACTTGGCGTGTTTGCAAATTTTTGAAGCAAATAAAAGCGCCTTTATTTCAGCAGGAGTCGGCGACTGCGCGGTCACTATTTTCAAATCGGTTTCCGCATCCGTTTTCCAGTCGGTCTCTTGCTGCAAAATGCCGTTGAACAGGCTGCGATATTGCAATCCCGCGGGCAGTTTTTCTTTTTGCAAAAGGATAGCCCTGTTTTTCTTTGACTTCAATTTTTCCAAAGCCGCTTCTTCATAAGCCGGCGCCGCCAATATTTCAAAAAACAAGGAATGTATTTCTTCCGCCGCGGCCATGTCAATTTTCTGATTGGCAATTAACACGCCGCCAAAAGCCGAGACCGTATCGGCTGCCAATGCTTTTTGATAAGCCTCCTTCACCGAAGCCCCCGTAGCCGCGCCGCAAGCATTGGTATGCTTCACAATGACAAAAGCGGTTTCTTCAAATTCTTGAATGAGGCGGGCGGCGGCTTCTGCGTCCGCTAAATTATTATAGGAGAGTTCTCTCCCGTTGAGCTGCTGAAAGAGGGCGTCCAGGTTCCCGAAAAACGCTCCTTTCTGATGCGGATTTTCGCCATAGCGCAATGTGCGGTGCGCTCCCGCGCTGACTTTGAATCGCGTAATGTTTTGATCTTTTTTCAAATAAGAAAAAATTGCCGTGTCGTAGTGCGATGAGACGTCGAAAGCCAAGGCGGCAAAATATAAACGGTCGGACAATTCCGTTCCTTTTTTAGTCTGCAAAACAGAAAGCGCTTTTTCATATTGAGCGCTTGACGAGACCACAAAAACATCGTTGAAATTTTTTGCCGCTGCGCGAATGAGAGAAATTCCTCCAATATCAATTTTCTCGATAATCTCTTCCTGACTTCCGCCCTTCGCCGCCGTTTCCTCAAAAGGATATAAGTCCACAATCACCATATCAATGGCGCCGATTTTATATTGGGCGGCTTCGCTTGCGTCTTGGCTTTCATTTCTTCGTTGCAGGATGCCGCCGAGCACGGCCGGATGAAGTGTTTTCACGCGCCCGCCAAAAATAGAGGGGTAGCCCGTGAGCGTCTCCACAGGCGTCACGTCATGGCCTAAACTCTTAATAAAATCAGCCGTTCCGCCGGTTGAAACAAACTCTGCTTTCAGGGAAGCCAATTGGTTTATCAACGGCGCCAATCCGTCTTTATAATAAACCGAAACCAATACGCGAGAAATTTTTTGTGTCATAAAAAAAAGATAATTGGCAAAGGTACGATGCTTAGTTTATAAAAAATAATTACTTTTGCGCCGTCGAAAGACAAGGGGTGCCTTTAATATAACGGGCTGAGAATATACCCAATGAACCTGATACCGATAATGCGGTCGAAGGGATAGGTAAAAAAATATGTACGCAATCCATTCCCCGTTGGGTTGCAGATTTTTAATTTTTTTTAACAATGTACAAGTTAACATGGGTCTTGCTGGCGATAGCAGGACAAAGCGCAGCTCAATCGGTAAGCGGCTGGGTGAAAGACGAATCGCATGCGCCGTTGGCGGGCGCCACGGTGGAGAATCGCACGAGCGGAAAAACGATGACCGCCGACCACCGCGGTTTTTTTGAATTTGACAAAACCGACTCCGCAGTCTTTGAATTTCGTTTTCAAGGATATAAAACGGAAGTCAAGTCGTTGGCAAAAGGCGTTCACGCCATTCTGTTGGCGCCGTCTGCCGTCCTCACGGAAGACGTCGTGGTGCGCGCCACTCGCGTGAGTGAGTTATCGCCTACGGCTTTTGTCAATGTATCGAAGTCCGAAATTGCCAAACAAAACTTCGGTCAAGATTTGCCCATCCTTCTCAACTTCACGCCTTCCGTCGTCACGACTTCCGACGCCGGCGCCGGCGTGGGCTATACGAACATGCGCATTCGCGGAAGCGATCCTTCGCGAACCAACGCTACAATCAATGGAATCCCGCTCAACGACGCCGAAGAGCAAGGCGTTTTTTGGGTGGATATTCCCGACATGGCTTCCTCTTCGCAGAGCATTCAAATTCAGCGCGGCGTGGGTTCGTCCACTAACGGCGCCGGCGCGTTTGGCGCAAGCGTAAATTTGCAAACCACAACCCATGCCGATAAACCGTATGGCGATTTAATTGCATCCGTCGGTTCATTCGGCACGCGACGTCTCACGACAGGCGGCGGAACAGGCTTGCTCAATCGCTTTGCCTTCGACGCGCGGCTTTCAAAAATCACTTCCAACGGCTACATCGACCGCGCCTCCTCCGACTTGCAGTCCTATTACCTCTCGGGCGGATACTACGGCGAGAAAACAATTATTCGCGCCTTGCTTTTTGGCGGGAAAGAAATTACTTACCAAAGTTGGTATGGCGTTCCTCAATCGCGTTTGGAAAATAATGCAGAGGCTATGAATGAAACGGCAAAAGCAGAAGAATGGAATAAAATTCAAACGCAAAATCTGCTGCACTCCGGGCGCACATTCAATGCCTATACCTATCCCAATCAAATAGACAACTACGCGCAAGATCATGCGCAACTCCACCTCTCTCGCCAATTTTCGAAAAGTACGCAAGCGAATCTCTCCCTGCACAGCACCCGAGGACTTGGCTATTTTGAAGAGTACAGATATGACGATAAGTTTTCAAAATACGGACTTGGTTCCGTGCAAGCAGGGAATGAGTCCGTCAAGGCTTCCGACCTTGTCCGCAGGCGTTGGCTGGATAATATTTTTATCGGAACAACGGCTTCCGTCAATCACCAATTCAGTCAATTTAAAATGATTTTAGGAGGCGGATGGAACCGCTATGCAGGCGACCATTACGGACAAATTATTTGGGCCAAAATAGCCCCTGCCCCGAATGATTACAACTACTATTTTAACCGAGGTCAAAAATGGGACGGCAATATTTATTGGAAAACCACATGGGAAATCTCAAATCAACTTTCCGCCTTCACCGACTTTCAATATCGCCGCGTGACCTTTGCGGCGGGAGGCACCGAGGACAAAGTCGGGTCCGTAGCCATTGACGCGAAATTTAATTTCTTCAATCCCAAAGCAGGGTTGTCTTACCAACTTTCCGAAGGCAGCGATATATATCTTTCCTTTGCGGCGGCGCATCGCGAGCCGGTGCGCTCCGACTATTTTTCGACCGAAGGCGCGGCGCCCTCTTCAGAGCGGCTCATGGATTGGGAAGGCGGCTATCGCACAGGTTTTAAGAATGTTACATTCAAAGCCAATGCCTTTTATATGCGTTATCAAAATCAATTAGCGCCCATTGGAAAACTTAATGATGTGGGGAATACGGTGCGCGTCAATGTTCCCAAAAGCTACCGCGCGGGTTTGGAACTGGAAGGAAGCGTAAGGCTTTCAAAAAAATTCGCGTGGCAAGGAAACATTTCATTGAGCGACAACCGCATATTGGATTACACAGAAACGCTCCAAGACTTTGGCGATGACTTTTCAAAAAACGAGGAAAAGAAATTCTATTATCGCCGCTCTCATCTTGCTCTTTCTCCTGCGGCGGTGGGGGCTTCGGGATTTTCCTTTTATCCCGTTCCGCAAGTCGAGTGTGCGTGGTTGAGCAAATATGTGGGCAAACAATATCTTGACAATACCTCCAACGAAAATCGCGCCATCAAGCCCTATTGGGTAAACGATTTGCGTTTCTCTTGGCAGGCAAAACCCTCTTTCTTAAAAGAGTTTACCATTGGTTTATTGGTGAATAATATTTTCAACGAGATGTATTCCTCCAACGGCTACACGTGGGGTTATTTCAGCGGCGCAAAAGAGGAACGGCAAAATTATTTCTTCCCGCAAGCAGGAAGAAATTTCTTGGCCATGATGAGTTTTAAATTTTAGCGAAGGGTTGTCGGCGGCGGGTCAGCAAAGGCGCTGACCTGAACGCCCCGACAATTTTTTCGGAAAGACATTAAATAAGAGCGCTTTTCAAATCTTCCTTTTATTCCGACGGCGGCTTGCCGAACCGTTGCAAGCAACATGTTGCTTTTTTATATCATATCTAATTGTTTATTTTGCGCTTAAATGCAAGCGGGCGCTAGCGCAAAGAACAGACGCGGTTACAAAATTTAAAATTAAATGAATAAAATAATTTCGCCTTTTCTGATTTCGGGAATTGCGACTTCGGCAAATTCTCAAACTGATTTAAAAATTAAGCTCGGTACGGCAAATGGCTATGGCGCATTTGACAAAAGTCAATTTGATGACCATGCGGCTATTCGCGGAAGCCATGCGGCTCCCCTACTCCAGACTGTTCGCTTGAGGGCATGCCCAGAAGTTGCGCACACATTCAGAATTTCTATTTGACCAAGCTTTTCATGAACGCCGCCCACATTCACCGTATGGCTCGTCAGGAAGATCTGAACGCCATTGTCGCCATCTACAACAGCACCATCGCCTCGCGTGTGGCGACTGCCGACGTCGAACCGCTCTCGGCGGAGTCGCGCCAAACATGGTTTGACGAGCATACGCCTGATAAACGACCGCTATGGGTAGCGGAGCGCGACGGCGAGATTCTTGGCTGGCTGTCGTTTTCCGATTTTTACGGACGCACTGCATATGCCGCCGCCGCCGAATTGTCGCTCTACATCCACGAAAAGGCGCGCGGTCAGGGCTTGGGGCGCTACTTTCTCACGCAGGCAATTGCTTTTGCGCCGTCGATTCAGGTGCACACCTTGCTCGGCTTTGTCTTCGGCCATAACTACCCAAGTCTGAAACTGTTTGAAGCCTTCGCCTTTGAGCGGTGGGGACACATGCCGCGCGTGGCTACCCTGGATGGCATTGAGCGCGATCTGGTGATTTTGGGGAAGCGCGTGGCTTGAGCCAAAGCAGGTCGGACGGGAAAGGGGGCGCTCTCTCCTTTTAGGAGGGACAAAAAAAGCCGCTTATTGACATAATGTTTTTTTCAGAGGAAGAGAAGTTCCTGCCGAACGGAGCAAATGCTTTAAATTTCCCCTGTGTCTAAAAACCTTCAGTCATGGAGCATTTTGCCAATAAAAAAAAGAGTAAAAAATTGCATTTGTGACTTGAATTTGCTTTTATTCCGACGGCGGCTTGCTGTGAACCGTTGCAAGCCACGCAACACGTCGCTTTTTTATATCATATCTAATTGTCTATATTGCACTTAAATGCGAGCGGGCGCTAATGCAAAGAACAGACGCGGTTACAAAACTTAAAATTAAATGAATAAAATAATTTTGCTTTTTCTGATTTCGGGGATTGCGATTTCGGCAAATTCTCAAACTGATTTAAAAATTAAGCTCGATACGGCAAATGGCTATGGAGTATTTGGCGAAGAGGACGTTATTATTTGGCCGTCGGAAACAAAGCTGAAGGCAAAAGAAGTACCGTCCGATATAATTGAATATTGTATTCGCAAGTTCGATTTCCAACCTGTTAATTCCTTAAATCAATTAGTAAAAAAAGGCAAGCTCCCGAAAGACAAGTTTGAAGAATACGTCAAAAAAAAATCACTAAACCGACAGCTTATCGTCGATTTAGAATATAATCATTCAATGCTTGTGCTTATCGGGAAAATTTCTGAAAATGAATACATTGTGATATTAGATAAAAACAATAACGAATCTTTTAGCGACGACAAAAAATTTATTTTTCCCGTTTTAGACAATAAGGAAGAAGAGATGGAAGCCATGCAAAAATTGCCGATCGCTGCTGCCGGATTTGAGCATTATAACGGTTTAGAAATTGTCAAAAAAACATTGCCTGTCAAAATTAATCCCTATAAAGGTTCGCTTCAGGTTAGCATGACAAGCACAGATCCCGTTGAACAAAAATATTTTTTGACAATAAGTTTTCCGTTTTATCGGTTTGCCGCAAAGTCAATAAACGGAAAATCTTATGGCATTTATGCCGCAAACGGATTTACAAGCCTTGATTACACGGCAAATAATACGAGTTTAATTTTAGTACGCGGAGGAAATAAAAACACAAATAAATTCAGCGGAGTGCCGTACTCCGTCGGCGATATTATTGCAATTGACAGTTTGCAATATGAATTTTCAAGAATATCCGATTTCGGAGATATGTTGGAGTTGAAATTTGTCGGATACAATAAATTCCCTGAAGGTTTTCAGGAAGGCCGGTACTTGCCCCAAGTAAGCGCAATGACCGTAAACAGGCAATCGTTTGATTTTAAGGATTATAAAGGCAAATATATTTTATTGGATTTTTGGGGTACTTGGTGCGGCCCCTGCATAAAATTAATACCGCAGATTAAAGAGTTAAACGAAAAGCATAAAGGGCAAAATTTTGCTTTAGTAAGCGTGGCGAATGACGATGACATTGAAAAAGTCCGACGATTTATCGACAATAAACAGATGAATTGGATTCAACTGATTGACGGCAATAATAATAATGAAAACGGCATTATTAAAAAGTTGAAAATATCGCGATACCCAACTATGGTTCTAATTGCCCCCGACGGGAAAATAATTAGTCGGGATAAGGAAATCGGAGAAATTGATAAGTTATTAACTGAAAAGTTGATGCGATAACGCCAATTAATGGTCAATGGCTTAATAATATAAGCCTCCCCCGTTGTCCTGCGGCGGGTGCCTGGCTAATCATTAATCATTAACCATTAGTTTCACTAGGCTTTTTCCAAGCGGATAAAAGTTATTTCAGGCAAAATCCCCACGCGGCCGGGGAAAGCGATAAATCCAAATCCGCGATTGACGTATAAGCAACGATTGCCTTGATTGTAAAGACCTGCCCATTGCGGATAAAGATATTTGGCAGGACTCCATTTCATCTGCCCCACTTCCACGCCCAGTTGCATGCCGTGGGTATGTCCCGACAGCGTGAGGTCAATGTGTTGGGGGCAGGGCAATACTTGCGCTTCCCAGTGAGAAGGGTCGTGACTCATTAATATTTTGAAATGTTCAGGCGCGGTTTTTTCAATGGCTTTGTTTAAGTTGCCGTATTGGTGAAAGCGTTTTCCCCAATTTTCCACGCCAATTAAAGAAATCTGTTGTCCGTTTTTTTCAAGAGTAATGGCTTCGTCTCGCAACAGTCTAAAACCAATTTCGGCATGGGTGTCCACCAGTTGTTGAAAATTATTCGCCTTCTCTTCCTCGCTGTTCCAATGGGCGTAGTCTCCGTAATCGTGGTTTCCCAGCACCGAAAATTTTCCCATTGGCGCGGTGAGTTTCGAGAAAGTTTCCTTCCAGTCCTTCATTTCATCGGCGCGATTGTTGACCAAGTCGCCGGTGAAGAGCAACACGTCGGCGCCGAGTTTATTGGCCATGGCCACGCCTTTTTCCACCGCTTTTTTATCGTCAAAACTTCCGCTGTGAATGTCGGAAAGCTGCGTGATGGTGAACCCGTGAAAGGCTTGGGGGAGATTGTGAAACTTGAGGGTGAGGGCGTGTACTTGGTAGTCGTACTTTCCTTTCCATATTCCATATAATAAGGAGAGGAAGGGAATGGCTGCCGCGCCGAGGGTGAGTTGGCTGATGAATTTCCGACGGGCAGCCCAAAACTCGCCGCCTTTTGAGGTCCGAAAAATGCCTTCGCCCAAGCGCGCCAAATCTTCCGAAATCAAAACAGGCAAGACAATTAGTTTGGGAAGAAGGGAAACAGCCGCAAGACCAAAAGCCCAATAAATAGTTTTCGAGGCCGGCGGCGAAGTTCGCATCGTGAGGAGGAAATAAACAAAGACGGCGACTATAATAAAGTCAAGAAGCCAGTAAGCAACCCCCGCCCATTTGTGGGGATAGACCGTGCGCACGGCTTGAAAAAAATATAAATCTGCCAAGAACCAAAGCATGGCGATAAAAAAAAGACGAGTTATCATTTTTTGAAAAGATGTGTCTTAATAACGGTTAGGCGCGGAAATAGTTTTTTGGTCAAAAAGCGCTCCAAAAAAGATTCCGTCAAACGATTGCGCTATTTTTTTTTACTCAAAAACTTTTTTACCTTGCTTGCGCCAAACAAGCCCCTTAGCGCATGACGCCTGATTACATAAGCACAATTATTGACCAAATTAAAGAAGGCGACGAAAAGGCTTTCGGAAAGCTTTTTAAGCTGTATGCGTCAAAATTGACGGGCACTGCCTGTCGGGTTTTAAAGTCGAAAGAAGTGGCGCAGGATATTGTGCAAGATGTTTTTTGCGAACTATGGCGGCAACGAAGCACCCTCGATTCTTCGAAGAATGTGAATGCGCTTATTTACCGAATGTTGTATTTTAAAATGTATGGTTTGCTTCGCCATACGAAAGTGAAAGCGCAGGCCGTGGAAACTCTTTTCAGAACCTCGGTACCCGAAAACTCCGTTGAAAATCACATCAATTTTGAGGAGACCAAAGGCATTTTGCAACGGGCTTTGTTGCACTTGTCCGAACAGCAAAGAACCGTTTATTATTTAGTGAAAGAGGAAGGGTTGAGTTATGAGCAAGCGGGAAAGCAACTGAATGTGTCCCCCATCACCATCAATACGCACATGGTGCGGGTAATCAGAACCTTAAAAACGTTCTTTCCCGGGCGGTAGCAATTAACCATTAATCATTAACCCGCCGTCTATTCTCACTCTTCCTCGTAGTCCAAATCCTTTCCAAACGTTTCCTTCATTTTCCGCAAGGCCATCAGGGCGATGAAAATGGCGACCAAAGCCACTATCCACGCGGCGGCAATCATATCGGTTTTCTCTCTTAAAAAGTTGAAGCAAAAAGCGATGGGCACTACGGTGCCTCTCACAAAATTGGGCACTGTGGTGGCGGCCGTGGCGCGGAGGTTGGTGCCAAATTGTTCGGCGGCAATCGTTACAAACAATGCCCAATAGCCAATGGAAAAACCAAGCACAAAACAGGAAAAATAGAACCTCCCGACGGAGGCGCCCGAAGAGGTTAAGTAGAAAGCCACGGCGCCCGCGGTCAGCGCCAAAAAAAGGAGCACCACTTTTTTGCGGCTCTTCAAAAGCTGACTCAAACTTCCGCTTGTAATGTCCCCCAGCGAAAGTCCCAGATAACTCAACATCACCGCCTTCCCCGCATCGACCACTTCGCTCACCCCCAACTGCTTTCCAAATTCAGGAGAGAAGGTAATGAGAATTCCAATCACAAACCATATCGGCAAACCAATCAATATACATCGCAGGTAGGCGGCGAATTTTTGGCGATTCGCAAACAACGAAAGGAAATGGCCGCGCAAAACAGGCTTCTCCGTAACTTTCTTAAACATGCCCGACTCGGATACGCTGTATCTCAAAAGCAACAAGGCAAATCCCAATCCGCCGCCGATCCAATAGGCGGCCTGCCAGTTGGTTGCCTTCGCCACGAAGTAGGCCAACACGGCGCCCAATATGCCCACCGAGGCCACCATGGCCGTGCCGTAGCCGCGAATTTGCTTCGGAAGGATTTCAGCGACCAGCGTAATGCCCGCCCCCAACTCGCCGGCCAATCCGACGCCCGCCGCAAAGCGAAGAACTGCGTATTGCTCCACATTGGTCACAAAACCGTTGGCGATGTTGGCCAAAGAATACAGCAAAATGGAACCAAATAAAACGGAAAGTCTTCCTTTCTTATCCCCGATAATTCCCCATAGTATTCCGCCAATGAGCAATCCGGCCATCTGCACATTGATTAAGAAAATGCCCTCCTTCAGCAACGCATTGCCGCTCCATCCGAGCGCCTCCAAACTAGGGATGCGCACGATGCTGAACAGCAACAAGTCGTATATATCTACAAAGTATCCGAGGGCTGAAATGATAACCGGCGACTGAAGAAGCTGCGGTAAAATTTTTAACTTGGCAATCGGTTCGTTTCTTTCTGTCATAAGAGCATAATTATATTAATGTCGTTGTCAAATGGGAAATATGCCAACTCACGCAAATTCTTGCCGATTTTATGCAGACTAAACCAAGTCCCATATCTTGCTCCCGTTAATAATTCATAACTTATAATTTAATATCATTCCGTCAACACAAAACTGGCGGGAGAATAGCGGTGCAGGTCTATTTGCAGTTTATGGTCTTGTATTTTTATGGCATTGCCTGTTGCCTCGTCGCGGAGAGTAACAGGTTGCGCCGTTTTATATTTCATTTCTTTTGGAAAGGTTACGGTCACCTTGCCCGATACGCCGCTTTGCTCCCACAAACGCAGGCGCATTTTATGGTCGTCGTTTTTGCCAAAGGCAGTCATCAACACGCCTTGTCGCGAAACCGATATTCCCGCTTTGACGGCCGGCCATTTTCCGTCTTTGTTTTCCGCCCGCACAGCCATAAGCGGCAACCGCGCCTCCCAACTCTTTACCGCAAGCGATTGATTAATTTCTTTCGGCGATTGCCAAATGCGCACCCGCTCGCTCCATGAACCTTCTTGCCATAGCCGAAAATTGGTATTCCACATATTGTTGTACAAGTTTACAAATATAATCGGCTTTGTCGGAATATAGTCCATGCTCCAGCGCCACAAGCCCGGTTCCCCCAATGAAATCAAAGGCGAATCTACGGGGCATACGCTAATTGCGGTCTCTTCATTATGGCAAGTGACGCCGCTATTGACTGCCAATAAATGGCGATTGGTTCCGGGAATAATATCCTTTGCCGGGTCAATGGGCGCCCCCAAACGCCCTGCTGAAAATTGCGGTTTGCTCACATTAAACGGAAAGCAAAGCCAGCCGCCTTCGGGGTGTTTTTCAGGCGTTTTGTTTTCCACATTCCATCGCACGTCTATATAAGGTTCGTGATGCGGAAAAATAAATTCAATGGCATAACTCTTCGCCAAGCCGACCGTCTTGTCTGTAGTTAAAGTGATGCAATCTTCCGTGGCCGACGTTTTGAATGTGCTTGTCCAGTCTTTTGGAGTGGTCGCCAAATACGGAACCGACGAAGCGTTGGGCATGCCCGGCTTTCCAATATCAGCCAACCCCCAACTGTCCAAAATGCGGGAATATTTTTTAAAGAACCGATCGAATACTTCCGCAGTACTGAATCGCTCATGGAGGAATTGCCCCACAACATAAGGCTGCGATTGATCGACCAATTCTTTCCCCGTGGCTTTGTCCACCAACGATTTTATTCCTCCTTTTTCTAAATCCAGTTTCACGACATAAAACTTGGTCTCAAATGCGGAGGTCTTTTGTTCAGACGGAGACTTGAAGGGTATTACTTTGTAGCCATTGGCCGGAACATCTTCCGCAAAAAATTTGTTTCCGTCCAACTCCGCAATGCCCGAACGCTTCCAAGGCAAGGCATTATAAACTAATACGCTCTTTTCTTTTGCTTTTACAGAAGACGCCAAACTATTCAAGCGCGACTCTATTTCTTTATGCACCCTGTCGGAACAGGCGTTGGCATAGTCCTCATGGTCTTTATACGACTGCATCCACTTGCGTTTGCTGCCGCGCGGCAACTTGCTGTAATCGCCGCCGGGGGGAAGCGGCTCTTGCTCCATCCCCCGAAGCCAGTCTTTCCACTGCTCGCCGTACAATGTACGCGGGCCATACTCCGCATTCATTCCCCACGTATGCTCCCCGTATAATATGCTCTTTTCAAAAGCGTCATCCGACAACGGCTCAACGGGCGCGGCATTACCCCCCCAAGAACGCAGATGCGCGTCAAGCGATTCCAAAGCGGGCTCCAACGGGCGGGAAACGCGCACCGTCTTTGTGGCTTGCGGCGTCGACATCAATCCGTGGATCCACGTGTCGGGCATATCGCCGCGCACAACAGGCAAGTCGGGGTTTTCATTCAGAAAGGCTTCGGCAAAATCGTCCAGCGAGCCAAAGTGTACTTTCACATTCGGCATTTTTTTCTGATACTCCATTCTCCATTTTTCCACTTCTTCCACGCTTGGCGGCCCATGATTGTCGTTGGCCATAATCATGGACAAATAATTCTTATGTTTCCAGTCGGGCGGAGGCAAAAAATCGCTTCCGTAGAAGAAAGTGTAGAAGCATAAAATTTTTGAACCGTCGCTCCCCTCCCACCAAAACGCAGGCGGAACTCGCGGATACTGACTCGCGGCATTAACGCCAATGTGAAGAAATTTTATGCCCGCGTGTTTCAGCAACGTGGGCATAATCCAACTATGCGAGGGCACATCGGTCATCTTCGCGGCTATGGGAATGGGACGCCCGTAGTTTTTGCAAACTTTTGCCGAATAGCGAAGACTTCTTGTCAAATCTTCCAAGTCGAGCGACTCGGTGTGTGTGCTGAACGCCAAGGCATGCGGCACGAGCGACCCTTCTCTCACGGCTTGCTCCACGCGCTTTTTTCTTTCCGTATCTTGCTTGGGACCTAACATTTGCGCATACAGCGGCCAGCCCGGCACCGTCCACACAAACTGTTGCTCCTTGGGCAACTTTCTGTTTTCGTCAATCACCTTGAGCGCATTCTCCATCATCTCTCCCCGATAGCGTTCAAAAACATTTTCAGCTAAATCGGTATAACCTAAATCGAAATGGCTTTTAATGACAATCCAAACATCTGTCGTTTCTTTTGAGAACTCTTTTTTTTCCTGCGCATAAGAGGTCGATAGCGAAAAAATTCCAATCCCTAAGAGCAAAAGCCGGCGACAGATTTCGGGTTGAATGAGCTTTAGTGTTTTCATTGCGTGAATTATGGTTTATTGAATAGGTATAAGAAATGAATAAAAATGAAAGCATGGCTAATTAAGCGTACAATGATACTTACTTGTTTTTAAAGAAAAAAATATATTTTGCCAATCGGGAGAAATATATTTTCAATGGTTAATGATGCGCCTTCTCTGTTTGTCGGGCGTCAAAGCCAAGGCGCGGCGAAATCATTTTAATCGTAAAAGCAGACGCGATTTTTTTTTTCGCGTCTGCTTCACGGAAGAACGCACGATTCTTATTGATAATCCGGGTTCTGCGTAATTGCTTTATTTATCCTAATCTCTTGATCAGGCAAAGGCCAGAGGTAGTTTTTGGGGCTTTCAAATTTTCGCGTCACAAACGTGTCATTTACGCCGTCCAGCACTTGTGCGGCAATTCTCCATCTCTTAATATCAAAGTAGCGAAAGCCTTCAAAGGCCAGTTCTACTCTTCGCTCGTTGCGGATTCGTTCTCTCATGTCGCCTTGCTTTAAGCCTTCAGGCAGAGGCGGCATGTTTGCGCGTGCCCTCACTAAGTTAATATCATTATACACCTCCCGCGTAGGGCCGCTTATTTCATTCAATGCTTCGGCATGGCTTAACAAAACTTCGGCATATCGAATCAAAGGCACATACGCCGTAACATTTGTACCCGTCTTTTGCGCACTCACTCCTCCGTTTTGTTTTACTTCATCTATGTCGCAGACTTTCCAATATAAATACGGGACCGCCGCATACTTGCTCCCCAGCGTATTCGTACTGCCGTCTTCCCATTGCACCACGTCTTTACAAACCGTTTGTCCCATGCGGGGGTCGCGATTTTTTATTAAGTAATTGAGATCTGCTCGCGGATCCGTTGGACTATAGGGTGTGCCGTCGGAAAATTCATAAGAATCCAACAGCGCAGGAAGCGCATGAACCGACTGCCAATAGAATTGCATGGTGGAGATATTGTATGACCACAACCCTTGTTTGCTGTCGTTGGGGGCCAAAAAGTAGGCGGCAAAAATATATTCCTTGTTATTTTCTTGCTTGCCGAGGCTGTGGGAAAACAACCCTCTATAATAATCTCCTAATGCAAACAGGCCGGAGGCGATGATTGAATTTGTCAAGTCAAGCGCGACCTGCAGTTCCGCGGTTTTAGCATTGCCTGCGGCGTCATAACCGGCATAAAGGTACGCCCTGGCCTTCGCCATCTGCGCCGCGGCTTTTGTTAAATGCCCTTGCGACGCCCAATAGGTTACATTCGGCAAATGGCTTATTGCAAAATCACAGTCGGAAACAATTTGTCGGAAAACGGCCGCCGCCTCGGATTTAGCCACGTACTGCGTCTCCACCGTAAGGGGGGCGGTAACAATAGGCACCGCGCCATAAAAAACATATAAGCGATAATATTCCATGGCTCTCAATAATCTGACCTGCGCCAAATAGTTCAGTTTATCATTTGCTGAAATGTCGGAACCGGTATAGTCGGAGAGGTTTTTTATAAAGTTGTTATACGTGGCGAGCCTCTTATATCCGTCGTAATACCAAGGGTCTGTGGCGTGCGACGAAACGGTTATGCCCCCGTTAATGGCTTGCTCATTGGCATAACTGAAAGCGTTCACGCCGTTGTCCGAAATTCCGTCGAGGTCTTGTATTCCGGAGGATAAACGGTACTCTTGCACCGTGTTGTAGCAGGCCGCTAAGGCCATGTCAAAGTCATTTTTGGATTTCCAAAAGGTGCCGGCAGAGAGTTGATCTTTGGGATTCTGATCCAGCAGGTTTTTGCAAGAAATTGTCGGCAACAACAAAAACAGGAGGACTATATTTACTGAATATTTCATGGCTTTAGTTTTAGAAGGTGGCGGATAGACCAAAAGAAAATATTCTATTCTGGGGATAGGACAGATAGGTGCCTGCAGGCTTTTCGGGATCTGTTCCTTTAAATTTTGTAAAGGTCGCCAAGTTATCTCCGGCAATATAAATTCTCAAATTGCGCAACCCCGCTTTTTCAACGAGGGAGCTTGGGAGAGTATATCCTGCCTGAAGCTGCTTAATTCGCGTATAGGACATATCGTACAGCAAAAACGTGGAGGGGTGATTCCAAACTTTGGACGAACCGGCAAAATCCGAGAAATACAGGCGCGGCATAGTGTTGGAATGATTTTCCGGGGTCCATGCTTGTTCCGCCATGTCTTGGAGCGGAGGAACGCCCGAAAAAAACGGAGTAAGTCCGGGGGTTCTGTTATATCCGAATATTCCTTGTTGCCCTTGAACCCCCTGCAGAAAACAGTATAAATCAAAACCGTTCCACGAAACGCCAAGCGTAGCCCCCAAATTGTAGGAAGGAAAAACTCCTTTGGAAGTTATTACTCTGTCGTTGTTGTCAATTACCCCGTCATGATTGATGTCCTTAAATTTCAAGTCGCCCGGCTGCGTATCTTCGCCAAACTGCTTGGGAGATTTGGCGGCCTCATCGGCGGTTTGAAAAATTCCGTCCTGTTGCAGCAAGTAAAAAGAATTCCAAGGAAGTCCTTCTTGAATTATGGTTGAACCATTGTCCTGCATCTTCCCAAATTGGGTAGTGACGTTTCGGTACCCGCTGATATTAAATCCGACATTGTACTTAATCTCATGCTTCCAATTTCTCTTGATTGAATTGGCATAGCTTAGGGCAAGCTCCAGCCCCCTGTTTCTCATGGCGCCGCTATTCACCGTGGGTTCCGAAAGCCCCACCTCGCCTGTCAGTTGAGCGGAGCGCAAAATATTTGTGGTTTCTTTTTCGTATGCGTCGAAAGTAATATTCAGATGCTTAAATAATACTAAATCCAGCCCAATATTAGACATAGCCGTGGTTTCCCACGTGATGTCCTGATTGTTCAAGGCGCTCTGATAAGCGCCGGCGCTAAGAGTGCTTCCAAAGGGATACCCGTTGCCTATATTAAGGAGAGGTTGGTAGGGGTAGTTTCCAATATTTTGATTGCCCAGTCGCCCCCATCCGAGCCTGATTTTCGCATCATTAAGAACTCCTCTCTGCTTTATTCCCGTCATAAAATTCTCTTCCATCAAGCGCCAAGCGAGGGACAAAGACGGAAAGAGCCCCCAACGCTTATCTTTTGACAAGCGAGAACTTCCGTCATAACGCAAATTAGATTCAAAAATATATTTCTCCGCATAGTTGTAGCGCAGTCTTCCGAAAAAGGACTGCAACGCCCATGTATTGCCGGTGCCCGAATTATATTGCGGAGAAGGATCGCCCGCGTTCAACTCTTGCAGAGAAGCAGTTGAAAAATTAGGGCGGCTTCCTTGCAAGTAATAATAATCTTGCTGCTCTTGACTAAAGCCGGCCTGCAGTCCCGCCAAGTGCTCGCCAAATGTTTTCTCATAATTTAAATAAGAATAAATATTTTTATACAACGTTTGATCCATGCTTTGCTCCAATCCGTTCCCCGGAATATTGCTGGACAACGTGGCATTGTCCGGATCCAGGTAGCTGTACACAGGCACTGTAGTTGAAAATGTTTTATTGCGAGAGGAGTACAAATTCACGGCGCCTTTAGTGTACCAATTCAACCCCTTGGCAATCTTTAAGTCAGCCCAAAGTTGCGTATTCAGCACAAAATCTATGTTTCGGGTTAATTGATTATTGGCGGCAAATTGGTTTGGGCGTATAGCTTCCCAAGAATAGGCCATATAAGTGTATCGGCCGGAGCCGTCGGGGAGCCAAGGCAAAGCAGTGGGCGGGTGCGCCAGCGTTTGATAAAAAGCATCCGCGGCTCCATTGCGGGGCTGCGATTGGTCGCCGGACTTTAAACCTATGTTGAGACCAATCTTTAAGCGAGAGCTCGCCTCCGACGCCAAATTTAACATCAAGTTATATTTCTTATAATTAAAGGCTTGCATCACTCCTTTTTGATCGACATAACCCAGCGAAACATCATACGTCGTTTTTTGACCGCCGCTAAAAGAAAGATTGTGCATATAGGTAGGCGCGACGCTAAACATCAACTTAGCCCAATCGGCGTTAGGGTAGCGAATCGGGTCGCTTGGATTTTTATACAAATCAATCACCGACTGCGGATAAAGCAGGGTGGGCTCCGTTACGCCGGAATTTCTCTTGGCTTGATTAAACAAGTTCATGTACTCAACCGAATTGGTTACCAGTTTGGGCAGCCTCGTAGCCTCATTCATTCCCAGATTGAAGTTGTAGGTGACGTGAAATTTCCCTCCATTGTTGCCGCCGTCTTTGGTGGTTACTAAAATCACCCCGTTGGCCGCACGAGCTCCGTATATGGCACATGAAGAGGCGTCTTTCAACACGGTAACCGTTTGGATAGTATTAGGATTCAAATCAGATAAGTTGCCGGGAACTCCGTTCACCAATACAAGAGGAGCAGAGCCTGCAGAGCTGTAAGTTCCTTGTCCCCTGATTTGAATATTAAGGCCCTCATTTCCCGGCTGACCTGAGCTTTGAGTAATTTGCACCCCGGGCAACAGCCCTTGCAACGAAGACACAGGATTTACTGCTTGTCGCTTCACCAAGTCATCTCCCTTTACCGTGGCAATGGCACCCGTAACATTCTCCCGCTTTTGAGCGCCATAACCCACCACTACCACTTCATCCAGCTGCTTCTCATCCATTTCCAACTGAATATCAATCACGCTTTGTGCTCCCACCTGCGCTTCTTGCGAAACATAACCCACGAAAGTAAAAACCAAGATAACGCTTGGCTCATCCACGGTAATGCTGTACTTCCCGTTCGCGTCTGTGGTTGTTCCCTGCGTCGCGCCCTTCACCGTAACATTTACGCCGGGCAACGGTTCATTGGTTTTCGCGTCTGTTACCGCGCCGGAAACTTTTACTTCAATTACTCGGGGAGACAAATCGGAAGGCAAGGCATTGCCGTAACTGCGACTTCCGTATGCGCCGCATACGGTCAGCGCAACAAACAAAGCCGCCATAGCCGGCTTTGAATAACGCCACTCTCGGCAAGTACATTTTTTTAATTTAAAAAATGAATGGGGCATAGAATTTGGGTTTAATGACATAGATGTTTTTTTTTAGCGTCAAACAAACAAAAAGGCTACCCAAACTCTAAAGCCTGAGGTATTTCAACAAAAATTTGTGTGTGAATTAAATGGCGTGTCTCAAGCGCTTTGAGAATGCGTGCCCCTTGTTCTTGACGCAATAAAAGTATAGTATCATTTTATTACTTACAATAGTTTTAAAAAAATAAATAAATAATCTTATGCAAACGTTGAAATGTTAATATTATTATATATTAAAAATAGCGTCAAAAAATAAAGCAATTATTAGTGATTAAAAGATAATGATTAAAAACAACAGGAGATTATTGCAAAGCCCTGCAAGAGTGCCGTCTATCGGCGAGGGGCGAAGCCCCCCGATTTTAACCCCTTCGTTTTGCGGCGCCCAAATCAAAATTAAAAAAAATCCTCCTTTTCTCAAATTTGATAAATTCTAATCAAGGCTTTGCCTCCGTCAAAAATTTTCTATAAGCATTAAAATCGTTCAGGTTTATGACGCCTGCCATTAACCGATATTTAAACAACATTTATTACAGAAGAATACGGCGAAAGAAAAATTCTTTTAAATTTGACATCCCCTAATCAGCAACAGAAGAAACAAATCGGTAACTAGCCTAAAAATGCAAGAACAGGATGCCTGCGGACAAAGCATGGCGCAAAAATTTATTGACGGAAAATGCGCTGCGGATGAATTGAATATTATTCGCGAGATGGCTCCGGAAACATTTGGCAAATGCCTTGAAACTTTGAAGTTAGGGGGAGGGGGCCGCGTCGAATAATGAGAGGCATGAAAAACTCGAAATTGGCATTTGACAAACATAAATAAACGGAGGAAGTCGGCTTGCGGCGCGGATAAAAAAATAATTTAATAAAGTAAAAAGCGCGC
>Ga0081606_1000251_pt1 | contig 25961 bp, 21 predicted proteins | sample EareggfetidaYelm_FD_71127 | JGI IMG/M metagenome (GOLD analysis project Ga0081606, IMG submission 71127) | Earthworm egg capsule microbial community from the University of Washington, USA - E. fetida Yelm (SPADES assembly) (version 2) | ecosystem: Host-associated > Annelida > Reproductive system... | reverse complement strand
ATCTATAAAAACCTGACTGCCTGGCAGCGCGTACAATTGTCAAGGCATCCAAGCCGTCCGTATACGATGGACCATGTCCGCGCATTGTGCGGTACTTCATTCCTCGAACTTTTCGGCGACCGGAATTTCAAAGACGACAAAGCGATGATTGGCGGATTGGGTAAAATCGGCGGGCAATCATTCATGATTGTCGGACAGCAAAAAGGCTACAATACCAAAACACGCCAGTTCCGCAATTTCGGAATGGCAAACCCTGAAGGGTACAGAAAGGCGTTGCGCTTGATGCAAATGGCTGAAAAATTCGGAATTCCCGTAGTCACGCTGATCGACACACCCGGAGCTTATCCTGGACTCGAAGCCGAAGAACGCGGACAAGGCGAAGCCATCGCAAGGAACATCCTTGAAATGATCCGTTTAAAAGTGCCGATTATTTCGATCATCGTTGGGGAAGGCGCTTCAGGTGGCGCACTCGGAATTGGTGTAGGCGACAAAGTATACATGCTTGAAAATACATGGTATTCTGTGATTTCACCGGAATCGTGTTCGTCGATCCTTTGGAAAAGCTGGGACTATAAAGAACAGGCCGCCGAAGCATTAAAACTGACGTCTACCGACATGAAAAGACAAAAACTTGTTGACGATGTAATCCCGGAACCATTAGGCGGCGCGCATTACGATCGCGAAACGACTTTTCAAAATGTTCAGGAGTATATTTTAAAAGGCTACAATGAATTGAAAGATTTATCAACAGCCGAGCTAGTTGCCCGCAGAATGGACAAATACAGCAAAATGGGTGAATATAAAGAGTAAAATCTTACAAAAGAGATACTTAATCCGAAGCCTATGGTTTCGGATTTTTTTATGGTTATAAACAAAAATAAGCGATTTATCAACATTTTACCGTTATAACTCTAACGGCCTTTTTTTTATTTTTTAGTTACATTCGCACTATGGAAAATTTCAGGAATATCAATCCCGTTCGCGTAGATAAAACTACGATCATCAACCTCGAAAAAGGGAAGCTGCCGCCGCAGGTTTTAGACCTTGAGGAAGCGGTTCTCGGCGCGATGATGATTGACAAAAAAGGGGTAGATGAGGTTATTGATATCTTACAGCCTGATGCTTTTTACAAAGAAGCGCACAAGCATATTTTTGAAGCCATTGTGCAGTTATTCACAGATACGCAACCCATCGACTTATTAACAGTGTCGGCGCAGCTGAAAAAGAATGCGAAGCTCGAATTGTCGGGTGGCGATTTTTACCTGATCCAGCTCACGCAAAAGATCTCGTCTTCGGCACATATCGAATTCCACTCACGCATCATTTTACAGAAATACATCCAGCGCAGCCTGATCAAAATCTCGTCCGAAATCATCGAAGAATCCTACGATGAAACCACAGACGTTTTTGACCTGCTCGACAAAGCCGAATCCAAATTATACGAAGTCACGCAGGGAAATATCAAGCGAAGCTCTGAAACCGCGCAAAGTTTGGTGATTCAGGCAAAAAAACGCATCGAGGAAATCGCCGGGAAAGAAGGCCTTTCGGGAATTGCAACCGGTTTTGAAAAGCTCGACAAACTGACTTCCGGCTGGCAGCCGAGTGATTTGATCATTATCGCGGCACGCCCGGGTATGGGTAAAACCGCATTCGTACTTTCGATGGCGCGAAACATCGCAATTGATTTCGGCCATCCCGTAGCGTTGTTCTCCCTCGAGATGTCTTCGGTACAGTTAATTACGCGTCTGATCTCGTCTGAAACGGGTTTGTCATCTGAAAAACTGCGTACCGGAAAACTCGAAAAACACGAATGGGAACAGCTTTCGATCAAGGTTAAAAACTTAGAAAAAGCGCCTTTATACATAGATGATACGCCATCATTGTCGATTTTCGATTTGCGTGCCAAAGCGCGCCGTTTGTCTTCACAACACGGCATTAAACTCATCATCGTCGATTACCTCCAGTTGATGACCGCCGGTGGAAGCAACGGCAAAGGCGGCGGAAACCGGGAGCAGGAAATCTCGACCATTTCGCGAAATTTAAAGGCTTTGGCCAAAGAACTCAGTGTTCCGGTCATCGCGCTGTCGCAGTTGTCGCGTGCCGTGGAAACGCGTGGATCGAGCAAAAGGCCATTGCTTTCAGATCTTCGTGAATCGGGAGCGATCGAGCAGGATGCCGATATCGTATCGTTTATCTACCGCCCGGAATACTACAAAATTGACGAATGGGACGATGACGAACAATCACCAACGGCGGGCCAGGCTGAATTCATCATTGCGAAACACCGTAACGGATCGCTCGAAAACATCCGTCTGAAATTTATCGGAAATCTTGGTAAATTCGACAACCTCGAAGATTTTAGCGGTGGTTATGACGATTTGCCATCCAAAATGAACCACGAAGACAATCCGTTTACGACTAAAAACCTGCCGTCGGCAAATGAGGCTTTCGGAAGCAATATGAATAGTGCGGATGATGATAGTGACGTGCCGTTTTAAATAGACTCCTCACGATTACATCAAAAAAATAGTTTGCCAATCCGCTCTAACCGGCGGATTTTTTATTGTAATATGAAGGCCGTAAATTTAATGATGGCACCTTTTCCGGGATTGTTTTCAGCCCAGATGGTACCGCCAAATTTACGGATCAGTTCTTCTGTAATATGAAGCCCGATGCCATAACCGGTTTCTGCTGCTGTGCCTTGGGTAGATTGTACTTTATTTGAAAACAGGCGTTGCAGTGTTTTTTCGTTCATTCCGGTTCCATGGTCTTTGACAAAAAAATACGCGTTTTCAAGGTCGTAGCCAATGTCAATCTTTCCGTTTTCATAGCTGTATTTAATCGCATTGCTGATGAGGTTTCGGTAAACGATCTTGAGGATTTCCGATGGCATTTTTACCTGGATTGTTGTCGGAATCGAAATGTCAAATTTCAGGTTTTTTCTATCGGAGAATGTCTGCAGTTGGGATATGGTTTCTTGTGCCACTGCTTCCGGGAAACACGAAGCATTTTCAAAAGCGGCATCGTTCATTTCGGCTTTTGCCCAACTCAGGAGGTTTTCCATGATCAACGTCGTCTGGTTGATCTGCAGTTTAATTCCCGAGGCCAGGATCGGAAAACTTTCGAGGTCTAGCACTTCACTTTCCGTAAGTTCGATCGCCTGATGCAGATTGGTCAGCGGACTTTTAAAATCGTGTGAAATGATCGAAAAGATTTTCTGGTTCAGCGTATTAAGTTTTTCGAGTTCGTTTTTTTGCAGCCTGATCAGATGGTTTTTTCGTTTTAAATACAGTGCGATCAATACTACGGCTACTAAGATCAAAACTGAAATAATAATAATCGCTATAAAAATACTCGATTTGTTCTGTTCGGCAGCATTTTGAATTTTAAGCAATTTGTTTTCATTCTGGCTGATTTCTGTTTTGTATTTGACTTCTAATGCGGAAAGATTTTTGCGCTGTTCAACAACTTGTACCGCTTCCAAAACCGCTTCTTTTTCAGTAAAATAGTGGTGCAATTTATTGGTATTTTGCTGCAGTTTATAAATTTCAATGAGCTTGTTTATAGCACTGAGTTCGTATGATTTGATCTTGCAGCCGGTCGCAATTTTCAATGCTTTCAATCCATAATCTTCGGCTTCAGTCAAATCTTTAGCTAAAATTGCAACATCGGACAATTTGAGGTATTGCAACGAGGTTTCACATTCAGAACCGCTTTCGGTAAAAAGTTGTATGGATTTCAGGAATGTTTGCTTCGCAAGTGCCGGTTTTTTATTTACGAGATAATAATAACCAACGATCGGAAGGTTGATCATTTTATTGTCAATCACAATTTCTTCGCGGTTGTACTTTTCAGCAAAATACATTGATTTTTTAGCATAGAAATAAGCCGAATCGTAAGCTTTTTTTTCATAATGTAAATTGGCAATTTTATGAAAAATATAACCACGGCTGCGTTGTCCTCGTGCGCCATCGGTCAAAGAAATCTGTAGTGCTTTGTGGGAATACTCTTCAGCTTTTTTTGCATTTCCAAGCAAACGCTGGATGTCACTAAGAAACAGCGTCAGCATTACTTGTTGGTAATTGTCGGGCTTATGCGTGTTGATCAGGTTGTAAATGTAAGACTGCGCTTCAATATAACGGTTTTCATAAATGAGGTCACTGATCGCCTTATTTTCTTTCACATAATCCTGCGAATAGCCATAATCGGGACAGCAAAATATAATAAAGGCGATTAGAATTTTTTTCATTTTCTTAAATTTCAAATGCATTTGTACTGCAAAAATAATTCAACACAAAACATTTTCCTACAAATTTAAGAGCCCTATTTCATTTTGTAACAACATTTTAATGTTTTTTTCTTACAAAATTTTACAATCTGTTTTTTAGGCCATAATTTTCAGATTTCTTATTTGTTAAACGTTTCTTTTTCAGGGCGGATTCCATTGAAACGCATTTAAAAATTATCTTTTTCTTCACACAAATTCCGCTATCTTTGAATGCATTAAAATTTTTCGCATGCCTTTCAAAAAAATAATCATAGCCTTGCTGTTGTTGTTTTCATTTTCGATGAAAGCCAATTTCATTTTGCTTCCGATGGATGAAATGACCCAGCAAAACCATCTCAAAGCTTACGGAATTACGTATTGGTGCCTCGATAAAAAATTCAAGGCAAGCTGGCTGCTGAACTACCGTGGCGGTTCCTTTTTATTGCCCGATGCACCAGAAATCAGGAAAGAATGTCAGATTCGCGGCGTGAGTTTCGAAGTCTTGTCTGACGGGCAGGCCAATGCGATTCTTGATGAAATCTCAAGCCCGTCACAAAATATGGAAACAGTGGTTCTCGAAAAAGCGCCAAAAGTGGCTGTATACACACCAAAAGGCAAACAGCCTTGGGACGATGCGGTAACTTTGGTTTTAACCTATGCCGAAATTCCGTTTACAGCCATTTACGACGAAGAAGTTTTGACAGACCAATTGTTATTGTACGACTGGCTGCATTTGCATCACGAAGATTTTACAGGTCAATATGGCAAATTTTATGGTGCTTACCGAAATGCGCCTTGGTACATCGAACAGAAAAAAAGTGCGGAAGCGCTCGCTAAAAAACTGGGCTACGCTAAAGTTTCCGATGAAAAAGGCGCTGTTGCGAAAAAGATCCGTGACTTTGTAATTGGTGGCGGATTCATGTTTGCGATGTGTTCGGCAACCGACAGTTTTGATATTGCGCTCGCTTCTGATGGTGTGGACATTTGTGAATCCATGTTCGACGGCGATCCCAGTGAACCGAGTTACCAATCCAAAATCGATTACACCAAATCATTTGCTTTCAAAAATTTCACACTCGAAAGAAGGCCCGAACGGTATGAATTTTCGGATATTGACATGACCGAAAAACGCAAAATTCCAATGGAAAAAGATTATTTCACGTTAATGGAATATTCTGCAAAATGGGATGTAATCCCGAGTATGTTGTGCCAGAATCACACCCAGCTCGTCAAAGGTTTCATGGGCCAAACGACATCATTTGAACGCGAACTCGTCAAATCAAACATTTTGGTTTTGGGCGAAAGCCAACTCAACAATGAAGCGCGTTACATCCACGGACAGGTCGGCAAAGGTTTTTTTACGTTTTATGGCGGCCATGATCCTGAAGATTACCAACACCGCGTAGGCGACGAACCGACGGTTTTAGATTTGCATCCGAACTCTCCTGGTTACCGTTTGATCCTGAACAACATTCTGTTTCCGGCGGCGCGTAAGAAAAAACAAAAAACCTGATTACATGATGTAAAAATCATCGGTTGTTATTGGATCCGGTGCGTATTTTTCATCCAGCAATTCCCTGATGTTGATTTCGATGTTTGTTGCGATGGCCGTAACCGAAATATCTGTCGGCATACCGTTAAACGGATCCTGAAGGTGGCTTGCCGTTTTCTCTAACAGAAAAAATGCCATTGAGATAATTAATAACAACGGAATTTCGAAATAACTTTCAATGTCGCGTAACGAAATCGACAGCGTGATCACGAAAAGGTAAATGATCAGGTGTAAAAAATATTTGTAAGTCACCGGAAAAACGGTGTTCTTAATTCGTTCTGCCATACCCATCGAATTCGTCAGGCTGACAATCGTGCTATTTAATGCTACATGGCTGAACAACTGTAAAGCTTCATTTTTCCTGAGCTCGTGAAGATGGCCGGCGTTCAACTGCAATATAGCAAGCGGCTTGTTGTTGTGTTCTTTAATGAAAGCGAGATCTTTTTCTGAAAAAAATTTTTCCAAATTCTGTAAGGCATCTTCGCCGCGCAGGCTTTTTCCCAAGCAAAAACACCAGGCGATTTGGCGGTAGGCAATTTTTTTAATGTCGTCAGACAAAGGCAATTCGATGAAAGATTGTAACTGCAGAATTAAATTCCGGCTGTCGTTTACAATCGAACCCCAAATTTTTCGGGCTTCCCACCATCTTTCATATGACTGATTCAGCTTAAAAGACAGGATTACTGAAATTGCCGTTCCAATAAATGTAGGGATCGCAATGGGCATGATCGGAATCAGTTTTTCGAAATGGTAAGTCAGTGCGTGTACGATGAGCCCGATGACGAGTACATAAAGGACTTCATATTTGATCGTATTGACAATATAGTGCAGCGGAATTTTTCTGTTGAGCAGCATAGCTTTGAAATATTTTCTAAAATTATCCCGATAGTGCTGTCTCGCTGTTACATCTTGTATGTATTAAGTTATATTTTAAATAAAAAAGCCAATCGAAACCGATTGGCTTTTTTAGCCCTGATGGAAGCGGCATCCTTTTTTGAGGTACGAAAAAAAGATACAGCGGACAGCAGGATTGGCTTCAAATAAAATTATTTATTATTATCAATAATGTAATCCAAAACCTTGCGCATCAAATGCACGCGGTCTTTGCCCGTCACATTGTGTTTGTGCATCGGATAAGGGAAAAAATCGACTTGTTTCTCGGCTTCGATGAATTTTTTTACCAGAGCCAGATTGTGCTGCATCACGACCACATCATCGCTGGTACCGTGGATCAACAGCAATTTTCCCTTAAGGTCTTTAACGTAATTCAGCGTATTGGCTTCGTCAAACCCTTTTTGGTTTTCAGCCGGTGTGTCCATGTAACGCTCGCCGTACATGATTTCGTAATATTTCCAGTCGGTAACCGGACCGCCGGCAACGCCCACTTTAAACACATCGGGTTTTCTAAGCATTAAAGAAGTGGTCATAAACCCGCCGAAACTCCAGCCGTGAACGGCCAAGCGATTCGCATCAACATATGGGAGTGATTTTAAATAATCCACCCCTTTGATCTGGTCGTCCATTTCGTTTACGCCCAGTCTTTGGTGGATCACACTTTCGAAAGCCACGCCGCGATTGCCCGATCCGCGGTTGTCAACCGTGAAAACCAAATAGCCTTGTTCGGCCATCCAGTACATCCATAAATTGGCGCCGTCGAGATACGAATTGGTGATCAATTGCGCATGCGGACCGCCATAAACATATACCATAACCGGGTATTTTTTGTTCGGGTCGAAGTTGCTTGGTTTGATCAAACGCGTGTACAGATCGGTTTTGCCGTCAGCCGCTTTGATTGTTTTGATTTCAGACGTTCCCATTTGGTAACCGTCATATTTATTGGCGCTGACCAACAATGTCTGTGCTTTTAAATTTTTGTCATACAACAATGATTTTGATGGCGTGGTATGGTTTGAATATTCATCAAAAAACCAGTTGCCATCTGTGCTGATGGCTGTGGTGTGAACGCCTTCATCTTTGGTAACCAAAATTTGCTTGCCTTTTAAATCGACTTTGTACAATAACATATTCGTCGGATTTGGGCCTGTCGCGTTGAAATAAATTTCGGTTCCAGCCGGATTGCTGCCAACAATTTCATCGGTCATGAACTTATTTTGCGTGAGTTGTTTGATCAGTTTTCCCTCAAGCGAATAATAATACAGGTTGTTAAAGCCGTCTTTTTCGCTGATCCAGACAAAATTGTTCGATTTGTTGTTTGGGAAAAACGCCGGATGTTCCGGTTCTACCCATTTGTCGCTTTTTTCTTCTAAAATGGTACGAACGAAAGCACCGGTATTCGCATCGTACACATTTAAAAACATGTGGTTTTGTCCGCGGTTAACTTCGGCGATCAAAACAAATTTTTCATCCGGTGTCCATGAAAGATTGGTTAAATAATCATCTGAATTGCCTTTTGGCGAAATAAAAACGGTTTTTTTGGTGGAAAGGCTGTAAATCCCAACCTTAGGTTTTTCACTCTTTTGCCCAATCATCGGGTATTTGATGTTTTCGAGTTTGCCCGGCGTTTGCGTAATGTCGAGCAAAGGATAATCGGCCACTTCGCTTTGGTCTTTTTGGTAAAAAGCTAAAAAGTTTGATTTTGGCGACCAGAAAGTCCCTACGGTAATCCCGAATTCGCTTCTTGCAAAAAACTGTCCTGAAACAATGGCTTCATTACTTTCATTGGTTACGGCAACTTTTTCTTTCTTCGAATTTAAAATGTACAGATTATTTTTTTCAGTGTAAGCGATGTTGCTTTTTTGAGGATCGAATGCAGCGTTTTCTGCTTTTTCAGGCAATTCGGAAATGAGTTTTCCGGTTTTGTTTTGCACATTGTATTCGTAATATTTGGCACCGCTATTCAGGATAAATGTATTGCTGTCTTTCCATTCGAGTCCGAAGAAATTTTTAAAATCCGAAGATAAAACTTTATTTACATCGGCCAATGTTACCAGTTCCACAGCTTTAGGATCAGTGCCGTTTGCCGTCATTATTTTTTTATAACCATCGGCAAAATAAACATATTTATTGGTGTTCGGAATCCATTGGAATCCGGTCAATCTATCGGCTCTGAAAAGCCTGTTCTGTTGTAAAACGCCATCTTCAAGCGTAATTTTTTTGGTTTGCCCAAAGGCTGCAACCGCTATAAAAAAACTGAAAAACAATACGATTTTTTTGTTCATGAGTGTAAAATTAATTGAAAAACAAAAGTATTAAAAAAGGATCACGTAAACTGACTTTGTTGGTCTGTTAACAGGATCCTTTGTTACAAAAATCGGGAAATTATTATAAATTCCCTTCTTCGTTTTCTTTGTCTAAATATTGCTGGACGATTTCGATCGCATTCGTTACCACATCACTCAGAGCCACGATAAACGTACCTTCTTCGGCAGAATTGATCGCGTGTTTGATTGCTTCGACTTCTTTCGTAATGATTTCGTGCGTGACATTTCGGCCTGATTCTGCAATTCCGGATAAGATCAAATCGATAATTTCCTGTTCGGTCCTGCCGCGCAAATGTTTCTCCTGCCGGATGATGATATGGTCAAACATACGCCCGGCGATTTTTGCACATTCTTTGATGTCTTCATCACGTCGGTCGCCAACTCCGGCAATAATTCCGATTTTTTTATTCGCATCGACGCTGTTCAAAAAGTCTTCTACACCCAAATATCCGGAAGGATTGTGTGCAAAATCGATCAGCACTTTAAAACGTTTGAATTCGAAAATATTCATACGGCCCGGCGTTTGTGCCACACTCGGAATAAATGTCTGCAACGACAAACTGATATCTTCCGTTTTAAATCCCCATAAATAAGCGGCTAATGTTGCAGCAAGCGCGTTTGCGATCATGAATTTCGCTTTGCCACCCATCGTTAATGGTACATGTGTCGCTCTTTCCACGCGGATTTTCCATTCGCCTTTTTTAACGGTGATGAAACCATTTTCATAAACGGCAACGATTTTTCCTTCTTTGCTTAATTTTTTGATCAGCGGATTTTCTTCATCCATACTGAAATAAGCCACATTGCAATTCAGTTCAGCGGCAATTTTGACACATTGTTCGTCTTCAGCATTCAAAATGGCCCAACCGTCTTTTTTGACACTTTTGACTACGGTGCTTTTTACGCGCGCCAGATCGTCAAGCGTATGAATGTCACTGAGTCCCAAATGGTCTTCCTGAATGTTGGTTACTACGGCTATGTCGCAGCGGCTGAAGCCAAGTCCTGAGCGTAAAATTCCGCCACGCGCTGTTTCCAGCACGGCAAATTCCACAGTGGGGTCTTTCAAAATGTATTCTGCGCTGATTGGTCCGGTCGTATCGCCTTTTTCCATCATGTGGTTCTGGATGTAGATGCCATCAGATGTAGTAAAACCGACTTTATACCCATTATTTTTGACAATATGCGCAAGCAATCGGGTAGTGGTGGGTTTACCATTGGTTCCTGTTACCGCAATAATCGGGATGCGGCTCGGTTTTCCCGGCGGATACAACATATCGATTACCGGTGCGGCGACGTTTCTAGGCAAACCTTCAGATGGCGCCAAGTGCATTCTGAAACCTGGAGCAGCATTGACTTCCAAAATGCAACCGCCGTTTTCTTTTAAGGGCTGGGTTAAATTTTCTGCCATGATATCAACACCGCAAATGTCAAGTCCGATAACACGTGAAATGCGCTCAGCCAGGAAAATATTTTCAGGATGCATCATGTCGGTAACATCTACGGAAGTACCGCCGGTACTCAGATTCGCAGTGGATTTCAGGTAAACGATTTCGCCGTTTTTAGGCGTGCTGTCTACCGTATAATTTAATTTTTCGAGTAGGTCTAAGGTGTCGCGGTCTACGTCAATTTGGGTCAGGACATTTTCGTGCCCGTAACCGCGGCGCGGATCAAGATTCGTTGTGTCGATCAATTGCTGGATCGTATGGGTTCCGTTTCCAACGACGTGCGCCGGAACGCGTTTCGCAGCAGCGACCAGTTTGTTGTCGATCACCAAAACCCGGAAATCAAATCCGGTGATGAATTTCTCAACAATAACGCGGCGGCTGTAAGTTTTCGCATACGCCAATCCAGCAACGGCATCTTCCCAATTCAAGACATTGATTGAAGCGCCTTTTCCGTGATTGCCATCCAGGGGTTTTATTACAATCGGATAACCGATTTTTTTAATGGTCGCTTCCAAATCATCGTTATCGATGCAAATACTTCCGCTGGCTACAGGAATCGAAGCATTGTCGAGCATGCGTTTGGTTTCTTCCTTATTACAGGCAATATCAACGGCGATGTTACTCGTTTTACAGGTAATGGTCGCCTGAAAACGCATTTGGTTGACGCCATAACCCAATTGCACAAGTGAATTGGTGCCGAGGCGAATCCATGGAATGTCACGGGCCACGGCTTCTTCTACGATACTTCCGGTACTTGGCCCGAGACGCACGCGTTCGCGGATTTCGCGCATTTCCTGAATGTCGGCTTCAAGGTCGTAATCGGTTCCGGCGATCAAAGCTTCGGCAATGCGTACCGCACTTTCGGCGGCAAACAGGCCTACATTTTCTTCAGTATAACTGAAAACGACATTGTAAATCCCGGGTGTTTTGGTTTCGCGCGTACGGCCAAAACCGGTTTCCATTCCGGCGAGGGTTTGTATTTCGAGTGCGATGTGCTCGATGACATGTCCCATCCAGGTGCCTTGTTCGATGCGCATGAAAAATCCGCCGGGAACGCCTTCGGAGCAACGGTGCTCATACATCGTGGGAAACATTTTCATGATGCGCTCGTGAAAACCGTCTATTTTATTGGTAGGAAATTGTTCCATTTCTTCCAGATCCAAACGCATCTGGATTAATTTTTTTCTTTGGACGCTCCAGATATTCGGGCCGCGGAGCGCCTGCACTTTAAGGATTTTCATAGGAAGGTGTACTGTTTGGTTTATTTATTTGATAGCAGTTTTGTTAAAAATCAAAGGGATTGATTTCACTAAAGTAAATTTTTCAGACTGGTTTTCAAAATTTATTTGATTTTTTTGAAGTATTTCTTTTTTGGAAGCTGATTTTGAAGTGGCTAAAAAAGAGAGTAACTGAGAAACTGCATTTTTTTCTGCATTTGAAAGCGGTTGAGCCAAATGAATTTTCAAGATTTTTGGTCATTATATGAATTGATTTATAATTATCAGAAACAAATATCACAGCCACGCTTTATTCAAAAAAAACACCTAGAAATGCGCGTATTTTCTGCTTCTAAAAAACTTAAATACGTTTGGTTTATTTTAAATTTTGGTTATTTTTACCGCATGAACATACGAGGAAAATTAATAATCATAGGCGGCGCAGTCGATAAAGGCAGTTTCACAGAAACAAACCTGGACACGGATGTAGCCAATAATTTGAACTTTTTTGAGACCGGAATTCTGAAAAGGATCTTAAACGAGTCCAAAAATAAAATAGATTCGAGAATTGAAGTGGTGACAACGGCTTCAAAAATTCCACGTGAAATCGGGCCTGAATATGTCAAAGCTTTTAATTATTTAGGCGCTAAAAATGTAGATGTTTTGCACATTGAAAAACGCGAACAGGCAACAAGCCAAGAAGTTCTAGACCGCGTGAAAGTAGCCGATGTATTGATTTTTACCGGCGGGGACCAATTGCGTCTGACTTCCATTTTAGGTGGAACGGAATTTCACGACCTCATTCTCGACAAATACCACAATGAAGATTTTATCTATGCCGGAACGTCTGCAGGAGCGGCGGCGGCGTCGAACAATATGATTTACCAGGGCAGCAGTTCGGAGGCTTTGCTTAAAGGCGAAGTTAAAATCACGAGCGGCCTCGGATTGATTGACGGTGTCATTATCGATACACATTTTGTACAACGCGGCAGGATCGGAAGGTTGTTCCAGGCAGTTGTTGGCAATCCGAAAGTACTTGGCATCGGGCTTGGAGAAGATACCGGTTTGTTAATTAAAAATAACGACCAGATGGAAGCGATTGGTTCCGGACTGGTGATTTTGGTTGACGGACGTGAAATTAAAGATACCAATTTGACGCAGGTTGAAATGGGCCAGCCCATCTCGATCAACCATTTGGTGACGCATGTCATGAGCAAATATGATACGTTTGATTTGAAAACGCACAAAATGCACATCCAGTCTTCGCAATATGCAGACAAACTCAAAATGCTTTCTGACGACTAAAATCCACACATGAAAATAATTATTCACGGCGGTTTTTTCTCTGAATCATCGACAAACCATGAAACGAAAGTAGCCAAACAACAGGCTTTGCTGCGGATTGTTAAGGATTCATATGAATTCCTGAAAACTAATTCGGCTCTTGAAACCGTGGTTTATGCAGTTTCCCAACTCGAAGACGACGAATTGTTCAATGCCGGAATCGGATCGCAAATCCAAAGCGACGGAAAAATCCGCATGAGTGCTTCATTAATGGACGGTTCAACACAAAAAATGAGCGGCGTTATTAATATTGAAGAAGTTAAAAATCCTGTTCAGGTCGCGCAATTGCTGATGGACAGCGAAGATAAAGTTTTGGGCGGCGATGGTGCGACGGCCTTTGCACGCAAGTTGGGTTTTGAAGTTTTTTCGACTGAAATTCCGCAACGCCGTGCAGAATATGAAGCCAAAAAAGTACCTACCGGAACCGGAACTGTTGGCTGTGTCGCTTTAGACCAACACGGAAAAATTGCAGTCGCGACTTCTACCGGCGGCAAAGGGTTTGAAATTCCGGGGCGTGTTTCCGATTCGGCGACCGTGGCCGGAAATTATGCAAATGCTTTGTGCGGCGTCAGTTTAACCGGTGTTGGCGAAGACATTGTCAGCGGTGCCGTGGCTGCAAAAATAGTAACCCGCGTAACCGATGGCTTTACAATCCAAAAAGCATTTGAAAAAACATTTGAAGAATTAAAACCTTTTGACGGTTTTGCCGGAGCAATCGCAATTGATTCTCACGGTAATGTCTTTCACCAGAATTCGCATCCGAGTATGGTTTTTGCGAGTTTTGATGGGGAAAACGAAGACGTTTTTAAGTAAGATTTTATAAAAGGTTAGCCAAGAATTGCACAAATTTTCACAAACCTGTTTCGTAAAAATTTGTGCAATTCTTGGCTTTTTTTAATAGTTTCCGAAGTTCAATTAAATAGACTGCCCGCCTGAAACTTCAATGCGCTGGGCGTTGACCCATTTTGCATCATCCGTACATAAAAAGGCAACAACACTTCCAATATCGTCAGGCAAGCCAACGCGGCCGAGAGCGGTTTGTGCAGCGATGTGTTGGTTTAGTGCAGCATTATCCCTTACAACACCACCACCAAAATCCGTTTCTATGGCACCCGGAGCGACAACGTTAGAGCGGATGCCGCGGCTTCCCAATTCGGCTGCAAGGTATTTTGTCAGGGTTTCAATAGCGCCCTTCATCGATGCATAAGCTGAATAACCTGGCAAACTAAAACGTGCCAATCCTGTAGAAATGTTTACGATTCCACCACCATCGGCTAAAACCGGTAATGCTTTTTGTGTCAGGAAGAAAGTCCCTTTAAATTGGATGTTGACCAAAGTATCAAATTGTTCTTCGGTGGTTTCCGCAAATGAATTGTAAATTCCGATTCCTGCGTTGTTGACCAGATAATTGATTTTATCGGTACCGAAAGTGCTTTTCAAAGTTGCATTCACCTCGGTAAAAAAAGTGTCAAAAGTTTTAGAATCAGAAACGTTTAATTGCAACGCGGCTGCTTTTCGCCCCAGCTTTTCAATTTCCTGAACAACTTCGAGCGCTTCGTTTTTTTTGCTGTTGTATGTTACTATAACATCCAGCCCTTTTTTTGCAAGTGCGATTGCCATATTTTTCCCCAGGCCGCGGCTTCCGCCGGTAACCAATACAATTTTAGATTGTGACATTTTTAAAATGTTTAGTGATTATGGTACAAAGTTACCCTAGAAAATGGTGTTGAAAATGGTGTACTCTTCAGTATTTTGAGTCAATTATTGAATGGGCCGAAAACGGATGAGCGAATGTAGAATACTGATTCATTCGCTCAATGCCTACTTGATTTCCTAAATTGCAATGGTGTTTTTCCCGTCATGCCTTTAAAAAATTTGGTAAAATTCGTCGGTTCGTCATAAGCAAATCTCATCCCGATTTCAGCTATCGAAAGATCGGTTTCGGTTAATAAACGTTCGGCTTCCGCCAAAATACCCTGTTCCATAAAATCACAGGGCGATTTTCCGGTGGTCAGTTTAATCGTATTGGTCAGGTGGCCGTGGTTGATAAATAATTTTTCGGCGTATTTCGAAGTTGACATGCGATAATGCACGCGTCCCGCAAAAAGATCAGCCAAATGTGCTTCATATAATTTTATAAAATCGGCGGTAATGGCATCTTTACGAGTCAGTATTTTTTTTGGAACCGTCATGAGGAATGTCAAATGTTGAATTCAAATGTAATTAAAAATCAGTATTCACGGTAACCGATTTCCACTGTTCCAATTCCTTAACGATGTTTTGAGCTTTGTTTTTTGCCAATCCGAATGCATCGCTTCCCAGGAACAAATGCACCGGCGGATTTTTCTCTGCAGCCATTTGAATGATTGCCGCCGCTCCTTTTTCAGGATCTCCGGGTTGGTTGTTGTTAATTTGCTGTTGGTGGAGTTCCTGTGATTCCCGTGTCGATTTGTAATCGTCAAGCGGATGTTTGGATGTGGATAACGAGCCCGAAGTCAGGAAATTTGTCCGGAAATAACCCGGTAGAACGGCTGTAACATTGATTCCGAAATCTTTAAGTTCGATGGCCATGGCTTCAGAAAAACCAACGACTGCAAATTTTGTCGCACAATAAATACCGAAACCCGGGAAATCCCCTGAGTAACCGCCAATAGATGAAATATTAAAGATATGCCCGGATTTTTGCTGGCGCAAATGTGGCAATGCCTGGCGAATCACGTTTAATGATCCAAAAACATTCACATCAAAATTTTGCCGCGTTTCCGCATCAGATAATTCTTCAACGGCACCAAGCAAACCGTAACCTGCATTGTTGATGATGTTGTCTATTTTTCCGAATGTGGCGATGGTTTCATCTATCGCTTTTTTGACATTTGCCTCGTCGGTCAGGTTCATTTCCAACGGAAGAAATTGAGCCGATTGGCGTGATATGGCCGTTTCCAGATCTGATTTGTTTCTCGAAGTAGCGGCAACAAAATCGCCTTTTTCGAGTAATTGTTTGACTAGGATTAACCCGAAACCTTTAGAAGCGCCTGTGATCAACCATACTTTTTGAGTGCTCATAATAATTGTCTTTTAAATTAATGAGGCAAAGGTATATCAGGAATTAGAGGGTTTGATTGCCCGAATCAAACGAATAATTGCAAAATTCAAACATTTCGAAAAAAACTCGGGGTTTGGGCGGTTTGTTTTTTGAAAAAGTTGTTGAAATGTGCGGCTTCGTCGAAACCCAGGCAATAACCGATTTCAGAAATATTCCAGTCGGTGTGTTTTAATAACGCTTTGGCTTCAGAAATCAGGCGCTCGGTAATATAATCTGTGGTGGTTTTTCCGGTAGTTTCTTTGATGGCCCGGTTTAGGTGGTTGACGTGGACAGAAAGTTGTTGTGCAAAATCTTTAGCCGACCGCAAGGTAAACCGCTGCACAGGTGTTTCAATTGGAAACTGTCGTTCGAGCAATTCCCTGAAAACCGAAGTGATCCTGGAATTCGCATCGGGATGTTGGTACAGCATTTCTGAAGGCTGACGTTTTAATGCATAATGGGTCAGTTCTGTTGTATAATTACGCAACAGGTCATATTTATAGACATAATCAGCATTGATTTCGTCAAGCATTTTTATGAAAATGGCGGCTACATCTGCATCTTGTTCGTCTGTGAGCAGGTAACTCGGCTTTCCGCCGGGTGCAAACATCGGGAGTACGCTGAGGCTGGTTTTGATTTTTTCGGTAAAGAAAGATTCTGTAAAAATGCAGAAATACCCGCTTGTAGTATCAGATAAAGATTCCCAGGTGTAAGGGATTTGTGGGTTAAAAAACAGCAATGTAGCGCTTGAAGTTTCAAGGCTCTTATCGGCATAATGGTAGCGGTTGTGGCCCCGAATGAGCAATATTTTGTAATAATCGCGGCGGCTGTAGGTAATGCTGCTGCCTTCTTTTTGCAGGCAGTCTTCGAGGCGGAACACATTAAAATGCCCGATGCCCTGCTGCAAACCTTCGGGTTGGATGATTTGTTTTTGTTCGTAAAAATCCTGTAGGGTTTCTGTTTTGCTCATGTGGCAAAGTTATGAAATTCAAACAAATAAAATTTCATTAGTATAAGAATTCCTAAGATAGTAAAAAACGGCCTTTCGGTTATACTCTTGTGATACTTGAAACGGGATTCACAAATCTGTGACAAAATAAATTTCAAAAAAAAAATTGTCACAGATTTGTGACAAAATAGATTTCCAAAATAAAATTGTCACAGATTTTGTGAAAAAATAATTAAAATGCAGTAATCATTGTCCTTTACATGTTTTCTGAAAGCGGATCCCGGCGTTTGCTGCACCAGTTCGCTGCGTTTGGGTGGGATAGAGGCAGGCGCCACGCGCAGCCGATAGCCAAGACCGAAAGCAACGCCCATAAAAAAAACCACCGTATTCACGATGGTTTTTGAAACAAATGGTATTTAAAATTAAGCCACGCGCAATCCGGTGGTGATTGCAAAACGGTTCCAGTTGTTGATGATGATGACTGCCATAATGATATCGGCGAGGTATTTTTCGTCGAAAAGCCGTGCCGCATTTGCGTAAGTTTCGTCTTTTACATGGCTGCTGATCAAGGTCATTTCTTCGGTTAGGGCGAGGATTGCTTTTTCTTCTTCGGTGTAAAAATCGGCTTCACGCCAGGCGCTGAGTAAGTGGATGTGTTTTTCTGATACGCCCATTTTCCTGGCATCAGTAGTGTGCATGTTGATGCAAAAGGCACAACCGTTGATTTGGGAAGCGCGTATTTTGATGAGCTCTTTGTGGATCGGATCCAGAGTCGTAGTGTTCAGGTAATTTGACAAAGTCATTAACGCATTATACGCTTCTGGGGCAACTTTTGGAAGATTGATTCTGGTTTGCATATTGTTGTTTTTAATGTTCTATGCAAAGTTATTGTAAATGTTTTTTGAAAAACTTGAAGTAGGTTAAGAAAGTTGAAGGAGATCATGAGACAAGATATGAACGTGTAGCTCATTGTCAATTATTCATTTTCCGTTATTAATTATTTAGTTTTTTCCGGCACGGATTTTACTCAGGAATTCCGGGGTGAAATCGAGATAAGAAGCAAGCATGTATTGTGGAACTCTCTGTGCAAATTCCGGGAAACGGCCGGCTAGATTGTGGTAGCGCTCTTCGGCCGACATCGTAAATAAATATTTAATGCGGATTTGTGAGGCGCCGTAGGATTTTTGGAGGACGAGCCTGAAATATTTCTCCAGTTTTGGTATTTTGGAAAGCAGGATTTCCAATGACGGTTTATCGATGGTAATAATTTCTGCATTTTCGAGCGCCTGGATGTAAAAACTGGAAACGGCATTGTTGTGAAAGGCAAGATAATCGGCCATCCACCAGTTTTCTATGCCAAATTGCAGGGTTTGCTCATTGCCTTTTTGGTTGATGATGTACATGCGGCAACAACCTTTTACAATGAAATATTGGGTATTCCCAAGTTCGCCTTCTTCTAATAAATGCTGTTTCTTTTTAAAGGTTTTGTAATTTAAAAAAGAACATAATAATGTATTTTCACTATCATCGAGCGTGACAAATTTAGCGATATGGGCAACCAGGCTGGAATACATAGAGGCTTTGGATTGACGTTATTTTTTGTGGAACGGGCCATTTTTTTCAATCAGCAACGCGTTTATTTTTTTGAGCGTAGCCTGAATCAGTACTGCTTTTTCATGGCTTTCGGTATTGAGCAGTAATTTTTCTTTGATCCAGGTTTCCGATCCGCTTTCTTTAGTGGTTACTACAATATTGATAAAAGCGAGGTTCTCGGTGCGGAATGACAGCGGTTGGAATGCAAAAACTTTAGATAAATCATAAGTTTTTCTTTTTTGGCCGTTGTCTGAAAGGACTAAAAAATCACTATCGAAAGTGGCTTGAATAGGGTTTTTTGATTTTTCCAGATGCGCATTGGCGTTAAGCAGATCAATGGCTTTGGCTTTTAATTCGTCAAAAGAGAGGTTTGGATGAATTATTGTTTCTTTTTTTCCATTTTGAAACCAGATTTCTTCAATGTCGGTTTTAGCAAAATAAAACGCATTTGGCGATTCTGGCGTGGGTTTAAAGTGTACGGTTTCGTCGTTAATGTTTAAAATCTGCACGCGTTTCAAAGTACCGCTTTTGAGTTTTAGCGTGTCCTGTGCCGAAGCCGAAAAGGCTGTAAAAAGGAATATAAAAAAAGCGATACCTGAAGTGTATTTTTGAGCAGTCATTTTTGATTTGAATTTGATGCTAAATTAAGCATAATTCCACGGAATCATTTCTGGCTGCAGCAATTTTGTGATCAGGTTAGCGGCAATTTTGCAAATCCTTTTACCAATGGATCTAAAAATGGTACGGGAATCTCAAAAATTAGCATCGAATAAACCACAATGTAAATTCCTAAAAACATCGGGAATATCCAGCGGCCGTTTTTTTGTTTGCGTTCTAAAATGATCAGCGTGACCAGCGTTCCCAATATTAGGATCAACGCGCCCATGCCATAAATCCGGGCTACGGCGGGTTCGAGAAATACAATTCCGGTTACGATCATTGCCCGGGCGTGTAAATTAACTTTATGGCGGTGGTACATCGCAATTGAAAAAGCGAGCGTGAGCATTGCCAAATCTTTGAAAACTACAAGGAAATTGATAAATGTCAATTCTTCGGCAGGCGTTTTTTTCATCCGGAAATTTAAAATGAATACTACGGATAACAATAATAAAGGCATTAACAGATATGCTATTTTGCCGATTTTTCTGTGCAGTTGAAATTTCTTTTTCCGGATCAATATTGGCTGAAGAATCAATAATACAATCCATGACAAGACCAATAATGTATGAAAATGAAAATAAAATGAGAAATCATTCGTTCCATCAAAAAATTTAGAAAAATAGGATTTCCAGAAGCCCGCGAATGCCAGTAGCAACAGCACAATGAAGTAATAACTGGATTTTTCGAACTGGAGTTTTTTTACGGTACCTGCCATTTTATACTAAAGGATTATTTTTTTCTGCATCGTCTCATTGTAACTGGTTGAAAGTTAATAAATTTCGGTCTTTTAATGACCAAAGCTGTGTAAAATAAATCGCTTTTTGAATTTTTGCCAAGATGGTAAAATCCGCTACAAGGTTTCGGCTGTTATCAATTTTCGGTATTTGGAGATTTCTTTGGAAGTTTCGATGGTGTTGCTGTTTTTTCGTCCGCGTTAGGGATGGAAGCGGCATCCTTTTGCGGCGGCGCGCAGCAGATCCGTAAAAGATAAAGCATTTGAAATTAAAAGGAGGACAGCCATTGGCTGTCAGGTATTTTTCCGCGTTAGGGATGGAAGCGGCATCCTTTTGCGACGGTGCGCAGCAGAGCCGTAAAAGATAAAGCATTTGAAATTAAAAGGAGGACAGCCATTGGCTGTCAGGTATTTTTCCGCGTTAGGGATGGAAGCGGCATCCTTTTGCGACGGCGCGTAGCAGAGCCGTAAAAGATAAAGCGGACAGCCCGGCCGAAGGCAACGCCATAATAACCCATAAAAAAACCCGCTCTTGCGAACGGGTTCTTCATGTAAGTAAGTTAAATGTAGTTGATAAAACGTTATTTTACTTTGTTAAGTACGGCTTTGAAAGCTTCCGGGTGGTTCATCGCTAGATCGGCAAGAACTTTACGGTTCAATTCGATTCCGTTTGCTTTTACTTTCCCCATGAACTGTGAATAAGACATTCCTTCCAAACGGGCTCCGGCGTTGATACGCTGAATCCACAATGCGCGGAAGTTTCTCTTGTTCTGCTTTCTGTCGCGGTAAGCGTAAACCATCGCTTTTTCCACGGCGTTTTTAGCTACCGTCCAAACGTTTTTTCTACGGCCAAAGAAACCTTTGGCTTGCTTCATTATCTTTTTTCTTCTTGCTCTTTTAGCAACTGAATTTACTGATCTTGGCATAATTTTCTTGTGTTTTTGTAGCAGGCGTCCCGAATTAAATCAAGGGAACTTGTGGCCATACTCCAAGGTTATTAAATAATTTGTAACCTAAAGGATAAAAAAATTGTTGGTTGATAGTTGTCAGTAAAAAAACCAGCAACCGGCAACCGGTAACCATTTAGATAATCCTTAATTGTTGTTTAATGCTTTTCTCATCTGTTTTGTGAACGAGTGTTGAGTGTGTCAACGCCAATTTACGTTTTTTAGATTTCTTAGTCAAAATGTGACTTTTGAAAGCATGTTTTCTTTTAATCTTTCCTGAGCCTGTAACTTTAAAACGTTTTTTGGCGCTGGATTTGGTTTTCATTTTAGGCATCTTGTCCTGAATTTATTTAATTTAACTTACTTACACGTCTTTGCGAGGCACGAAGCAATTTGCTCCTGTGACTCGGTTTTTTATTAGGAGCTAATCCGGCTATCCGCTGCAATCTTTTGATAAAAAGAGATTTCCCTCCGCTGCGCTTCGGGCAATCCTTTTTACAAAAGGATTTTCGCTACTATCCGGGCTAGGGCAGTTCGTCAAGAATTTGCCTTTCGCTCACTATTTTTTCTTCTTCGGCGCAATGAAAATAATCATACGCTTTCCTTCAAGAACCGGCATCGATTCTACTTTTCCGAATTCTTCAAGATCAGTTGCCAATCTTAACAATAAGATTTGTCCCTGGTCTTTATAAATGATCGAACGTCCTTTGAAGAATACGAAAGCTTTTAATTTCGAACCTTCTTTAAGGAATTTCTCTGCATTTTTTCTTTTAAATTCATAATCATGTTCGTCGGTCTGAGGCCCGAAACGGATCTCTTTTACGACAACCTGAGTAGATTTTGCTTTCAAAGCCTTGTCGCGTTTCTTTTGCTCGTACACGAATTTTTTATAATCCATGATCTTACAAACCGGCGGATCGGCGTTTGGCGAAATTTCAACTAAATCCAGTTCAAATTCGTCTGCAAGGCGCAACGCTTCCGAAAGCTTAAAAAGCCCCGGCTCAATGTTCTCGCCTACAAGCCTCACTTCCTGGACGCCGCGAATGTGCTGGTTGATCCTGTGTGCGTCTTTTTTTTCTACTCTGGGTTGGTAACCCTTGTTGCTTCTTATTGCTATGACTTTATTATTTTAAGTTAAACGTTAAATGTTTTTAATGTTTTGCTGATTTCTTCATTGACAATCGCTGCAAATTCGTCGATCGAAACGGTAATATTGCCTTTTCCTTCCTGGCCGTGACGGCGTACGGAAATGGTACCGTTTTTCTCCTCTTCCTCGCCAACGATCAGCATAAACGGGTATTTCTGTGTTTCAGCTTCCCTGATTTTCTTGCCAATGGTCTCGTTGCGGTTGTCAATTAGGGCGCGAATTTCGTGATTTTCCAGCAATTCTAAAACTTTTTTGGCATAATTTTCATATTTCTCGCTCAAAGACAGAATTATAGCTTGTTCCGGCATTAGCCAAAGTGGGAAATTTCCTGCTGTATGTTCGAGCAAAATCGCGATGAAACGTTCCATCGAACCGAACGGTGCGCGGTGAATCATGACCGGACGATGCAATTCATTGTCCGAACCTTTGTAAGTTAAGTCAAAGCGCTCCGGCAAATTGTAATCCACCTGGATTGTTCCGAGTTGCCATTGCCTTCCGAGTGCATCTTTAACCATGAAATCGAGTTTCGGGCCATAAAATGCCGCTTCTCCAGATTCAATCACATAATTCAAACCTTTGTCTTTCGCAGCGCTGATGATTGCGCTTTCTGCTTTCTCCCAGTTTTCTACAGAACCAATGTATTTATCCGGGTTGTCCAAATCGCGCACAGAAACCTGAGCCGTGAAATTTTCAAAACCTAAAGATCCGAATACATATAAAACAAGGTCAATTACTTTTTTAAATTCCGAATCCAATTGGTCTGGGGTACAAAAAATATGCGCGTCATCCTGAGTAAATCCGCGAACGCGTGTCAGTCCGTGCAATTCACCTGATTGTTCGTATCTGTAAACCGTTCCGAATTCGGCATAACGTTTCGGTAAATCTTTATACGACCACGGGCGAACGTTGTAAATCTCGCAGTGGTGCGGGCAGTTCATCGGTTTTAATAAAAATTCTTCTCCTTCAGCAGGCGTATGGATTGGCTGGAAACTGTCGGCGCCGTATTTTGCATAATGGCCAGAAGTCACATACAATTCCTTTTGCCCGATATGCGGCGTTACCACTTGTTCGTAGCCACCTTTTTTCTGTGCTTTTTTCAAAAACTGCTCGAGTCGGTCGCGCAAAGCAGCGCCTTTCGGCAACCACAATGGCAAACCTTGTCCGACTTTCTGTGAAAAAGCAAACAATTCAAGTTCTTTCCCGAGTTTTCTATGGTCGCGGCGTTTCGCTTCTTCCAATAACTCCAGATATTCAGTCAAATCTTTTTGTTTCGGGAAAGAAATGCCGTAAACACGCGTCAACTGCTTATTTTTCTCATCACCACGCCAATACGCTCCGGCCACGCTCATAATTTTCATCGCTTTGATGATTCCAGTATTCGGAATGTGTCCGCCACGGCATAAATCAAAGAAATTCGCATGGTCGCAAAACGTAATTGTTCCGTCTTCGAGGTTCGAGATCAGTTCGGTTTTGTATTCGTTGTCTTTATATACTTCCAAAGCTTCGGCTTTAGAAACCGGACGCATCGTAAATTCATATTTGCCTCTTGAAATCTCAAGAACGCGGTCTTCGATCTTTTTAAAATCGGCTTCGGTGATCTTTTCGTTCCCAAAATCCACATCATAATAAAAACCATTGTCAATCGCCGGTCCTAAAGTCAGTTTGATTCCGGGATACAATTCTTCGAGAGCCTGCGCCATCACATGCGAAGTCGAATGCCAAAACGCTTTTTTACCGTTTTTGTCATTCCACGTATATAATATAAGAGCACCATCGGTTGTCAAAGGTGTCGTCGTTTCAACGGTCGTGTCATTAAAGGAAGCCGAAATCACGTTTCTGGCCAGGCCTTCGCTAATACTCATTGCAACATCCATCGGCGTCACGCCATTGGAAAACTCCTTTACGGAACCATCTGGTAGTGTAATCTTAATCATTGTTCAAAATTTATGAGCGCAAATATAGCGGTTTCGCAAAACACATACAATATATATAGAGTGTATAATTTGAAATTTGGGTTTGTTTTGGGATTGTTTTCTTTTTTCAGGAGCTATTTGCTTCGCCAGTTCGCTTCGCTCGTGTCCCGCTTTCTAAGAAAAATGATTGTATCTATTTGAATTAGGAGCTATTTCCCGCTTTCCACTACAATCTTTTTACTCCGTTACACTCCATAAAAAGGATTTTCATTGCAATCGGGGCTAGGGCAGCGTCATCCAAAACTACATTTATAATAAAGAACAACTACAGACAATCAAAGAAACTTAGCGACTTTGAAACTTTGCCACTCTGCCACTGAAAAAAAACTTTCACGTCCAAAAAACTACTTACCAGCGACTTACGATTTAAAGTAAAAATAAAGCCAAAAAAAGGTTATTAAAAGTTTGGAAAAGCCAAAACAAGTGTTACTTTTGCACCCGCATTGACAAAGACGTTCATACTTATTTACTGAAAAGCACACCGGGGAAAAAGTTTACAAAAACTTTGGAAAAGGTTTGCCGGAAAAGAAAAAGTAATTATCTTTGCCACCCGATTGAGAGACATCGAAAGGGGGCAGGTTCTTAGAAAGATTGTGGTTAAGGTTTGGAAGAAATAAAATTTAAAAATTATTTCAAAAAAGCTTGCCTAATTAAAAAGAAGTTGTACTTTTGCACCCGCTTTGAGAAACAAACGAAAGTAGTTTTGAGGAGCGAAAAAAAAGATAGACACGTTCATAGACATATTGAATTGACAGCCGTTTCATCAGCGATGATGAAACAAAGAAAAAGAGAGTAAGGTGAATCGATAAAGATTTACGAAAATGTTAGAAAATTTCGTCTAAAATAAAGCTAATTCAATTTAGCAACAATATACGATGAAGAGTTTGATCCTGGCTCAGGATGAACGCTAGCGGCAGGCTTAACACATGCAAGTCGAGGGGTATAGGGAGCTTGCTTCCTAGAGACCGGCGCACGGGTGCGTAACGCGTATGCAACCTACCTTTCACAAAGGGATAGCCCAGAGAAATTTGGATTAATACCTTATAGTATATATGGATCGCATGGTTTATATATTAAAGTTCCAACGGTGAAAGATGGGCATGCGTCCCATTAGCTAGATGGTAAGGTAACGGCTTACCATGGCAACGATGGGTAGGGGTCCTGAGAGGGAGATCCCCCACACTGGTACTGAGACACGGACCAGACTCCTACGGGAGGCAGCAGTGAGGAATATTGGACAATGGGCGCAAGCCTGATCCAGCCATGCCGCGTGCAGGATGAAGCATCTATGGTGTGTAAACTGCTTTTATACGGGAAGAAACCCCGCCTCGTGAGGCGGACTGACGGTACCGTAAGAATAAGGACCGGCTAACTCCGTGCCAGCAGCCGCGGTAATACGGAGGGTCCAAGCGTTATCCGGAATCATTGGGTTTAAAGGGTCCGTAGGCGGGTCTGTAAGTCAGTGGTGAAATCTCCCGGCTCAACCGGGAAATTGCCATTGATACTGCAGGTCTTGAATTATTGGGAAGTAACTAGAATATGTAGTGTAGCGGTGAAATGCTTAGAGATTACATGGAATACCAATTGCGAAGGCAGGTTACTATCAATATATTGACGCTGATGGACGAAAGCGTGGGTAGCGAACAGGATTAGATACCCTGGTAGTCCACGCCGTAAACGATGGATACTAGCTGTTGGGCGCAAGTTCAGTGGCTAAGCGAAAGTGATAAGTATCCCACCTGGGGAGTACGTTCGCAAGAATGAAACTCAAAGGAATTGACGGGGGCCCGCACAAGCGGTGGAGCATGTGGTTTAATTCGATGATACGCGA
>Ga0081606_1000250_pt1 | contig 25996 bp, 19 predicted proteins | sample EareggfetidaYelm_FD_71127 | JGI IMG/M metagenome (GOLD analysis project Ga0081606, IMG submission 71127) | Earthworm egg capsule microbial community from the University of Washington, USA - E. fetida Yelm (SPADES assembly) (version 2) | ecosystem: Host-associated > Annelida > Reproductive system... | reverse complement strand
TCCTGTGGCCCCGGAGGCTGCACGCCGAACCCGGCCACCTGTCCGACACCGGCGAACGAGACCGAACCGTACAGTCCTTCCGTGCCAGCAAGCAGCACGGGCGTATCCGCCCCCACCGACACGGTTGACCCCATCCCTGGCGGGACATCCAGCGTTTGCGTCGTACCCGACACGGTAACTGTGACGGCAGCGGCGGTCGTGCCCGGGTTCATGAGGTGCAGCACGGGTGAGGGCCCCGCGGGCACGGCAACAGCCTGGTTCCTCAGCAGCGGCAGCGGTGCGACCATCCACCCCACATCAAGGGATGGCGCACTGCCGGTCGTGCCCGAGGCATCCAGTGTCGCCAGCGTGCCCGTGACCGCACGTGCAGCAGCCACAACCGGTGCGTTTGCCTGCACCCGCACCGTGTAGCTTCCGGGTTGCACATTGCCCAGCGGGATATCGCTGACCCTACCGGGCTGGAGTGTGACATCAAGTACCGTCCCGCCACCACCCGACTCAGACAGCAGCCCGACCGAGACCTGCACGGCTTCGGTGCTCGGCGAGTAGAGACGCAGTGCGGGAAAATCGGTGCCCTCGTGTGCCTCACCGACAACCGATGTGGCCGCAAGCTCGGTGACAAGGAAGCCGGGCAAAAACTGTGTTGTCGCCGGGGCTGCGGTGGGGCCGATCATCTCAACACCGGCCGGAACCAGTCCCACGAGCGAGGTGTACTGCAGGGTTGCGGCGACGGGACCACCAGAACTGGTCACGTGAATGACCGGCGACTCAAGATTTGGAGCAAGGCCAGACAGGGGGATGATCCGGCGCGTGCGCGGCGGCACAAGAATGCCCCGGGCTGCCTGCGACAGAACATCACCCTCCTCGCCCGCAATCGCGAGATCCACCGTCGCGGCAACGTCGCTCGGATTTGCCAACGACACGAGCGTCGTGCGGCCCACCGAGGTGGACCCACCCACAAGCCACGAGTCCAGCGAGGGTTCCACACAGGATGCCGCGGCGAACCCCCGCGCGGTTTCAAGGTTCGCCACCTGCGAAGAGGCCCCCGCAAGCAAACCAAAACTCACGGCACCGGATTCCACCGAGATGGCCGACGGCTGGCCATCGGTCGAGGCACGTCTATTCCCCGGATCGGCAAGCTTTGAAGTCAACACCCGTGCCGATGCGGGGTCAACCGCAACGGTCGTTGTCGAAGAACCGTACGAGGTTGCGCTCGTGGCCGCTGCCGCGTTTGCACCGAGCGAGAGCAGCGGCCCGGGACAGGCCCGTAGCTGTGGGCTTGCTGCGGGTTCAACAACGGTTGACAACGGGGCCACCCGATGAGTGGGCCACGGCACAACGGCAACAGCCGGGAGCACGGCGACAGCGAGGCATCCCGCAATAATCGCACCGAGAGTCTGAGCGCTGACAAGAAGGACCGAGCGCCTAGAGTTCATCGTCAGCCTCCTGGTCATCGCTGTCGAGAGTGTGGGTCTGACGCTCACGACGCTGGCGACGCGTCACCGCCACCGGTCGCAAAACCGGCCCGGTCGGTGCCCCTTCGGCCGACCCAATTGGAATCGCCAGCAGCACTGCGCACATAAGTGCCGCAAGCTGTAACACCGCAACACCAGTGGGGATGCTTCCGGCATTCGCCGCCGCGGGCAACACGGCGGGCACCTCGTCGTTGAAGCGCCACAGTTGCCCGTAGTCAGTCTTGCCGACGGCGGTGAGTGCAGAATTACCGTCGAGCGCAGCCTGCGCCCGAGCCTGGACCGTTGCGGTGGCACGCTCTGAACCGACGGCGTCTGACAGCAGCACAAATGACACCCCAAACGCTCGGATGGCAGAACTCGGGTCGTAGCCGCTTCGGGATGCCAGGTTTCCGACAACCTCGGCAAGGGTGAGCTCGGCCGGAGTGAGGGCGGCTGTTGTGCGGGCGAAAGTTGACTGCTGGTCCAGGGTCGTTCCGGTTCCCCGTTCCAGGGTGACCTGCATGCTGCCGTTGGCCGCGGGAACAAGGCGGAGTGTCGTCACCTGCGGATTGACCTCCGCCTGCGCCTGCACGTACGCGGGTAGCGCCCGGCCAAGCGATCCTGTGAGCGAGACGCGACCCGTTGCAAGCCCCACGGCGGTGGGCAGCACCGCAACCAGGGCGGTGGCTGCGACAGCGACTCCAGACAGTGCCCCGAGCCGAGAGAACGACGCACAGGCCATGATGGCAGCGAGTGTGAGCCCGAGCCATTCCAGGCTCAGACCTGACCCCGCCCACACAGACACGGAGGTGTTTCCGACGGTGGAGAGAGAAAGGTGGCCGGCCGCAACCGCCGTTGCGAACCCCAGCGCAGCGACGCCCAGCGCACACACGGCGTACCGGAACCGGGGTGTTGTCAGCGCCGCCAGAGCACACAGCGCAAGCGGAACGATGAGAATGCCCGCGAGCAGGTGAATATTCACCCCCGCAACCTGGAAGTCCCACCCGCCCCACGATTTTCCGGGATACCCGATCGCTAACTGCCACACGGAGGGTGAGCGACTGGCGACGGGCACTCCCGGATCAGCGAGCAATCCCAGTGGGTTTCCTCGTCGAACCTGGGCGATGACCAGCGGTGCCCAGAGTGCAAGCGTAGGCAACACGATCCAGAAGCACCGCGGCAGCATACCCCGGGTCAGCACGAGCGCGATAACAAGGGCAGCAAGAAGCGCCGGGCCGAGACTCGGTGACCCAGCAACAGTTGCAGCGAGCAAGAGGGATGCCGCACCGGTCGCCGCCCACGAACGCGCGGCCCCGACCACCGCATACGCAAGCCACGCGAGCAGGATATGGGCGATAACGGCCCCCACCCGACCGTCACCGAGAGCGATGAGCAGCGATGGGGAGAGAGCCCACAGCACCGCCGCGGTGGCGCGCAGGATGCCGCGATCGGTGAAGCGAGATGCCGCAAACCACCCCCCCAGCGCGGCAACCGGGATGGCACACAGCCAGAGCACGACAAGCGAGTAGCTCGGTGCCCAGAACGTCAGTGAACCCAGCACCGCGAGCACTCCCGCGAAGGGGTCGGCGGGGCCAGCAAAACCCGCACCGATGTCGCGCCATCCGTATGCAGCGTTGCGCCAGAGGGTGGAAACGGAGTCTGACAGTGGTAGCAGACCGGCTCCTGTGAGCTCGGACGCAGCCAGCAGCCAACCGAAGAGCGCAACCGTGGCGACGACCGAACCGAGCAGAACCCAGCCGCCCCCCGTGTCGAGAAACTCCACCCCGTCGGCGGACAGTTGTGCCCGGGCACGCCGGGCCTGCTGAGCGTTCTGACGCATCGCCCGCGCCTCGCGCGGTTGAATACGAAGCGATGACAGCGCCGACCAACTCGTCACTCGGTGTTCGGCGAGCCGTCGGCGCGAGCGCGCGAGCGCACCAAAACGGAACATCACCGCGAGCGTGGCTCGGATTTCTCCACCGATGCGACCGGGCATTTTTTGCACAATGTGGCCAAAAGCCCGGATCAGCGCGAGCGGCAACAAACTCAGCCAGAAAAACGGCACGAGGATGCCCCGTGCGTAGACGAGTCGCCGATAAAGCTGCGCGGTTCTGGCCTGTCGTCCGGCCCGACGCGCCAACCGGGCCCGGCCGTTGACTCGGGGGCCGGCCACACCGTTCTGAGCGAACTCCACCCTGGCCAGCGGGACCATCTCAACGCGATACCCGGCCAGGCGAGCTCGGATAGCGAGGTCGAGTCCGTCGTCGACGATTGGAAGCGCGGGATCAAATCCATCAAGCTCCCGCCAGACCGTCTGTCGAATGAGCATCCCCGCCGGGTTGACCCCGAGCACATCACTCACGTCATCGTGTTGGCCCTGGTCTAACTCGTCTGCGACGAGCGGCCCGGCCCGGCCAAGCCGAGTCATGGAACGACCAAACAGGGCAATCCGGTCTGGCTGGTCCCACTGCACCAGCTTCGGTGCCGAGATCACCACTGACTTTGAGGTTTCCAACGACCCCAACAGCATCGCCAGCGCGGAGGGTTGCGGAGCGGAGTCTTCGGTGAGGAGCCAGAGGCTATCGGCATCAGAGGTTGGAGCATCTAGCACGCGTTCGGCCGAGCGCACCGCCGCACCAAAACTCACCCACTGTGGGATGAGTACAACCTTTGCTGCGCCGGTGTCGATATCTGCAAGCGTCCGCGCGTCATCGGTGACAAAATACAGCGCCTCGGGCTGGCGGTCCTGGGCACGGAGTGCAGCCACCGTACGTGAGAGGACATCGCCACCATTGCGCACGACGAGAATAACGGTGACTTTGGGCAACATCACGGCCAGCATATTCGCCACCCGAGGCCAACCAGGGAGGCTGGTAGGCGTGCCCCGAACTCACCGGTGGCAGGATGTGATTCGCGATCGCCGCCGCGAGATTCCATTTGACTGTCTCGGCACCCGTCGTCTATCTCGACGAGATTCTGGTTACACGGCGCGCTTACGCAGTTTCCGACGCTCACGCTCCGAGAGACCGCCCCAGATCCCAAACCGTTCATCGTTCGAAAGCGCATACTCTAGGCACTCTGACCGCACCTCGCACCCCGCGCAGATTTTCTTGGCGTCCCGAGTCGACCCGCCTTTTTCGGGAAAAAATGCCTCCGGATCGGTCTGTGCGCAGAGCGCATCCGTCTGCCAGGCGAGTACATCGGGGGAGACATCCGACCGCCGAACCCCGGGAATACCGAGCCGTACGGGATCAACAAACCAATCGTTGGGTACCCCACGATCCACATGTCCCATTTGGCTCCTCGCCTCCTTCCGGTCTCCGATGAACTTCGGGTGCCCCGAACAATTACAGCGGTGTAATTAGGATACGTCAAGTTCAGGACATAGAAGCACCCGAAGAAACCAGTGACACGCCGATCGCAAGCTACTTCTCAGGCTGGTAGCGGGGTGGTCTCTAGCCGTTGTCGAGCCTGCCAGGCACTCGACACCATGTCGGTGAGCGTGTGCCGCATACGCCAGCCCACGTCTCGTGCGGCGGCCTCGCCGGATGCCACGATTCGAGCCGGGTCACCCGATCGCCGAGGTGCGCGCTCGGGTGTAAACGCGATGCCCGTGACCTCGGCGATGGTGCTCATGACCTGTCCGACCGAAACTCCCTCACCCGAACCCAGGCTGTACACCGGGTCAAGGCGATCGCCCGCATCGAGTCGCTGTGCGGCAACCAGGTGCACGGCGGCAAGATCGGCAACATGGATGTAGTCGCGCACGCACGTGCCATCGGGGGTTGAATAGTCGGTGCCATTGATTCGGGGCGTACGCCCCGTCAGGAGTGCCTCGAACACGAGAGGGAAGAGATTGTGCGGGCTCCGGTCGCAGATTTCCGGGTCTCCCGAGCCGACGACGTTGAAGTATCGTAGGCTCACGTGATTGAGCTCCGATGCCCGCGCTTGGTCAGCGAGCAGCCACTCACCGATCAGTTTCGACTCTCCGTAGGGCGACTCTGGGTGACACGGTGTGCTTTCGTCAACCAGATCAACCCGGGGGGTGCCGTAGACGGCGGCACTGGAAGAAAAGACGATCTTCGAGACGTTCCGAGCCGCCATGGCTGCGAGCAGGGTTACCGTGCCCTGCACGTTTTGTTGGTATGTGTGAAGTGGGCGTTGCACCGAGATCCCGGCGTATTTGAACCCCGCCAGGTGCACAACACCCGACACCCGGTAACGGTCACAGGTGTCTTCAAGCAGCCCACCGTCGAGGATTGACCCCTCCACGAACGGCACCGTAGCCGGAACAAAGCTTCGGCTGCCCGAGGAAAGATCGTCGAGAACGACCGCGTTGACCCCCGCCGCCGAGAACGCGCGAACAACGTGTGACCCGATGTAGCCTGCACCGCCGGTAATCAACCAACTCATAAACCGTCCCGTCTGCGACCCCCGCTGTGGTAACAACGGGATATGCCTGTGCTGATCGTAGCCATCGTCCCTGACATTCGGGCACACGGGTGGTGCCGAACAGCAACCCCGCACTCGCGGTATACGAGTCCCTAACATTCGGGCACACGGCGTGGATCAATTGTGGTGACCGCATCGGCGACCCATCGCCCCTGACATTCCGGATACAGGCGTGCCGTGACATTGCTAGTTTGGAACAATGCGCTCGAGAGGAACACCGCTGTGTTTGTGCCAATAACCAATACACCCCGTCATTACGCGTGGGGTTCCTACTCTGCTATCGCAGATTTTCGCGGGATGTCCCCCTCCGGCGAGCCCGAAGCAGAACTGTGGCTCGGCGCGCACCCCGGCTCACCGAGCCGCGTCATCGGTTCCGACAGTGGCACGACTTCCGACAGTGGCACAACACTCGACTCTCTTATTGCCGCGAACCCGGAGGCGATGCTTGGCAGCGCACTCGCCGGCAGCGGCCGCCTCCCCTTCCTGTTCAAAGTGCTCGCGGCGAACCAGCCGCTGTCACTGCAGGTGCATCCACACGAGACCGGCGCACGCGCCGGTTTTGAGCGAGAAAATGCGGCGGGCATACCGCTGAGCGCGTTCAACCGAAACTATGCCGATCCCTACCCAAAGCCGGAACTCATCGTTGCCGTGAGCGACTCGTTCCTTGCCCTCTCGGGTTTCCGTCCGCTCGAGGAAGTGATCGGCGTGCTCGCGAACCTGCACACCGCCGACGCGGCATCCCGGGCCCCTGAACCGGCCACTCTCGATCTGCTCACCAGCCACCTCACCGGCCCCGACCCGCTGCGGACCGTCGTCGAGTGGTTGCTGCGCGATGGCCGGGGGGACGAAAGAAGCAGCGTCAGCCGAGTGGTGACACGAGTGACAGAGCTCGCGACAACCGGCACCACCAAGTACTCACCGTATGCCCCCTCCTTTGCCCTCGTCGGTGAGCTAGCGGCCAGCTATCCGGGCGATCCCGGTATCGTCATCTCGCTCCTGCTCAATCCTGTGGAGTTGCGCCGCGGCGAATCTCTCTTCCTTGATGCGGGCAACATTCACGCCTATATCCGCGGCCTCGGTATCGAGCTCATGACCGCGAGCGATAACGTGCTGCGCGGCGGACTCACCCCCAAACACATTGACGTACCCGAACTGCTCGCCGTGCTCGACACCTCCCCCGTGCTGCCGCCGCTGCTGGTGCCCATCGAGGCTGCTCCCGGGGTGCTCGTGTACGACCCGGGCCAACCCGATTTCCTGCTGTACCAAATCGAACCGCGGGATGCTTCGGCGCAGAGCTCCGCCACCCATCCCCTCACCCGTACCCCCGCCGCTGTTTCTCTCCGCGGCCCCGCGATCATCCTCGTTGAAGGTGACGACATGCACGTTGCGGGCGCGACCGGCGACTGCGACCTAGGCCGCGGTACCGCCGCGTTCGTGACCCCAGACGAACAAACCCTCACGTTCACCGGCCCCGGCATCGCCTGGATCGCAACCGTCGGTGCATGACACGACGATACCGGGTGAGATCCTCCTCCCGGACCCGGGGCAATTCAGACGGGGACCTCATGCGAAACCACGCCCCGCTACACACCACGGAGTAACCCTCGCAGCGCACCCTCACCCGGGACGAACTCCACTGCACCCCGCACACACGGCAGAGTAACCGAACAGTTTCGCCGGCGAGCTCGGGCACACCCCTGCACCCGCACACACCCCGGAGTAACTGCTGACGTCCAGATGCGAGTTGGTAACGCGTGCTGCACCCCGCACACACCCCGGAGTAACCCCTTCCCGACCTCAGAGACCGGGAGCTTCGGTCCCCTCCGCCACCGCTCGTATTGCACAGAGAGCGAACCGAGCCACCCACTAGCCTTGTCCCCATGACTGATCGCCGTGTCGCCCTCATCAACGCGTACACGGCCCTCACATTTTTCACCGTCTTTGCGGGCCAGTTCTGGCGAAACCTCCTCGGCTGGTGGGGGTTTGGCGCGATAGCACTCGTTCTGCTCGGTGGCGCGATCACGCTCGCCGCCGCCAAACATCCCCCCCTCGCGCGGCACCGGGTGCCCGCATCGCTGCTGGCTTTTCTCGTGCTCACGGTCGCGTCACTGGCGTGGTCGGCGTACCCGGCGGCATCCCTGTTGGGTGTTATCAGCACCCTCGTCACCGCGGTCACCGCGGTTATCATCACACTGCATCGCAGCTGGGCTCACCTCTTGCGCTCGCTCGGCACCGCCCTCGCGTGGATCATCGGGCTCTCCTTCCTGTTTGAAATCTGGGTTGGTCTCATTCGCCGGGCGCCGCTCCTCCCGAACTTCGTCGACTACGGAACCGGAAGCGTGCCGAAAGCCTTCTACTGGTCGCAGGGTCTGCTGCCGCAGTTTGGCCCTCTCGACGGCATTGTCGGCAACCGCAACCTCTTGGGAATGATTGGCCTGCTCGGCATCATCGTGTTTGCCTGCCTGCTCAGCACTGGTAGCGTGTCACGGAGGTGGGGATGGGGATGGCTCACCGCCGCCATCCTCACCGTCACTCTCACCCGCTCGGCAACCGTTATTCTCTGTGCGGTCGTGGTTGCCGTCGCGCTGGGATGTGCCGTGTGGGCGCGCCGCACTGATCCCACCCGCCGCCACGGACTGTACGTCACGGTGGGCGCGGTGGGTGTCGCCGCCGTTACCGCCGCCGTGCTCGGGCGCACCGCGCTGCTGGCCGTGCTCGGTCGCAGCGACGACCTCACCGGTCGAATCGACATCTGGAACGCCGTCATCGGGCTCGCACAGCAGCGACCGCTCGCGGGCTGGGGATGGATTAGCTACTGGGCACCCTGGGTGCACCCGTTCGAAAACCTCGCCGTACGCAAGGGCGTCACCTACCTGCAGGCTCACAACGCGTGGCTTGACCTCTGGTTGCAGCTGGGCGTTATCGGTGTTGTCGCCTTCGGGGCACTCGTGGTCGGGGCACTGTGGCGCACCTGGTTTGCCGCAATAGATCGGGCACAGGATGCCGCGGGCCGCCCCCTTCCCTTCACCGCGCTGTCGCTCGCGCCACTGCTGCTGCTTGTCGCTCTGCTCGGACAAAGCCTCGCAGAGAGCCGACTGCTCATTGAGGGCAACCTGCTGTTGCTCGTGGTCATCGCGTGGTTGAGCAAAAATCGGCAGCGCCAACCCGACCCGTATCCGGTTGAGTCGTTACGCACGGGAGTGGGAACCCACCCCGTTCACGTTCGAGGCTAGTCGAGTCGTTACGCACGGGAATCGGCGCCCAAGGCCATCCTGGGTTGGCGGTGTTCCCAAAGTCCACTGATGGGTGAGCTTCCTTCTAGGTTCTCCCCTTCATGGTCACAGTCCCACGATATCCCAAGCTCTGTTAGGTCTGGGTGTACTCGGCCATGAGGTTGGTGTCAGTCGGCTGGTGGATGGTTTGTTTCCGAGTGCGGTGTGGCGTTGTTTATTATTTTAGGTATTGAGCCAGGGGGCAGGAACTGCTTGGTGTTCGGTGTTGCTGCTGTTCGGTGTTGCTGCTGTTCGCTGCTGCTGAAGGGATGCCGGTAAGCCCAGGCGTTATCAGTCATGACCTAGGACAGGCTTATGAAGGTGGCGCCAGTACAACCAGAACTGCTGGACGACAAAGGACGGTGACGCACCACTACAGAGATCAGGCCAGTAATTTTCAGCCTGACTCCCAAATTTGCTGACTCAGACTTCGTTATCGAACGGAGTCTGGTATCCCCTAAAGTCGTAGACATACTGCAGGATGTAGGTGTGATTTTCGTCAAACGGATTCTTGCTATCCAGAAGCAGAGCGGCTACGCCTTCAGCGCCTCGTAGATGAGCCCCTGCGAGCAGGCCAGACATCGTGATTACGACAGCATTAGGCCGACCACCGGGCGGAGGTGAGACAGAGGGATCAAGTTGATCCCAATATAGTGTCGTACCGATGTAGTCGCTAATGTATTTGCCCCGCTGACCTAGCAAGTCAGCAATGCCATCATACTTGTTTTGAAAGTGGTCCTTTGCAACGAAATCTTGCTTTGTGGGATCTTCTAAATCGCTAAAGCTGTAAATGCCGTGCTTCCCCGAGAAATTCCCTTTCCAAGTGTTTACATCCGTGACGTGTACTTGCCCTTTTCCTGGCAGGTTCATCACTTTATCTCGTACGCCATTTGCCCAATTTGATACTGGCACATCAGCATAATACATCGGCAAGCCCGCTGTATCATAATGAGTGTAATAGTTCAGGTCCCAAAGATCTTGTTCGCTAAACTGATATCCCACGAACCCGAGATAGTTGATTACGTGGTATTGCATTTGTCGAAACATCTTTGGATCAGAGGAACCAGGAGTGTAAAGAGAGTCAACGCCGATTCGCGCGAAATACTGCTTGACACTTGCCGGACTTGACGTTGTTTGCCCGGTGCTGTCGCGGACGACACGTCCAGGATACTCCACGTCTTGGTACGTAACGGTGCCAGGTGTATTGTAATTTTGGGTATACCAAGCTGCCAATGCTGGATCAATGCTTGATTCGAATATTCGGATTGCCGTCAGAAAATCGTCGTAACTCGGCTCCGAACCAGATGTTCCCGGTGCAGTCGAAGCCATAACCGGGGAGCTAAACAAGCCACCAGCAGTCCCTGCAAGCGTCACAACTGCTGTTGCGCCCAGAAAATTCCGCCGCGAAATTCTTGACGACTCGCTATTACCTTCCAAGTTCTCTTTCATGTTACACTCTCCCAGCATATTAGATAGGTCATATTAGCGTCTAAATTCATTTGTTTTGTGATATTTGATCGTGGTGAAATAGTGCCCCCTCTGGTGTAAATAAACCTACTGCCGAGTTCACCTCAGCAGATCCTGAATTTTCTCGGCCGATCGAGGCCTTGCGTATTGAACTTCTTGTATTCGATCGAGGCTGAGCGAGTCGCCGCGAGGAAGACTTACGATAACAGCCTCATCGATTCCGAGATCCCAATAAACCCGCTGGAGTGCCGCAACAACACCACCCACAGCCCCAGAGAAGTCCCCCAGGTCTGCAGTGGCGAGCCGGGGTGATGCCCTGAGATTCTGCTCAAGAGCCATCTGGTATCGGTCGAGTGTGGACGCTAGGGACTTCGCAATTCCGCCACCAAACACTATCGTCTCCGGATCGCATGCCACCGTCGTGGCCGTAAGGACAATCAAAAGCGCTTGATCAAAGTGTGCACGCAATACGTTCAGCGCGGGACCTGCATTCGAGGTGAATAGCTCATTCGGCAGCGTGAGATCTATTCCCGCTTCCGCCGCCCACCTGATGATCCCGCCACCAGTGACCATGTGCTCCAAACGCGTCCCAAACGGGCCAGCGGGCAACTGCCCGAACTCACCGATGAGGCCGTGCTCACCCTGAAGGATTCGGCCGTCGATGGCGAGACCTACGCCGAGACCGGAACCAATTGTGAGCATCGCTGCGTTGGAGGTAGAACGAGCCGCGCCGAATCGCTGCTCACCGAGAAGTGCATAGTTCGCGTCATTGTCGAAGGCGACTGGTTTGGCCATAGCCTCCTCCACGTCGCCCAAAAAGGTCTTCTCTTCAACCTGGGGCAGATTGGTCGCATTGGAGACTCGGTGTTGACGTTGGTTCACTGCGCCAGGAAGGCCGATACAAATGTATTCAATACGCTCCCAAGAGCTCCCCACCGTAGCCCGGAGCGTGGTTGCCAACCAGCGCGCAAGCTCGTCAGAGGTCGCCTCGGTCGGCGTCGGTGTCTCAAGCACCACGATTGGATGCCCCAGCAAGTCCGCGAGGATCAGTCGCGTATTGGACGCCCCGAGATCGAGACCCACGACGAATTTACGTTCCGACACCAGATCCAATTGGACAGCCCGGCGCCCACGGGATTCCGAAACGACCTCGCCCGTCTCAGCGATGATTCCTTCTGTGATTAGTTGATCTACAGCGCGAGTCACTGTCGCTGCCGAGATTCCTGATATGCCCGCGATCGACTTGCGACTTGCTGGCCGCGATTGCATCAGCGCCGTCAGCACAGCCCTGCGGTTCAACTCTCTCGTGTCTTGTACCATCAATGCCCCCTTTGAGATCAGCGTGAACACAAAATAGCTCACAAAGACAAATCAGTCCAGCACCAAGACGGAATCCCAGTGACCTCATAGGATCCTCCCCCCGCAATGCCGCTGCCGAACGGAACTCCCGCGCAATCCTTCCGACCGCTGCCGCTCTCCATGGTTGCACATCTTCCTATCAGTTGCATCGACTGATGCAAGCACACTCCCTGCCTGATGAGCAGAGCGGAGGGTTTTCTGAATCGCTTTCGTCCATGCCGCACGGCTCCCCTGCCTGGTGGAGCAGGGCGTTCGCAGACGCAGTTGAAGCCAGCGACGCCACGGCTCCCCTGTCTGGTGGAGCAGGGGTGAGCTTGGCGTGTCAGAGATGGCAATCCGTCACGGCTCCCCTGCCCGGTGGAGCAGGGCACCCTCAAAAACGGTACGTAGGCCGTGCCATGCACGCTCCCTGACCGATGGAGCAGGGACACCGGATCGCCAACAGCTCTCGCGGCCACCTGTAATTTTGACTCAACCCTGACTCGGATCACGCGGTGCCCCAGCTGGAGACATCCACCCGACCACTTGCGAGCCCTCACTCGACGGCCCGCAAGAGCACGGCGAGAGGAGCACTACGAGTACTTCACCACCTACCAACGGGGAATCCCACGCCTCAAAGGAGAGTCCCGGAGTCTCCCGAACCGCCTCACATGTGCAAGCCCCCCTCCCCCAACTGGGGAACCCCACGATGTCGACTCTGATCAGGCCCGTATTGATCGGCCCTCTCCCCCAACTGGGGAACCCCACACCCCAAACCGGCTTGCTCGCGCCCACCACCAAATATTTTTAGGTTGGGCTTGACTTTGATTGCGTGTTGAAATCAAAATAGATACACGGTCAACGGTGATGAAGTTTCGGAAGCTTTCCACACGTCGGCACTGATCAGGTATCCACCAGGTTATGGAAGGTCAACCTCAATGAACACAGCAATCAGAGCTCGACGGGTCAGCATCCGTGCCGCCGTCGGCACACTCACACTCACACTCGCTCTCGCGGGCTGTTCCCCCACTGGCAGCGGCGGTGATACACCATCCACTCCGGCAGCCAAGCCATCGTTGGAGTTCGCCGGTCCTAACGGCGAGAAGCCCGGCGCGCTCTCCGAACTCTCGTTGACAAATGACGAGCTTGCAAAAGTGAAGGAGGGCAAATACACCGCGGCGTTTGTTTGGCACACGTCATCGGACTTCGTAAGTGCGGTCGAGAAGGGCGCTCGCGAAGAGTTCAAGAAGCTGGGAATTGACGTCGTCGCAAGCACGCAGGCCAATTTCAATGCCGCAACGCAGGCGAACAACGTACAGACAGTCCTCGCACTTCACCCGAACATCATCGTAACGATCGCTGTCGATCCCACCTCCGCTGCGAAGGCATTCAAACCTGCCGTCGACGCGGGGACCAAACTCGCCATCATGACGACTCCTCCCGCCGGATACCAGGCCGGCAAGGAGTTCGTCTCCATAGTGACGGAGAATCTGACCGAAGCAGGGCGATACAACGCAGAGATTCTAGGTGATGCACTCGGCAAGAAGGGCGAAGTGGGCTACATCTCGTACAACGCCAACTTCTGGTTCACCAACCAACGCGACAAGGCGTTCAAAGACTGGCTCGCCTACGAGTACCCCGACATGAAGATCGTCGGCTCCGAAGGCTTCGCCGATGAGACAGCCACCCAAACGATCGCCGCGGCGATGATTGCGAAGAACCCAAATATCAAGGGAATCTACGTGTCCTGGGCAACGGCAGCGCAGGGAGTCGTCGCTGCCATCAAGGCGGCTGGACGCACTGACATCAAAGTCGTCACGAACGACCTCGACACTACACTCGGTGCCGCAATGGTCTCCGGAACGAGCGTGGCGGGCATGGTCGGCAACGGTTCCATCGGAATCGGCCAGGGCCTCGCACTCGTCGGCGCGTACGGAGTGCTCGGCAAGTCCGCACCCGCTCTGGTCGCCTCCGACCCCACCAAGGTCACCAAAACTGACCTCGACAAGGGTTGGTTGTCCGACTATGGAACCAAACCGCCGTCGAGCATCACGGGCAGCTGACTCGAGAAAGAGCGCGGCGGATGCGGCCACAACCCTCCGCCGCGCTCTTCACGCGTAACGGACCCGAAGAAGTATGGAGGAGATGACCATGTCAGGGCACATCACAACCGTCCTCGGCCCCGTTCCAGCCAGTGAGCTCGGCCGCGTAATGCCACACGAACACCTCCTCTCTCTGACCCCAGGACCGTGGCTCACAGGCGGGGTTCGAGATGACGCAGTAGACCGGGCTGTCGACGCGCTCGCATCGCTTGCCGGACTCGGGTTCAAAACAATCGTCGATCTCAGTCCCTATGGTGTCGTGGGTCGGGACGATAACGGTGACAACGCGGCGCTGCTGATCGAGATCTCTCGCAAGTCGGGACTACATATCGTTTCTGGAAGTGCGTTTTACCTCGAATCCTATGCACCAGCCTGGGTCCAAGATGCTGACACCAGCGCACTAACCACACGGTTGATCCGTGACGCCGTGACCGGCATAGGTGAATCGGGCGTCTGTGCGGGGATCTTCGGTGAACAAGCGACGAGCTTGGACGTGATCACCGAATTCGAAGAGAAATGTCTCCGTGCCACCGCACGTGCGGCCGTCGAAACGGGACTCTCGATCATGACCCACACCACACACGGCACAATGGCGCTCAAACAAATCGAAATCCTCCGGTCAGAAGGAGTCAGCCTCGACCGAGTCGTGATAGGACACCTCGACACCCAACTGAGCCAGGACCTCGTACGTCGGATCCTGGACACCGGCGCTCGTATCGCTATCGACACAATAGGAAAAGAAAACTGGGACTTCTTTCTCAGCCCCGTTCCCGATCCGAGGCCCGATGGCGAGTTCGAAAAGCGCGCTTTCCACCGATCTGATGCAGGTCGTGCCGACCTGGTGGCTTGGCTGGTCTCACTCGGATACACCGACTGCATTTTGCTCGCCCAAGATCTCACTGGTGCGGAGGTGTGGATGAACCCGAAAACCCACGGCGTCTACGGTTACTCCTACCTCGGTGCGGTGTTCGTCCCTATGCTTCGCGACCGCGGTATCTCAGAAGAGCAGTGTGAACAACTCCTCGCGTTCAATCCAGCGCGAGTATTGGAGGTAGCGTGAACAACAAGGTGTACAACCTAGGCTCAACCTTTGTTGTCGGAGTCGATCTAGGTGGAACCAAAGTCCGAGGCGGTATCGCGGGGCTCGATGGCCGCGTGCTGTGTGAAATAGTCGAAGCGACCACCCCCGCAGCTGGGCGTGATCTCGTCCCGCAGTTGTCAGGACTCGTCTCTCGCCTGGCGGCAGCCGTGGGCTACGACACCTCCGCTGTCGTAGCGACAGCGATCGGAGGAGCGGGCATCCCCGACGCTGATTCTGGAAGATTTGGTCGTGCACCGAATCTTGGCAACCTTGAGGAATTCAGCCTTGTATCCGACCTAGAGTCCGTACTCGGGCATCAGGTGGTGCTGGAAAACGACGTCAACATCGCCGCGCTCGGGGAACTGCACGAAGGCGTCGGCACCCAACACGACAGTTTTGCATTCGTCTCTGTCGGAACAGGCATAGGGGTCGGCCTCATCCTGGACCGCCAATTGTGGGCGGGAGTGAACGGAGGCGCCGGAGAAGTCGGCTACTTGCCTTTCGGCGCCGACCCGCTGCATCCCACCAACCATCGTCGAGGCCCGCTTGAAGAAGTGGTCGCGGGTGACGCCATTGTTCGCAGGTATAGGGAATACTCCACCCCCACCACCGAATCCGTCATTGATGCGGCCGAGGTCTTCAATCTGGCCGAGCGAGGAGACGTGCATGCCGTTGCCTCACTTGACGAAGAAGCAAAGTGGATTGCCTTTGCGCTCGTGGCCATCGACGCTGTCACTAATCCGGGGCTCTTCGTCCTCGGCGGTGGCATTGGCACCCGCTTGGAGCTCCATGAACCCGTTCGAGCGTGGTTAACACGCCTCGGCCATCCCGAGTTCGAGATTGTGGTCAGCAGCCTCGGCTCCCACGCCTCTATCGTTGGCGCGGTACGCCTAGCAATCGATCTAGCACTCCAGCCACGAGAAAGAGAAGCATCATGACCACGGTGACGTCCGGTAAGAGTGGAACGGTCACAGCCGCCCTGCGGCGGTTCGATTGGGGGCAATACGTCGTCTATTTCGGCGTCGTCATCGTCTTCGTCTTCTTTGCCATCACTCAAGGCGGCAACTTCGTCAATCCGACCACCCTGGTCAATATCATCACCCAGGCCACCCCGATCACCGTGATGGCGGTAGGAACCGTGTTCGTACTGAGTGTCGGTGAAATCGACCTCTCAATCGGTTCTACTGTTGCACTCGCATCCCTTGGTTCGGCGGTGACTCTTCAAGCAACCCATCAGTGGTGGGTCGCCGCACTCGTCGGGCTTGCAATCGGTGCAGCGCTCGGTGCCTTCAACGGGATTTTCGTCACACTGGTGCGGTTGCCGTCGTTCCTCGTGACTCTGGCAACGATGGGGCTTGTGGCAGGGCTCGCCCAGCAGTTGACCAACTTGCAATCAATTCCGGTCACCGACGAGGCCTTCGGCTGGCTGTTTGGTGGTGGAACGCTCATCGGCATCCCCATCTTGATCTGGTGGACGGTTGTTGTCGTAATCGTCGGTTGGCACGTGCTTCGCCAGCGCTCATTCGGCGCTCACGTACTCGCGGTGGGAAACAAATCCTCTGCCGCGGCCGTGAGCGGCATCCGAGTGAACCGGGTAAAGATGATCGTCTTCATCCTCAGCGGCATGACTGCCGCACTCGCCGGACTCCTCTATTCGGGACGACTCGCAGGAGCGACCTACACTCTCGGTAGTTCTGACCTGATGAGCGTACTTGCTGCGGTCATCGTGGGCGGCACATCGCTCGTTGGCGGTAAAGGTTCAGTCATTGGCGCACTCGTCGGCAGTCTCTTCATGAGCATGATCAACTACGGCCTACTCTTGGGTGGTCTGAACGTGGCACAACAGACGATTGTGCGCGGCGTCATCATCCTCATCGCTGTCTCCTTCTCACTCCGCGCCAAGAAGAGCAGTTAGGACAACTGATGTTCTTAGATCTCCTTCGCCGTCGTAACCCGGCGCTCCTGCGCGCAGCCGCGAATTTCCACCAGAGCGGCCAAATCCCCGCAAACACCTATGTGATTGACCTTGACGCTGTTCAGCGAAACGCACAAGCGATTTCGCGGGAAGCGGCGCGACTTTCTCTCACGCCATTTGCGATGACCAAACAGATCGGGCGCAACCCGGATGCCTCGCGAGCGACCGCGGCCGGTGGCATCCACAATGCCGTCGGTGTGGACCTTGAATGCGCGATTGCCGCTTCTGCCGGTGGACTCGGCACCGGCCATCTTGGGCACCTCGTGCAGATTCCCACACATCGCGCAGCTGAGGCCGCGGCGCTGGAACCGCTCTACTGGACGGTGTTTTCGGAAACAAAGGCAACCGAAGCAGGTGCCGCCGCGATAGCTCACGACCGCGTTCAGGACGTATTGCTGCGCATTTCTGCGCCGGGTGATCGGTTCTATCGGGGCCACGAAGGTGGATTCGAAGCCGCCGACGTGGTGAACGCTGCCGACCGAATCGACCGTATTCCCGGAGTGCGATTCGCGGGGATCACAACGTTCCCAGCAACCCTGTTCGACGCTGCGTCAGGCACCGCCCGCTCAACCCCGAACCTAGCCACGCTCACCGCAGCCCTCAAGGCGCTGGAAGGAGCAGGGCGTCGGAACGTACAGGTGAACGCCCCCGGAACGACCTCGGCATCGATCCTCGCGACCCTTGCCGAGGCTGGGGCCACACAGGTGGAGCCGGGCCACGGACTCACCGGCACTACTCCCCTCCACGCGGTGCAGGATCTTGTGGAAGAACCGGCGATCGCCTACGTCTCCGAAGTGTCCCATCTGTGGAATGACGATGCGTACGTATTCGGTGGCGGCCTTTACGTGGATCCGGTGCTTGGTGGGTCAGTCACAACTGCACTCATCGTGATGCCCGATGCGGACCCCATCACGGCACCCAAACTACGGGTGGACATGCCCGCGGCCGATGCCATCGACTATTACGCCACCATTCCCCTGTCTACTACGGAGCGCGCAAACCCGGGTGACACCGTGGTTTTCGGCTTCCGACCGCAGGTGTTCGTTACCCGCGGCCTCACTGCGGGCATTGCAGGCCTCTCAACCGGCGCACCGACCGTCGCCGGTATCTGGTCCGCCGATGGCTCGGTGCCACTCACTATCTCCGATGCACTCGCTAATCACGGGAGAACAGCATGACCAACTCAGATACCATCTCCGCACCCGACCCGAAGGGCAAAACAATCCAGCCTCTACGACTCGATGGGATCACAAAGAACTTTGGAGGCATCGTCGCCATCAAACACTTCGATCTCGAAGCCGAGGCTGGGGAAATCATTGCCCTCGTCGGCGACAACGGAGCCGGAAAATCAACCCTTGTCAAGATCATTTCCGGTCTATACCAACCCACGGATGGCGACATCTGGCTCAACGGGCAGAAGACAAGTTTCCGTGATGCCTCCGATGCGCGCACGAAGGGCGTCGAAGTGGTGTACCAGGATCTCGCACTGGTAGATCTTCAACCGGTCTACATGAACCTCTTCCTCGGTCGTGAACTGCGCAAAAAACCGTTCGGCACTCTTGATCGTAAGCTGATGGCAACTCGCACCCAGGCACTCGTCGACGAACTTGACGTGCGCATCCCGTCAGCCAAAGCAACACTGAGTGACCTTTCCGGCGGCCAACGGCAGGGTATCGCGATCGCCCGCGCTACTCACTGGGCCAGCGGTCTGGTGCTCATGGATGAGCCGACAGCTGCACTGGGCGTTGCCGAGACGGCGAAGGTTGAGGAGACAATCCTCAAGCTCAAGGCGCGAGGCGCTGCCGTGCTCATCGTCAGTCACAATATGGAGCAGGTGTTCCGCATCGCGGATCGGGTCACCGTTCTCCGGCGCGGGACTCAGGTGGCGACCAAGAAGATCGCCGACACGTCCCACAATGAACTGGTAGCAATGATCACTGGACTCACCTCGTGAGCATTGCAAAGACCGCTAGAACCCGCGCCCCGCTGATCGGGCGGCTCTGACACAGCGACTGCCTGAAGATCAGACGCAACCGCCAACCCCCGCTGATCGGGCGGCTCACCACCGCCGCTCGACCTCCTCGACGTGACCGAAAACATTCGCGAACGTGACGACCTCACCCGTGTCGAGCGTGATCCGGCCGGTGTAGTGCCCGTAACAGGTATCACTGCGGCTCTTCACGACCCACCGGTCGAAGAGATGCTGCAGATGGTGCTCCGGCACAAAGACCACATCAACCCCGGGACCGGTGAGACTCCAGCGTTCCAGCCAGCGCGCCGGATCGTAGTTCCAAGCCAGGTGGGAACTGATCTTGTGCAGTCGGCCATCGATTCGGATCCAGTTCTCGGTTGACGGTGTTCCGTCGGTCCATTTGCCGCCGAACTGCAGGCCGACCCAGCGCCCGAGAGAGTCCTGACCGTAGCCGGATCCCCAGTTCCACAGGGTGAAATACGGCCAGCGCCCCCTCCCGCGGTCGTGAACCGCTGTCGATTCGTTGGCTTCGACACGGTGGCTCAGGCCCTCGACCACGACAACGCCCTGAGCCCGCAGCCCGTTGTCCTTCTTCGTGTACTGGAACGCCCTCGCCGACCACGGGACGACAACGCCCATTGACTCGTGTTCCGGCCCACCGGTGATCGTGAGGTCAACCCGGATACGAGCGGATGCGGCGTGCAGCACCGTGCCGGTCCCGTGCGGCGTCATCCGCACCAGCACATCGCGACGGCGGGCCTCCATCGGTTCCTCGGATGTGGCGCTGCCGAGACCACCCGCACCCGGCAGCCAGGTGTTCCCACCCTGCCTGATTTCGGCGTACGTAGAGCGGTCAACGTAGGAGACCGAAACGTTCGCGCGGTAGTCGTGGTGCGAGATGCTCAGCGAGATGATCGCCGTCGGCGTCACCACCGACCAGTACTCGAACCGCTTGTTGCGCCCCCAGCCGGGAAGCCCCGTGCGGTGCAGCGCTGTTCGTGTCCAGCCCACCGCCTCGGGGTTTAGTCGGCCAGAGGGCAGACACAGATCGACCGGGTGCGTGATCTCCCGTTCGGTCACACGTTCGCCGGTGGAGGGGATGTGCTTGACGGGAAGTCTCACTCGTCGTCGCCTTTCTCTCGGATGCGGTACAGGGGTCAGCCTTTGATGGCACCATCAGCGAGCCCGCGGATCAGCCACTTCTGCACTAAAAGCGCGAGGATGACGACGGGAACGACGGTGAGCATCCCGGCGGCCGACAGCGCGCCCCAATTGGCACCGTGTTCGGTGTCGCCCGCCATGCCGGCGATCGCGACCGGCACGGTGACCGCTTTGCGGCTCGTCAACACGAGCGCGAAGAGCAGTTCCTCCCAGGCTAGGATGACGCTGAAAATGAAGGTCGAGATCAGTCCGGGTGCTGAGATCGGCACAATGATGCGGAAAAAAGCGCCCATGCGCGAGCATCCGTCGAGCATCGCCGACTCTTCCAGTTCCTTCGGCAACGACAGGAAGAAACCGCGCATCAGCCACATCACATACGGGATGACGAACGAGCAGTAAGCGAGGATGAGCGTGATGTGGGTGTCGGTGATACCCAGTGTTCGTGCCACCAGGAACATCGGAACGGCGAGCGCGATCGGCGGCACCCCGCGGGAGACGAGGATCAGCACGCCGATCGTCGCTGCTCCTTTGATGTGCAACCGCGACAGAGCGTACCCCGCCATTGCACCGGCGACGAGGGAGAGAATCCCGGCACCGAGTGCCACGATGATCGTATTGATCATCTTTGGTCCGAGTCCGGCGTTTTTGAACGCTGCGACGTACTGGGTGATGGTCGGCTCGAAGAAAACGGTCGGGGGCGTGGTGAAAATGTCGCGCTGGAACTTGAACGAGGTGAGGAGCATCCAGACCAGAGGCAAGAGGAACAGCACGCAGACGATCACCCCCGACCAGATGCGAGTGCGCTCACCACGGCTTCGTCGACCGACGGTCGGTCTCTGCACACGAGGGATGTCTCCGACGCGCTCGCGCGTGCGCTCTGCGGTCGCAGTCACAGTCGGTCCTCCAGGCTCTTGCTGCCGAGCAGGAACACGAAGGTCAGGATCGTCGTGATAACCAACACGATCACGGCCATCGCCGACGACTCGCTGAACTTCAACAGTTGGAAGGCCTGCCGGTAGATGAAGAGGTTGACGACGTTTGTCGCCTCACCCGGCCCCCCATTGGTGGTGGCGAGGATGATGTCGAACATCTTCACCGCGCCGAGCCAGCGCACCACGAAGGTGGCGGCGATGATCGGGCCGAGCATCGGGAGGCTGACCGACCAGAGGGTGTGCCACCACGAGGCCCCGTCAACCTTGGCGGCCTCAAAAACATCTTTTGGCAGTGCAAGGAGCGCTGCGGCGGCGATGAGGGCGACGAAGGGAACAGATCGCCAGGTGTCGATCAACACGATACTGACCATCGATATCGTCGCGTTTCCGAACCAGTCGATCGCCGACACCCCGAAGAGCCCGAGAAACCAGTCCACGACGCCCCACAGCGGATCGAGGATCATCTTCCAGATTCCGCCGGAGACGACCGGAGCAACGACCATCGGGATGAGAAAGAGCGCACGGATGAGGCCACGCCCTCTCCACCCGGCATTCATCAGGTAGGCGATGCCGAACCCGAGAACGATCTGCAGCGGGAGTGCGAGCACCAGGTAGACCCCCGTGACGATCAGGGAGCTCTGGAAGGTCTGGTTCTGCAGCGCTGCAGCGTAGTTCGCGAATCCGACCCACTCGGTGGGCGAAAATGAGGCGAGGTCGAACGTCGAGAAGCTGATCCGCAGCGTGTGGAGCAACGGATACGCGAGCACCGCAGCAAGGAGCAGAGCCGCCGGCAGCATGAACGCCCACTTGCTGAGGATGTCCCGGCGGTGCGAGGCTCGGCGTGTACCGCCGATCCGACCTCGTAAGGGTTCGACCGTCATCGCTCTACTTCTTCAGCAGGTCGGTGATCTGCTGCGATGCTTTCTTTAACGCATCCGCCGCAGAAGTCTGGCCCTGCACCGCAGCGCTGGTCTGATCGGCGAGGATCTCCTGGATCGCGTTGGATTCGGGGGTGCGTGGCCGCCACATCTGACCTTTGTCCGCGACGTCGTACGCGCTCTGGAGGGCCTTGAACACCGGAGCCAGCCAGGCCTGGGTGGGAGCGGTCGCCAACGTGGACTTACGGGCGGGGAAGGAGCCGAGCGTGCTGGTGGTCCACACCTCGCCCTTCTTCGACGACATCCACTGCAGTAGCGTCCAGGCGGCCTGCGGGTGCTTGGAGTTCTTGAACACGGAGCCACTCCAGATGCCGCGGTGGGTGCTCGGGCCGTCGGAACCGGCTGGCATCGTCTGGATGCCCACCTCCTCGGGCGTCAATCTGGTCACCTTCGGGTCAACGGCAGCGCTCTTGTAGGCGCTACCCCAGGTAAAGATGGAAGCGACCTTGCCCTGACGGAAGGCATCCAGCGGTTCCGTGTAATTGTAGTTTGCAGCTCCGGGAGGGGCGTACTTGAGCAGGTCCACCTGCGTCTGCAGCGCAGCAACACCCTGCTTGGTGTCGAAGCTCGGCTTGAGATCCTTGTCAAACAGCGCACCGCCGTTGGAGTTGAGCACCGCCTGCCAGACGGGCGGGGAAAGCGCACCGCGCATCCAGGTCAGACCCACCGCCCAGGAGTCGGTCTTGCCGTCACCGTCGGTGTCCTGGACGAGGGAAGGGGCCTGCTTCAGATACTGGCTCCAGGTGAGCTCCGGTGTCGGCTCGGCTAGGCCGACCTTCTGGTAGAGGGACCTGTTGTAGAACATCATCAGCATGTTTGAGCGGAGCGGAACACCGTACTGCTTCCCGTCCCATTCGCTCGACGCCAGGGGGGCAGCGTTGAAGTCACTCCAGTCGAAGGACTTGTCAGTCCACGGCGTGGCATCCTTTTTCAGCTCGTACAGTACGCCGACCTTCGCTAGCTGCGGCGTCCACGGGTCGTCGAGCGTAATCAGGTCATATTGCGGGTCCGGGTCAGTGCCGTTGAGCATCCCTTTGGCCAAGAGCTCGGTGTAGGGAACGGAATCGATGATCACATCGATGTAGGGAAATTCCTTGTTGAACTCAGGCACCAGCTTGTCCTGCCACTGCTGCGCGAACGCATCGTTCGCCATCATTGTGATCTTCACGTGCGCCGCAGCGGTGCCGACACCGCCGCCGTCAGCGGCCGAGGTCTCCTTTGCACCGCTACCATCGCAGGCAGTAAGAATCAACAGACTCAGGGCGGCTGCGGCGGCGACGGCTATCAGTCGGCCGTGCCGCGTGTGAACGGGCTTGTTCATGCTGACATCTCCTCTTCATTGATTGGATGTTCGTGGTCGTCTTAGCGCGAAAACGCTTCTGAACGGTGGTGTGCCGCATCGACACCGACGTGCCGCCGACCGGAGTGTGAGTGCACAATCGCGGAGGTACGGGTTGTGACGGGGGTGCCGCAGGAACACTCAAGCAGATCCGCTCGTATATTGCAACGTGGAAATAGAAAAATATCGCAACGTTGCAACATTGCTAGGTACGATTTGGAAGTGAACAATCCCGATGACCGGAGGCCTGCCAAACGCAGCGGAGCACCGACGATCAAAGACGTCGCCGCGTTCGCCGGTGTCTCGTACCGAACAGTGTCGAACGTCGTCAACGGTCACCGATACATCAGCGATACCACCCGCCAGAAGGTCGAAGCTGCCATCGCCGAACTGGGCTATCGACCGCAGCTTGCCGCTCGGCAGTTGCGCAGCGGGCGCAGCAAACTGTTAACGCTCTCGGTGCCGTTCGTCTCACATCCCTACTTCGCCCAACTGGCGCACGCGGTCGTCACCCAGGCTGAGACCTTCGACTACGACGTCGTCATCGACGAGACGCGAGGTCTGCTCGAACGCGAACTAAGGGTGGCAGCGGGATTCCGCACCATCCTCACCGACGGTATCCTGTTCAGTCCGCTCTCGATCGACCTGCAGCGGTTCGAAGCCGAACGGGGCGCAACACCGCTCGTCCTCCTCGGCGAGCGGTTCCGGAGCACCAGCATCGACAGTGTCATCGTTGACAACGTGCATTCCAGCTACGACGCCACCACCTGCCTGATCGAAACCGGCCGACGTCGCCTCGGCTTCCTCGGCCAGGTGCGGGTCGGCACGATCGGTGCCGCTCCTGCCGATCTGCGCATCCGGGGATTCCAGCTGGCGTTGAGGGCCGCCTCTCTTGAGGCGGATCCGCAGCACATCATCTCGGTCTCGCGCTGGGATCAATCGAACCCCGATGAGGACTACTCCCGCGAGGAGGGGTACGAACGCATCCGCGAGCTGATCGCCCGCCCGAACAGTCTTGGCGGGCTCGACGGGCTCGTCTGTGCGAACGACCTGCTCGCCATCGGTGCTCTCCGCGCGTTCCGCGAGGCCGGGATCTCCGTTCCGGACGACGTCGCGGTGGTCGGCTGGGACAACACGTCCGAGGCAGCATTCTCGGCCCCCTCGCTCACGACGATCTCCCCCGACCTGAACGAGATCGCCCGGCTGGCAATCGTGGCCATGCTGCGCCGTCTTGATAACCCCTCCGCCGAACCGAAGACCGTTATCGCCCCCTACCGCCTGGTGCGGCGCGAGTCAACAAACACCGAGGGGTCGAGCAGGTGAGGACCACGCCTCCCACGACCGGATCGTTAGGCCGCAATTTTCGAGTTCGCAGGTTCCCGTTCGACCACGCCTCCCGTGACCGGATCGTCGTCCTAGATGTAACCCGGTCATGAGGTTGGTGGCGGTTGTGGGTTGAGGAAGGGAAGAGTCTCTGGGGAGGTTGTGGTGTGTCTAAATATCCCGCTATTTCCTCGGAGGTTCTTGTGTCTGGCCGTAATGCCCGTCTGACTGTGTGGGCTTATAGACACAATCTCACAACCGTGATCGCAGAACTGGATACGACACAGATATTCATCAAGCCACACTAATGAACAACGCCACACCCCACTCGGAACCAAACCACCCACCAGCCGACTGACACCAACGTAGTGGCCGGGTACATCTAGACCACTCAGCCCCAAGCCTATAGAATGTTCTATAGGAGGTGGTATGCATGACCACGATTGACTTTGCGGTGGAGATCGCGACCGCCCGGAAGTTCAGGCAGCGGGCAAGCTTGGATCAACTCGACTACCGGCGCGAGCTGTTGCGCCTGACTGCGCTCGGTGCAAGCCAGGTGCAGCTTTCCAGGGCACTCGGGATCAGCCAGCCCAGCCTGTCATCGGCACTAAAAACGGCGGCCAAGATTCCGCAGCCACGAGAGGGATTCTCCGGTGCGGATCCGTATGAGCTGTGCCAGCGGTACGCCGTGGGCGAGCTGAGCCGTGAGAGCCTGGTAGACGAGCTTTCACGGTGGGACTACGTGACCGAGCCGGTGGGGGAGCGTGACTACTTTGACGATCTGCGATTCTCGGTACGGGGATCGTTCGATGACGTAGTGCAGGCACTTGATGATGACCTCATTGACAACGCGATCTATGACGCCGTCCTGGCGAATATCGCGTCCGGTCAGAGCTAGTGGCAAGTGAGGCTGTAGAGCAGCGAGGTCACGGTTATGAATGGCGGAGTCACGGTCGCATCGGGCAATCCCGCCGACTTGATTGCCGGCTGCCCCGGCACAAAAACCCTGGAAGATTTTTTTCTGGACGTGACGGGACTCTTGCGAGACAGCAAGATCCGGAGCGAGCCAGTCGAAACCCTGTTTGAGAGGTGAACCCGTGTCTAACTTCGCGAAAGCAGTGATCGCAGGCGTGCTCGTTGACGCATCCATACTTGTCATCGCACTTGTTGCATGCATTGGATACGCCTGG
>Ga0081606_1000249_pt1 | contig 26077 bp, 22 predicted proteins | sample EareggfetidaYelm_FD_71127 | JGI IMG/M metagenome (GOLD analysis project Ga0081606, IMG submission 71127) | Earthworm egg capsule microbial community from the University of Washington, USA - E. fetida Yelm (SPADES assembly) (version 2) | ecosystem: Host-associated > Annelida > Reproductive system... | reverse complement strand
AGATCAACTCGATCACAATTGCTCCCGACATCACCCTCCGCATTGGCAAGTACGGCCCCTACCTTGAGGTGTCCACAGACACCAGCACGGATACCCCGCCTCGTCGGGTCAATCTTCCGGCCGATATCGCCCCCGACGAACTAACCGAACCAAAGGCGCGGGAACTCATTGATGCGCCCGCACACGAAGATCGAGTGCTCGGGCTTGACCCGATAACGAGCACGCGAATCATCGTGAAGGACGGTCGATTTGGGCCCTATGTGACCGAGTTGCTTGATGAGCCAGCGGAGGTCGAGGCATCCGTTGGTCTGGAGACCGGTGAGGTCATCACCGCCAAGCCCAAACGCGCAGCAAAGGTTGCGGTCGTCAAACCCCGCACCGCCTCACTGTTCGCGGGAATGAGCACCGTCGACATCGATCTGGACACCGCGCTCAAGCTGCTCAGCCTGCCCCGCACTGTCGGTGTTGACCCCGAGAACGGCGAGGAGATCACCGCGCAAAACGGTCGGTACGGCCCCTACCTCAAGCGCGGCCAGGACACCCGCACGCTGCCGACCGAAGGTGCGATTTTCGAGATTGACCTGGGTGGCGCGCTGGAGTTGTTTTCGCAGCCCAAATACGCTGCGCGACGCACATCCAGTGCTCTGAAGGAATTCGAGAATGATCCGGTCAGCGGCAAGCCGATCAAACTGAAGGATGGCCGGTTCGGGCCTTACGTCACCGATGGCGTCACGAACGCGACGATTCCGCGCACCGAATCGGTCGAGGAAATGACGTTTGAACGGGCGGTTGAGCTGCTGCAAATCAAGCGTGACAAAGGGCCGGTAGCTCCACGCGCGAAGCGGACATCGGCCAAAACAACCGCTCGGAAGACGACGACAAAGAAGTGACACAAAAGTGACATATCCGGGTTTTTTCATCACGCTCGAGGGCGGTGACGGCTCGGGGAAGTCAACACAGGCAGCCCTCTTGGCCGAGGCATTGCACACCGCGGGGCGAACCGTTGTTCGTACCCGGGAACCCGGTGGCACAGCGGTCGGTGTCGAGATTCGCAACATTGTGTTGCACCATCGAGGGGATATTTCACCCCGGGCCGAGGCCTTGCTCTACGCTGCCGACCGTGCACACCACGTGGAAACCGTTGTTCGTCCCGCGCTAGAACGGGGAGACGTGGTTATCCAAGACCGCTATATCGACTCATCACTGGCATACCAGGGTGCTGGGCGGGTGCTTGAGGTAGAACACGTGCGCGCGGTGTCAGAGTGGGCCACCGACGGCCTGCTGCCGGATGCGACGGTGCTGCTCGATCTCGATCCCACTGCTGCGCGTCGGCGGCTCACCCGCGCGCGCGCCGAGTATGACCGACTGGAGGCCGAGGCCACCGCCTTTCACGATCGGGTGCGTTCGGCCTACCTTGCACTCGCGGCGACCGAACCAACTCGGTTTATCGTGGTTGATGGAACTCTGCCCGTTAGTGTCATCGCCAGCGAGATTCAGCGGCGGGTAACCGCACTGCTAGCAGAGCGCGCATGACAACCGATTCGTTCTTGTGGCAGCGGTGCACAGTCCGGTTGCCGGCTACGTGCGGTCGAAGATCCGCACCGATACCGCAAGAGTGCGGTTTCGGTAGTGCGTGCTCCTGTGGTCGTCGGTGAGTACGGCTAGGGTTGCTCATGTGAATGTCTGGGCGGAACTCACCGGTCAAGATGCCGCGGTTGCTGTGCTGCGTCGCGCCGTTGCGGCGTCAATGTCCGGTTTCACCGCGCTCGCCTCCGGTGTGCCCGCGCCCGGTGGGGGAGCAGCTGTGTCTGGTGGGGGAGCATCTGTGTCTGGTGTGGGAGCATCGTCACCGCAGGAGGCCTGGTCGGACGACACCGGAGCAGCTGTGTCTGGTGGGGGAGCAGCTGTGTCTGGTGTGGGAGCAGCTGTGTCTGGTGTGCCTGTGCCCGATGGGGGAGCAGCTGTGTCTGGTGCGACCGCGCCCGATGCGGCAACGGCGACGCACGACATGACGCACTCCTGGCTCATCACCGGGCCACCGGGATCGGGGCGATCAAACCTCGCATACGCCTTTGCCAGTGCGCTGCTGGCGGGACATCCCGACGGCGATGCTGCCACCCACGCACAGGTTGTTGCGCGCAGCCATCCCGACCTGCACGTTCTGGCCACCGAGGGTGTCATCATTAAGCGTGATGATGTGCGCGACACTGTGCGACGTTCGCACTACTCACCGTCGGTGGGGCGGCACCGGGTCATTGTCGTGGAAGATGCCGATCGCATGACCGAACAGACATCCAACGTGTTGCTCAAGGAACTAGAAGAACCAGCGCTGCGCACGGTGTGGATCCTCTGCGCGCCAAGTGATGCCGACCTCATTCCGACCATCCGTTCTAGAGTGCGCACTCTGCGGGTGGCAATGCCCACGGTCGCGGATGTCGCGTCGCTTCTTGTGCATCGCGACGGTATCGATCCGGTCCTCGCGGAGCGCGCTGCTCGCGAGGCACAGTGCCACATCGGGATGGCGCACCGGCTTGCGACAAACGAGGAATCTCGTCATCGCCGCGCGGAAACCCTGCGCCTGGTGCTGTCTGTGCCTCGCACATCAGCCGCGGTGGCGGTCGCGGCGCGATTGCTTGAGATCGCCGGTGACGATGCGAAGGCGCTCACCGCACAGCGCGATGAACTCGAGCGGGAGCACGCCCTGCGTTCGCTCGGGGTAGAGCCGGGGCAGACCATTCCTCCGGCGTTGCGCTCGGTGCTCAAGGCGCTGGAGGACGACCAGAAACGGCGAGCGACGCGGAGCCTACGCGATGGCATCGATCGGATCCTCATCGACCTTGCCTCCCTGTTTCGGGATATTCTCATGGTGCAACTGGGCGCCGCGACTGACCTCATCAACGCAGACTGGATGCCTCAGATCGCCGCGGCGGCTACCGCGGGGCATCCCGAACAGACTCTCGTGACCCTCGACGCCATTCAAGAGGCGCGGGAGCGGATTGAGGCAAACGTGCAACCGACCTTGGCGCTGGAGGCCATGCTTGTGACGGCTATTCGACGATCAAGCGGTGCGGCACGGACGGGAGGAAGGAAAGAGTGAAGACGATGAGAGACAGTTGTGAAGACAACAGGACGATGAGGGATCGTTGATGAAAGTATCACGGGCGACATTCGGGGTTGCGGTGGGAATCATTGTGGTGATCGTGTTCAGCGGGTGCGTGCCGTGGCCGTTCTCCGCCTTCACCGACCGAGCGGGAGTGTCTGGGGCATCGACAGCGGCACCATCGGCGGCACCGGTTGGGCCAGGATTGTCGTCCTTCTACGCGCAGCGGGTGGCGTGGTCTGCGTGCAGTGACGGTTTTGAGTGCGCGACGGTGACCGCTCCGCTGAACTGGCAGCGCCCGGCACAGGGTGCCATCGAGTTGGCATTGATTCGGAAGCGTGCAACCGGAGCCAAGCTTGGCTCGCTCCTGGTTAACCCGGGTGGCCCCGGCGCATCCGGTTACGACATTGTTCGTAGTTCTCTCGGTCACGTGGTCAGGAAGCCGCTGCAACGGCAGTTCGATATCGTGGGATTCGACCCGCGTGGGGTTGGTCGTTCATCGAGTGTGTCCTGCGTCTCGGACGCCGAGAAAGACGCGTACCTTTTTGACCTTGTTGCCGCACCCCGCGGCAGTGATAAGTGGATTGCGGATGTGCGGGCATCGACCAAGAATTTTGGACAAGCCTGCCTTGCCAAGACCGGTGATCTCTTGACGTATATCGATACGGTTAGTTCCGCCCGTGATCTTGATCTTCTCCGCGCGGTTCTGGGTGATGCGAAACTTAACTACCTCGGATATTCCTACGGAACCTATCTGGGTGCGACCTACGCGAGCCTCTACCCCACGAATGTTGGACGCCTCGTGCTTGATGGGGCGCTCGACCCGTCGGTCAGTGGTGAGGAAGTGTCGAAACAACAGGCCATCGGATTTGAAAAGGCGTTGACGGCCTATCTCACTGACTGCCCCTCCCGCCGCGGATGCCCATTCAAAGACACGGTGACCAGCTCGTTGGCAGACATCAGAAAACTGTTGGAATCGGTGGATGCCTCGCCGATCGCCGCCCGCGACGGACGAAAACTGGGTGCTAATACGCTGCTCATTGCGATCGTCTACCCGCTGTACTCGAAGGAAGCGTGGCCATATCTCGACCAATTGTTTGAGTCCGTCAAACTTGGCGGCGCCGAGGATGCCTTCATGCTTGCCGATCAGTACTACAGCCGAAACAGTGATGGCACGTATTCGGACAATAGTGCTGAGGCGTTTCAGGCGATTAACTGCCTTGATTACACGTACCAGAGCGATGTCGCGGTCATGCGGCAGGGGGCCGCCGACATCGAACAGGCCGCACCGACTATCGGGAAATACATGGGCTACGGCGACCTTAGTTGCATTGACTGGCCGGTTAAGTCCGCTCAACAGCAGGGCTCCATCACGGCGCCGGGGGCGGCACCGATCCTTGTCATCGGAACCACAGGCGACCCTGCGACCCCGTATCAGTGGGCTGTGTCGCTTGCCAAACAGTTGTCCAGTGGCATCCTGCTGACCTACGAGGGTGAAGGACACACGGCCTACACGAGTGGGAACGGGTGTGTCGCGGGTCTTGTCGAGTCATATTTTCTCACCGGAGCTACGCCCGCTGTCGGAACTCGATGTTGAATCCTGAGCGGGTGGGGCCATCGGGATGCTTCGTCGGGTACGGGTGGGGCCATCGGGATGCCTCGCCGGGTACGGGTAGGGTCGTTGGGATGCCTCGTCGGGTACGGGTGGGGCCATCGGGATGCCTCGCCGGGTACGGGTGGGGCCATCGGGATGCCTCGCCGGGTACGGGTGGGGTCGTTGGGATGGCTCGTCGGGTGTTGCGGCTCTGGGCGGCTGGCGCCGCAGATGAGCACAACAGGCGGGTCTGATTCGGAGCATCCCACAGAAGCAGGTAGCATTGATCCCCGTGTTGCAACCGTGTGTTGGACCCGCCGCCTTAGCTCAGTTGGTAGAGCGATTCACTCGTAATGAATAGGTCGTCAGTTCGATTCTGACAGGTGGCTCTAGGGGAACCGGTTGGTCCAGCGAATCCCGACCGGCGTGCTACACCGCGGTGGCTTCAGGGGAACCAGTTTGCTCTTGCGGCCGCGGGGTTTGTCCTTGGGTGGGCGCATCCCAGACGTGCGGGCAGCGACAGGTCGGCCCGTCCACACCCACGCTCAGGGTGAAAATCCGAAACGCGCGGACAGTGAGCATTCCTCGCTCCTAGTCGTAGCCTACGGTGGTGCCATGGACGTGCTGAGCGGAGGAGTGTTGATCGCTTGCGCGGCCGTGCTCTGGATCGTCTATTTGCTGCCGGTTTGGGTGAGACGTCACCAGTATCTCGCGACGGATCGCAACGCGGTGCGCTTGCAACAGACCCTGCGGATCCTCGCGGAAACAGCGGAAACGCCGATGCCCGTCCGGCTTGAGGCAACCGCGCGAACCGTCGCCGCGCAGCAGAGAATCCTTCGCGAGCAGCGTGTTGCCGAAAGACTGGCGGCGGAGGCGGCGGCAAATCATGCAGTTGCGCAGCGCAAGGCGGCAGAGCGTCTGGTAGTACTGACACGACGTGAGGCGGCACTGCAACTGGCGTTGGGCGATGGCGCGGAACCCGACAGCACTCGGGGTATCCGCCGTCAACGTGCGATGGAGCGACGCGCAGCCCGCGCACACCGCCGAGTGCAGGCGCTGTCTCGCGCGAACACCGGCACGCTCGCTGCCGCGCAGCGGCGGGCACGTCGGCGTGCCCGCGCCATCCTGATCGCTGAGTTATTGCTGTCGCTTGCGATCCTCGGTGGCGGTCTTGCATCACCTGGCCCGGCGGCGGGTTTCTTCGTTGTGAGTGGAACGGTGGGTGTCGCATTCGCGTGTGCCGTCCTCCCGTTGCTCGCGCGGGTGCAACGCGTTCGTGCACGCCGCCTCGTCGCCTCATATCAGACCGTGGAGCAGAGCCTCGCGCGCACTGCTCGATCAACCACACGGTCAGCGCACGACGTTGCCGAATCGTGGCGTGGCCACTCACCCCTGCGGGTGGATGTCGCGGTGGAAGATGATGCGCGCGCTGCGCGGAGCGTTCCACACGTGACCGCTCCCGGCATCCGGCGTGCCGATGGTGCGCCCGCCGCACGGAACATTCACGGGCGTGCTGCGGACCGGAATTCGGCCGAACCCGCGACAGACGGGTGGATGCCGCAGAAGCTCCCGCTGCCCGTGCACGTCACGCGGGAGATGATCGCGGCAGCTACCCGGGACTCAGTGGCCCCACCGGTGCGGATGATCGGCAGCAGCCGCTCCAGCAGGGATATGAAGGTCCGGGATGTCTCGGATGCTCCGCGAGTCACGAGCACCGCGGGTGCTGAGTTGCCCATCGCCTTCCGCGTGGCGACGAACCGAGCCGGAGCCGAGAGCACCGGCGATACGGCCGGTGTCGGTGCTTCCGCTCTGTTGGCATCGGGTTCATCCGCCCCTGTATCCTCTGGCGCGCGAGTTGCACCGGAGCCCGTTGCACGCGCTGTGCCGGGAACTGCCGTACGGGGGTCTGTGAATCCGTATGCGTCGATGGGCGTCATCGGCGACCCCGAACCCGGATGGAACAACCTCAACGATGTATTAGCGCGCCGCCGCGCCGCAAGCTAACGTTCTCTCGCCTGTAACTTATCCGCATTCTGCGGGCGTAGCAACGATCGGGCACTGTACGGGCTGACTGACATTGCGCTGCGCTGCGCCCCGTGGGCGCAGATTGCTGTCTCAGATCGCTCACGTAGGGCTTGCGGTGCTGCATGATCTGTGGGTGTTGTGCTGATTGTGGACATCTTTGATTTTGCTATAGGATTTCCGCGGGTGAGCCGGGAAGTCTGGTCGGCCGGGAAGTCTGGTCGGCCGGTGTGTGTCTGCCGTCGTGTGTTCGTTGTCGCGGTTTTGTGTGCCGTGTGACTGATTGGGTGTTCCGTTCCCTTCGCGAGTTTTCGCCTGTTTCGGCCTCTTCCAAGTCCACCGGTGGAGCTAAGAAGGTGAAGCGTATAGTCGTGGGTCTTGCTGTCAGCGCGGTCACCATCTCTCTCCTGGGTGCGGCCGCCGTGCCCAGCGGTGTAGCCGACGCATCTGACATAGGTTCGGCCGCACCGCTTGTTATTGACCTGGGTTCTGCTGTCGTCCACGAAGTTGGTGGGGAGCCTGTTCAGGCGATTCAGGAGCGGGACGATAGTGGGGAGCAGGTGGAGTTGGCTATTCTGTCAACAGGCGAGCCAGCGCTCATCACAATTCATTCCGCCCTCCCCGTGGAATCCACTGTCGATGAACCGATCAGTAGGGACATTGATCCCGAAGCCCTCGCAGCAGGTCGTGCTTACGAGGGGATCCTTCCCCAGGAGATGGTGCCGACCTACACACGTGATATCCAACTGTGATGCACAGGGATCCTTCCCCAGGAGATGGTGCCGACACCGTTCACTGAGGCGGATGAAAACCTGACAACCTCAGGCACGATGCCGTTTTCACCGATCAACGGTGGTCTGGAAGTACAGTCAATAACTGCGGTAACTCCCCGCACTTTCTCCTACGCGTGGGTCACAGACGCCCAGGAGCATGTGGTCTATCGGGATGGCATGAGGATCGCGGGTATCGTAAATGGGGAGTTCTCCGACGACGGTCTCGTGCCCGGGCATACCTACACGTACAAGATCGAGTCTTATCGTGACGGCGATATTGTGTCGACACGGGTCATCCCGGTAGAAGCTCTCTCGGTTGAGGGTGCGGAGACTGCAGCGGGGCAGAGGAGTCTACTCACCAGACAGAACTGGGTGTCTCAGGCTGTCTACCGGACTTTTATCGCTGACAACCGTGTTTCTCTGGACAATATTTTTGAGGCCTGGGGATGCGGGCAGTTTCAAAATAACAGATCCTTCGGCGGAGACAACCGAGGATTTGCTACACCTCTGTTCAATACCCCCTGGGATAGGACCTCATATCGCACATCGGTATTTCTCAACGTGAACTGGGATAACCCAGCGCCCTACAATCTGGTGTGGGTAAAAGATGTGGGAACGACACGTCTCTACGAAGGGTCAACTCATATAGCCTCACGTACCGCGTCTGATACCGGGATCATAATCTCGGATGTGTACGCAACGGGTTCATACGCACAGGCGCGTGTCAAGCATAACGTCGGCAACCCTTTCTGTCACGCCGGGGAAATTGCATACGATGTGGTGTTCCGGTGGCACCGGAGTGGTATCTTTGAAGTTATTGGTTGGCGGCGGCCTGTTCCACACCACGAGATCTATGGCGGGTGGGACACGGGATTCGGCTTTATCGCGTGGCGTGAGTTCGGCCGATTCACTAACGAGGGTTTCCACTGTTTGGCTGGTTTTTGCGGAACGAGGATCATGAACATCGTTAGGGGGTACTGATTACCTTGAATCGTGACGTGATTCCAGATGACACCGGGAACGTGGTATCGAGTGACGCTGAGAGCCTGCCTCCCACGCCGCCGCTCCGCTTTTCTGCGGTACTTGCGGGACTCTACCTGGGCCTTGTTTCCGGCGCTGTCTACCTTGGGTTGTCTTTTCCAGAAAACGACACCTTGTACACTCTAGAATTTATTCTGCATGTTATAGGAACGGGAGCGGCGATTCTGACTGGTGCGTGTGTTGTCTGTGTTCTCCCTGTCATGTACCTGGTGCGTAAACGGAATATGTCTGCCAACTCATCACTCGTGGTAGTTGTGATCTCAGGGCTTGGTATGTGCGTGCTTATTGCGATTATCATTGAGACTTTTAGCATATCTGACGAGTCAAGCTACAGGATTTCTCCTCCCTTTTTCTTTTTTCTCCCTAGCGCACTTTTCTGCCTTACTCCGGTGGCGCTCCTTGCAAAGTATCTATCACGGCGACCTCGCCTCTCCATGAGCATCATCATCGTCGTTGCTTGTGCGGCGATGGTGGGGCTAATAGGTTCAATCATCAACCTGTTAGACTGACAAAACCTTGAGGGTTTGGCGCACTCACTTTTCTTCAGCGCAGTGTCCCTCTTGCGTGCTAAGAAAAATGAGTGCGCCAAACCGCAGTTCGGGGGTTTGTGCCACACCGACTTTCTGGAAACCTGGAAAACCAGATGCGTAGCTGTCAAGTGGCAGTGATCAACGGTATTCCTGACCACATCGGGTAGAAGAATACCGTGAGCACAACGACAAACCCGAAGAAGACGGCAACCGTCCGTATCCGATTCTCACGTCTTTGACGTGGAACAATATCTCCGCGGGGAGCGGATAGTAACCAGCACACTGGTCGTGTTCGTGCCGTTGATACATCCGCGCAAACCAGACGGTAAACTCACAACGAGACGGTTATGTGCCGTTAGGTTGAGCGAGCCCAGATGGAGAAGGGTGCGGGGTGCTGGGTGGTCTGTTCGGCAGATCGCTGCGGTGTTGGGTCGGTCTGTGTCCACGGCGTTGTGGGAGGTTAGGTCTGGAACAGGTGGGTGGTGTTGAACCAGAACGAGTCATACCCTCCTGTTTCGGGATGTTCGGTTGCATATCTGGTCCGGTGACCACAACGCAGTACCGGGCAGAGCGGGCAGAGCGGGCAGAGCACCGGTGTCGTGAGCGAGCATCCAGCTCCCACCGGCCACGTGTGTTTGTGCAGGATCGGATGGGGGCCTGGGTGATAGACAGGATCCGGGCAGGGTGGACGCCCCGGATGATCGCAGGTAGGTCTCGGATCGAGTTCCGAGAAAACCCGCGAATGTGGGTGAGTTGCGACACGATCTACCAGTGGATCTACCACCCGGGACCCGCACCACCGCCAGTTATGGCAGTACCTACCCCGCACGCGCCGATAACACCGTCAGCAGGTCCCCGGAGTGTGAGAAGTTCATGCACCTACCCCGCACGCGCCGATAACACCGGGTCGGATTCGGTGTCGCGGATTGATGCGGTGTACCTACCTCGCAAGCACCGATAACACCGATCCCACCGGTCACGCAGAAATTCTGGCACTGTACCTGCCCCGTGCGCACCGACAACACCGCAAAATTTTCGGAGCCTGCGGGTGTGTTCAGACCGTATCCGGCTCCGGGTGTCTATCTATGAACGCCCAGCACACATCAACGGCCGCTCTGTATGGACAACGGAACTCAAGATGTACCGCCACTGTGAACTTGTCACTCGGTGGGGTATGGGCAGGTACTTTGCTGACCCCTACGCGGCATGGCAACACAGGAACTAATGAGCACCACAACGCTCGGATCCGACGCTACCTACCCACACGCACCGACTTCCGAACCGTAACCGACAAGGAACTGCAGGAAATCACCACCGAGATCAACAACCAACCCCGAAAATACCTCGGCCAGGCAACACCAGCAGAGACCTACCAACACCACACACCACCACAGTGCTGCACTTCAGACTTGAACACGGGGGTTGGCTCCCGAAACTATCGAGATGGTAGGCTGAAGCTCACCCTGGGTCCATGGCGCAGTTGGTAGCGCGTCTCGTTCGCAATGAGAAGGTCGGGAGTTCGAATCTCCCTGGATCCACCAAAAGATCGAAAGTCGAAACTTGCCCCTCGTGGATGCGGGGCTGTTTCGTCGTGTCGAGTGGGTTTGCCGTGCCTGCGTTGATTCCCTGCGAGATCACGGTGTCCACGCTGGCCTCGGGACGGAGCGTGACGTTCTCGTCCTCATTAACTATGTTGTGTGCGAAGAGTGCCTGATTGAGGAATCGGTGTTCAGTAGGTTCGCACCGCAGATACAGGCCTTGCAGATCGGTGAGCACTGTGAGCATGTCGTCAAGTCCCTCGCGGGCGTCCGCGTAACGGCTGTGGAGGCTGTCGAGGCGGGTTTGGATCGCGCTGAGTACGTTCTGGATGCGGTCTTGTTCGCTCTTCACAGGTCGACAGGAATCATGTCGGCGTAGTGGGCTTGGACGAGCTTCAACCGTTCTGATTCGAGCCGGGTTTTCTGCTCGGTGAACATGGCCGGTTCGTCGTTCGTAGAGCCTCCGAGCTTGTCGAATACCTCATGCAAGGGCTTCCCGATGGCTGCGGCTTGCTCTGCAGCGAGTGACTTCGTGGCGTAGGCTTGCTCACCTTTCCGTTCGATGCGTTCGACCAGGATCGCGCATCTGGTGCAGTCTGTGGTCTTGCGGCGGCACCCCACACACGAGAAATAGTCATACCGTTCACCAGTGTTCCTGTGGGGGCGCTCCAGCATGAACTTCACGCCGCAGGAGCAGTAGAGCATTTTTTGAGGTAATGGTCGTGTTTCTGGGAGCGTTGGTTTCGCTGATTGTTATCGCTCAGTATCTGCTGTCCCGTGTTCAAGTCTGAAGTGCAGCACTGTGGTTGTGTGTGATGTTGGTAGGTTTCCGTTGGGGCTGCCTGGTTGGGGTGTTTTGGGGTTGGTTGTTGATCTCGGTGATGATCTCCTGGAGCCCTTCCTCGGTCACGGTTTGAAAGTCGGTGCGTGTGGGTAGGTAGTGTCGGTTCCGTCCGTTGTGGTGCTCATTGGTTCCTGTGTTGCCGTGCGGTGTAGGGATCGGCGAAGTACGCGTCCATGCCCCACTGGACTCTTAGCTCGTAGTGGCGGTACATCTTGAGTGCCGTTGTCCATGGTCACAGACGATCGCGCGTGAGGAGGTGCTGGTGGGGGTGGTAGATCCACTGGTAGATAGATTGTGTCGTAACTGACCCGCATTCGCGGTTCCTCTCGGGACTCGATCCGAGACCTGCCTGCGATCATCCGAGGGTGTCTACCCCGCCCGGAGCTTGTCTATTACCCGCCCCATCATCCGATCCTGCACAGACATTCGTGGCCGGTGGGAGTCCGACGCTCGCTCACTGCACCGGTGTTCTGCCCGTTCCGCCCGGTACTGCATTGTAGTCACCGGACCAGAACAGAGCACCCGACATCCGCACCCTTCTTGATCTGAACCCGCTTATCCAACAACACATGACCGTCATGTATACCCATAGAAGCGCAACCCTTGACTCAGCGAACATGAAGATCACCAAGCGTTGCGCTTCCACCTTGAACATGGGGTGCGAAGGTGATGTGGGCACTCTCTGTAGACTGGAGCGCTAGGATCGTACATTTTTGTTAGGGAGTGTTTTGGCAGTGCAAGAGTTATCGCCCGAAGAAGTTCGCCGAGCTTTCGACTCGGAGTTCAACGGTCTCATTTCTGAGGTGGGGCTCAAAGCTCTCGAGGCACGTTTTTTGGGCAAGAACGGGGCTGTGCGCGTAGGGATGCGTCGTGTGGGAACTCTCCCCCAGGAGGAGAGAGCTGCTTTCGGCCAGCCCTGGGTCAGGCTTGAGAGGGAGTTGAAAGCTCTGCTTTCTGAGCGACGTGAGGCTATGAAGAACTCGGAATATTCTGCATCTTTGCAGCGTGAGTATCTGGATTTGACGCTTCCTGGTCTCATTGCTTCAGTCGGGGCGAGTCATCCTGTGACGATAATTGAGAACGAATGCCTCGCTATCCTGAGAAGTTTTGGTTTTGCCCTCGTCGAAGGCATGGAAGTAGAGGATGCTTACCATAATTTTGATGCTCTCAATATCCCAGAGCATCATCCGGCTCGGCAGCTTCAAGACACTTTCTGGCTTTCAAACGGTGCATTGTTGAGGTCACATACAACAACAGTTCAAGCGCGTGTGCTCGGAACGAGGCCGGAGCTTCCTATCAAAGTAGCCTCTGTGGGACGCGTCTACAGGAATGAAGCTTCAGATGCAACTCATTCTTCGATGTTCCACCAGTTAGAAGGGTTTTGGCTCGAAGAAGGACTGAGTCTCTCTGATCTTAAAGGAGTGCTGCGCGAGGTTATTTCTCAGCTGTATGGTGACAGAAAGATTCGATTCAAGCCTAAGTACTACCCGTACACTGAGCCTTCGATCGGGATCGATCTTTCCTGCACAACTTGTGATGGTGTAGGGTGTGCTGCTTGCCACGGAGCGGGGTGGGTCACTGTTATGGGCGCTGGAATGATTCATCCTAATGTTCTTCGTGAATTTGGATATGACGATTCGTTGACGGGCATAGCTTTCGGGTGGGGCACAACGAGATTAGCCTCACAGTGGGCGGGTGTGCATCGCGTAAAAGACCTCTATGGTGTACAGCAGAGAGTATTACGCCAGATTTACGGAGATTATCGATGATTGTTTCGCTGACTGATTTGCAACAGATTTGTCCAGAAATTCCCGACTCGCCAGTAGCAGTGAGAAAATTGCTGGATGAGTCGGGTATAGAAGTACACTCTATTGAGATTGACGATTCAGATTGTGCGATTGATGTTGAGCTGCTTGCCAACCGCGGTGACCATCGAGGCGTGTGGGGCATTGCCCTGGAATTGGCTGCGCGCTTAGGCGCAAGTGCGCAATTTCCTCCTACGGCGGGAATCACGTTCGAGGTAGCTGAAACGACATCGAGGTTTGAAGCTACATACGACTTTGCAACAATCGTTGGCGCTGGGAACGGTCTAGAAGTTGTTGCTCTCGCCAAGGATGTTTCGCATGAGCTTGGGCAGCCGCTTCATGTCTACGATCGAGATAAACTCAATGGGCAATTGCGTGTTCGTTTTTCGAGGCAAGGTGAAGTAGTCAACTTGATCGGCTACTCCGAACCGATCAGCCTTCCTGCCGACCTCTTGGTTGTTGCGGATGAAGTGAAAATTGTTGCTCTCGCTGGTGTCCTGGGCTGCATAGACTCAAGCCCGGATCAAGGGACAAGCAACTTCCTAGTTGAGTCGGCTTGTTACGATCCCGTCCGAGTGCGGAAGAGCGCATCTGCATTACGTATCTCCACGGTAGCTTCTCAACGGTTTGAGCGCGGTAGTGATCGAGCGATGGTCTATTCTGCACTTCAAAGACTTGCGCATCTGGTGAAGCTCAAAGAAGTGGGTGAAACTCACGCAGAGGGGCTTTCCCACGTGTCTGTCCCCGATCTTAGGCAGACTATTTCGGCAAGCCACAGTGGTGCAGAAAAGTTGCTGGGCCTGAGTATAAGTCAGTCTGACTGGGCTCGGGGACTGGAGCGTCTTGGTTTTGTGGAAGTTGAAACTGAGCGTTGGCTACCTCCTCACGCACGAGTCTGGGATGTTCTCGAAGCAGCAGATCTTTACGAGGAGTATGCTCGACTTGTTGGCTTTGACAACATACCGGAGCATATGCCTAACGCTGGGAAAGGTGTTCCTGAAACGTCATCCCAGATCGGGCGACGGGTTGCTGCGTCGCTGCTTAATGCACACGGCTTCTTCGAAGTGGTTACTTCTGGCACCTATGGAGAGAAATCTTTCTCCGCTATCAAGCAGCATTTGGCAGGTTCCAGCCCTCTGCTTGATCATGTTCATACTGCATATGCTCAAGCAAGCGAAGATGCTCTGCTGAGGAACAACATCTTCGTTAATATTTGCTCGGCGATTGATGAGAATAGTCGAGTTTCTGAGCCAGATATCCGCTTGTACGAATTTGCTACTATCTTCACGCCAGACGATTCGAAAAAGTTGGGAGTCGACGAAAAGAACGTGCTTTGGGGTCTAGCGACCGGCGGTCGTTTAGCTCGTACGTGGCAGAATGCTGAGGAGGTATTTGGACCTCATCATATGGTCGGTATTGTTGAGCAGATCGCACGCGCTTTAGGGCAAGACTGGTCTATTCAGCACATGGATGATGATCATATATATGCTGATTTGCTGCACCCGTTTCAGCGTGGTGTTGTCGTGAACACGTCTACGAATCAAGCTATTGGCGTTGTGGGTTCAGTCCACCCTGGCCTTGTCAAGAGTCAGAACCAGAACGGCAAATATCCGGTTATGTTCCAGATTGCTTCTGAAATCTTGGTTCCTGAAGCACATCAATCGCGAGAAGTTTCTGGGCTGGCTCCGGTAGTTCGTATGCTTGATTTTGTATTGCATTCTGTTCCCGCAGACGAGGTAAGACAGCATATTAGGCGAAGCGGGCCAACATGGCTGCGCGAGGTGTATGTGGATGATGTGTATCAGATCCCTGATTCTGGGTTTGATGTACTATCAGTGACTTTCGGTTTGTCATTTGAGCCTGACGCATCACGCACGGCAACTGAGATTAATTCAACACTTGAGGCATTGAGGACTTCCACGGTGCAGTTTTTCGGTGCGGAGAGAGTGGCAGTTCGCGGTGCGTGATTACGATACACTTGCTGCCGCTAGGTGTTGTTCCCACGGGGGTTGTGAGTGTGTTGGGTGGGTGTTTTGCCTCTGAAGCCGGTGTGGGATTTGTGGTTGTTGTAGGTGTGGGCTCGGGCTTGGTAGGTATTTGGTTCGGTCGGTGTCTGAGTTGTAGAGGTGTTGGTGTGTTTTCAAAATCTGGTTCTGTGGTTTTTTCTTCTTGTCAGCGAGGATCTCCGGGGGTACACGAGCCGCCAGTGGTCATTGATCGCGGAATCGTAGATACGCGTGACCGACTTGACGTGTTCTTCCCGCGGATGCGCTTGCCAGGGTGTGATGTCCTCCCCACGCCTAGGGGAACGGGGCGAGTTTTTCATGCCCAGGTGAACCAGATCTCCTGGGATTGGTTTGCTCGTATCGCACGGGTTTTGTCTTAGGTATCCGCACTCCTTGGTGGTTCGGTCAACATGCCTCAACATCAGTCGACACGACAAACACCACGATCAACTTACCGACAACCACCGCACTGACAATGAAAACCTGAACGACCGCCCCCCCCCGTTCAGGTCACGGGGTTGGTGCCGGGGAGGGTGTCCTGATCGGGGGAATCACCCCGGTGCCCGGCATCAACGACGGCCCGGTGCGCCTCAAGGACGCCCGAGTTGTGTCGCAGTCTGAACCAGTAGTAGGCGAATCCGAGACCGGTAATTGCAACGAGTATGAGCACTCCACCCCAGGGGTAAACGCCGTAGGTCTCCTCTCGCGGCCACAGGATATTGATGCCCATAAACAGCCCCCACAGCACCGCGACAATGTTTACAGGCAGGCCCCAGCGTCCAAGGTGGAAGTAACGCTTATCAATGTCCTCACCCGGCCACGCACCCTGAAGTCTCCGCACGAGCATCGGGATGGTCACCATGAGGTACGCAGCATAGATCAACACGACGGCAACGCTCGTGACAACCGTAAAAATCTGCGGTTGACCGACATTCACGAACAGAATGGTCAGCGCGATCACGCCGATCACGACGGCAGGAGCCACCGGGGTTTTGGTTGTCGAGTTCACACTGGACAGGGCTCGGGCGAACGGTAGATTGTTGTCGCGCGCCATGGCGAACACTGCGCGGATGCAGGCTGTGTGGATGGTCAACGCGCACACGATGATCGCTATTGCAATGGCGATGAGGAAGATTGTGCCCGCTGGTTGGCCGAATGCTTGGAGCACCAGGTACTGCAGGCCCCCATCACTCGAACCGAGTTTCGGATCGGAAAGATCCTTTGCCGACAAGATTCCGAAGAACAGAAGTGCGCCTCCGATAAGGAATGATGCGATGACGGCACGCAGGATGGCCCGGGGGGAGCTCTTTTTGGGATCCTTTGTCTCCTCCCCCAGGGAACTGGCGGTATCGAATCCGAACATGACAAACCCTGACGCGAGCGCGGCGATCAGGAACGCCGACAGGTAACCACCGGGCCTGTCATCACCTGTTCCGTTGGTTTCGAAGATCGCGGTCACGGGTTGGTTGATGTGGAACACGAACCAGATAGCCAGTGCGACGGTCGCAATGAGCTCGATGACCACTCCGGTGCTGTTGATGATCGACATGAGTTTCACGCCGTAGGCGTTGATGACTGTCGTGAAGATGATGGTGATTGCACCGAGCAGTACGCCGTTGAGTGCAAAGTCATATTTTCCACTGCCGTCGCCGACGAGCTGGAAACCGCTCCAGATCTGGGGCAGCGTAATCTGCAGTGCGAGTGCTACTCCGGCGAGTGTGAAGATCGAGGCGAAGATGAGCAACCAGCCTGCTAACCACGAGACAGATGGATTACTCAAGCGTTTGGCCCAGTTGTAGACGGAACCGGCCACGGGGTAACGGGCGGCGAGTTCCGCGAAGGTTAGTGCGACCATCACCTGGCCGATGAAGACCATCGGCCAGGTCCACCAGTAGGCAGGTCCGCCGAAGCTGAAACCAAAGTAGAACAACTGGGAACAGCCGGTGAGAATCGATATGAAGCTCACCCCGGCGGCGAAGGTGGCAAAGCCTCCGAGGCTTCGTTCGAGGGTTTGTGAGTATCCGAACTCGGTCATTCCGGTCTGGGCGGATTCCTCGTTGGCGGCGGGGTTGGTCGGGCCTGAATCACTGGATTTCAGAGAGCGTGGCAGGATCATGGTTACTCCAATCAGGTAGCGGGGGAGCGGGCCACATTGGGTCAGGCGAGTAGGGCTCGCGTGTGGTCGTTAAGGAAGATCCCGTGGGGATCGAACTCACGGCGGACCGCGAGGAACGCATCGAACTCGGGGTACAGCACTTCGAGGCGTGAACGGGTGAGGAAGTGGAGCTTGCCCCAGTGAGCGCGTCCGTTGAAGTCTGACAAGAGCGCATCAACATCACGCAGGTAGGGGAAGTAGTGTGTGCCGGGCGCTCCCGACACCGAGAGGGATGCTGTGTCGCGTTTGTAAAAAGGAGAGAGGTAACCGTCATCCTGCTGCACCCAGCGGACCTCAATGGGGTATTTCTGGTCAGAGTGATGTGTGCGGATAAGGTTTTGCAGAGCCTCAACCGCCTGGAGGCTGTTTTCACGGGGTACGTAATACTCGAGTTCATGGAACGGAAGCATGAACCCGCCCGGATAGATTCGGTAGGAGCGATCACGGCGTGCACCCTCGATGTGGGAGGTCGTGGGGGCCTCGGTGAGGTGAACCGCGTTGTACCGTTTGGTGTAGCTGCGGTTCACCATGGACTGTGAGTCGGGCGTGGGGAGCTCGTAGAGAGTGGCGGATTCTTCAGCCTGGCACCACAGGAACGAGTAGTGCCGGTTGTTGTCAATATCGTGGTCCCAGGTTGATACCGTCTCGCCCCACGTCGGATAGGTGATTGTCTCTTGGAGCCAGTATGCGTCTGCGACCTCCAACTCAACCTCAAGGAAAATCCCGAGGGTACCGAGTGCAACTTGCGCGGCGCGCAACCGGTCGAGCTGGTTTTCGCAGATTTCGACGACATCGCCGTGGCCGTTAATGAGACGTACCCAACGCAGTTCGGACGAGAGACTGCCCAACCCGATCCCTGATCCGTGCGTTCCGGTGGACAGTGCACCCGTGATGCTCTGCTTATCGATGTCTCCCTGGTTCTTCAGTGCGAGGCCGTCCGCCCAGATTCTGTCGCCGAACGCATGGATCGGTGTGCCTGCTTTTGCTCGTACGCGGCGGCGCGCTTTGTCAGTGCCGGTGACGCCGGTATTGCCGGAGAGGTCGATGAGCAGCCCACCGGTTGCGACAAGCGGTGTGAACGAGTGGCCGCTGCCGACAGCACGAACCGCGAGACCCTCTCGGATCGCAAAACGGACGGCAGCGATTGTCTCCTCATCGTTCCGGGGGCGAACCGTGAACGCCGGGGTGGCGGTCTGGTTGCCTCCCCAGTTTGTCCACGGTCGCCAGGTGTCGTAAGCGATACCGGGTGTGCCGGTGAGGTGAGTGGGAGGGATTGTCATGGGTACTCCACAGGCTGAGCCGAGGCTAGAGTTGGCACGAGGGTTGAACGGTACTTGCAGGTTGAGAGGGGAAACTCGAGTGTGCACGGATCCGTGTACGCACTACGAGTTTCGGCCGAACGGTGATGTGGGGACTTGAGTGCGCGGGATTTGTGGGGCGAAGAGCCGTCAGTGCTGCTGTTCTGTGAGTGGAGGGTTCCACTCGTGGTTGAACATAACGTGCTTTGTTCGGGTGTAGTCCTCGAGCGCGTACAGCGACAGGTCGCGACCGTAGCCGGAGCCTTTGAACCCTCCCCACGGAACTTCGTTTGCCAGCACGAGGTGGCTGTTGACCCACACTGTGCCAAAGTCCAGCTCGGTGGGGATTCGCATGGCGTGTCCCGCGTCGGTGGTCCACACCGATGCCGCGAGTCCGTACTGCGTCGCATTGGCGCGCTCGAGGGCCTCTTCCAGATCGGTGTAGGTCTCGACGCTCACGATCGGTCCGAAGGCTTCGCTCGTGGCAGCCTCCGAGTCACGGGTGACATCAACAAGAACGGTGGGTGCGATGTAGTAGCCGGGGCCATCGAATGTGTGTCCGCCAATGGCGGTGCGGGCTCCTGCCTGTTTTGCTCGTGCGAGGAACGACACGACACGTTCATAGTGGGCACGGGAAACGAGCGGACCAATATCGATGTCAACACCGCCCGAAGGCGGTCCCACTGTCAGCGTTCCGACTTCTCGGACGAGGTGGTCAATGAGTTGTTGAGCGACGGACTCGTGGACAATGATGCGACAGGCTGCACCGCACTCCTGACCGGAGTTCCAGAATCCGGACACTCGTACGCCTCTGGCCACCGCCTTGAGGTCTGCATCGGGAAGCACGAGCACGGGTGCTTTGCCGCCGAGTTCGAGGTGCACGCGTTTGAGCGTCATCCCGGCGGTTTCAGCGACGGATTGGCCGCTGCGCACACTACCGGTTAGCGCGACAAGAGAGATGTCGGGGTGAGCCGCTATGCGGTTGCCAACGTCGCTGCCGAAACCGGTGACAATATTTAGCACGCCCGCCGGGACGATATCGGCCAGGAGCTCGGCCAGCCTGAGAGTTGTGAGCGGGGTTTGCTCGCTGGGTTTGAGAACCACCGAGTTACCGCCGGCGAGAATGGGGGCGATTTTCCACGCGGCCATGAGGAGGGGGTAGTTCCACGGTGTGATGACCCCCACCACTCCGACCGGTTCTCTCAGGATCAGCGATGTGTTCTCTGCGGCGTACTGGCCTCCCGCCATTGATGTGAGCGTGCGCGCGGCACCGGCCATGAAGCGGAATGTATCGATTGCGCTTGAAATGTCATCTTCAGCTACCGAAGGTGGCTTCCCGGTGTTCCATGACTCGAGGGTTGCCAGCGCGGCGCGGTTGTCTGCAATCACATCGGCAATACGGTGCAGAATTTCTGAGCGATGTCGCGGTGTTGTGCGGCCCCAGCTCCTCTGCGCGATTGTGGCCGCAGCGACCGCGTCGTCCACGTCTGCGGCGGTCCCGGCCACGACCGTGGTAATCACAGTTTCGGTTGCCGGATTGATGACATCGATACGGGAATTTGACGACCTCGCACGGAATTCTCCGCCGATGAAGTGTCCCGTAGTCGGTGGGAGCGCGGGATACTGGTCTGCGCTGGTGGGATCAGCCAAAGTGAAGGTGGGGTCCATTATGCACGTCCTCGTCGGGGAGTTACACGACAGTGGTGAAGCCGATCGAACTCCGGCGTTCACTGAGGACAGCTTGGCAGAAAGCCCCAATAAAAACAATAGAAATATATGTTAACGTTTTGTTTCGGGAATAGGGGAACAAGAGCGCCGGACGCAGTCAAGCGAATGAGTCAGGCGGTAACACAATTGTCCAACCGCTGTCCATCCGGGTCATTGACACTGTGATCGGCTGCATTCCACTCACGCCTGCTTTGTGCGTCGCCCTGGCGATGTTGCGACCCACCGCAACCGGTGAGTTGGTGACGACTATCTTTCCGTTCGGGTTGATGAGGGCAACGGGCCGGTCCTGGCCGACCGCGCGAACCAGACTCCGCTCGAGTGCGGCAAGTGCCAGATCGCAGGCGATAACAGCGAAAGGTTCTCCTTCTCGCATAAGGGGTCGGGCCAGCGTGACCACACGCAGGTTCGTTCCTCCGTTGTCGAGGTACGGTCCAACCAGTGTTGGTGCACGGCTCACGGCGGGGAGGCAGTACCAACCCTGGTTGGTGTAGTCGTAGAACCCGGTTGCGTGTGGGTTGAGCGTGTGAGGTTGAAACCTCTCGCCGTGTGGGCCGATTCGCCACCACTCAAGCCAAAACTCTGCATCGGCGAGTTCGCTCTGGGCGAATGCGATCCCTGCCCCATCGCACAACGGCACTGCGCCCTGCACGAAGGCAATGAGCGATGCCCGCAACGGTCGAAGATCCGTGCGACTGCGCTGCTGGGGTAAGTGCACGGGGAGCATCGAGCCTATGGATTCGAGCCCGGCTGCCATCCCGTCGAGTCGATTGCCGAGTTCCTTGGACCATTGACGTAATCGACCCTCAAAGTGGTCTGTCACATTACTTCTCCCTCCATGGCGACGAGGCTGATGTATCGAGAAAGCAATATTTCTGCGCGCCGCAAAAATGCCTGCTCGGCGATGTGGCCTGCGGTGGCCTGTTCGGCCCGCTCTATTGCATCTATTAGGCGCTGATTGAACTCATCGAAAATGTTCTGCGAGTCGCAGTATGGCAGACCCCACGACAGTGGCGAAAGTTCAGCCTGCACCTGGGCCATCGCTGCGGTCAACCGCGGTGATTGTGCGGCGACGGCAAGACCGATCTGAAAACGGCTATCAGCTAAGCGGCATTCACTGCTTGCTTTCGCCTGCGTCAGTCGAGCCGCGAGGTTCCGGAGTCTTGTAATATCTTCGGCATCTGTTCGCTCGGCGGCTAGACGAGAGGCACAGATGCTAATAGCCGCCGCGTGGTCTGTCATGTCACGGATGTCACCCGTACTCATGTCCATCAGCCGCCGGTCTACATCCTTGTCGGTCAGAGCGGCCTGTACGTTGACGTAGCTTCCCCCGCCCCGACCCCGCCGTGTCAGAATAAAGCCTCGCGCTCGAAGGCTGGCCAGTGACTGACGAAGAGTGAGTGTGGCGACGCCGAGTTGATCGGCAAACACCGGTTCCGGGGGAAGTTTGTCTCCCGGTGACAGAATTCCCACACGTATGGCGGCTTCTACCTGATGTTCCACTTGCTCTGCGCGACCGCGCCCATCCCCCGCGGGGTTAACCAGCTGCGAGACGATGCTCATCACCGCGGTGGTGACCACTTCTCCATCGTCGATAGGTGTCTCCGGTGTCGTCATGACTCGCAGGCTAACAGAGCATCGTTCCCAGTGCGGCACGAGTGTTTTCCCTGGTGTGTTTCGGGTTTGGTTTCCTTTTTCTTGCCCGCACCTCTGGCCACCGCACGGCACAAGAGCGGGAGGGTATCCTTCTCCGGCCGGTATTCAGCATTCCACCATGCTTACGTTCAGTGCCAGGCCACCTTCGGATGTCTCCTTGTATTTGTGACTCATATCGACACCCGTTTCCCGCATTGTCTTGATCGCGGTGTCCAGGGAAACGTGATGGTTACCGTCTCCCCGCACCGCCATCCGAGCCGCCGTAATCGCCTTGACCGATGCGATTGCATTGCGCTCGATACAGGGGATCTGCACCAGTCCGCCAACGGGGTCACAGGTCAGGCCCAGGTTGTGTTCGATGCCAATCTCGGCCGCGTTTTCGACCTGCTTCGGGGCCCCGCCGAGCACCTCGGCAAGAGCGCCCGCCGCCATCGAGCACGCAGAGCCAACCTCTCCCTGGCAGCCGACCTCCGCTCCCGAGATGGAAGCGTTGTTCTTAAACAGCATGCCGATTGCAGAGGCGGTGAGGAAAAAGCGGATAACACCGGCGTCATCCGCTCTCGGTATGAAGCGAGTGTAGTAATCGAGCACCGCCGGGATAATTCCGGCAGCGCCGTTTGTGGGGGCGGTGACGACCCGACCGCCGGCGGCGTTCTCCTCGTTCACGGCAAGCGCCGCGAGTGTGACCCACTCCATCGCGTAAAGCGGGTCGTTTGTGTGCCCGTCCGCTTCTAGCTGTTCACGCTGGATGGCACCGCGGCGGCGCACATTGAGGCCACCCGGGAGGATTCCGGTGTTGTGTGTGCCGTTGTTGATGCACTCCCGCATGACATCCCACATCTGGAGGATCCCCGCGCGGATTTCTTCCTCCGTGCGGAACGCCAGTTCGTTGGACAGAACGATATCGCTGATGCGCAGTCCCGTCTGTGTGGCGATGTCCACCAACTTGTCACCCGTATCAAAGGGGTAGGGTACCGGTGTGTCATTCCCGACGGGGGCCGGGTTTTTAGCCTCATCCTCATCGACTATGAATCCACCACCGACCGAGTAGTATTCGCGGCTCTGGACCAGTTGGTCTCTCGAGTCGAACACATCGAACCGCATACCGTTCGAGTGGAAGGCCAATCGCTCCCGCAGATGCAAGGTGACGTCTGTTGTGACATCAAACATAATTGGGTGAGTTCCGCCGAGAGTGAGTGTTCCTGCTTTCTGGGATTGCTCGAATCGCTGCTGAGCTGTGACTGGATCAACCAGGTGGGGTTGCTCACCCTGAAGCCCCAGCACAATGGCCTTTACCGTTCCGTGACCGTGACCGGTCAATCCCAGCGACCCAAACAGGTGAGTCTGGATGCGTGCTACGCGGTCGAGGTGTCCTGTGGATCTGAGTCGTTCGACGTAGGTGGCCGCCGCTTTCATCGGGCCGACGGTGTGCGAACTCGACGGCCCGATTCCGATTTTAAAAAGATCGAAAACGCTCAGTGACATGCCCGTTCTCCGTACGGTGTGGGGTACGCCCGAGTGGCGGACGGTGCAGCCCGGTCGCGTGCCCGCTCTCCGTACGGTGTGGGGTACGCCAGCGGATCAAGCGCGGCATCCAGTAGCCAGTCGGCCACGTACCGTGCGAAGGAGGTGCGGACGAGCAGCTCGATCCGGGAGGAGTTCTCAGAGCGTGACAGGTAGATCATCACTGCCCGGGCGAGGAATCCCTGCAGTGCGCTACCGCGCGGAAACACTGTGGGGTGGAGATTTAGTGCCGTTCCCTTCGCGAGCAGCCCGGGCGCATCGCCGGTCACCAGCAGCGAGATTCGCTGTCCGGACTGATCAACAACGGCACCGTGACCCTTCGTGGCGGCGCGCAGTGACGCCTCAAAGTCGGTGTGGTTGGTTGTATCGATGATCAACCACTCATCGGGACCGAGCCAGATGATCGTCTGGCCCGCGGGAGAGGACACCCACGAGAGAGAGGTGGGGAGCGCTGAGCCCAGCTGCGCCTCAACCGCGACCGCCGAATCACTGTTCGGACTCACGCGCAGATTGTACTGACGGGCCAGGGGAAGAACCTCAACCCCCACCTGTGCGTTGAGAGCGGCAAACTTTTCTTTGTGCACATCCAGCCCGTCACGAGCCACGAGCAATTCCTTCGTGCTCACCTCAACCGTCACGGCGAACTCCCTCCTGATCGAACAGTACATGGTTTGTTATTGTCGTGGGGACGAGCTCGCCATTCACAACGGCATTAATCTTCTCCCCGAGGCGGGTGGAGCCGCCGACCAGCAGCGCGAGGGCGAAGGTGCTCCCCAGGGCATGGCTGTCATAGCTCGATGTCACAAAACCGTCCATGATGATCGGGACGGTGGCGTGATCCAGCGACTCGATTGTTACCAGCTGAGAGCCCTCGGGGATTAGTTTCGTCGGGTCATCGGGAAGCAAAGCTACCAGCTGCCTGCGCGTATCATCGCGGTTGGCCGCCCGGTCGAATGATCGTTTCCCCATGAAGTCCAATTTTTTCTTCGACACTACCCACGACATGCCGAGATCCTGAGGCGTGACGGTTCCATCGGTATCCTGCCCCACAATTGGGTACCCTTTCTCGGCGCGCAGTACGTGCATGGCCTCGGTGCCGTAGGGTGTGATGCCGTGCTTTGCTCCGGTTTCTATCAGACGAGTCCACAGTTCGAGCCCGTACCAACTGAGCACACTGACCTCGTAGGCGAGTTCGCCGGAGAAACTCACTCGTGCGATGCGCACCGGGATGTTCGCAAGCTTGGTATCGCGCCAGGTCATGAACGGGAATGCCTCGTTGGATGCATCCAGCTCTGGGAACAGCTCGCTGATCACAGCGCGTGAGCGCGGCCCGACAACGGGGAACGTCACAAGATGTTCGGTTGCTGAGCTCAGATAGACCCGCAGTTCCGGCCACTCCGTCTGCAACCACTCCTCCAGCCAGTCCAGGATGCGCGCGGCTCCGCCGGTGGTGGTGTACACAAGGAACCGGTTCTCTTCGATGCGAAGCACCGTCCCGTCGTCAATCACCATGCCATCCACACCGCACATCACTCCGTAGCGGATCGACCCGATTTTGAGGGTGCTCATGATGTTCGTGTAGATTCGGTCGAGAAATTCAGCGGCGTCAGGGCCCTGGACATCGATCTTGCCGAGGGTAGAGCCGTCGAGGATGCCGACGGTGTTGCGGGCGGCGATTGTTTCGCGCTTCACCGCTGCGTGCATGTCTTCCCCGTCCCGGGGGTAGTACCGGGGCCGCTTCCACTGGCCCACGTCTTCGAACTCGGCACCGTGTGCGACATGCCAGTCATGGATGGCCGTCATCCTGACCGGGTCAAAGAGATGACCGCGGGCACGGCCCGCTAGTGCGGCGAAAGCCACCGGGGTGTAGGGAGGGCGGAACCTCGTTGTGCCCAGAGTGGACATTTTTTCACCAGATATCTCCGCCACGATGCCCGATGCGACTGTGCTGGAGGTCTTGCCCTGGTCGTGTGCGGTGCCAATGGTTGTGTAGCGCTTGATGTGTTCCACGGAACGGAGTCCAGCACTGATCGCGTGTGCGATGTCCGCGACTGTGGCGTCACGCTGCATGTCCACAAAGTGCGTTGTCAGTTTGTGCGGATCGTCGGATGGGACGAACCAGAGAACTGCTCCCGGTGTGTGGTCCCGGTCCTCCTCCACCTTCGGTGGGGTGCTCGGGCTGTGCGCGAGTCGAAGATCGACGAGCGCTTCCCTGACAGCCTTGTGGCTGCTGTCGAGTGCCTCCCGCAGTCCAAACTTTCCCGCCGCAGATCCCGCGATGGTGAGGCCATCCACCTCCGTGCGGGGAATGGATCGCCCGGTCGAGCCCGCCCGCCCGCGCGCAGTGCCGCCCACCTCCGTGCGGGGAACGAATGCTCCGAGTCGTTCGTCGTAGCGAAGCATCCCGCCCGCCTGACTGTAGAGGTGCACCGCGGGGTTCCACCCGCCACTGACCAGCAGGGTATC